>Ga0302199_1001446_pt1 | contig 11965 bp, 10 predicted proteins | sample II_Bog_N2_3_FD_194588 | JGI IMG/M metagenome (GOLD analysis project Ga0302199, IMG submission 194588) | Peat permafrost microbial communities from Stordalen Mire near Abisko, Sweden - II_Bog_N2_3 | ecosystem: Environmental > Terrestrial > Soil > Wetlands > Peat | place: Sweden: Abisko, Stordalen... | reverse complement strand
AGATGAAGGACTTATTCAGCTGAAAGAGCAGGTTTCAGGGTTCCCATGGGTTGATGACGGGAACGCCCGCGGCGAGGAACGGCGCGGTGTCGCGAGTTGCGACGGTGAGTCCATGCACTGCGGCAATGGCCGCGATCTGGCCGTCTGCAACAGAAATGATAGTTCCGCGAGCAGCGGCACGGCTGGCCAGCGAGGCATAAACCATAGCGGCTTCGCGATCAAAGGCAAGGAATCGATCAGCAAAATAGTTGACAAGCAAATGCTGCGTTGCCAAGCCGAGGGCGGCTTTCCGTTTTCCATCCGGGAGGAGCGCAACCCCGAAGAGCACTTCCATCAGCACAGTTGCGCACAAATACAACGACTCTTTGGGCTGGCGATCGAGCCATGTGGTCGCAACCGGATTGGCCAGCGGCTTTAGTGACTCCGAAATGACATTTGTATCTAGAAGGATCACGAGAAATCCGCCGGCTCAATCGGTCTCGGATCGCGCGTGAATTCGATGTCGATTCCACCAAATCGCCGCCCCAGGGCCGCTAGTTGCGATCCAAGTCCCAATTCCGTGCTTGGAGAGACGGTATCTACAAGAATCTTGCGGATTTCGGCCTCGGTGCTCCGCCCGTTGCGTGCGGCGCGCAATTTCAGGGCGCGATGGGTCTTCTCCGGAATGTTGCGGACTGTCACTGCGGCCATAGTTTTGTTACTCCTTCGGCTTCATCTGCAATGATAGCATTTTGCAGGCAATGATATCAAGTCGGAAGGGTGTTCAGATTGCCAGCAGTGCGATGACGGCCACGGCGGCGCCGATGAGAAGACTGCCGCGGTCGGTCAATGCGAAGACGAAGGGATCTTCGTCGAGCTCGCCGCGCGAGGCCAGCAACCAGATGCGGCAGAGCCAGAGAATCATCAGCGGCATAATGAGCCACAGCAATTGTGCATGGCGATAAAGCGCGACCACGTCGCTCGAGCTGATGTAGATGGCGAAGACCATCACTGCCGCGAAGGCGCTGGCAGTGCCGAAACTCCGCAACTGATCGGTATCGGCCACCAGATAGCCTCGCCCGTTGCGCGGCGACAATCCACTGGTGCGCAAATTCTGCAGCTCAGCAAAACGCTTGACAATGGCCAGAGAGAAAAACAGAAATACTGAAAAGCCGGCGAGCCAATGCGAGATGTGCGATCCAGTTGCGGCGCTGCCGGCGAACAGGCGCAAGGTGTAGAGGCCGGAGAGCACCAGCACATCGACGAGCGCGATCCGCTTCAGGAACCAGGAATAGGCGAGCGTCGTCGCGAGATAGAGCAGCAGCCATCCGGAGAAGGCCACGGGAAGCAGGCGCGCTCCAAAAAACGCCAAAAATAGAAAGACGGCCACCATGCAGACACCGGCAACGGGCGGGAGATCGCCGGCGGCAAAGGGGCGCGCGAGCTTTCGCGGATGATGGCGGTCGGCCTCAATATCAAACAGGTCGTTGATGATGTAGGCCGACGAAGCCGTGAGGCCGAAACAGAAAAAGGCGAGGAGCGCGCTCAGCAGGCTGCTGGCGAAGCCTACGTGCGGGTGTGCCAGCAACAGAGGCAGAAAGATGAGCAGGTTCTTTGCCCACTGATGCACGCGCATGGCTCTGAACGCAGTCGAGAAGGAACCGGCGCCTTCATCGAATATGCGCGCTGGGCGAATGCCACGCAGGCGCATTCTGAGACGCAGGCGCAGGCTGGGATTGGCCACCATGATTTCAGCCGCGTGGGCCAGCATGGGCAAATCGGGCGTGTCGTTGCCGATATAGCCGTACTCGCCGCCGCCGAATTGGCTGCGCACGCGATCCAGCTTGTGGGTTCCCGTCAGGTTGACTTGGCCGTCGCTGCCCAAAACGCCGGTAAAGATACCGAGATGCGCGGCGACCCGCTCGGCCAACCGCACGTCCGCTCCGGTTACGAGATAGAGTGCACGGCCACGCGCGCGTTCTTCGTGAAGATACTGCAACAGGGTGCGGTTGTAGGGCAGATGCGCGACGTCGAGCGAGACATGAGAGGTGACGAATTCCTTGAAGGCAGCCTTGCCGTGCAGCAGGCGCCCCGGCAGAGTGAGCAACATTGCCGGATGCGTGCGCGCCAGCACCAGCAGCGAGTCCACAAGAGTGTCGGACTTGACCAGGGTTCCGTCGAGATCGACACAGAGAGGGCAGAATGTGTGCGATGCAGGTACCGGAGGTGAAATAGCCGGCATCAGATCGAGACCTCGCAGAGAATATCTGGAACGTCCATTGGCGGAGCGGCGCTATCGAGTCGCGTTGCATAGCCGTAAACACGAGCAACTGCAACGCCGGTGCCGAACTCCGGGTGGCTCATTTGCACATGCTGAAAGCTCCCCGTAGGACTTGCGTCCATCATACAGATCCCGCGGGAGCCCTGTTTGAAACAACGGGAACAAAAGTGTTCGAACTCTGTGAAGAACGCGCGATGTTTGCTGCAATGAGGAGCACCAATGCGACATAAAGAAAGCTGAGGTCGCGGAGTTCGCCGGGAAGACAAAAAAGAAAATACAGAGGTACGTTGATCATGGCCGCAATTTGCGCGTGGCGTTTCATGTATGCGGGCAGCAGGCCCCAGCCGCGCCAAGTCGTCCAAGCCACTAAGGCCAGGAAGATTGGATTGCAGGCGGGAGGCAGCAGGAGGCCATAGGTTACTTCGCTGGGGTAGAGCCAGGTACCGACATTGAGAAAATAGAAAAACTGCTCTCGAAGATGAATCTCGACTACTCCGCCGGGGTTGAATCGAAATCGAAGATGGAGCCAAAAGAACACCGCCGAGGAAGCGACGATCATGGTCCCCAGCCGCAAGAGCGACTGGCGAATCGAAGCGCGCGTGCGAAGGAGAGGGTAAAGAGATGGGAGAAAGAGAAAAAACGACTCCTTGTTCAAAGTAGCAAGCGCTACTACCGGAAGCAGAAACCAGCCATCGAAACGAAGCGCCATCCACGCCGCGAGAGCAAGAAAGGCAAGCTCGGGAAAGTCATACATGTACCCCCCGAACGACATAAGAAATGGAAAGAGAAGGATAAAAATAACCGACGAGAGTGCGGCGACCGTGGGAGGCACACCAACTGTTCTGCACAGTTGGTACAACAAGCAAAGCGCGATCCAGGCGGATAAGAGATCGAGCACGTAGACGGTGATATAGCGAATAAAATAGGCCCGGCTTTGCGCGGTAGGCGATGTCAGAACTTCAAGTTGCAATCTTCTTTCCAGGTCGCTCTTTGTGTACAGCTTATCCTTGAGGCTATCGGGGACCCTGGAATCAATCCAATTCGCAATCAAGGGAAGCAATTGGCGATAGACATACGGGCGATGCGCGCTACCCTCCATCATAGAGACAAAGTCTGCAGGGGGGCAGTAGATGTAGAGGCTGTTGGTAATACCTGGCTCTCGAAAATGCCATTTCTGGAAGAAACCATGGAAGGAAACGGCAGAGATGATGAAGAAAACAAGGAGGAGACAAAGAGCAGAATAGATGTCACGATCTTCGAACTTGGACCTTGGGGACTTCGGCAAACTCAGGTCCATTTGTGTTTACCCCAACAGGATGCCAGGCTTATCGATGACGAGGAACTCGGCCGAACGGACAGCCGCAAATAGGCCATCACCAGACAGAAAAACAAAGGCAGGGAAATTGGTGGAGCTGAGCGGGATCGAACCGCTGGCCTCCTCGTTGCGAACGAGGCGCTCTCCCAGCTGAGCTACAGCCCCACAGTGGCTTCATTTATCTTAGCAGCGAGGCAGAAAATGGGAAAGAGCGGCGGCCGGAGGCAAGACGCCGGCTGAAACCGCGGAAAACCATTGCGGGATCGAATCAAATTGGACGCGCACAGGCGCGGAAGTTGGAGGGGACATGACGAACTTAGCTACTGGCGACAGTCCGGAATGCTGGCCTGCGCTGCCGCTCGATTCCTGGCGCGAGACCTGCGCCACGCTGCATATGTGGACCCAGATTGTGGGCAAGGTGCGGATGCGGCTGACGCCGCTCGTCAATCACTGGTGGAATGTTCCTCTTTATGTGACCCCGCGCGGGCTTACGACGTCGAATATTCCCTACGGCACGCGGTCGATCGAGATTCGTTTCGATTTTCTCGCCGGTCGGCTGGTGCTGGAGTGCAGCGATGGACTGGTGAAGGAACTGCCACTGCGGCCCATGACGGTTGCGGATTTCTACCGGGACTTCATGGCGATGCTCAAGTCGGCGGGCGTCGAAGTGAGCATCTGGCGCATGCCGGTCGAGATCCCCGATCCCATCCCCTTCGACGAGGACCGCGTGCACGCGGCGTACGACGCCGAGCGGGTGAAGACTTTCTGGTGCATCCTGCGTTCGGTGGATGCGGTCTTCCACCAGTTTCGTGCGGGATTCATCGGCAAAGTGAGCCCGGTGCATTTCTTTTGGGGAAGTTTCGACCTGGCGGTGACGCGTTTTTCCGGCCGGACGGCCCCGGAGCGGCCGGGCGCCGACAGCATCACGCGCGAAGCTTATTCGCACGAGGTGAGCAGCGTGGGATTCTGGCCGGGCACGGGCGATATGAGCGGTCCGGCGTTCTATTCGTATGCCGCGCCGGAGCCGCAGGGATTCAAGGAAGCGCGTGTGCGTCCGGATGCAGCGCGCTATGACGCGACGCTGGGGGAATTCCTGCTTGACTACGACGCAGTGCGGAATGCGGAATCGCCGAGCACAGAGCTGTTCGCATTTTGCCAAAGCACCTACGATGCCGCGGCAGAGTTGGGCAAATGGGATCGGCAGTTGCTGGAACGGGATGGCCGCGAATAAACGAGGCGGGGTCTCTTTTCGAGCACGACTCCACGCTGTATGCAATTAACAGCCGCCATACGCTTCGCAGTTTCTGCAGCTATGCGCCTTTCTTTCGGATCCAATGAGGGAAGAGCGGGTCGAGGAAAAAGTAGTTGCCCTTATAGCGATCGAGAATGTCCCTGGAATCGAGCGTTTGAAGCGCTTTCTGTACCGTGGACGCCGGGCCGAGACGAAAATCTTCGCGAATGTTTTGTGAATAGATTTGAGCCGAACCGCGAATTGCCAGCGCCTGAAGAGCCGCGCGCTGGCGCGACGAGAGTTGCTGCCAGAGCGTCTCGTAGTAGTCCGACTGCCCTGTGACGAGGCTCGCGACGACGGCCTCCACGTCGGATCTGCCTAGCTGACGTTTGTCCCTCAGTTCCGCATCGTCCCAAAGCTCGTGCGCAATCCGCTGCACATCGTAAGGAATCAGATCGGCGCTTCGCAGTAGAGCATCCATTCCGTCGTCGTCGAGGTTTCTGCCTCTTTTGCGGAATTGCCGGACAATGAACTCCTTCCAGTCGGAGGCGGCGATCTTATCGAGAAACATCAGGGGTCCGGCCTTGTGAAACGGCCGCTTCGAAGAAAGCATCTCCTGCATCAGGGACGGCTGAGAGCCGGCAAAGATGTATCCCACTTCTCTTTGCCTCTGCACCTGATTGCGCAGCACATCTTCGACTGACCCTCCGTCGAATTGTGCGATCTGCTGGAATTCATCGAGACAGATTGCCATGCGAAAACCGGCGTTTTTAGTCAGTTCCCCAGGAAGAGCAAAGACTTCGGGCGCGATGGGATCGGGATTGTATGCCGCGCCCCGGCCCAGCGAAATGCCGACTTCGCCGGTATTCATATTGAAGGTGACTTCGGGTTTTACCTGACTGGCGAAGCGCGTAACCCAGTTTTTCACGCGGTGCCACGGACCCGCGGCGCGCAGCACCCTTTCGGCAAATTTCTCGAGGAATTGCGCGTAGCCGGAGTAGTCGCTCACGGTCAAGCTGACGGTGCGTATATGGCGCTTCTTGAGTCTAAGCAAAGCCAGAGCGACCAGTGAGCTCTTGCCAAAGCGCCGGGGAGACAGCAGGAAGATCTTCTGGCCGTCGGCCAAGTCGCGAACAAGCTGGTCGAGTTCGCTTGTGCGATTGACGAAATCCGCGTCATCGACGATCTCGCCATAGACAAACGGGTTTTCCAGGGATTGCGACATACGCTAAATAGCGTAACGCCGAATAGCGTAATAATCAAGAGCTACTACGCCAAAGGGCGTAACGCCAAACAGCGTAACACGAGAACTTGGCTGCGAAGAATGGCGGATCGACGCGCAGGGCGATGCAGACTTACGGCGGCCACGGCACGCGAGAGAAAGCAAGGCCGGGGACGATGCCCCGGCCTTTTGATCGCTCCTGGTGAAACTAGACCACCTAGAGCCCAGAGCTGAGCCTAGCTAGAAAATGCAACACCTCTGTAATGAGCCCGCTACTGAATCGATCCGCGCTCCGGAGGTGTTTGAAGCGGGTGCGGCTCAATCTGAGGCTCACCCTCCACCTCCCATTTTGTCGATTCGCTCTTGCCTAGCTCAATCGCCGCCTTCACGATTTTCTCGACATCGAGCTTCATCCCTTCACCTTCGTCGTTCGGCCGCATTAATTCTTCTGTGATGGGAACGGAGACATGGACTGCCTCCGCTGTCGTGCGACGCAAACGAAAAGAGATAGAAAGTGAGCGTGCCTGCATATCGTTCTTACAACTGGTTCATGTTGGCCAGGAATTCGGCGTTGTTGCGCACTTTCTCCAGGCGGCTGATCAACAGCTCCATAGCTTCAACCGGTGAAAGTGGATTGAGCACACGGCGCAGGATGAAGACGCGCTGCAAGTCTTCCTTGGGAATGAGCAGCTCTTCTTTTCGCGTACCGCTGCGCTGAATGTCGATGGCCGGGAAGACGCGCTTGTCGACCAGCTTGCGGTCGAGAATGATTTCCATGTTGCCGGTGCCCTTGAACTCTTCGAAGATGACTTCGTCCATGCGCGAGCCGGTGTCAACGAGTGCGGTGGCGATGATGGTGAGCGAGCCGCCTTCCTCGATGTTGCGGGCCGCGCCGAAGAAGCGCTTGGGCCGCTGGAGGGCGTTGGAGTCGACGCCGCCCGAGAGGACCTTGCCCGATGGCGGAACGATGGTGTTGTAGGCGCGCGCCAGGCGAGTGATGGAGTCGAGCAGAATGACGACGTCGCGCTTGTGCTCGACGAGGCGCTTGGCCTTTTCGATGACCATCTCAGCCACCTGTACGTGGCGGGCGGCGGGCTCGTCAAATGTCGAACTGATGACTTCGCCCTTTACCGAGCGCTGCATGTCGGTGACTTCCTCGGGGCGCTCGTCGATCAGCAAAACGATCAGCACCACTTCGGGATGATTCGTGGTCACGGAGTTCGCGATGGACTGCAGCAGCATGGTCTTGCCGGTGCGTGGCGGGGCGACGATGAGGCCGCGCTGGCCCTTGCCGACAGGAGTGAGCAGATCCATCACGCGGCCGCTGATGCCCTCGCGCACGGTCTCCATCTTGATACGCTCCTGCGGGTAGAGCGGCGTCAGGTTGTCAAAGAGAATCTTGTTGCGCGTCTCTTCGGGCGACTCGAAGTTGATGGCTTCAATCTTGACCAGCGCGAAATACTTCTCGCCTTCATGGGGCGGGCGCACGTTGCCGCTGATCGAATCACCGGTCTTGAGATCGAATTTGCGAATCTGCGAAGGCGACACGTAAATGTCGTCCGGTCCCGGCAGATAGTTGTAGTCCGGAGAACGGAGGAAGCCGTAGCCGTCGGGGAGGATTTCAAGGACGCCCTCAGCGAAGATGTGGCCTTCCTTTTCGCTTTGTGCCTGGAGGATCTTGAAGATCAGATCCTGCTTGCGGAGTCCGCTGGTCCCGGGAATCTCAAGGGAGCGGGCAATGCGGCTTAATTCAGTAATGTTTTTTTCTTTGAGTTCTGCGATGGTCATGTTCACCTGCGTGAAGGTGGGATGTGTAGGGTGGGATACAGAGGGGAGAAGTACTCCGGAGGAGAAGATACGACAGGCATTGAGAAATTCAACCTGCGCAAACCAGCCTGAATTCCAGGCTCCCAGCGTACCAAACGTACCTGACGTGACAGAGTGGCTGTAAGGCCCTGCAAATTCTAAAGGGAAACTGGCCCTGATCCTTTGCCTGACTTCACTTTACAAGAGACGCTTGGCGCCGTTAGGCCGCCCGGCGTCTTTCTACCGGTTGGGCCGCTGGCGCCTCTTCGGGCGTCTTGCTCTCTGGATTAGCCGTCTCAAAGCGGCACAAAACCTCGTTTGTCGTGTCTTGCAGCCGCGTATTGGGCTTGTGAAGCTTCCGAGTTGCTTTGCTCGCCAGTTGACAGAGTTGGTAGCGATTGTTCACATGCGAGAGCGCTTTGAAAACAAGATCAGAACGCATTGCTTATCTCCTTATTCTTCAAATCCCTGCACAGGAGAAATCTCAGTTGACCGCCCGTGCAGTAGAGGGGAACCATTACAATCGAGGGCTACCCCAAATTGCCGCTTCCATCTCTTAGACGCACCCTATACGCCTCCGAATTCAAAATCTTGGTGGCGATTGCACTTATGAAATGGATGCCATACCGTAGCGGATTGCAGTTTGCGCCTCGAACACCCGAGTGCCTGCATGGCCTTTTCGGGAGCTCCAAATGCGCACCCAAGGCATCAAGGGAGCACCTGCTCTTAGTTTGATGCTGGAAATGTGCTGATGGGCACACCCGGCCGCAAATACGCAACCTGCCCTCTATGGATGGCTGTGAAAGAGAATATAACCATCCTCCGCTGGGGTCAATAGTTATTTCGTGCCATGGGAAGGACTATTCCGGCGCCACGGGGGATCGGTACCCGCAGAGCGCGCAACCGATGCATGTATTCGTTATAACTTGTGTTTTATGAGTTAGTTACAAAGTGGACTTGCGGATTCCCAAATCTGCATAGGTTACACTCCCGGCGCGTGAAAGTCCCGGCAAAACGGTAGTAACTTAAGAGTGAACCCTTCTGGTTACCTGAACTTGGGGCGTCAGGCATTACCCGGTCTTACTCGAAGCGCTCCAGGGACGTCCATCGGGATCGGAGAGGAGCAGGTACCCATCCTCATCGCAACCGCAGAAAGGGCGTCTCGCGGTCCTGTCGCGGTTGGGAGAGGCGATGATTTCATCCAAGCGGAAAAAACCCACCAGAAGGAGCCCCACGAAGGGAATCGCAACCAGAAGGTTCTCCCAGCCGGATTGCAGGATGGCATCTTGCACTTGAGACTCCAGATGCTGCGGCGCTGCGGTGTTAATTTCTTCAGTCTATTGGGTTATCGCCCAAAATTAGGAAACGTTCATAATCCAAGGTAACCACCATGTTGGAGAGCGAGTGAATTGGTTGCAGCGATCTCCGGGTGCTGGCGGACCCGAAATGGCGGGAGCTAAGCCCAGTAGCTGCGGTCGAGCGTGCGGTATTGAATGGCCTCGGCGAGGTGAGCGACGGTGAGGGATTCGACGCCTTCCAGATCCGCAATGGTGCGCGCCACTTTCAGAATGCGATCGTGGGCGCGCGCGGTGAGCCCCTGCTGCTGCATGGCGCGCTCCAACAGTTTTTCAGCGTCGGCGCCGAGTTCGCAGTGGGCGCGAATCTGCCGCGTGCTCATCTGCGCGTTGGCGTAGATTTTTTCGCCGTGCTTTTTGAAGCGCTGGTGTTGGCGCTCGCGCGCCGCCATCACGCGGGCGCGAATATGCGCCGATCCCTCAGCCGCCGCGCCGCCGCGCAGCTCCTTGTATTGAACCGCGGGAACTTCAATGTGAATGTCGATGCGGTCGAGCAAGGGGCCGGAGATTTTGGCCACGTAGCGCTGGATCATGGGCGGCGTGCACAGGCACTCGCGCGATTTGTCGTTGAAGAAGCCGCAGGGGCAGGGATTCATGGCTGCGGCCAACATGAAGCGCGCGGGGAAACTGAGCGACATGGAGGCGCGCGCGATGGTGACGGTGTGATCCTCGAGCGGCTGGCGCAGGACTTCGAGAACGTTACGCGGGAATTCGGGCAGCTCGTCGAGAAACAGCAAACCGTTATGCGCCAGAGAAACCTCGCCGGGGCGCGGCACAACGCCGCCGCCGATGAGTCCGGCGTCGGAGATGGTGTGGTGCGGCGCGCGAAAGGGGCGCTGGGTGACGAGCCCCGCGCCGGCTTCGAGCACGCCGGCGACGGAGTGGATCTTGGTGGTTTCGAGAGCCTCTTCAAACGAGAGAGAAGCCAGGATCGAGGGCAGCCTCTTGGCGAGCATGGTTTTGCCGGAGCCGGGCGGCCCGATCATGAGAATGTTGTGGCTGCCGGCCGCGGCCACTTCGAGAGCGCGCTTGGCGGTCTGCTGGCCGCGCACATCGCTGAAGTCGACGCTGAATTGCTCAAGCTTGCCGAGTAAATCCGCCGCGACCACGCGGTAGGGCTCGCGCTGGATGACACCAACCACAGATGTGTTGAGCAGCTCGAGCACGTCCAGCAGCGAGGAAACTGGGTAGACGTTGACGCCTTCGACGACCGCGGCCTCGGCGGCGTTGGCCGCGGGCAGAATCAGGTTTGCAATGCCTTTTTCGCGGGCCAGAATAGCTACCGGCAACATGCCGGGAATGGGGCGGACACCACCATCGAGACCGAGCTCGCCGACCATGAGGAAGCGGCTGAGGTCGTTGGTGCGCAAAGCGCCATACGCACCCAAAATGCCGACGGCGATGGGCAGATCGAAGCCGGAGCCCTCTTTCTTGATGTCGGCGGGAGCGAGGTTGATGGTGATAAAAGTGGGCGGGATGAGGTAGCCGGAGTTTTTGATGGCGGCGCGCACGCGATCGCGGCTCTCGCGCACTGCGGCGTCGGGCAGGCCTACGGTGTGGAAGTGATCTTGATCGGAAACGACGCCGCTGTAGTCGACTTCGACGTCAATAAGATTGGCGTCGATGCCGTAAACTGCCGCGCTAAGAGCTTTAAAGAGCATGGCGGTGTGCGATGAACACCGCAGAAGCAAGGAAAAAAGCCGTGCAAATGGGGATTGATGGCAATCCCGTGTTTCTCAAGAACTTTAAGACGTAGTGTTTCCTTAGAACATACTACACGCGGGTTGAGATTGCATCTTCCGGCCGCTGAAGGGTCGCTGGAGATGCGGTCGGCGGTGTGGAATGGTGTACACTTTCCGCGATTTCGCAAAGAGGTGAAACGCCGTGCTGAGATGGATCGCGGGGATGTGCTTGTGCGTAGTAATTGCGTGCCCGGTATGGGCCGGGCACGCGACAGTGAACGAAGTCGGACAGGCAAACGAACTCTACAAGGCGGGCAAGAAGCTGGAGGCTTTGCCGCTCTATGAAGATCTGGCAAAGACATACCCCGACGAGATGATTTATCAGGAACGGCTGGCCTCGTGCCTCAATGCTGAGGCCGAACAGACCGATGATGCAGCGCATAAAAAGGCACTACTGACGCGCATGCGCGATGCGGCGCGGCGCGCCGTTCAACTCGGCGACAAGGTTAACTTCGTTCAGGACATGGCGAACTTCGACGTCGACGCGCCGAATACGTTTGCGCATGGCAGTTCGGCAGAGGCGCTGATGCAGGAAGCGGAAAAGGCGTTCGCGGCCGGGGACTACCCGACGGCCGAGGCCAAATACGTCGCAGCCGCCGCGGCCGATCCGCATCTCTACGAGGCGGCGCTCTATGCGGGCGACGCGGCCTACGCGCAGCACGATTTGCCCACTGCTGCGCAGTGGTTTGCAAAAGCCATCGCCATCGATCCTAATCGCGAGACGGCCTACCGCTATTGGGGCGACGCCATCCTGCAATACGGCAACGACGCGGAGGCGGCGAAGAACAAGTTCATCGACGCGGTGGTGGCGGAGCCATATAACAAGTACTCGTGGCAGGGACTGCAGCAGTGGGCGGTGCGGCAGAAGGCTGTGCTGAGCTCGCCGAAGATCGACCGGCCGGCGGCGCCGGTGGTAGATCCGAAGAATCCCAAGAACATCACGATCAACATCGATCCAGACACCACTGACGAAAAGAAACATCCCGGCGGCGCAGCTTGGATGGGTTATTCGCTGTGCCGCGCCAACTACCGTG
>Ga0302199_1001438_pt1 | contig 12006 bp, 16 predicted proteins | sample II_Bog_N2_3_FD_194588 | JGI IMG/M metagenome (GOLD analysis project Ga0302199, IMG submission 194588) | Peat permafrost microbial communities from Stordalen Mire near Abisko, Sweden - II_Bog_N2_3 | ecosystem: Environmental > Terrestrial > Soil > Wetlands > Peat | place: Sweden: Abisko, Stordalen... | reverse complement strand
AGCTTTTTGGAGATTGAACACCGCTTTCACTACAGCGGCAGCCAGTTCGTGGCGCGCGGCATAAAGATCGTAATCGGCGGCCTGGGCGCCCGCCCGGGCGGCTTGGCGGCTGGCGGAGGCCTTGCCTCCGCTGTAGAGGTTGTAGGCGACCGTCCCCGCGGCATCGAGATTGTCGATCTGCCCGGGATGGTTGAAGTCCAACCCGAAATTGAAGGCTCTCTGGTTCAGGATTGAGCCAAAGGCCATCATCGGGTTGTTGGTGTCCGTGTAGCGTCCGCTGACCGCAAGCTGCGGATACCAAGCGCTCTGGGCCTGCTGCACCAGCGCCTGAGCGCCATCGACACGGGCGCGGGCTACCATCGCATCCGGACTATGGGCGAGCGCGTACGTCACCGCGCGGTCCAGTGTCCAGGGTTCCGCGGCAACGACCACCGACGAGGCGGCAACGAAGGCCGAACTGGCGAATAGGAGACGAAAGCGTGCGAAGGACATGGAAATTAGAGGGTTCGTGAACCGAAGGCGACCAGGAGGCCGATAGCCGCCCCATTGAGGGCTCCGTGCGACCAGGGAGAGGTCAGGGGGCAGGTGCCGGAGGAACACTGCCCAAAATAACCCATGGCGGCACCCAAGGCGGTTGGGCCCCCGACAATGAGCAGGACCCGGGGTATGGAGGAGTACATGGCAGTTTTCCGCGGCCTTACTTGGCTCCGCCCCAACGGATGGTGCCGTCTTTGTCCAGCCATCCGAGTTTGCTGAGGATGAGGGAGGGCGGACATATGCCGGTGATGGCCGATTGGGCCAGGTTCGCGCCGACGAAGGTCGGCAGGAGGAGCCACCACGGGCTCATCAAACAGGTCAGGCCAACCCCGAGAAGGACTAGGCTGCCGGCCATGAGGCGGATGAGGGGCTCGACTTTCATATTCTCATTGACTTTATATGCGCATATACGCATGTGCTTGAGATCATGTCAAGCTTTTGTTCAATTATGCGCATGGACAAACACCTCCCGCTCTCTGATGACGCACTGGGCCTTGTCGCCCGCCGCTTCGCCGTGCTGTCGGAACCAATTCGACTCAAACTCGTCCATTCACTATTTGACGGAGAGAAGAGCGTTGGCGCACTGGTTCAACTCACAGGTGGCACGCAAACCAACGTATCTCGACATTTGCAGACCCTCACCCAAGCCAATGTGTTGGCCAGGCGAAAGGAGGGGCTCCAGGTGTTCTACTCGATTGCGGATCCGTCGATCTTCAAGCTGTGCGAATTGGTCTGCGGCAGTTTGGAGAAGCAGTTCACAAAACAGGCTGGCGCGTTTGCCGGAGGCCCTCGCCGCTGACTTGAACGGACTTTCACGATGCTGGCGCCCGGCTCATCGCGAGGCCTGCCGTCATTCACTTTCCAGGTTTGTCATGCCGAATCTCTTGTGAGGCCTGGTCCCAGTCCTGAACCGATCCGCCGTCCTTGCGGCCCCGCTTTTCGTAAAGTTCGTAGGCGCGAGCGGCAATCTGTGGGGTCAGGTCAATTGGCTGGCGGGCCACGGCATTGGGAATTCGCCACCGAATCATCATGACCTTGATGGAGTCATTTAAGGCTAGGCATGCGACCAAAGCATAGGTGAAGACGGCGAGCGCCTGCCATCCCGGCAAGGGCAAGAGCCCTGGGAGGCCAACGAAGGTCAGGACCGTGCCGACGAGTGCGTCCGAAATGAGAGCGGCCATGAATGTCTTGCTGGGCAGCGTGGTCCAAAACCAGCGGCGCTCCCGCGCGGAGACGACCGAGAACACGGCGAAATAGAGCAGTGTCAGAAAGCTGAACGTGTAGAGAGCGCCGTTGTGGGTCGCCAGGCCGAAACGCGTCCAACAGATCCAGAGGAGGAGGAGGGTTTCCGCGACCATCGCGAGCCCCAGGACCACGGATACGGTGATGAAACCGCCGATGTTCCACGTCTCCGGCTTCTTGGAAGGTTGGACGTGGTCAGTGGCCAGCGAGATCTTGGCAAAGTCGGTCATGAAGGTCAGGAGCAGCATTGCGAAGGCGGAAACGACGAACTTGCCGGTGGCTACATACGCGACCGACACGAAGGCAGCCTTCAGGATTGTCCGGCTGATCTTGTTGATGATCCAGGTCAGGATGCGTTGGTAGATCGTCCGTCCTTGCTCCACCAGGGCCACGATGTTCGTAAGGCCCGGCTCGGTTAGGACGACGCTCGCTGCACCCTTCGCGACGTCGGTTGCCGAACTGACGGCTATTCCCACCTCGGCTTGCCGGAGAGCGGGAGCATCGTTGACACCGTCTCCTGTCATGCCCGCCACATGGCCCGCCGTCTGAAGATGCTTGACCACAAGATACTTGTCCTCGGGAAAGACCTCGGCGAAGCCATCGGCTCCGGCCAACAGATCCACTGATTTGTTGCCCGCCTGGCCATCCAGCGCTTTGAGATCTGACACCCGCAGGATATTGGGTAATCCGACCCCTTGCCCGATCTCACGGCCCACCGCAAGAGCGTCGCCCGTGAGCATTTTTACAGAAACGCCTAAGTCTCGAAGCTCGGCGATGAGCTGCTTTGCGTCTGGTCTGGGTGGATCGTAGAGGGCGACTAAGCCAACCAAGCTTTGGCTCCCGTTCTCGGGGCCACGCGCGACAGCCAGGGTGCGGTAGCCCTTGGCGGCCGAATCGCGGACTCGCGACTCCAATGCATCAATCGCTGGAGCCTGGAGGCCGCAGGCCTCGGCAATCGTACGGACGGCCCCCTTCATCACGTGCAGGCGCTTGCCATCCTGTTCGACCACAGCCTCCGTTCGCCGATTTTTCGCGTCGAACGGGGCGAAGGACACTAGCGTAACCTTGGAAATGTGGTCGAAAAGATGACGATCCTTCGCCGCGGCCAGAAACGCCAGGTCGATCGGATCGTGGTTGGCCTCCTGGGAGGCGAGCGCTCCAGCCACCAAGACGTCGGCCTCCGTTGCGTTATCCATCGGAATCACGCCGGTTACGGTGAGCTGGTTCAGCGTGATCGTGCCGGTCTTGTCCACGCAGAGCGTGTCCATGGTGGCGGCGTCCTCCGCTGCGCTCAATCGAGTGACCAACACCCCCCTTTTTGCCAATTCCTTCGATCCGACCGCCATGCTGACCGTGAACATGACCGGGAGCGCCACAGGCACGGCGCTCATCAGGAGGACCAGCATGAGGGGAATCATCTCGACTAGCGGAGCGCCGCGAACCAGCGACAGGACTACGACGACGGCGATCAGTGCGCCGACGATCACAAAGAGCCAGCGGACGACTTTTGCCACCACGGCCTCGATGTGAAGCTTGGGGCGGGCTTCCTGAACCAGTTGGGTCGTCCGTCCGAAATAGGTTTTTGCTCCGGTCAGCATAACGACGCCGTTTCCCTCCCCGCGACGGACAACAGAGCCAGAGGAAAGCACCCCACCGACAGTTATATCAACGTCCCTTGATTCGCCCGTTAGTGCTGACTGATCAACGCTCAGGGTGCCCGTGAGCAGCTTGACATCTGCGGGAATAATGTCTCCCGGGCGCACTCGGACAATGTCTCCGGGAACCAATTCCCTTGCCGGAACCACCTGCCAGTTTGAATCGCGCCTTACGCGTGCACTGACTTGCAACCTGCGGCGCAGGGCCTCGACCACGCCGGCCGCTCGTTGCTCCTGCATAAAGCTCAATACTGCGTTGATTACCAGCAGCCCTCCTACGACAACCACGTCCGAATATTTTCGGAGCACGATCGAGAGGATCAGGATCAATTCAAGCATCCAGGCAGAGATTCCCCAGAACTTCTTCAGAAACTTGAGGACTGGATGGCCCTTTTTTTCGGCGACCTCGTTGTAGCCGTTCTCCTTGCGTCGGCTGTCCACCTCTGAGCCTGTCAGGCCCGTCTCGGGATTGACCTTAAGGGCTGCGAGCGTGTCGGGGACGGACGCTTTGGCAATCTCGGGCAGCTTTGCATCTGGTGGCTTCGGGGTCGCCTGCGGAGAATCCGACTTGGTTGAGTTAGTTTCCATAGGTGATCGTGTCATCCTGGACTGAGGCTGCTCGTGCCGGCCCCTTTAAGAATAATGCGTTTCAACTCATACCGGGCGCGGATTCGATTCGGTCACTCAGTTGGATTGCGCCTGAGGCCTGCGGATGGGTCCAAAAAGAATATATCAATGGGTATCTTATCATGCTACCCGTCGACCCTTTTAATGTGGCCGCCTGTGGTGAACCGGGAGGATATACGGATAGGTGGGCGGCAGGCTATGGGGTTTTACCCGACCGCGCACGAGTACTTCTCGAGATTGAGCTCGTCGGACCTCGATAACGCGGAGCGTGCGATCGACTTTACAACCCAGGGAGGATTTTAATAACGCGAATCGGAAACCTGGCTGGAAGGGCGCATAGTGTGAATGGGATGGATCTGTGATGGATATGGAGAGCCAAGAATCTGATACAAAAGGGATGGGGCTCCTGGGGGGAAGCCGAGATGCTGTGCAAGCGTTCAGGTCGCCCAAGTCTCCGAATGCAGGCTTTGTTTTTGTCGGGTGGGGGTCCGGCCCGCACGTTCTTTGGATGCATGCGACGGTCCGACGTCTATGTCAGCATTGTCACGTTCGAGGAGTTTTACGAAAAACGGGGCCACGAGGTTGCGCGTGAGCTTGCCTCGCGGTTTTCGGTCATGGGCCTTCATGTGGGTGACGCATTGCAATGCAGGCTCTTGCAGACTCGTTCTACGCGGCGCCTGGGCGAGAATGACGCTTGGCTCGCGGAGCAATACCTCCGTGGCGGATGTTCAATCGTCACACGGGACCGCCGGTTTGACGATGTCTCAGGCCTTGATGTGCTTAACTCTTGAAAATCGGTGGCGGGGGCTGCTGGTTTGCCTTGCTGGCAACGATCCGGTAAACCAACCGGCTCGAAATGAGTTACAAGGTCGCAAGGCCAAGTGCCACAAGGTGGAAATGGCACAGGGGCGTTTGGTCAGACGTCGGTGATCTTCTCTCCGACATCGAAGGGGGCGTAGCCGAGAAGCTGGGCCAAACCGCATTGCTTAGGTTGGCATGATGGGCTATACCATGCTCCGGTTGGCTCACTGGGTTCTAGAATCTCCTTTTAGGCATGAATCGTTTCCGCCTTCGAGACTACGCATGGATCGGACTATTGATCCTCTCGCTCTCGTGCGGGCGGATTGCGGAAGCCGAGGCCTCGGACTCCGGCAGCGGTGTTCCGTCTGTACAAGCCGTTTGGAGCAGTTCCAACGTGGGAGGAGGAGGATACATCACCGGGCTAATTCCCGATCCAAAGACTCCAGGTCGCGTATGGGCCCGGTGCGATGTGGCGGGGGTATTCTTGAGCGAAGACGGCGGCCGCAGCTTCCGAGCGAGGAATCGCGGTATGACCGAATCCTCCAATCACTCCGTGGAGAGCTTTGCCGTAAGCCCGCACGACCCCAATATCCTTTTCCGCTGTTCCGGGGAGGCGCGCGGGGGAAGAAGCTTCGGCTACATCCATGGATCCAAGGACGGCGGGGAAACCTGGCGCCTGCTCACTGAACAGGCCGACTACATCGGCAACGGCTCGACTCGTTACATGGGCGAGATGATCGGTGTCGACCCCTTTGACCCCAACACCGTTGTGGCGGCGAGCTTCTCAAGGGGAATCTTCGCAAGCCACGACAAGGGCGAGCACTGGACTTACACGGGCCTCAAAGGAGAGCCGCTTAAGTCACTGGTGTTTCATCCGCGCATTCCAAACCGGATTTATGCTGGCACGCTCAGGATGCTTGCTCATGCGGACTACCTTCTCCACGGGCACACTCAGCGCCCGCAAGAGGGCCGTCTCTACCTTTCCACGGACAAGGGAGAGAGCTGGAGCCTTCTCGCCAAAGGTCCAGGTCTAGCTTTTGCCGAGATTGTATTTAGCCCGGAGGGAGATGACGTGATCTACGCCGCCGCGGGCGACCTCGGGCTGCTCCGGAGCATCGACGGCGGCCGTAGCTTCAAGGGGATTAACCAAGGGCTTCCGCCCGTTGAATACCCCGGATTAGCGGTGGATCCCAGGGAACCCCATACACTCTACACGGCCGCCTGTGTAGGGGCGGACGCACCGGTTCCCGTTATTCCGCTTTATATCTCTCGCGACAGCGGCACTACCTGGTCGCCGATCAAGGACTACAAGCCAGCTGACTTTACCGAGTACCCTTACCCTCCCGGAGACATCCGGCCGATTGGCTGGGCAATTTCCAAACTGCGGGTCGACCCTTTCGACTCGAAGACACTCTACATGAGCAATTGGTTTGGCGTCTCGGTAAGCCACGACGCCGGGCAGCATTGGTCGGGTAACCACTACAAGGGGATCGAGAACATCTGCATTGAAAATGTCGTCGCCCTTCCGACAAAGCCGGGCGTGTTCTATTTCTCGGCTGCCGACCAGACGATCGCATGCAGCACCGATGACGGGCGCCGGTTCACCCACTTCTCCGAGGTGCATCGCCCCGCAAATTACTACTGCAGCACATGCGCCGCCTCCTCTCGGTTCATCGATGGGCTTGTCGTATACGGCGTGAACAACAATGGCTCCCAACACAGCGCATTCTACCGCACTGAGGACAATGGTTCCACGGTGAGCTGCGTTCTCGAACTTCCGGGCGGACTCATGATCCAGGCGATTCGTGAGGATTCGGTTCAAGAGGGAGTCTACCTGGCAAGCGTGGATGGCAAACTCGAAAAGGGAGCCGGCCTTTACCGGAGCACAGACTCGGGACGGTCGTGGGTCCGCCTTCAGGGTGGTGGCCTGCCTGAACGAATCCACCGTGTCCCGCAGGACCGCGAGTGGGTCGAAAACGAGCTACTGTCGGTAGTGTGGTACCAGACCAAGAACGCCTGTGGCACCAACCAGCTAATGGGGGCTATCCCGGGCGAGGCGGGCGGATTCTATTGGGGCGAATGGACCGAGGGCCTTTTTAGGACCGGCGATGGGGGGAGGAGCTGGACTGACATTTCTGCAGGACTCCCGTTCAAGAAGAACCGGATCGCCACCTTGGTTTGCGTGACTGCGGACAGGAGCAACCCCAATCGAGTCTATGCAGGCTTCATTGGTGAGGGACTTTGGCGCAGTGACGACAGGGGTGGCCGTTGGAGCAAGGTATTCCCCCACGACGGCCGCCCGTTTAACGCCAGCTCAGTTGCCGTTGGCGGACCGAGCACACTCGACCTATATGTTTCCTGTGAGCCGCTAGGCCTAAGCCCTTGCCGCGCTGCACTGCTGCACAGCGCGGATGAAGGCCTCACGTGGAAGGATCTCTATGATCCAGGCCTTGGAGCGTTAAGGATGAAGACCATCGCCGTGAACCCTAGAAACGGGACGATCGAGGTGGGAACCTGCGGCAACGGCCTATTCCAAGTTGTTCAAAAATAGGGTCCGCTCTGGGCGAACCAACAACGAGTCTATAGTAAACACAAATTGAATAGGTTCCGACGGGCAGTGGAGGTCCAGGCAGATGAGATGTAACTTTCCCCATGCAAAGTGTCCAAAAAAAGACCCATTTAGAAACGCCCGCGGCCGTGCCACATGCTCGTGCCACGCGCGGTTTACCTAATCCCCTCTATTGATGGACAGCGACTGACATTGAGCACCAACGAAAATTTGCATTCCGCAACATCGGCGATCATCTGCGTCAGTCTTACCTTGAAGGCTACGGCGGCTCGGGCCTCCAACCAGAATCTCAAAGCCCGGTACTCTTATTTTGACCCTCCGGCTACGCGAGGCAGGTCATAGGAATGAGGGTCAATCCTTGCATTTGGTGCTTTGACTGGTGAGTGATTGACAGAAATTGTAATGTAATACATCTGTAGTGCATGGCGAGTTCGACAAAACCCACCTCCATCAGACTGACCGATGTCGAAAAACGCCGGATTGGTGCCGCAGCTAAGAAGCGCGGGATGAGCCCGGCTGCCTACATCAAGCGGGCCGCTTTGGAGGGTGTGGGCCAATCAGATGACCGTAAGCTTCTTCGCCTAGAGAGCCTGGCTGCCGGCCTATTGGCCGCCGTCGAAGACGAGAGAGATTATCGGACTGCATCTTCGCGTTGGGAGAGCCACGAGAAGAAAGGGACTAGGCTCTATACTCCCGAGGAGGCTAAGCGTGAGTTGGGTCTACAGGGTTGAAGAGTCTGCGTTGCGCGAGTTGAGAGATCTTGGCCCTTCTGTGGCTGCGGAGGTCATCGCATATTTGGACACGAGAATTACCGGCTCCGTCGATCCTCGACAGTTTGGGAAGCCGTTACGTGGCCCACTAAAAGGCTTTTGGCGCTACCGAGTCTGTGATTATCGGATACTATGTCACTTGGTGCAGGGAATCCTTACGGTTGTGGTGATTTCGGTTGGCCATAGATCGAAAGTATACGGCGAATGATTGCTCGTGGCCTTTGAGGTTTCGGTCACGGATTGCGACGAGGAAACAGTAGGGAGGTCAGGCAACAGTTCCGAAGCTCTATCGGTCTTTTTGGAAACTCTCTGTCCTGCTGCCTAACTTCCGTTGATTTCACCAGACAAGCGCGTCCGATTCAGTTTTTGCCAGTTTCAAAAATTCAAAACCCTATTCCATTGATGGATAGGGCCTAAAAGCGTGGCGTCCCCACGGGGATTCGAACCCCGGTTCTCGAGCGCGCTCGGCGTCATCGGTGTTGCTCTATGCCATCCAAGATACCGTGGTCCGTCGGTTTCTTGATGATGCTTGCAAGCGGCAATGCAGCGATGCAGCATAACGGCATGGCAACAACTCTTCCTGTGAGCAAACGTGGAGCGCTTACCCTCCCGCCCGCGATGCGCCGCCGGCTCGGGCTCGACCGATTGTCGAGCCCCATGGTCATCGTGGAAGAGTGCGAAGGCGGCCTTTTCCTTCAGCCAGCTGCTGCTGTTCCGATGCGTGATATACCAAAGGAAACCATCGAACGCTGGATCGCGCGCGACGAGACTGAGATGGCAGAATTCGCGAGCGCCGGAAAGCGCAAGCGGAAGTGAAGCTATTCATCGATACCAGCGTACTATTGGCGGCGGCGGGCTCAGAACATGGGGCATCCCGTTTCGTTTTTGAACAGGCGACCGACCGCGAATGGGTGCTTATAACAACCCATTACTGCCTGGAGGAAGCGAAGCGCAACGTTGCCAAGGTCGGGCGCAAAGCGTCCACGATCTTGAACGGGTCGTTGGTTCCCAAGCTCTCCTTTGTGCCGACCGAACTCACCTTCGACAAGGTGCTCGTGTTTCCCAAGGCCAAGGACCGCCCCGTCCTGCTTTCAGCGCTTGGGGCAGAATCCGACTTCCTGCTGACTTTGGATGAAGGGGACTTTCAAAACGTAATAGGATGCGAGGTCTATGGCATGGGAGTTAGCACGCCTGGGCTCTTCCTAATCTCTGAAAGAAAAGCCGAGCGCATTTGATAGATCCTTCGGCCTCCCTAATCTCATCTTCACGCAAGATGGTGGGTACGGCACGCTGGCCGTGGGCCTCCTGGATGGCTTTAATCTCCAGTACAGACCTTTCAGCGGCAGCTTCCGGCTTTGTTCTGAAGTTCTTTCGTAAGCGCAGGCCGCTCAGGAAACCAGATACTCGGTACGACGTGGTTCCGTTTCGATTTTTGAATTTCCGGATGACGAACTTTGTTTGATTCATGCCTAGGTTGCCGCGTCAACTTGGCAACCTAGCTTCGGCTAAAACTTAACTCCTTGTAGATAAGGAGTTAAGCTGGCGTCCCCACGGGGATTCGAACCCCGGTATCCAATCCACTATATTGATAGACAATGACTTACGTTGATCCTTAACGAAATATGTATTCTGCGACATCGGCGATCGTCTGCGTCATTCTTACTTTCATTCTTACCTTTGAGATCGATCCCGTTGAGAGGTGGGCTCGTCTGCAGACAAGCTAATGGCAAAGGTTGACCTGGAGTGATCCGCGCTACATTTGTAGCGCATGAGTTCGACCAAGGTCTCGCCCACGTCGCTTCGGATTCCATCGGCCACCAAGCGCAGTATTGCCGCAGCTGCCAAACGAATGGGAATGAGTACGCCGAAGTTCATCATTGAGGCGGCCATGCGCGAGGCTTCGCGGTCTCGCACGGCCGAGGAACAGCTCGCCTCTGAACTCATTTCTGTCACCCGCAGGCATCTAGCCCGAATCGAGGCAGTGGAAGATGCAGAGGATGCTCGTGCGGGCGATTTGGAATGGGAACGTGTGAAATCTGGTAAATCGGGTGTCCGTACTCCTCAAGAGGTCAAGGATGCCTTGGGTCTTTAAGATCTCGTCAGGGGCAGAGAAGAATCTGAGCGACATCGGTCCGTCCGCGGCCCGCGAGATCTTCGAGTTTCTGGAAAAGCGATTCCAGGGTAACGTAGATCCCCGGGCATTTGGAAAACCTTTGCGGCGATCCAAGCACGGGCTTTGGAGGTATAGGGTGCGGGATTACCGGATCATCTGCCGGATCGAGGACTCCGTCTATACCGTCCTAGTTGTGGTTGTGGGGCACCGATCGACTGTTTACGACGAGTGATCGGAGTGATGTTAGTCTCTGCGCTGGCGTCCCCACGGGGATTTTGAACCCCGGTCTCGAACCTCGTTGGTGGCAATCAACGAGTTATATTGGCCATCAACGAAATTTGAATTCTGCGCCATCGGCGAGCGTCTGCTTCATTCTTACTTTCATTCTAACCTCCTTGCACATGGATGATGGGATCGCGGTGCAAGATCCCTAGGACGATTTAGCCTCAACAGCCAGGTCGGGGGCCAATCGCCCTGCGACTTGACTTCCCACTTATGTGAAACATTATGGTTCACATGAAAACTGCATCTGTCCGGCAGCTTCGTACTGAATTTCCGAAGGTTCTAGCCTGGGTTAATTCGGGGCAGGACGTCGCGATCACTCGGCGTCGCAAGGTGGTGGCCAACCTGATTCCGGCAGGTGATGCCCCTAGGAAGAAGCCAACTCTACCTGATTTCAAAGCTAGGCTACATGGCATCTACGGCGAGAAGGTAGTTTCGGCCGAAGCGATGGCGGACATTTTGTCGGAAAACAGGGGCCGATACTAATGTCCACCCCAACATATGCTGACACGAGTTTTCTTGTGTCGCTATATGTGCAAGACGCTCATTCAGAGCGTGCTGCAGCTATGGCAGCGAAACTCATGCCTGTATTCTTCACCCCATTGGTTGAGCACGAATTGCGTAACGCCATTCGTTTATGTGTGTTTCGTCGTCAGATTACCTCGGGCCAGAGAGAGAAATCGATTTATGAGCTGGAAAGGGACGCCTCTGAGGGATTTCTATACCCAGTTCCGCTCGATTGGCCGAAGGCTTTCAAACACACCGAGGTTCTGGGCCGTGCTTTCACCGAATCCATTGGAGTGCGTGGAATGGATATTCTGCACGTTGGGAGCGCTTTGGCGCTTAAAGCAAAGCAGTTTGCCACCTTCGACGACAGGCAAGCGTCGTTGGCCACGTCCGCTGGATTAGAACTGGTTTAGCTGGCGTCCCCACGGGGATTCGAACCCCGGTTTCTCCCGAGTGAAATTGATGGTTAGGCAGTTACGGGATTTCACTCTGAGAACTAACAGTAGTTGCTTCTGTAAACAGTCGAACTGTTGCCAGTGGTGTTGTCAGAGGCCGGTGATTCTCTCGGTCCCCCTCCAACCATTTCCTGCGCGTTGGTTGGGGGAGCAAAGAGCTTGCTCCTTTTGAAAACGAGCATACGGTTTCAAAGGTGAAATTTGAGTGGGACCCTGCTAAGAGCGCAAGCAACGAGGCCAAACATGGCATCAGCCTCGAAGCCGCCGCAGCTCTATGGAAAGGCCCAGTCATATCTATCCCTTCGAACCGGCCTGGCGAGTTACGGCAGCTCGCAATAGGCCGGATCGAGGGTTAACAACTGTTGCTCGTTTTATCTCATTTCATCCTGAGATTACTTGTTTTACAAGCGATTGGCGCCGACAATTTGGGTATGAAGCTATCGGTTTG
>Ga0302199_1001433_pt1 | contig 12028 bp, 9 predicted proteins | sample II_Bog_N2_3_FD_194588 | JGI IMG/M metagenome (GOLD analysis project Ga0302199, IMG submission 194588) | Peat permafrost microbial communities from Stordalen Mire near Abisko, Sweden - II_Bog_N2_3 | ecosystem: Environmental > Terrestrial > Soil > Wetlands > Peat | place: Sweden: Abisko, Stordalen... | reverse complement strand
AAGTCTGCAAGAAAAACGTTATAAGCCTTTATTTATAGGGTGATGAGCAGTTATTCCAACGAGTGAGTAATGAATCATAATAGCGAGTAACAAAATAATTGCTGCGGAGATTACTGCGTACGATGTGGCCTTGCGTGAAAGCAGTTTCTCGGATAAATTGTGAGTGTAACGGGCCATGTGTTGGAAGAGCGGTACAGGATGCGGGTTATCCGTACACATGGCTTCGCCCTGTGTCGTCTAACCCGTCGCCTGCGATGCTCCGCGCTACGCTTGTCTCATCGAGGCTCATCCTGAAAGCAACCGCGCACGCTACGCGTAGAGAAGACACAATGCCGTTCACTTCACGAGCCAATGATCGCGCCTCCACACGATTCGAAATGCGGTTGACGGCAGCAGAGCGTCAGCGGCTTCGCGATGAGGCCGACCTTGCCGGGATGTGCATAAGCGAGTTGGTTCGCAAGCGCACATTTGGCAAGACGATTCACGCCGCGACTGACCTGATGATGATTCGCGAGCTTCGCCGCTTGGGCGGCCTTCAAAAATATGCGATGAACAAGTTCGCCCAGCACGTCGAAGTGGTAGACGAGTGCATCGCGACAATCTGCGCAATACACGCAGTTATCGAACGAGTCGCCAACCATGATCGTTAAGTACATCGCCACTCCGAAGACGCAATCAAGCAAGCCTTCGCGCATTGGCAGCTTGCTCGACTACATCGAGGCCGACGGCCACGCGGACGCACAGAAGGCGGAGTATATCGGCGCAAACGGAAATTTCTATTCAGACTCGCAGCAGGGGCAGCGCGCCGAAATGGTCGCTCTCGCAATCGAAGCGACTCGCAGCAAAGACCCCGTCGATCATTGGCTGTTGAGCTGGAAGGAAGGCGAGCAGCCGACACAGGCGCAATGCAATGAAGCCGTCGAAATTCTGAAACGGCATCTCGGTATGAGCAGCGGCCATCTTGCCGTTTTTGCATTGCACCGCAACACGGAGAACTATCATCTTCATGTCGTTCTCAATCGCGTTCATCCCGATACATTGCGCGTCGAAGACAAGGGATGGTGCATCGACAAAGCGCACAAGGCTATCGCAGAGATTATCCGCGCGCAGGGTTGGGAGGCAGAGAGAAACGCTCGCTATGTCGCCGACCGCAGCGGTCAGATCACACGAACCAACAGTGCGCGCGAGCCTCAGCCGCGCTCGAAAGCGCTGGACCACGAGAATGCGACTGGAGAGAAATCCTGCGAACGAATCGCGCAGGAAAGAGCCGCGTCAATCTTGCGTAATGCGCAGTCATGGGCGCAGGTGCATGAAGGGCTGGCCCAGGTAGATATGCGCTATGAGCGGAAAGGCAGCGGTGCCATGCTTTGGGTGGGAGACCAGCCGCTTAAAGCCTCTTGCATCGGTCGTGAATTCAGCAGGATTCGGATGGAGGAGCGGCTGGGCGAATTTCAGCCTGATAGCCGCTCCAATTCAATGCCGCTCCGGCCGCGCACAGCCGAGCCTCTTCGCCCGGATATGCCAGCGAACTGGGCTGAGTATCGCAAGACACTCGGAGATAGTCGCAAACAAAAGGACGCTGCCCAGGCCCAGCAGCGCATGGATCATCGTGCAGCGCGTGAGATGCAGACTGCGGAGTTCCGCAAAGAACGGTCCGCGCTTTACCAGGGCGGAAAGTGGTCCGGCGATGCCTTGAATGTTGCCAGGAGCCTCTTGGCCGCCGACCACGCCAAGCGCAGAGCCGAACTGATGGAGCGGCAAAAGCGCGAGCGTGACCGTCTCCGAATGAGGTTCGGCCGGCGGAAGACCTTCGAGCAGTTTCTTGTAGAGCAGGGAGAGCCACAGCTCGCAGAGCAATGGAGGTATCGCGATAGAGAGACGCCCGGAGCTGCAATTCTTGGAGGCGGAGACGAGATACCACGCCAGCGCGACATCCGCGACTTCACCGCGCAGGTGCGCCTGTCACCGCACACGCTGGCAAATGAGATTCACTATTCATCACGCTCAAAGCCAAGCCGCGTCAGCTTTACGGATCGCGGCAAACGCATTGATGTCTGGCAAGCGCAGGATGAGGCTGCCGTCTTGGCCGCGCTCCAGTTGGCTGCGCAGAAGTGGGGAACACTGACCATCACCGGCCCCGACGAGTTCAAGCAACTTTGTGCGCAACTTGCCGCGCAGCATGGATTCAAAATCAACAATCCAGAGTTACACCGGGAGATCGTTCGCGGTCCCAGCGTGGGCCAGCCAGTTCCGGTAATTCCGGCTGGAATGCCGTCGCCAAGCATGGCGTATCAATTGCACAAAGCCGACATTCTCAATCGTATCGAGGTGCGGAACGCCTCGCAGCTTGATTGGATGATTGCGGTAAGAATGCGCGCAACCGGCCACGATCAACAGGCCGTAACGCAAGCTCTGAAGGAAAGCGCCAGCCAGGGGCGAGAGTTGGAGAGCCGCAACTGGACCAACTACGCCGAGCGCACCGCCGAAGCCGTCTTCGGCCCACGCGGCGACCGCGAGTGCGCCAGGAGCGCACAGCGCGCCGAGGCATGGGCGCGAGTCGAAGGCAGAGACCTTGTGCACGAGCGCCAGGTGCAGCACGGCCAACGCCGCGCAGTCCCAGTGCGTCGCCACGAAGACTTTGAGATCGAGTAAGGCTGACCAGGCTACTGCCGCCCGCTGCCCCTCGGCATCCCACCCGGACCATTGTGTGCCAGAGATGTTGTTTAAGCACAGCGCGAGATAGCGATTGGGCAACTATTCCGCAGGGTACGGACCCAGAAATCGCTCGCCGTTGAAATGAATCAAGTGTGAAGGCGCATCGGCAACCCACACTTCGGTCTCCCATGCAATCTCACCAAGATAGCGGCCCATGATTGCGCGGTTCGGAAACGCAGTCACATAGACAAGGCCGCTCTTCGAGCCTGCAAACAACTCTGACAGTTCTGCATGGCGCTTGCCGTCTACAGGTCCGTGGCTGGTGACTGACTCGATGAGCAACAGCCAGTTCTTGTCTGTGTAGTGCAGGACCACATCGGGCATCTTCCCGTGTGCATCGACTTCTACGCCCAGGTCGGTGAGCAACGCCTTGTCGAAGTATCCCCACTTCTCGCCCGTGTCACCTGCATAGACCAACACACTGCCCGGTGCGAAGCGCGGAGCAAAGTCTTCAATGATGGCGCGGATCAGTTCGCTATGCTCGCCGGGGCTAAGAGCAATTGTCTTGCCGGGTGCAACCACGACGGGAATTAAGTTGTGCTGGCGCTCCTTGGCGTATTGTGCAATCAAGGTCTGGTGTTCGATCAAGTAGGCTGCGAGCTTGCCGGTCCACTTCTTTGTGCCAAAGCTGCGAATGAGGGTGAGAGTTGTAGGCTCGATCTGATACACGGCCTTCGGACTGTTCACCGAGCGGTCACGCTTGTCAGGATTGTAGAGCACAATGCCAGCAGCGACGAACTGGTGCATCGTCTGACGGCGGAACGTCTCGCGTGTGTTCGGCGCGTACTTCTTTTCATAGTGCTCATGCGCCCAGTCCATGACAGGCGTGATGCCCACCAGCGGAGCTTCAGCATCAGCCCACGTTTTCTTTGGCGTAAGGTTCAACAGTGCAAGGAGACTGACCGCCGACCGCTCGTTCTGTTGTGCCCGTGGCAGGCCCAGAGCCTTGATGATTGCGAGTGCTTCCTCGATGTGAGTGTGAGTCATGCCGTCAGCGCATCCAGCCTTTCGTCGATCATCTGTTGCGTAAGGTCTCCGCTCTTCACGGCCCATTTGCCAAGCTCGATCAATGCGGTGCGGCTCGGATACTTCATCGTCTTCAGGTCTGTAGCGTTGACCTGAGTGTGTCCGTTGAAGCGACGAAACGCCTTGTCTACGACCGTCGTATTCAGGAACATGGCCAGCCCATTTGCCAGCGGCTCAGGGAGGCCGCGCCTGTTCTCATGGAACACATTCAGGTGATTCTCAAACCCAAGCGCCTGAGCGCCACCGAAGACGGCGGGATCAACCGCGCTGGCCATGATCCTGCGTTTCTCTTCTTTCGATGAGAACCTACGCACCACGCAATAGTGACCATTCGGGAACAGCCACTTCTCTGTATTGTCGTTCCGCTCAATGGCGTTCGGTTTCTTTGCGCCTGCAATCGGCCACTCAGTACGATTGATACTGAAGTGACTCGGATAGAGCAGCGGCACCGTGCCCGGTACCGGCATATCGCGGAGATAGTCTCTGAGCCTGAAATCAACAACGGGTCCAGTCGATACGCTCACTCCGATGTCGGCCAGAGAATATCGAATCGCGGACGGCGTGTCTATGGCCTCTGTGTTCTCATCTGGCGATGTGGGAACGTGAATGAAACCCTCTGCATCGTCAGGGAACACAATCTGATCGAACGGGTATACATGGGTTTCAATGTCGCTCAAACTGTCGTCCGTCGATGTGGTGATCGTGACCGGGCCTTGAGTGCCGCCACGCTCCAAGCGAATGATGATGTTCTCTTGCAGCACGTCATCATCCTTGAATGCCGTGGTGCGCGACTCGAATAAATGAATGTGCCGGAGCGCCGTTCGCTGCAAAATGAAATCTCTGAACGGACGATAGTACGGCCCGTTGCAAAAGCTGCGCGGGATGATCGCAACGATCTGTCCCTCCTGCGCGGCCTGCATGACTGCGAGCGCGACGAACGCAGAGTACAGATTCACGGTCTCAATGCCCAGAGCACGAAGTTCATGCCGATGCGCCGAGTGGCTGTTGATCTTCTTGTACGGCGGATTCAGAATCGAGTGTGTGTAATCAGTGGCTCCGTGGAAGAGCAACTGGTTCGATGAAGAGATGAAGTCCTCGCCTGAGACGTGAGCCGTCACGTCGTCGTAGGCGGCAAGGTGTGCGGCAAGGTGGCCCCGGAGCTTGTCGTCGATCTCATAGGCGTATGCTTGCACATCTTGAAACTCGAAGCCGCCGTTGATCCAGCGGTCGAGAAAGGCGCACGACAACGCGCCCACGCCTGCGCCAGCATCCAGCAGGCGGCACGTCTTCAGTGTGCTAGCCGGGAACAACGAGGCCATGAACTGAGCCGTGTTAGATGGTGTCATGAACTGGCCGAGTTCTGATTTGCGTCCCCTGGCTATCCGAGGGGCGACTTGACGACGAACATTATCGGCGAATTCGAGTTGCTGAAGCATATTTGTCATTGTAGCGACTGAAAGTTCTGGACGACACTTCAAGACTCGAAAGTGTTCGGCGTCAGTGCCATTTTTGCTCAGCGCCGGTATCCCCTTGTCTTCCCGGTACCGTCCACCGTGACCTGTGCCAGTCTCCAGGCCTCAATACTGCCCAGTTTGCCCCTTCCAGCTGTCATAGAGCAATGCACTTTGCCCGTATCTGCCCGGCCAGAGCTTCCGCGACAGGATGTTCGATCCCTGTCTGGTCCAGATTCAAGAGGACCGCTTCGGCAAGTTCGGGCACACGGCGGCGCACAAGCGGCTTGGCAAGTCCCGCGCCTTCCGCCAGTTGCTCGAAATTTGTCTTCGACACTCTGTCGGAGGAATACTCGCCGCCGATCTTCATTGCCATCTCACGGGTCAGCTCGGAGTAGTAGCGGGTGCTGACGACATCGTAAAGAGGCGCAAGCCGTGTCTCCAGGCCCGCAGTGCCAGCGCCATGATAGAGCAGCGAGAAGTTCTTGCCATGCGCGTCGTTGTTGCCGACCAGAAAGTTGAAGATCACTGCGTCCAGCAGCCGCGCCAGGTCGAGAACCGGCGCGCTGGAGACCTCGCGCAGCAGAGCGAAGCACCGCTTGAGCGACGGCCCGCCTTCCTTTTGATACTTGTTCTCGGAAACGATGCCCAGTGCTTGGCAGAAGTCTTCCTGATGCAGGCGTTCGAGCGATATGCCCTCTGGCCCCTGCAGATGCGTACGGTCGTAGCGCTCGACCAGCAGATACTCAACGTCTTCCACGCGCCTGATCTCTGTCCTGGCCACTGGCAGGCCGACCGCCGCAGCGAGCCTCATGCAGTAGGCTTCATTGAAGACAACCCCGGCAAATCGCTCCACGGCGGGCTTCAAGATGTGTGTACTGGGCGCGCCACTCAGAGGGAGCGAAATGGCATCGCCTTCCACGCGCACGGCGATCTTGTCTTGTGCGCCAGCCAGCGAAAGCCGTATGCCGCTCTCGCCAGCCAGCAGCGGACGGCGCGGAAGTTCCCTGAGAATCCTCGCCAGCTCTGGCGAGGAAAGCGCGCGGTAATGGTCGTCCGGCGCGGGCAGGGCTTCGCCAGCGGGAAGGAAAGTGACAGCGCCAGCGCACTCCCCGCCGATCCGCTCCAGCATGGCGTAATCGTTGCGTTCGCTGATGCCCAGGTTGCGGGCAATGATCTCGCGCTTGCTCTCTTCTGGCAGAACACCGGCAAAGTACCCCCGGCATTCCTTACGCGGAAAGCGTTCCAGCCGCAGCGGCAACGATTGGGACAATGGCGTGGCGTCAGGCCGTTGCAGCCAGCTTGCCGCATAGTCAAAGACCATCTGGCCGCCGTCATTCTGAATCAGGTGGCCAACCAATTCGCGGTGCAAGTAGACATCCAGGGTTTTGGCCATGCGCTATTCCTCGCTCCCCGAAACCGCTGGCGGCGTCAGTGCGATCCTGATTCCCAGCGTTTGCAGGACGGTCAGTACCTTGCCAATCTGGCAGGTTTCCTTGCCTTTTTCGAGTTCAATAATGAAGCGCAGCCCCGTACCGGAGGTCAGCGCCAAGTCCTTTTGCGTGACGCCCAACCGTTTCCGGCTTTCCCGGACAATTTGGCCGATCTCTTGTGCTGAATATTTCATCGACTGACCGCAATTATTCCCGTACGGGAATGGTGACGCATTCTCAAACCGAAGTCAAGGGAAAAGTTACCGGCCGGGAACAAATAGCACAATCAACCCCGCTTTGCGCCATATATTCCCGTTCGGGAATGTATGGCGCATTTTGGAAGGACGCGTATTGAGGCTGTTCAGGGAATGCATATGGTCACGGCGAGTCCCATTTTCCAGTTTGCCCTCTACTCAGAAAAGGCACCCAATCGGGCCGAAGCTTCAGGCCTATATTGAAAGAGGACCCTCCATCGGATTCTTGAGGTTTTTACAGGCTGAAGCTCCCCGCTTGGATCGATGCACCCACACTACTCTGGTTCAAAGATCGGCCGTTCTATGTTCGAGATAACTGGCGATCATGTATCGCTCCTTAATGACGAAGACCTTCGTACGCTCGTTGGCCGTCTATGCGAGGCCGAGGCCAGGAGGGGAGGTTTCTCCCCGCTTGGGGTCACATGGGGCGGGGATCAGAACGCAGCCGACGGCGGGCTTGACGTCCGCGCAGCCTTACAGGGTGAGGTAGAACCGCAATTGAACTTGCCGCGCTCGTTGACCGGGTTCCAAGTCAAGGCTCAAGATATGCAACGGGCCGCCATCCTTGCCGAGATGAAGCCCAGAGGAACTATTCGGTCCGTTATCCGGGAGCTAGCCGAAGCTTCTGGCGCCTACATCATTGTGAGTTCGAAAGGATCAGTTTCCGACACCGCACTCCGCGCTCGTCGCGCGGCGATGGCCGAGGCTGTACCTCGATTTCTATGACCGAAACCGTGTTGCAACCTGGGTTCGAGAACATGTTGGGCTTTGCTTTTGGCTGCGCGAGAAGATCGGTAGGGCGGTCCCCGGCTGGAGACCGTATGGGCCATGGGCTACGACAAGCGAGAGCCAGAACGCAGAATATCTCCTTGATGAAGCACTGCGCGTCTGCGGCCGCGATGAACAGGGTAAGAGTCTCTCAGCAATTGCGGGCATTGATCACATCCGTATTCACCTCTCACGAGAGCAGGACGTTGTTCGCCTTATCGGACTTTCTGGCGTCGGCAAGACCAGGCTGGCTCAGGCGTTATTCGATGAAAGACTCGGCGAGGGCGCGCTCGATTCATCGCTTGCCGCATACACTAATCTGTCGGACGGACCCAACCCCCAACCGGTTGCAATGGCCTCTGACCTTTTAGCACAGGGAAAACGGGCGATCCTGATCGTCGACAATTGCGGACAGGAACTCCATCGGCAGCTTTCAGAAGTTTGCAAGGCATCAGGAAGCCGTCTCAGCCTGCTAACCATCGAGTTCGACATCCAAGATGATCTGCCTGAAGGAACGGATGTCTTCGACCTCCAACCTTCATCCGATGCCCTGATTGAAAGGATTCTTGAACATCGCTTCCCAATGCTCTCTCAAGTGAACGTCCAGTCGGTCGCAAGGTTTGCCGGCGGCAACGCGAGAGTGGCAATTGCTCTGGCCAGCACGATCAAATCTGGGGAGTCCGTGGCAGAGCTTAGAGACGCAGAATTGTTCCGTCGCCTCTTCCACCAGCGCAATCAGCCTGACGAGTCTCTTTTGCAGACCGCCCAGGCCTGTTCGTTGGTCTATTCGTTTCAAGGGGCAGACGTCTCGCGCGCAGAAGAAGCGGAACTCTGGAGACTTGCAGCCGTTATCGGCAGAGACATCCGGTCAGTCTACCGCGATCTTTCAGAATTGCGGCGTCGAGACCTCCTACAGTCAAGAGGCGTATGGCGGGCACTTTTGCCCCATGCCGTCGCGAATAAACTTGCGGCGCTTGCCCTCGAAAGCATCCCACCCGCTGCACTGGAACAGTTTTGGGGCAGCGCACCTCCCAGACTGCTGAAATCGTTCTCGCGGCGTCTCGGCTATCTGCATACCAGCGCTGAGGCGCGGTCCATTGTTGAACAATGGTTATCCGTGGACGGTTTGTTGGGAAAGCTTGGCAGCCTCAACGATCTAGAGATATCGATGTTATGCAACGTAGCTCCGGTGGCTCCTGGCGCTACATTGGATGCGATTCAAAGGGCGATCCAAGATTCAGTCGCTGATGGAACACAGCTAAAAGGAGAGGGATTTCGTACCCTTCTGCTTTCGCTTGCATATGATTCAGATCTCTTTGATAAATCCATGGCATTGCTCTTCGATTTGATTGAGGATGAACAACTTGGTCCGTTTTCGAACCAGGTAAGGAAAAGCTTTCCATCGCTCTTCCACCTCTACCTCTCAGGGACACACGCAACTATCGAGCAGAGATTAACTGTCGTCGAATCGTTGCTCGGATCGGAAAGCGAGCAGCGGCGTGAATTTGGCATTTCAGCGCTGAGCGCCGCCTTAGTGAGCGGATTTTTCTCGTCCAATCAACAGTTCGACTTTGGAGCTCGACCACGCGATTTTGGTTACTACCCGAAAACACGAGACGAAGCTCTCCATTGGTTTCGGTCTGTCCTCGCTCTCTGCAAAAGGCTCCTGGCCAACGAGGCGCTCGCGCCGCAGATTCGCAAAACTGTGGCAGACAATCTTCGCGGACTCTGGAATCACGTCGGGATGTATGACGAGGTCGAAGAGATTTGCCGGGCATTCTTCACGGGAAATTTTTGGCCGGAGGGCTGGAAGGCCATTCATTCAATCCGGCGATGGCGGCAAGAACCGCTGGATGCGGACCTGGAACGCAGGCTCATCGCTCTTGAGGAGCTTTTTGCCCCAAGAAATCTTGTTGACCGTACCCGCGCAGTGGTCCTTCGCAACGCTCATGGCGCATTCGACGATCTTGGCCCACACGACGATTTCACCGCTCACGCGGATCGGATGCAAGCCCAGGCATATGAGCTTGGCCGAGACATTGCGCAGTGTGAAGCCGCTTTCAAAGAGTTGTTGCCGGAACTCGTCACGGCGGAAACTTGGATGTACCTTGGGCATTTTATGAAGGGAATGATCGACGGCTCGTCAGATCACAGGGAGCAGTGGAACAGCATTCTGGCGCAATTCGTCGAGGCTGATCCAAAGCGCAGATCCGCTGAATGTCTGGCTATCTTTCTGTTCAATCTAAGAAACACAAATTCGGAACTCGTAGAGGTACTACTCGACGAGAGCATGAACGACCCTTCGCTGGCAGAGTGGGTCCCGCTGCTCCAGTGCCGTGCTGGGATGCAACTTCGAGGCGTTGAGCGCCTGAAGCGTTCTTTTGTGAGCGGCATTGCACCCATCGAGAGGTATCGCACCCTGGTATATACATGGGACACCTTAAGTGGAGAGGGCCTCGCCGAGCTATCTTCGCTTATTTCGGAACTTCCAGGTGGATTCGATGTTGCGCTGGAAATTTTGTGGATGCGTATCGCTTTATATGAGCGAGACAAGGTTCCGGTTCCCAGAGAAATCTTGGTCGCGGGCAGGTCGCTCCTGGGCCGATTTGATTTCGCCGATAGAAACGATAACCAGACTTACCATCTGAATGAACTAATAAAGCATTGCTTGACTGGACCTGACGGTTCACCGGTCGCATACGAGATGTGTCAGCGCGTAAGGGAGTCGTTGGCGCGCAGGCATTTCGCCGACTCGGAAACGACCAGCGTCTTAGGAATACTGCTTGCCGTTCAGCCGACTGTTACGCTCAACACGCTCTTCCCCCTTGGCACCGCACCGGATGACCACATCTATCGGATTCGTTACCAAACTTTTGGGCGGGGTGGCTTGGCCTTCGACAATGTTCCAGAACAGATTCTGCTTGAATGGTGCGAGCAGGACAGGAATATCCGATATCCCGCGATGGCTTCCGCAATCTTCCCATTCAAGCTTGAACCGAATACGGAGATCCGTCATTGGACAAAGGTAGCATTGAAACTGCTGGAACAAGCGCCGGATCGCATCGAGGTGCTCAAGCGATACATCGAGAGATTTCAGCCAATGGGCTGGTCGGGTTCGCAAGTACCGCCGTGGGAGGCGAACGTCAAGCTGCTTGATTCACTTGCGGATTACCACGACCCAAACATAGTTGCGTTTGTGGCGGCGGAGAAAACGCGCCTCCTGAGCGTACTCGACGTTGTACGACAGCGTGAGGCGTCGCAGGAGAGGCGCGACAATGAACGGTTCGAATAGTGAAATGCGGTTTTGGAACTGCGCTCGGAGTAACGCACATTGGGAGGTTAGCCATTCCTCTGATTGGTACCGGCAAACGATACCCAGCGTGTATCTATATGGCAACCACGCGCCTATACGTTTTGATGTGCGGGTACAATAGCGGTACACCCGTCAGCTTTGCCAAAACCCGGAAAACTGCGTTAAATTACGGTCGCTCAGTTACTTAGGGTTTTTCCAGATTACGCTCACATTCTATTTATTATCAACAACTTGCAGTATTGAAGCCCGACTCATAATCCCTTGGTTCGGGGTTCGAATCCCTGCAGGCCCACCATTCGATTCAACAACTTGCAGCATTTTCTCCGCCTCACGATTAGGCCGTGTGACGTGGATTGTGACGTACCAGCACCGGTCCCTGTTTCTTGCCTGCTGGCTGTGGCCTTTCGTTCACGATCTTCCGCACGTTTTCCAGACTCGAATGCTGATAGATCATGGCCGTCAGCGCGTTGGTATGGCCCAAGGCGCGCATGACCAGCGGTAGATCACCCGATGCCCCCATCACTTTGGTCGCGAACGTGTGGCGTGCACTATACAGAACGATTTCCTTTGATAACTGCTCGGCCAGCTTCCTTGCGGCAGGCGGTCCGTCCAGCGGATTGTTGAGCCATGCCCACAAGTCTCTGAAGATGAACAGTTGCTGGCGCACGAGAGCCGCAAGATTGGACAGCGACCAGCCAAAGCTGGACTTCATCTGCAGGTACTTCAAAATGAGCATGGCGATCAAAGCGGTCCAGATCTGCGTCTTGACGGCATTTGCGCTGGTGCCCAGGAACGATTTCACTTTTGCGGTTTCTGCCCGCGAAGATCGAGGAACTGACCGCAAATGCCGCTCATTTGCGCGGAGAAGCTGAGAAAGCGTTCGGGGTCGCCAGCGGACTTGAATTCTGTGGGCCTGCCGCGCACGGGCTTCGGAAGCACATCGAAGAGCGCCATTTTCACGAGATGAATATCAGTCTTGTTCAGGCGAAGAAAAGGCGATATTCTTGACGCATGAAGAAGCGTTCAACGAGCAAGCGCGGTCGGATGATGACTGTGCAGCAGTTTCGG
>Ga0302199_1001418_pt1 | contig 12069 bp, 10 predicted proteins | sample II_Bog_N2_3_FD_194588 | JGI IMG/M metagenome (GOLD analysis project Ga0302199, IMG submission 194588) | Peat permafrost microbial communities from Stordalen Mire near Abisko, Sweden - II_Bog_N2_3 | ecosystem: Environmental > Terrestrial > Soil > Wetlands > Peat | place: Sweden: Abisko, Stordalen... | reverse complement strand
ATGAACTCCACCTTTACGCCCAGCTTGCGCGCCGTCTCCTGGATCTTGGCCAGGAAGAAGAGATCCTCGATAAAGCAGAAGATGCGTGTGGGCGCGTTTTCACGAACCGGCGCCGGGGCCTGCCCCGCATAAACCTCGGGATAGTACCCGCTGCTATGCCCGTTGCCTGCCGTGGGAATCGTCGAGGCCGGTCCGTCAGCGACATTCCCGTTCACCACGCGATAGCTGTGGTCCATTGGGCCGACAAACATGCGCGGGCCCTTCTGCCGCCCTCTGCGCTTGTTCTGCGGTGCGTTGATGCTGTTGCCGGGCTGCGCCGCGGGACCCCTGTCCTTCTGGAAGAACTTTTTCTTTCGTCCCTGCCGTTGGTGGGGAGGCCGCGGCGGCGCAGATTGCTGCGGCGGCGCCTGCATTTGCGGTGGTGCCTGCATTTGCGGCTGTCCCTGCGGCTGCCCCTGCCCTTGCGGAGGCTGCATCGCGCCCTGTTGGCTTGATTTGTTCTTGCGGCGGCGCCGGCGGCGTCGATGCCCTTGCGACTGCACCTGACCGTTGTCAGGAGTCGGCCCCTGTTCAGGCTGGGGCTGCGTCGGTTCTGTTGTCATGATGCGTGTACTTCCTGGTGCTTCGCTTTTGTATGTTGTTTTGCGCGTGCTGCAATCGGTGAACCAGCCGCCTTACTTTTGCCTCAATTCCCTCCCCTCAGGAGAGAGAATGGGCCACATCCACGGCGGCGCACTGCCTTCATCCAAAATCTGTATTCGCTCGTTTTGGCGCTTCTCGCCAAGCTTCATCTTTGAGCCGGCAGTCGCGCTTCCTGGTGCGTACTTCCACCACTCGACCCACTGTGAAAATGCGCTTGCCGCTTTATTTGCGGGAGTCGTTCATCCACTCCATCCGCTCGCCGGTATCCACTCGGCGCGGCTGCATTCCTCAGGTCATGCCATTTCCTACATGAGCAACCGTCGCACGCAGTCCATTCTGAACGATCTCAACTGTTTGGCGATGTCTCTTTGCTCAACGGCGAGCTTGCTCTACCCATGCCGGGGTGGCCCGCGTCAGCCGCTTGATAGGCAACTCTGATACTACAGGGAAGGCTCACCACTGGCAAGGGGGACAGCCCACAGAAGTGACTGCGCTGATTCCCCCGAAAGCGTCACCTGCGTCCCCAAATCGGGTCTGCTGCACCGGCAAAAGTGCGCCCACACGTGAAAAACGCCACCCCTTAAAGGTGGCGTCTCGTTTCTTAGATGCTGGTCACTGGCCTCCCAGCTTTGTGATGGGCAGTGGCTGTTTCCACCGCTCCAACTTTGGGCTTCCCGGCTGGCTTTCCCTTTTGAGGGCCGCTCATTGGCGGTTGCTCGTGCCGGGTACCCTGTGTAGCTCTGGCTCGCTGGGCCTTCCTTCAGCAGCCGATCAATCACTGGCGCCTATTACTTAGCAATTAACATGCCCTTTGTAACATGGATGATTCTGAATGACTTATATAGTAATCCTTATACAATTCTTATGGGTTCACGGAGTTTTGGCGCTAAATTTCTCCCAAATTACGTAGATGTTTGGTCGCGGAGTGGACTCTCGGGGCCGATTCAACGCTGACTAGTCGAGCTAATCTAGCTCCGCTAACCCCGCCAACTCCGCTAGCTCCGCTTGTCTCTCTCCTCAGCGCTGGCAGATCGGGCAATAGTGGGTTCCGCGTCCGGCCAGCTCAATGCGCCGGATGGGCGTCTGGCACCGCCGGCAAGGCTCGCCCGTGCGCTGGTAGACGCAATGTTCGAGCTGAAAAAAGCCGCGCTCTCCCTCGGCGTCCACGTAATCCGACACCGACGACCCGCCGAGGCGGATTGCGTGCGTGAGAATCTGGCGCAGCGCCACGCGCAGCCGCTCCAGCTCCGCCGCGGCCAGCCTGTTGGTCCGCCTTCGCGGCCGGATGCCCGCCTGAAAAAGGCTCTCGTCCGCGTAGATGTTGCCCACCCCGGCCAGCAGGGATTGGTTCAGCAGCGCCGCCTTGATGGGCATCTTCCGCTGGCTGAAGAGTTCGGCAAACGCGGCCGCGCCGATGGTCAGCGGCTCAGCTCCCGGCGCTTCGAATGCGACGTCGCCCTTGCCGCGCAGGTTGCGAAACTCCAACCGGCCAAACCGCCGCGGATCCACAAACCTCAACTCATTGCCGCTAGCCAGGTCAATCCGCGCATGCGTGTGCGGGGCTAGAGGAGCATCCGGTGTCGCCACCAGTAATCGCCCCGTCATCCCCAGATGCACGATCCACTGCGCATCCGATGCGGTGGCGCCCGCCTCTGCACCCAACTCGAAAACAATGTGCTTCCCCGTGCGGTGCACGGCCAGAATTGTGCGCCCCGCAAGGCCCTTCGCCTGCCGTGATGGTGGAGTCTTGAAGGTTTGCGGGCGCTTGCCAAACCAAGCCTGCACAATGCGATCGCCGCGCACGCGCCGGTTCACTCCGCGCGCGACAGTTTCCACCTCGGGTAGCTCAGGCATCGCTTTATTGTAGTGGGCAGCGCCGCGCGCCACGCGCACGTCTCAGCCTCTCACCGCAGACCTTCCGCAAATTCGCGCTCCTCTTCCTCGCCCGCCGGCACTTGCATACTGCCCCACTTCTCCAGATAAACCACGCTCAATACAACGCCGACAAGAAAAATTCCTACCGAGGTAAACTCCCACGTGTTGAGCAGGCGGTTTTCCTTCGCAGTCTGGTAAATCGTCACGCCATGTATGCTGCGCGGAACGCTGCGGTACTCGTCCGGTGTTGGGCCGGGCGCTGGCGCACGGGGCATCACGACAAGATAATGCGTGGAGATGGCAGCAGACGCGATCAGGCCCGCCAGACCAACCAGCAGGAACAGCAGCGCAAAGAACTTGAGCGTAGCTAGCCGCGCAGCCTTCATCGCATTCGCCTCAGGCCGGTCGCGCTTCCCAGCGGCGGCAGCTATCCACGCCGCCGAGAGACACATCGATACTTTAACTCTAGACCAATCTCTTTTGGCCGCGTCACGATCATTTGGGTGTTGATCTCCTGGTTACTTTCCCAAATTGGACCCTCTCTTCGTTCCCAATCGGACGCGAGTCATGTTTTAGAGCTTGGTCGCCTCGCACACTACACTGAGGGGAGAAATGCCCGCGCCCGCCACGGTTACCGACACCATCGCTGCCATCTCCACGCCTCCGGGACGCGGTGGCATCGGCATCGTGCGCTTGAGCGGTCCCCAGGCTGCATCCATCGCCGTGCAATTGGTCCGTCTCCGCCATCCACTCGAGCACGCTCACGCGCGCCTCGCCGATGTGCTCGACGGCGCCGATGAAAACCCCGCGCGCGACGAAGCCACACGCATCGACGAAGCCCTGGTAACATTTTTCGCCGCGCCGAACTCCTACACCGCGGAAGACCTGGTGGAAATTGCCGCACACGGCTCGCCGGTGGTGCTGGAACTGCTGCTGCGCCGTGCGCTCGCATTAGGCGCGCGTCTCGCCGAACCCGGCGAATTTACGCAACGCGCATTCCTCTCCGGCCGCCTCGACCTCACGCAGGCTGAAGCGGTCCGCGACCTCATTGACGCGCAAACCCTCACCCAGGCGCGCCAGGCCGCCAGCCAGATGGGCGGTGCGCTCAGCCATCGCGTCGCGCCGGTGAAAGAAGCCCTCGTCGAGCTTGTCGCTCTGCTTGAAGCCGGCATCGACTTCGCCGAGGACGATCTCGACGTCACGCCGCAGCAGGAAATTTCCCGGCGCATCGCCGAGCTTACCCCGCCGCTCGCCGCGCTTGAAGTCTCCTTTGCTCGCGGCCGCATCGTGCACGACGGCCTCACCCTCGCCATCGTCGGCCGCCCCAACGCCGGCAAAAGCTCGCTCTTCAACCGCCTCGTGGAGCGCGACCGCGCCATTGTCACCGCCACTCCCGGCACCACGCGCGACCTCGTCACCGAGCGCATCTCCATCGGCGGCATTCCCATCGAGCTCGTCGACACCGCGGGCCTGCGCGAAGGTCCCCACGCCAATATCGACGAAATCGAGCTGCTCGGAATTCATCGCAGCCGCGAAGCCCTCGCCGATGCGGCGCTCGTGCTCATCGTGCTCGACGCCACGCAGCAACTAAACGACGAAGAACACCGTCTGCTGGCCGCGGTCGAAAGCAGGCCGGCAATTGTCGCCGTCAACAAATCCGATTTGCTGGATCAGCACCAAGAAGCGGGTGCCCCCGGTCTCGATTTTGAGACCGGGGAAAGCACAATCTCCACCTCGGCGCTCACTGGCGAAGGCATTGCGGAGTTACGCGAAAAAATCCTGGCCCTGGCCACCGGCGGAGCCGCCGCCGAACCCGGCATGCTCACCAATCTCCGCCAGCATCAGGCCGTCACCACCGCGCTCGCCGCATTAGCCGACGCCGCCACAGCCAACGCCGCCGCCATCCCCCACGAGATGATCCTGCTCGATCTCTATCGCGCCCTCTGGGCCCTCGATTCGCTCACCGGCCAAACCACTCCCGACGACATCCTCAACCTGATCTTTTCCACCTTCTGCATCGGAAAATAGCGCGCCGTGATCGGGAAATAGAACGCCGTGCCCCATCCTTTTCCGCGTTCTTTTGCGGAAAAGGGTGGGAAGAGATGATCACTTGTCGGATGAGAAGTTACTCCCCGTACGGCACCCAGATATTTTTCACCTGCGTGGCGTGCTGCAAGAACCACCGTCCCTCGGCCTGCGCGGGATTGAACCAGTCGTACTCGTGGCCGTCGTTGGTCCACACCTGCTTCATGTTGCCGATCGACGCGCCGCGCACAAACGTCGCTTCCTCATTGCTGCGGAAACACCACACCGCCTCGATGCCGTCATGCTCCGCCAGCGTCTTGGCCAACTCTGCGGGCTTCCCTGCCACCAGATTCACCACGCCGCCCGGCACGTCGCTTGTGTCGAGTAGCTGATACACGTCGCCGATGATGAGTGGATATTTTTCCGAAGGCACCGCCACCACCGTATTGCCCATCGCAATCGCCGGCAGCACCAGCGAGAGCAATCCCAGCAGCGGCGCTTCCTTGGGCGCAAGAATTCCGATCGCGCCCACCGCCTCATTCATGGCAATGGCAATATTGCGTCCAGGCGGATTGTGCACCTGGCCGTCGTACTTGTCAGCCCAGCCGGCATAAGAGAAGACGCGCTGCACGGCGAGATCCACTTCCACCGCGGCCTGCTCCGCACCCACTGCCCGCGCCAGCCGCCCGGCAATCTCGTCGCGGCGCTGGATCATGTTTTCCGCAAGGTAGTAGAGAACCTGCGCGCGATTGTGCGCCGTGCTCTTGGCCCAGCCCGTTGCATTGCGCGCAGCTTCAACCGCGTTGCGAATATCCTTGCGATTGCCCAGCGGCGCCTCGCCCAGCAGCTCGCCCTCGCGCCCGTACACCGGGAAGGAATATCCCGAATCGGGCCGCGCTTGTTTGCCGCCGATGTACTGCTTCACCGTGCGATCGATCGTCGATCCGGCCGCCGAACCCGCCGCCGCAAATCCCTCTTCCTCATCCGGCGTTTCCAGTTTCGCCGCCTTCTCCGGCGCCGCGGGCAGCGCGTGCAGCCACTTCGGCGTCAGGTATTCCAGCATGCCCTCGCGCCCGCCTTCGCGCCCGTACCCGGATTCGCGATAGCCGCCAAACCCGCACGCCGCGTCGAACTGGTTGGTCGAGTTCACCCACACCACGCCCGCCTTCACCTGCGATGCCAGGTCCAGCGCCACGTTGATGTTCTCGCTCCAAACGCTCGCGGCCAGCCCGTACACGGTATTGTTCGCCAACTCCGCAGCCTCGGCCGGAGTGCGGAAGGTCATCGCCACCAGCACCGGCCCGAAAATTTCTTCCTGCACCACGGTCGCCGCCGGATGCACATCCGTCAGCAGCGTCGGCGGATAGAAGCTGCCCTTTTCCGGCATTGCATGACTCGGCTGCCAGCACTTCGCGCCTTCCGCCACGCCTGCGTCCACCATCTTGCGAATCGACTCCAGTTGCACCGGCGAAACAATCGCCCCAATGTCGATAGATTTATCCAACGGCGGACCCACGCGCAGCGTTTCCATGCGCGCGCGAATTTTGGCGTAGAGTGTTTCGGCCACGCGCTCCTGCACCAGCAGCCGCGAACCCGCGCAGCACACCTGCCCCTGGTTGAACCAGATCGCGTCGACCAGCCCTTCAACCGCCGAGTCCAGATCCGCATCGTCGAAGACCACGAACGGCGATTTCCCGCCCAGCTCCAGTGACAATTTCTTCGCTGAATTGGCCGTCGCCTTGCGAATCGTACGCCCCACATCGGTCGATCCGGTAAACGCAACCTTGTCGATCCCCGGATGCTCAACCAGCGCCTGGCCCGTCTTTGCATCGCAGGTCAGCACGTTCAGCACGCCCGGCGGCAATCCCACTTCCATCGCCAGCTCCGCAAACGCCAGCGCCGTCAGCGGAGTATATTTTGCCGGCTTGATCACCACCGTGTTGCCCGCGGCCAGCGCCGGCGCCACCTTCCACGCAAACATCAGCAGCGGAAAATTCCACGGAATCACCTGGCCCACCACGCCGCACGCCGTGTACTGCGGAAACTCCTGTTCGAGCAGTTGCGCCCAGCCCGCGTGGTGATAGAAATGCCGCGCGACGAGCGGAATATCGATATCGCGGCTCTCCCGGATGGGCTTGCCGTTGTCCATCGTCTCCAGCACCGCGAGGCGGCGCGCGTGCTTCTGCACCTGCCGCGCGAGAGCATACAAATACCGCGCCCGCTCGTAGCCGCTCAGCGCAGCCCACGCCGGTTGCGCCTTGCGCGCCGCCGCCACGGCAGCATTCACGTCGTCGATGTTGCCCTTGGCCACTTCGGCCAGCACATCGCCCGTCGAGGGATCGCTTGTGGTCTGGTACTCGCGGCTCCGGGGTGCAACCCACGCTCCGCCGATGAACTCCTCAAACCGGCGATGGTGCCGTTCCAACCAAGCAACCGCTTCCTTCGGATCCTCCGGCGCGACTCCGTACTCCATGGTGTAAAACTTTTCCGCTATGCTCACAGCATCTCCTTCAAACGACCAATTGTGCCCCAACCAAAGGGCAGCCAGGAATAACAGGAAACAGAAATCGTCATTAAATTCACTTTGCTCTCTGTGAAAGTCTTGCGCGATTCCGTATGCATTAGTCCGCCCCCCCCGTGATGCGAAACTTCTTTGCTATGTTCTGTGACCGGCCCTCAAATTCGCGGTGTGCCTGTATCACGAATCTCGCGCGGACAATTGATCCAACTTGAATCTGCGTCTTTCGTTTGGAGAAATGCACCACAAGTCGCCCTTGGGGATCCGCGAAGTGGAAACAATTTCCCGGTCCGTTCTGACTTCGATAGGGGAAAAGGCCGCCGCAGCGTAGTTGCATTTCATGCTCACCGTCAAGATATGGCTGGTCACTTCCGATGTACCCGACGCCCATCTTGCCCTCACGCCACCGGATGCCGATACGTTGCCGAGTAATGCCCGGTCAAATAATGCTCCAGTTGCCGCTCGATATCGCCCAACATGCCGCTGGCGCCAATGCGGAAAAGCGACGGCTCAAGCCACGGCCTTCCCAGCTCATCCTTCATCAACGCCAGCCAGTCCGTCGCCTGCTTCGCCGTGCGAATCCCGCCCGCCGGCTTGAATCCCACCGCCATCCCCGTCCGCTCGGCATAGTCGCGAATGCACCGCACCATCACCAGCGAAACCGGCAGCGTCGCGTTCACGCTTTCCTTGCCCGTCGACGTCTTGATAAAGTCCGCGCCCGCCATCATCGCCACCCAACTGGCCCGCGCCACATTGCGCAGCGTCATCAAATCGCCGGTGCCCAGAATGGCCTTCATGTGCGCGTTCGGCCCGCACGCCTCCCTGAACGCCGCAACTTCATCGTAGAGCGCCTGCCACTCGCCGTTGAAAACATGCGCGCGCGTGATCACAATGTCAATCTCCTGCGCCCCCGCCTCCACGCTGCGGCGAATCTCTTCCACGCGTTCCGCCAGCGGATTCAGCCCGGCAGGAAACCCTGCCGAAACCGCAGCCACTGGAATGCCCGATCCTTCCAGCGCCTTCACCGCCGTCTCCACAAACACGTGATACACGCACACCGCGCCCACCGTCAGGTGCAGGTCCGCAATCCCGAGCCCCTCCACAATGTGCCGTTGCAGTGGATTGCGCGCCTTGGCGCACAGCCTTCGCACGCGCTCAACCGAGTCATCGCCGCTCAGCGTAGTCAGGTCCATGCACGCAATGGCCCTCAGCAGCCACGCCGCCTGGTTGTCTTTCTTCACCGTGCGCCGCGCCACTAGCGTTGCGGTACGCCGCTCCACCGCGCTGGTGTTCACCCGCACCTGGTCGACCCAGTCCTGATTGAGCGCCATGCGCCGGTTAGCTTCAAGCGTGCGCCCGTTCAGAACCACCGGGATGGGCTGCACGGTATGCGCCCCGTTGTGTCCTGCGTCGTTCTTTATTGAAGTGATCGGTTGGAGGGCCATAGTCCTGTCTCCACAAGAGAACTGAGAGTCTGATGCAACCCAAAAAAATACTGGCCCCTCCGCCTCGCAGAGGAGCCTCACAGTGGAACGTACAGAACAAGAAGGATAAATCCGCAGCACCCGCAAAGCAACTGCGCCTGCGCATCTACGTTTGCTTTTCGCACATTCAACCCAGCACAAAGAATGGGTGCCCGACCTTCGCGACGGCTTTGTTTTTGTCGCTAAGGTGGGAAAGCACGAACCCAAATCGCACACTGTCTTCCTGAGCGAGTCCCCGCAAACCGCCTTACCACTCCAACCGCAACAGCGAAACCGCCTGTCGCGGGACCACCGTCGCGAGGTTCACTTTTCCGCCCGTAACGGCGAGCCACTCCGGCGAGCTCAGAAGCTGTAACTGCCCCGCCGCCTTCAGTTCCTCATATTGCTCCGCAGTCGGCGCCTGCGGAGAGCCCATCTTCTTCCACGCAGCGAACGCATTACTGTGCGTCTCATCGATCCGATAGTGCTCGAGCAACACTCTCTTCACCCCTAGCGGAATCCCCGCAATCGTCACCTGAACCCCAGCATCCGGCGCGGCCAAATCGTCGTCGTGATAGTTCCAAACCATCACCGCCGCCTCGTGCTCCGACCTCGTCGCGAACGCATCCACGTCCGGCGCAGCGCGCACCCCCGTTTTCACGAGCTCCCCAAGCGGAACCGCGCCCGAACTTGTCGTCATCACCCGCTCGCCCGCCATCATCCCCGTCATGCGAAACAAATTCAGGATCGGCTTGTCGATTCCGTGCGTCGCCAGGGTGCGATATCCCTCAAAGTAGCCCTCGTTTTCAAACTCGAACGACCACGACAGCATCGCCAGCAGATTCACTTGGGTTCTGTCCTCTAAATCGAACAGCGCCTTCACCGCCGTCGCCGTGTACGCCGCGTAGAGCGGCCCATTCCGGTAGGCATTCGCCGGATTCTCCTTCGCCGAGCACGCCGCGCACCCCTCCGGATCAGCCTCGCTCAAAATGATCGGCAGACGTCGCAGCTCCGGATGCCGAGCCACAATCTCAAAACCCGCATCTGCCGCCTGCAACTCATTCGAAATCCCCATCCGCACGTGCCCGTCCACCAAACTCGGTCGCCCCTTGGGATGAAACGAAATGAAGTCGAGCGGCACACGCCCGCCGTTGGCCGCGCTCTTGTCGTCCAGGCAATGCTCCAGAAAACTCTCAAGAAACGCGCTTGCCCTGGCGCTGGCCGGCCCCGTGCTCGCCGGTCCGCCCACCTTCGCGCCGGGCAGCGCTGCCCTCACGCCCGCAACCGCATAGTCGTAGAGCTTGAAGTACTCGGCCGGCGTCCCATGCCAATAATCGATGTCCGGCTCATTCCACACTTCGAAATACCAGGTGCTCACCTGCTCCCGGCCGTAGCGTTCCACCAGGTGCGCGGTGTATCTCTGCACCAGCTCGCCCCACAACTTGTAGTCCTTGGGTGGATTGTTCGACGCCCCTCCCATGGTGTGGGCCGGATAGTGCAGTTGGTACGTGCTGATCCCCGGCACCGTCGCCGCCAGGTCCTTCGGCATAAAGCCCAGCTCCACCATCGGCCGCACGCCCGCCCTCTGGAACTCATCGAAAGTCTGATCGGTAATCGTGAAGTCGTAGACCGGCTTGCCATTCTCGTCGATCCGGAAAACATTAGACGAGCTCCACTTGAGCTCCGGCACGCCGTTGCCTGAAGTCAGCAGATGGTGAGTGCGAATCGTCACCGGCGTCGCGCTTAGCGCATGCAACTCGCTCAGCAGTTGCTTACCGTAAGGCAAGGTTGTGTAGTTCGATTCGTCGTAGCCAAACCAATTCGTGATGGGCTTGTAGCTGCCCACCGGCCTGGCCAGGTTCACTTCAATCCGCACTACGTCTGTCGCAGGCGCCTGGGCTGCGGCATGAAGCGCCGCCGCGCACACCAGGATGGCGGCAATCCTCTGCATGGCTCTCACCTTCACGCCCTCATAATGGCGGCTGCTTGCCGCTGGTCAGGTCGCGGATAATCTCCGTCTCGCGTTCGCGGTATGGCGTCCCGTCGGGGTGAAAGACATCGTGAAACCAGAGCCTCGGCTGCTCGGTCACATACGGGTGCTGCCATGAATCCCAGGGTAGATAGGTCTGGCTCTTGCCTGCCACCAGCCCCCAGTTGATCGCTCCCACGCGGTATTGGTGCGCAATCGGCAGAATCGTGTCGAAGGTGCTCCCATTGCCGCGCGCCATGTACTCGGTGCAAATGATCGGCCGGTGAAACTGCTCCAGGTCCTTCACGCGCTTCTCAAAGTCCTCAGGCCAGCCGTAGTTGTGAAAACTGATCACGTCCGACTCCTCGATTTGCACCCGCGCCATTGGCGGCATCTTGTCGAGCGAGTCCCAATCGCCGTGCCACACGCCGCTGGTGAGCGGCTGCGTGGGATGCACGCTCCGCGCCCATGCAAACACCTGCGGCACCAGGCCCAGCACAATCTCATTCTTGTTGCGCGGCTCGCCCTTCGCGGACCCGCTGTCGTTGCCGTTGTCCGGCTCGTTCCACACATCCCACGCCAGAATCCGCGCATCGCCCGCAAACGCGCCCACCACACCCTTCACATACTGCTCCAGGCGCGGATATTGCGCGGGATCGGCGAGCACTGCCGCACCCGGCGCCTGCACCCATCCCGAGTTATGCACGCCGGGAATCGGCGGATGCTGCGGGCCCAGCTTCGGAAACGGCTCCCAGCACGAGTCGAAGAGCACAAACACCGGCCGGATGTGATGCCGCGCGGCAATCGTCAAGAAAGTGTCGATGCGCTGCTTGAATCCCTCCGCATCCTGCTCCCACAGCAGGTTGTGCAGAAAGACGCGCATCGTGTTCATCCCGATCCCTTCTGCCCAGCCCAACTCACGGTCAATCGTTTTGGGGTCGAAGGTGTCGGCCTGCCACATTTCCAACTCGTTGATGGCCGTCGAGGGAAGAAAATTCGCGCCCACCGGCCACGGCTGCGCGGCATACCACGCATTGGCCTGCGCCTCGGTCCATCGCTGTTGCGCGTGCAGGCCTGCTAGCGGCACAAAAAGCAGCACCGTGAGAGCAAAGCCGCGGCACGCAACTTGCAATGCAGATTTCATGCGGAACTCCTTCTCGTCTGGAAGCAGAATTCTATCGTCTCCGCGTAGCACGCGGCGCTCTCCCTCCGCATCGCCGGCCGCCCCCGCTTACGGCTTGAGCACCGTCAGTCCCGGAAACCCCGCAAATCGCCGCGCGTTAAGCGTCACCACGGCCGCGCCGCATTCCAGGGCCGTTGCCGCAAGCATCAGATCGTGCGGGCTCACTCGCTGCCCCGTGGCTTCCATGTCTGCCCACAGGCGCGCGTGCTGCACCGCCGCCATTTCAGTGTAGGGAACAATCTGAAAGGCGAGCAGCGCTTTTTGCAGGAACTTCTGCCGCCGCGCGCGATGCATCCCCGTGGCACGTTCTACGCTGCGCCACAGTTCGGCCACCGTAATGGCCGCAACCTTGATCTCTTCATCGGGATGCGCAAGCAACCACGCGTCCAGGTCC
>Ga0302199_1001406_pt1 | contig 12125 bp, 8 predicted proteins | sample II_Bog_N2_3_FD_194588 | JGI IMG/M metagenome (GOLD analysis project Ga0302199, IMG submission 194588) | Peat permafrost microbial communities from Stordalen Mire near Abisko, Sweden - II_Bog_N2_3 | ecosystem: Environmental > Terrestrial > Soil > Wetlands > Peat | place: Sweden: Abisko, Stordalen... | reverse complement strand
AAGCGAGGCACCTGGGACACCCATTTTTTGTGGCTTAACTCTCCCGTGGATGGACTCACATCTGGCTCATGAGAACGACGCCCGACCGAACGACCGCGTTCCGGTGACCGAGGACAGGTTCGTGGTCTCCCAGGTGCCCGAAAGCGAGGCACCTGGGGCACCCATTTTTTGTGGCTTAACTCTCTCGTGGATGGACTCACATCTGGCTCATGAGAACGCCACCCGACCGAACGACCGCGTTCCGATGACCGAAGACAGGTTCGTGGTCTCCCAGGTGCCCAAAAGCGAGGCACCTGGGGCACCCATTTTTTGTGGCTTAACTCTCCCGTGGATGGACTCACATCTGGCTCATGAGAACGCCGCCCGACCGAACGACCGCGTTCCGGTGACCGAAGACAGGTTCGTGCTCTCCCAGGTGCCCGAAAGCGAGGCACCTGGGGCACCCATTTTTTGTGGCTTAATTTCGTGCGGCCGCACGACTCCACTCGTGGAAGATGGAACGACGGTCAAATTTCATCGAAGCTCTCAACCAGAACGGACCTGAGCCGTGATCTATGCACCTGGATTCGCTCCTTGTACTCGATAAGGCCTAGATTGCGGAAACGGTTCATAAAGAAGCTGACGCGGGAACGGGTTGTGCCGATCATCTCAGCCAGGGTTTCCTGGGTAATCGGAGGAAGAAATACTTTCGCTTCATCCGGCTTTCGAGACCCAGCCATGAGGAGGAGCATGCGCGCCAGACGCTTTTCACTGGAGTTCAAAATCTGATCCACAAGATCAGCCTGCGTGCGGAGACCGCGGGACACAACACAGGACAGGAACTGGTCAGCGAACGCAGGCTCCTGGTGCAAGATGCGGGTCATGTCATTTCTAGGGATCTTAAGCGCAGTACAGGGGTCCACCGCCATGGCAGTTGCCAAACGAGGTTGAGGCGCTGCTGCCAAGGATTCTTCTCCAAAGAAATCCTCTGGGGAAAGAAGAGTGATGGTGGCCTGTTTGCCTCTCTCCGAAACAACGAGGAGTTTGACGCGGCCATTCAACAGGCAATACACGGAGTCCGCCGGATCACCCTGGGAGAAAAAGCAAAGTTCTGATTCCAATTCAACGAGACGATAATTGACGCCGGCATTTGCAAGAAATGCGGCGAGTCCAGACACTTTTTCATGCTTGTCATTCATCATTTTGTTTCTCTCCTTTCTGGAGACACTGGAGATGCGAGATGGGAGCGGGGAAGCACCTATCGGCGCGGTTGCGAAGTGTCGGATTTTTCTGGGGAGATCTGCTATTCAGGCAAGGCGAAATCCGGGGATTGGACAAATGCCGGCTTCATGGCTATGACAGGTAAGGGCTCGGATGCACAGTAGCATGGAAGCTTACCTCCTGAAAGGGGAGTTAGCCGTTCTGGCTCTGATTAAGGCAAGTAGATATCCAAACTGTAAGTGCAACAAAAATCAAAAGTTGAAAAGGATGAGCGGGATATATAAATGAAAGAACTAGAAATTTTTACATTGCTTCTGGTAAGAAGTCCCGGCAGCCTTAGAGAGCTTTCTGAAGAGTTCAGAAGACATACGAAATACGAGTTATTCAACATATCCCGGGCTGATTAACCCGCCCGTGTTTCTGCCTGGGAGGGTGGGGAGAAATGGGTTCAGTGGTCTCCCACCCTTCCCGCAAAAAGCGCGGGAAGGGTGGGGCACCCATTTCAGCGTTGGAGAAAGGTTTGACTCCCCGCCAACCATTCCAGTGGTGGGGAACGAGTGGGCTACTTGCTGTCGGCCAGGGTGCTCTTGATGAAGGCGGCGACGCGGTCGTGGAGCTGCTTGAGGCTTTCGTCGCGGAGATAGACCATGTGGCCGGACTCGTACCAGTCGTACTCGATGTTTTTGGCGAGAGACTGCGGGATGGGCAGGTGCTTCTGCTCGTAGACGGCGGCGAAGAAGGGCGTGGCCAGGTCGTAGTAGCCGCCGTTCACCATGACTTTGAGGCGCGGGTTGGTCTTCATGGCCTGGGCCAGGTCGCTGGCCACGTTGAGGCTGATGGGGTTGTCGTGGTGCACGTAGTCCCAATGGGCGCCGCCGAAGAGCGCGGAGGGCAGATAGGTCTGACCCTCGCCGTACTTCAGATCCTTGCGGACGTAGTTATTGAAGAGCGAGACATAGGCCGAGGAGATGGCTGAGCTTTGCGGATCGTACTCGGCTTCTTCGCTCAAGGGGTCGAGGTGGGGGCCGGAGTAGCGCGTGTCGAGGCGGCCGGTGGTGAGGTCCTGGTCGTCCTGGAGGTTCTTGGTGAATTCGCCGCCGCTGACGCGGAGGTTGGCCTTGAGCAGGTAGGCGACGGGCAGGCCGATGTACTGGTGGAGCTTCTCGGCGACCTGCTGCTTCTCCTCCGGAGTGATGTCGGTGCCGAGGGCCAGGGCGTGGGAGTAGGGGCCCATGGTGAACTCTTCGACTTCCTTGAGGAAGGGCTCGAGGGCGGCGGGCTGCTGGGGCAGCTTCTTGTGGTACCAGGCGGTGGCCGCGTAGGTGGGCAGGGCGAGGACGTAGGGCAGGTCGACGCCGGGATTGCCGCTGGGAAAGTCGATGTCGGTGGTGAAGTTGAAGATTTGCGAGAGGAGGATGACGCCGTTGAGGTCGATGTCCTTGTGGTTCTCAAGGATGTTGGCCAGGACGGCCGAGCGGGTGGTGCCGTAGCTCTCGCCGAAGATGTACTTGGGCGAGTTCCAGCGGTTGTACTTGGTGATGAAGCGGGCGATGAAGCGGGCGAAGGCGTTGGCATCCTCATCGACGCCCCAGAAGGCTTTTTCGGGGTCCTTGCCGGCGAGGCGACCGAAGCCGGTACCGGGCATATCGATGAAGACCAGGTCGCTGGTATCGAGCAGGGAGTAGGCGTTGTCGACCATGCGGTAGGGCGCGGCGGGCAGGTGCTGGTCGCCGTCGGTGACCACGTGCTTGGGGCCGAGCGAACCCATGTGCAGCCAGACGGAGGAGCTGCCGGGACCGCCATTGAAGAGGAAGGTGATGGGGCGGTCCTCGGCCTTGGCGTCCTTTTTGAAGTAGGCCACGTAGAACATGCGGGCCACGGGCGCTGCTTCCTTAGGCTCCTTGGGTTCGGAGAGGGCGAGCTGGCTGCCGGGCTCGGGCTTGCCATCGGGGCCGAGTTGGGCGTCCTGGGCGTCGGTGGCGCCTACGGTGAGAGTGCCGGCGATGGCGGTGTAGGCAATGTGCTGGCCGCCGGCATCGAGCGTGCCCTGGGTGGTGACTTCGGTGGGGAGAGCCTTCTCCGGAGTTTTTTCGGCTGGCTTGGCGGCGGGCGTGTCGTCCATGGCGCGGGCGGAAGATGGCACGAAGAACAGGGCCGCCGCAAGAGCGGCAGCAAACAGACGGATGGATAGGCGCATGCGCAGGACTCCGGGAAGGGAATGGGGTGAAGGATAAGTATAGAACCGGAACCCTGTTGCCGAAGGTCTGTGCTATCCCAGGTGCCCAAATGCGAGGCACCTTGGGCAACCATCTTGTGTGGTTGACCTTACTTCCCGCGGCACCTGGGCCACCCGCCGAGCCTGAGAACGGAAAACCGGAGGTCGAGATTTGTGGTCTCCCACCCTTCCCGCAAAAAGCGCGGGAAGGATAGGGCACCCATTTCCGGGGTTGGAAAAGTATGCGCAAACCGCCCAACTGCCTAGGTTCGTGGTCTCCCAGGTGCCCAAAAGCGAGGCACCTGGGGCAACCAGCTTTAGGGGATTAACTTATATTCCGGGAGCTAGGCTGCCGCCCAAGGAAGTAGGTTGGGCTACTTTTGCCACTTGTCGTAGGGCTGCTTTTCGGTGATCTTGGGGCGGGATTCGGCCTGGAGTTCCTTGGAGACCTGCTCGACTTCCCGGAAGACGCGGAGGAGGTTGCCACCCAGAATCTTGCGGCAGTCTTCGGCCGAGTAGCCGCGGGCCATGAGGGCGGCGGTGATTTTGGGCAGGTCGGCGGCGGAGTCGATGCCTTCCGGGAGCTGGCCGCCGATGCCGTCGAAGTCCGAGCCAAGGCCCACGTGATCAATGCCGGCCACCTTGGCGATGTGGTCGATGTGATCGATGAGCAGCGAGAGCGGCGGGCGGGGGATGCGGTCGGCGAACTGGCGGCGCACCTTTTCGATGTCGGAGGGAGAGGCCTCTTTGCCTTCGGCTTTGGCCTTGTCCTTGAGTTGCTGGACGGCCTTGTCGGACTCGGGCGCGATGGTTTTCATGGCGTCGCGATAGGACTGGGAGAGGAAGCCGGAGAAGAAATTGACCTGCACGACACCACCCTTGGAGTTGGGTCCGCCGTAGGTGGCGATGGCGCGAAGCATATCGTCGCTCATGTTGCGGGGCGCGTCGCAGAGGGCGCGGGCCGAGGAGTGGGAGGCGATGACCGGGGCGCGGCTGATGTTGAGGGTGCGGTAGAAGGTGCGGTCGGAGACGTGCGAGACATCGACCATCATGCCGAGGCGATTCATCTCGTAGACGACGTCCTTGCCGAACTCGGAGAGGCCCTGCTCGGTGTGGGGAACGGATTTGTCGTCGATGTCGCCGGAGGAGTCGGCCCAGCCGTTAGAGTTGGACCAGGTGAGAGTCATGTAGCGAACGCCGAGGGCGTAGTACTGGCGCAGGAGGGGGATGGAGTTCTCAATGGAGTGGCCACCCTCAATGCCCATGAGCGCGGCCAACTTGTGCGCGCGGTGGGCTGCCTCGATGCCGGCGGGGGTGGTGACGAGCTCGGTCTGGCCGGGGTGTTTGGCTGCTTGCTGCTTGACGGCGTCAATCAACTCCAGGGTGCGGTGGGCGTATTGGCCCTTGTACTGGACCGGCTCAACCCAGATGGAAAAGAACTCGGCGCCGAGGTTGCCCTTGCGGGCGGATTCCAGATTGAGTTCGCCGCCACCGAGGGGATCGGCGAGGTCGAAGTGCTCATCGAGGAAGCGCTGCGGGGTGTCGGCGTGGGTGTCGATGACCAGGGCGGATTGATGAACCGCTTCCGCGGATTGGTGCTTTGGAGTCATTTTGGAGCCGGAGGGGGCGGGGGTTTGGGCTGAAAGCAAGATGGGAAGGGCGAGAAGCAAACAAGCGACTGGTATGCGGGTCGACATAGGCTTGGGATGAGTTTATACGAAGCGATTGAGGAAGAAGGAAGAAGTGCAAATCGGAGCTTCAGCTGGGGCGGGGGATTTCAATGGCTCCGGTGAGGCTGGAGATCTGCTCGACGTTATGGCTGCGGCACCAGGACTCGAGGCCGCGGGCGAGGCGCTCGGTGGCGCAGGGGTCGGCGTAGCTGGCGGTGCCCATCTGGATGGCGGTGGCGCCGGCAAGGAGGAACTCGACCGCGTCTTCCGGAGTGACGATGCCGCCCATGCCGAGGATGGGGATGGTGATGGCGCGGGCGGTTTCATAGACCATGCGCAGGGCGATGGGCTTGATGGCCGGGCCGGAGAGGCCGCCGGTGACGTTGGTGAGGCGGGGGCGGCGGGTTTCAGGGTCGATGGACATGGCCATGAAGGTGTTGACCAGGCTGACGGCGTCTGCGCCTGCGTTGGCGGCGATCTGCGCCATGTGGGAGATGGAAGTCACGTTGGGAGAGAGCTTGACGATGAGCGGGCGGGTGGAGACGGATTTGGCGCGGCCGACGAGGTACTCGAGCGAGCCGGGGTCGGCGCCGAAGGCCATGCCGCCGGCGTGGACGTTGGGGCAGGAGACGTTGAGCTCGTAGGCGGCGATGCCTTCGGCCTGGTTGAGGCGCTCGATGACCGCGATGTAATCGCCTACCGTATAGCCGAAGACGTTGACGATGACCTTGCAGAGAGGGTAGCGGGCCATGGGGGCGAGCTTCTGCCTTAGGTACTCCTCGACGCCCATATTTTGGAGGCCGATGGCATTGAGCATGCCGGCCGCGGTCTGGACGATGCGGGGGGCGGCATGGCCGGCGATGGGCTCCATGGAGATGCCCTTGGTGACGAAGCCGCCGATGCGATCGAGGGAGACAATCTCTTCAAACTCGATGCCGTAGCCAAAGGTGCCGCTGGCCGCGATGACGGGGTTGGTGAACTCCAGCCCTGCCAACTTCACTTTCATGTCGGGTTTCACGCGCGGCAATCTTCCTTTTCGGTGGTCTCGATGAGCGATCGGTAGAGGTGTGTGCTTGGCTGATGGATGCCGGCAAGCGAGGCAAAGGTGACTGCCAGATCCACCGGGGCTACACGCTCATGATACGCGCCGGACGGCGTAGCTGGGTAAGCAGACGTCCCCGGTCGTTCTTCCCCTTGACATTCGACAAGAGGTGGCGGCATAGTTGTTGTCGAATATCGAGGGGTAGGGAATGCCGACTTCAACGGACTTGTTGCAGGGAACGGTGGACGTGCTGATTTTGCAGACTCTGGCGGCCGGACCGATGCATGGGTGGGCCGTGGCGCAACGCATCCAGCAGGTGTCGAAAGATGTGCTGCAGATTGGGCAGGGATCGCTTTATCCGGCGCTGCACCGGCTGGAATACAAGGGGTGGATTCAATCCGATTGGGGCAACTCGGAGAACAACCGGCGGGCGAAGTTCTACGAGTTGACGGAGACGGGCAGAAAGCAGTTGGAGACGGAACTGGAGACCTGGACGCGGCTGTCGGAGGCGATCGGGCTGGTGCTGGGACGGTTTCCGGAGGCGACGGCATGAACGACACGTTGAAAAGGCTGCGATTTCTTTTGCGCCAGACGCTGTTGCGGCGCAGGCGGCAGAGCGAGCTGGACGACGAGTTGCAGTTTCATGTGGACAAGGCGATCGAGGCGAAGCTGGCCGCTGGGATGACGGCGGAAGAGGCGCGCAGGCTGGCGCTGGTGGAATTTGGCGGGATGGAACGAACGCGGGAAGAGTGCCATCAGCAGAGGCCGGGCTGGTGGATGGGCGCTATGCGCTGCGGGGGTTCCGGCGCAACCCGGTGTTTACTGTTGCGGTGATTGCCACGCTGGCGTTGGGCATTGGCGCGACGACGGCGGTTTTCAGCGTGGTGGACCGGATCTTGTTTCGCAGTCTGCCTTATGCGCAGGACGACCGGATTGTTTCACTGGGAACCGTGCATTCTCTGGAAAAGCAGGAATTCATGATGGGCGGCTTCTTCTTTGATTGGCGGGACAATCAAAAGCCGTTTGTGTCGATGGCTTCGCAGGGAACCATGCCCCATGCCTGCGATTTGGTCGAGAACAATCCGGCGCAACTTGACTGCCTCTACTTCGATGCAGGGTTTCTGCCACTGCTGGGAATTTCGCCGGTACTGGGACGCAACTTTTTGCCGGAGGAAGACCGGCCCAATGGACCGCGCGTGGTGCTCATTTCCTACGGACTGTGGCAGGGCCACTACAACCAGGATCCGGGCATGATTGGGCGCTCGATCGATATTGAAGGCAACCCCGCGCGCGTGGTGGGTGTGCTTCCCAAGGATTTTCAATTTCCCACCCTGCAGACAGCCGACGTGATCTTCCCATTTGCGCTGAACCGTGCAGCACAAGCGACCGCGAATAGCGGTTTCGGCACGCCGATGCGGACCTTTGCCCGGCTCAAGCCGGGAGTGAGCATTGCGCAGGCAAGGGAAGAGATGGAGCCCTTGTTCGTCCATACGCGAGACACATTCATTCCGCCGGACGTTCGCAAAGACATTCGCCTGAGCATTCGTTCGCTGCGCGACCGTGAGACGCAGGACGTGCAATTGACGGCCTGGATACTGCTGGGTTCGGTGCTTGCGGTACTGCTGATTGCCTGCGCGAATGTGGGGAGTTTGATGATGGCGCGGGGCGAGGCTCGGGAACGCGAACTGGCGGTGCGCTCTGCGTTAGGCGCTTCGCGAACGCGTCTCATCCGGCAAACTCTCACTGAGGCCACTTTGCTTTCGCTCGCTGGGGCGGCTCTAGGATTGGCACTTGCAGAGGGACTGCTGCGGGTTTTTCTCGATCTCGCTCCTACCGGGATTCCCTTCCTTCAGAGAGCCGGTCTGGATTTACGTATCGCGTGCTTCACGGTGTTCTTGTCGTTGGTTTGCGGCGTGCTGTTCGGCCTGCTGCCCGCACTGCAAACGCCACGAGTGGTTGCCCTGGCGGCACGCGCCGCGAAGTCCCGCAAACGCACGGTGCTGCGGCGAGGCCTGGTGGTGGGGCAGATTGCCGTGAGCATGGTTCTGCTCTCGGGTTCGGCGCTTTTGTACAGGAGCTTCCAGAACGTAGAGGACCAGCGGCTCGGAATGCAAACCGGAGGAGTCTTTACTTTGCAGATTGCTCTGCCATGGTACCGCTACAACACAGGCCAGACCGTGATGGATTTTTACCTCCGTGCGGATGCGGCGCTGCGGCGTCTTCCGGGAATACGCGCGGTGGCAATCAGCGATTCTGTGCCTCCAGGCGGGTGGCAAGGAGGCGGTCGCTACGCCGATCTGGCAGTTTCCGGGAGACCCCTTCCAACTCCGGGAATGGGCGGCGTGGTGGTCACTCGCAAGGTCACGCCAGATTACTTCAAGGCGTTGAACATTCCGATTGTGAGAGGCCGCAACTTTACAGACGAGGATCGGCATTCGGGTGAAACCATGTTGATCCTCAGCAGGCTTTTGGCGGATCGTTTGTTTCCCGGCGAAGACCCCATCGGCAAGCACATTCATTCGCCTCGCAGTACCGCAGTGTCCACGGTGGTGGGAGTGGCGGAAAACGTCAAGAACGGCGGGCTCCTGGAGCCTGACGAGCCAGAAATTTACACGCTCCGACGCAGCGCTGCCGACGACTGGGGCCAGCGGGCGCCCGTGATGATTGTCGATTCAGTCCTTTCGCCGAAGGCAGCAACTCCGTGGGTTCGGTCGCAGATTGCAAAGCTTGATCCGACGGTTCCTATAACGGTTGAGACCCTGAACGAGCAGGTGAGCAAGCTGGCGGACCGGCCGCGGTTCGAGACGGCTCTGCTGGGATTTTTTGCGTTCTGCGGGTTGCTGATGGCGGTGATCGGGCTGTACGGGGTGATCGCTTTTGTGGCGGCGCAGAGGACGCAGGAGATTGGGGTGCGCATGGCGCTGGGAGCAACACGGATGAATATTCTGCGACTGATTGCCGGGGAGGGGCTGCGGCTGATCGCGGTGGGCGGAATTCTGGGATTGGGCGCGGCGCTGGGGACGGCGCGACTGCTGAAGAGCCTGCTCTACAACGTGGGGCCGCACGATCCGGGAACCTATGCGGCGGCCACGCTGCTTTTGGCGCTGGTCGCACTGGCGGCAACGCTGATTCCGGCGCGTGCGGCGATGAAGGTGGAGCCGGTGGTGGCGCTGCGCTACGAATAGTCGGAGGAGATGCGGCTGGTTCAGGAGCATTGCGGAGGCGACGGCATGAAAAATACGCTAAGAAGGCTGCGGTTTCTTCTGCGCCAGACGTTGTTGAGGCGCAGAAGGCAGAGCGAACTGGACGAAGAGCTGCAATTTCACGTGGAGCAGACGATTGAGGCGCACCAGGCCGCGGGAAGGTCGGCGGAAGAGGCGCGCCGGCTGGCGCTGGTTGAATTTGGCGGGATGGAACGGACCAGGGAACAGTGCCATGAGCAACGGCCGGGCTGGTGGATGGGCACAGTGGCGCAGGATGTGCGCTATGCTTTGCGCGGCTTCCGGCGCAACCCGGTGTTTACCCTCGCGGTGATCGCCACACTGGCGCTGGGCATTGGCGCGACGACGGCGGTTTTCAGCGTAGTGGACCGGATCTTGTTCCGCAGCCTGCCCTATGCGCAAAGCGACCGCCTGGTGTCCGTTGGCCTGGTGGCTCCGATCATCCCGCAGGAGTTCATGCTGGGCGGATCGTATTACGACTGGCGCGACCATCAGAAGCCATTCTCGGCATTCACTTCTGAGGTCGGAGTCAATCCATGCAGCCTCACCGAGCACAATCCGGCGCGGCTTAACTGCGCTAGCGTGGAGCAAAGTTTTCTGCCGACGCTGGGGATTTCTCCGCTCCTGGGACGGAATTTTCTGCCGGAAGAGGATCGTCCGAACGGCCCCAAAGTAGCACTCATCTCCTACGGGTTGTGGCGAGGGCATTACGCGGGCGATGCAAGCATTGTGAATCGGTTGATCGACATTGACGGAAACCAGGTTCGCGTGGTTGGAGTTCTGCCGGAGGACTTTGAGATGCCCACCCTCCAGGCCGCCGATGTGGTGGTACCGCAGGCACTGGACGAAGGAGCACAACGGAAGGCGATGCCCGGTGCGGTGATGTATGCATTCGCACGGTTGAAGCCGGGAGTGACCATGGCGCAGGCGGAAGCGGCGCTGGAGCCAGTCTTCAATTACTCGCTGAGCCTGGCGCCGCCTGGGTTTCGCAAGGACGTGCACCTCCGGGTGCGATCGCTTCGGGATCGCCAGATCCACGATGTGCGGCTGGTGGCGTGGATCCTGTTCGGGGCGGTGTTGGCCGTACTGCTGATAGCCTGCGCCAATGTGATGAGCCTGCTGATGGCGAGGGCTGCAGCACGAGATCGAGAAGTGGCCATGCGTTCAGCCCTGGGTGCGAGCCGCGGCCGGCTGGCACGGCAAATGCTTACGGAGACGCTCCTGTTGTCACTTGCCGGGGCGGCAGCCGGATGTGCACTGGCCGAGATACTGCTGCGAATTTTTGTCTCTGTCGCTCCGGCGGGGATTCCGTTTCTGGATCACGCGCAACTCGATCTTCGCATCCTCCTGTTCACGCTTCTGCTCTCGCTCGTGTGCGGCATTGCTTTTGGAGTCTTGTCTTCCTTGCACAGGCCAAGTGCGGCCGCGCTCACGGGCCGGTCAATCGGATCGGGCCAACTGGCAATTCTGCGCCGTGGCCTTGTGGTGGGCCAGATTGCCATCTGCATGATGCTGCTGGCAGGGGCGGGGCTTTTGCTGCGAAGCTTTCGGAACCTGGAGCAGCAGGATATCGGTCTGCAGACGCAGGGCGTATTGGCATTGCGCATTGCGCTGCCGCACTATCGCTACAACACTCCAGAAAAGCGCATGGAGTTCTTTTTGCAAGCGGAGACGGCGGTGCGGCACCTGCCTGGAGTATCGAGGGTTGGAGTCAGCGACTCTCTGCCTCCCGGCGAAGTGAGCGGGGACTGGATCTATAACAACATCGCAGTGGAGGGACGGCCGCGGTCATCGAACGGAACCGGAGGTACGGTGGCCAATAGCTGGGTTACGCCGGAGTACTTCAGCACGCTGGCCATTCCAATTCTTCGTGGCCAAGCCTTCACTGAGGCAGAACGCACTTCGAAGGAGCATCTCCTGATTCTGAGCAGCCTGCTTGCTTCGCGTCTCTTCGGTAGCCAGGATCCGGTTGGCCAGCAAGTGCAATTGGCTCCCAATAATCCCTGGTACACGGTGGCCGCGGTTGTGGCCGATGTGAAAAACGCAGGCCTGACCGGAGAAGACAAGCCAGAGTTCTACCGTCTCCGGCGCAACCTGCCCGAAGAGTGGGCGGCTGATTCTACGATGGTCTTGAAGACGACATTCGCGTCGGCGGCCGCGGCGCCATGGGTGCGCTCGCAGATTGCGCAAATCGATCCGACGGTTCCGGTTGAGATCGAAGCGCTGAGCCAGAGCGTGAGCAAACTGGCAGACCGGCCGCGGTTCGAGACGGCGCTGTTGGGCTTCTTTGCATTTTGTGGACTGCTGATGGCGGTGATCGGGCTGTATGGGGTGATCGCGTTTGTGGCGGCGCAACGGACGCAGGAGATTGGCGTGCGCATGGCGCTGGGAGCTACGCGGATGGACATTCTGCGGCTGATTGCCGGGGAAGGGGTGCGGCTGATCGTGGTGGGCGGGATCGTGGGATTGGGCGCGGCGCTGGGGACGGCGCGGTTGCTGAGGAGCCTGCTTTACAACGTGGGGCCACACGATCCGGGAACCTATGCGGCGGCAATGCTGCTTTTGGCGCTGGTAGCGCTGGCGGCCACGCTGATTCCGGCGCGTGCGGCGATGAAGGTGGAGCCGGTGGAGGCGCTTCGGTACGAGTAGCGCAGTTCTACGATTGGCATAGCGTACTGCGTGGACCGGGAGGTTGATTACATGACAGCGCCGGCTCCTTCGAGCCCGAGTAGACTGGTTGCTGCTAGACGCCCAGGAACTCGGGAGAAGGAGCCTGG
>Ga0302199_1001386_pt1 | contig 12236 bp, 13 predicted proteins | sample II_Bog_N2_3_FD_194588 | JGI IMG/M metagenome (GOLD analysis project Ga0302199, IMG submission 194588) | Peat permafrost microbial communities from Stordalen Mire near Abisko, Sweden - II_Bog_N2_3 | ecosystem: Environmental > Terrestrial > Soil > Wetlands > Peat | place: Sweden: Abisko, Stordalen... | reverse complement strand
CGGAGACAGATTGACCGTTTCGACCGGTTTTGAGTTTGAACCGCCAGCTAAGTCGGCGGAATAACCGGCAGGAGGGTTGACAAGGAGTTGTGCCAATCCGCAAACAATGACGGCAAAGGCCACGCCGAAGATCAACATGGCCTTGAGGAGACCGAAATTTCTCAGGAGGAAGTCCGAGGTCGGGGCGAGGTACACGGGGGCAAGCCCGAATCCTGCCACGACCAATCCCGCGATAAGTCCAGTTTTGGATGGGGGGAACCATTTCAGTGCCGGTGGTGTCGCCGAGGAGTACCCAAAGCCGATTCCTGTACCGACCAGGACTCCGAAGCCCAACACCCAGACGGTATAGCTGTTGGTCGTCGAAATCAGGATCATGCCCGCAGCCACCAGCAGTCCTCCGATGGATGCTGTCAATCGGGGGCCGAATTTATCCTGGCAGCGCCCGGCCAGAATCATCGCGAAGGCGAAAACAAGGCAGCAGAGCGCGTAAGGATCATTCAGCTGGGAGCCTTTCCAACCGAAGTCTTTTTCAATCGCCGCCTTGAACATGCTCCAAGTATAGAGCACGCCGAGGGCAAGGTTGATGCCGAGTCCGGCTAGCGCAACGCGCCAGCCCTTGTGGGGGGATTCAAGGGAAGTCACAACCGGTCTTTAGACACACCGGAGGAGGGCGCAAAGAAAAAAGAACCAGCAATAGATCTCTAAAGTTTAACCCCGAAGCGTTCACCTTTCCCTGTATCGAGTGCGAATGCGGCCAGCAACTCAGCCGTGCGTTCCAAATCTGAATACTGGATCATCTCGACGGGCGAGTGCATGTAGCGGTTGGGAACTCCGATGGAAACAGTTGGGATACCTCCCTTCTGTTTGAAGATCGCGTCGGCATCCGTTCCGGTCCAGCGGGGATTGGCCTCGGATTGTAGGGAAATTTTGGATTTCTTCGCAACCTCGCGAAGGCGTGCGTTGACCACGGGGTGGTTGACGCTGCCAAGGCTGAGCACTGGGCCATCACCCATGACCACATCGCCATGCTTCGGCTTGGAGCAGTTCGGGATATCGGTGGCATGGGTCACATCCACGACGAGAGCCACATCGGGATGGACGCTGTACCCAGCCATTGAGGCACCGTAGAGGCCGTTTTCCTCCTGGATGGTGGAGACGGCGACGATGCGGGCCTTGAGATTTTTTTTATCGAGCGAGGCGAGGCGCAGTCCTTCGGCCGCCGTCCAAGCTCCAATCCGGTTGTCGCAGCCACGGGCGGCAAAGCGTCCTCCTGCAAGCTCCTCGAAGGCCGCAGTGTAGGTCACCGGGTCACCAACGCGGACGAGTTTCTCCGCCTCCTTTTTTGAGGAGACGCCAATGTCGATATGCATCGTGTGCATTTCGGGTACTTTGTTGCGGTCATCCGGTTCCTGCAGGTGGATGGCGAGGAGGCCGGTCACGCCTGGGACGGCTCCTTGTGCCCCGTGAATGGTGACACGCTGGCCCCTGATGAGGGTGCGGTCGACACCGCCGATCCCCTTGAAGTAAAGAAATCCCTCGGTGGAAATATGGGAAATCATCAGACCAAGTTCATCCACATGCCCACTGAAGAGCACGGTCGGATCGCCCTTTCCGCTTGCGGGATTGAGCGTGGCAAAGGCATTCCCATATGCGTCGATCTCCACGGAATCGGCAAAGTGCTTCACATAGTCGACCCAGACTTTTTGACCTCGGGTCTCAAAACCGGAAGGGGAGGGGGTGTTGAGAAGAGTCTTGAGGAACTCGTAGGGGGCGGATTTTTTCATGGGGAAACGATGAGGTGAAAAGCCAAAATCTGAAAGCTGAAAGCTGAAAAGGTGCGTGGGAACGCAGCTTAGTCATTCGAGGCCGTAGGGCCGAGAAGTCCGAGGATCAGCAGGTCCGAGGATGCCTGATCCGGGAGGATCGGCAGACAACCCGAGTTTGGGAAAAGGGGAAGATTCTCGCGCAAGACGCAAGACTCAAAGAGTAGATACTGTGGGAAGGTGGGGTCCGGAGATAGGTAACCGTGAAGCCGAGCGAGGTCGAGAGACGAAGGTCTACGGTCGAAAAACAATGCGGCAGGAAAGTGAAACCTACCGAGGAAAAGTTGGAAAGTGAAGAAGAGCGAGATGGGAAGAACTTCCCTCTTGGAATGGAGTGTTTTTTGTCTTTCAGGGATTTTGGCTTGTCGTGGAAGCGTTCTCGCCCGATTTTCCAATCCTCATGAAAGCTGTTGTCACCGTCATGCCCAAACCTGCCATTCTGGATCCCGCCGGCGTCGCCGCTGGCCGCGCCATGGAGCATCTGGGCCTCAAGGGAGTTCTTTCCGTCCGCATCGGCAAATCGATTGAGATCGAGGTGGATGGGGCCAACGAGGCACAACTCCACGAGATCGCCCACGACCTGCTCTCCAATCCCGTGGTCGAGGATTACAAGTTAACGATTCTTTCCTAAGGGAATGGCCATCATGCCCAAGGTTACTACAGTGATACGTTGCGCGGTCATTCAATTTCCTGGTTCCAACTGCGATACCGACTGTCAGGCAGCCCTGAATTCCTTCCCCGGTGTTCAGGCTGAGATCGTCTGGCACAAGGAGACTTCCCTTGCCGGTTACGACCTGATCGTTCTGCCCGGCGGATTTTCCTACGGCGACTATCTGCGCTGCGGTTCCATTGCCCGTTTCTCGCCGATCATGGGAGCTGTGCGCCTCGCTGCCTCGACAGGCGTGTTGGTTCTCGGCATCTGCAACGGGTTTCAGATCCTCTGTGAGGCGGGACTGCTACCCGGCACGCTGATGCGCAATCGCGGTCTGCTCTTTCGTTGCGAGCATCAGCATCTCAGTGTTGAGTATACCGGCACACCTTTTACTTCCGGCCTGAACAAGGGGCAGGTGCTCGATATCCCGATCGCCCATGGAGAGGGATCCTACTTTGCCGATAAGGCCACGCTTCGCGAACTCAATGCCAATAATCAGGTGCTTCTGCGCTATGCTGATGCTGATGGTGTGACCTCAGATGAGGCCAATCCCAATGGTTCGCTGGAGAACATCGCCGGAATTTGCAGTCATGGCCGCAATGTGTTCGGTCTCATGCCTCACCCGGAGCGTGTCTGTGATGCCCTGCTCGGCGGGACAGATGGTCGCGCTATATTCCAGTCGATCCTCGACTCGATCTCCAAAACCTCCGCTGCCCGCGTCTAATATTTTCTCTCATGGCCACTTCTCCCGCAAAGCCCGACCAACCCGCCATCACACCCGAACTGATCGCCAAGCACGGACTCTCCCCGGAGGAATACGAAAAGGTTCTCGCCATTCTGGGGCGTGAACCGAGCTTTGAGGAACTGGGAGTCTTTTCCGTCATGTGGAGCGAGCATTGCTCGTACAAAAACTCCCGTCCCGAGTTGCGCAAGTTTCCCACCACGGGGCCGAGCGTTCTGGTCAAGGCGGGTGAGGAGAATGCTGGCGTCATCGATATCGGTGACGGCTGGGCTGTCGCCTTTAAGATTGAGAGCCACAATCACCCCAGCGCCGTCGAGCCGTTCCAAGGAGCGGCCACGGGAGTCGGTGGCATCATTCGTGACATCTTCACCATGGGAGCGCGGCCAGTGTTCCTCATGGATTCCCTGCGTTTTGGTTCCATCGAGGGAGAGACGGAGCAGGCGAAGACCAATCGCCGTCTCTTCGCGGGAGTTGTCGCGGGTATCGCCCACTACGGTAACTGCATCGGGCTTCCAACCATTGCCGGTGAGGTCTATTTCGACGACAGTTACAATGGAAACCCACTCGTCAATGCCTTCTGCCTCGGCATTCTTCGTCACGAGCAGATCGCCCGCGGTGCCGCCAAGGGTGTCGGCAATCCTGTTTTCTATGTCGGTGCCGAAACCGGTCGCGACGGATTGGCCGGAGCTGCTTTTGCCTCGCGCGAACTGACCGAGGAGTCAAAGGCCGACCGACCCGCCGTGCAGGTGGGTGATCCCTTCCGCGAAAAACTGCTTCTTGAAGCCTGCCTTGAACTTCTCGCCACCGACGCCGTGGCTGGTATCCAGGACATGGGGGCTGCCGGTCTCACCTGTTCCACCTGCGAGACCGCCAGTCGTGGCGGTACGGGAGTGGAGATTGATATCCAGCTTGTTCCGCAACGAGCGAAGGGGCAGACACCCTACGAGGTGCTCCTGAGCGAATCCCAGGAACGCATGCTGGTCATCGTGAACAAGGGGCAGGAATCACAGGTCACTGAGATTTTTGAAAAATGGGATCTCCCCTATGCCGAGATCGGTGTTGTGACCGATGACGGCATGATGCGCGTGCGCAATGGTGACGATGTTGTCGTGGAAATTCCCGCGCGTTCGCTGGCTGATGACGGCCCTGTTTATTATCGTGAGGCGGCTCCTTTCACTCCGCCCGCGCCTCTGGATCTTTCCTCGGTGCCCTATGTCGATCCCGTGGAAGTTCTCCCCCGACTTCTTGCGCATCCGAGCATCGCCAGCAAGCGATGGGTGTGGCGTCAATACGACCACATGGTTCGCACCGGAACAGCCGTGCTACCCGGTTCCGATGCCGCAGTTTTCATTGTGCGTGAAGCCAATAAAATCCTCGCCGCAGCCACTGACTGCAACGCTGTGTACTGCCGTCTGGACCCCAAGCAGGGTGCCCGTATCGCCGTTGCCGAAGCCGCTCGCAATCTTGCCTGCTCCGGTGCCGTACCGATCGGTGTCACCGACAATCTGAACTTTGGGAATCCCCACAAACCGGAGAATTTCTACCAACTCCGGGCAGCGGTTGAAGGAATCTCCGAAGGTTGCATCGCCTTTAATGTTCCCGTTACCGGAGGAAACGTCAGTCTCTACAATGAAAGCCCGGCAGGAGCCATTGATCCGACCCCGACGATTTCAATGGTGGGAATCATCGATGAGGCTTCACACATCACGACGCAGGCCTTCAAAAAATCGGGTGATCTTATCTTCCTGCTGGGTGAAATCGGTAACGAATTGGGAGCCTCTCACTACATGCTTGCCATCCATGGCCGTAAGGAGGGGGCACCTCCAGCGCTCGATTTTGATAAGGAAATTGCTCTTCATCAGACACTCCTCGGAGTGATCCGCAAGGGGCTTGTCCAGAGTGCCCACGATTGCGCCGAGGGAGGCCTTGCTGTGGCGCTGGCTGAAAGTTGTTTTGGCAACGGTTTGGGTGCCACCGCTGATCTCTGCACCGTGGATCAGCGTCCGGATCTTACGCTCTTTAATGAAACACAGGGCCGTATTCTGATTACCGTGAAGCCCTCGGATGCAGCGGTTCTGGAAGCTGAACTTGCCAAGACTAGCGTTCCCTTTCGCCAGATTGGAACCGTGACAGACAACCCTGACCTGCAGATCGCCACGGGAGCATCCGCCTATAACTGGCCGGTTGCAGAACTGAGCGGAGTCTTTGAACAGGCGATTCCTTCCCTCATGGAGGGGTAGAACCTAATCAACCCGACTTTAGATCCAGCCTTACAGCGTAATGCCCAAACTGGAGAGCGTCTTCAGATCGACGCGACCAGTCATTGGGAGGCCGTTTTCCCCCTGGAATTTGGTCACGGCGAGTTCCGTCTGGGAGCCAAAGCTTCCGTCGATGTTCCCCTTGTAATACCCGAGGGCGGAAAGTTTCGACTGAACCTTGGCGAGGAGTTCACTCTGGGGCGCAGGGGCAGACTCCCTGACAACGCGCGTCTTTTCCACGACAACGGGTTGCGGCGGGTTGTAATAGCCGACTGAGGGATAAGAGGCAGCATAGACCGGCGGCGCGGCTACTGCATAGGCTACCGGTGCAGCAATAGCTGCTGCTCCAAGTCCGAACATCGTCCAACCCAACCCATTCGGGATACCCGTTCCGTACCATCCCCCCCGGTAATAACCTCCCCAGCCACCATGATAGCCGCCACCCCAACCACCGCGATAGCCACCACCCCATCCGCCATAGGGATAGGCCATGGCTGGGTGTGTTGAACCTAAGAGCAGTGCTCCTGTCACGCTGAGCAAAAGGAAAATGCGTTTCATGTTAATTATCAAGATGAAGCAGTCCCGTGGTTCGTCAAGGGGGGAACCTCTCTGTCTCGTTCCCCTATCATTCTAAAAATTTTTCTTTCTGTAAAACTTGCTCCCCATTCACAACCCGCTGTTTTATACCATCTCTCATAGATAACTGGACTTTCTGGCTGGTTCTTTTGGCGTGTGGCTGCGTTGTCATCCCTCTGGTTATCTTCGGATAGCCATCGGTCTTCCGCCTTGCCACACACCAAAATCCTTGCGCCTTAAGAGTCCACCTATCTCTGAGAGATGGTATTACTCCGTGCACCCGGCCAAATATTCCCGGATGGCAGCGACGAAGATCTCTCCGAATTCGGCGAGTTTTTTCTGACCGACACCGCTGACCGAGGCCATCAGTTCGAGCTTGGTCGGCTGGTCACGGGCCATGAGACGGAGCGTCACATCGGAAAAGATGACATAGGCGGGGACATTCCGTTCGTCGGCGAGTGTGCGCCGAAGAGCACGGAGGATGTTGAAGAGCTGTTCGTCGCAGGCGATGGCACCGCGGTCGGGCGCTTCGGAGCGGGATCTTTCCGCCGCACGTGGCGTGATCGGTTTGGTGAGACGGATCGGGCGGCGATCTTTCAGTGCATTCATCCCTTCGGAACTCAATTCGATGGTGGCAAAGCCACTGCCTGTTGAGGTTTGTTGGAGGAGGCCTGCGCGAAGGAGTTGGCGTCCGATTTCCTGCCACTGGCGACGGTCGATCTCCCTGCCGATGCCGTAGGTCGAGAGCTTATCATGGTGCCAGCGGGTGATCTTTTCGGTCTTCGCGCCGACCAGGACCTCGGCGAGGTGGGCCATGCCGACGGAGAATCCTCCCGCCTGCCCGATACGGAAAACGCAGGAAAGGAATTTCTGGGCGAGGAGCGTTCCTCCGTCGCCGGGATACGGTTCGCGCGGCTGGAGGCAGTTATCGCAGCCCCTGCAGTTTCCCTCGCTGCCCGTTTCTCCGAAATAATCCAGCAGGGCGGTGCGGCGGCACTGCTCTGCTTCGGCGTAGTGGAGGATTTGCTGGAGCTGGGCGAGGGCGATCTTGCGTTCCTCGGGATCGGGTTTTTCGTCGATGAAGCGGCGCTGTTTGACGGCATCTCCCGAGCTGTAGAGCAGGAGGCATTCGGAGGGGAGACCGTCGCGCCCCGCGCGTCCCGTTTCCTGATAGTAGCCCTCGATATTCTTGGGCAGATCGTAGTGGATGACAAAGCGGACATTCGGCTTATTAATTCCCATGCCGAAGGCAATGGTGGCGCAGATCACCTTGGTCTCATCCCGCAGAAAGAGTTCCTGATTCTGCGCCCGTTCGGCGGGGGAGAGGCCGGCGTGGTAGGGGCGGGCGGGGAGGCCATCGGTGGCGAGTTTGCGGGCCAGCTCTTCGGCTCCCTTGCGGCTCTGGCAGTAGATAATGCCGGCCTCGGTGCGGTGGGCTTGGATGAAGCGGAGGACTTTATCGTAAGCCTTCTCCTTCGCCACGACCCGGTAAGTGAGGTTTGGGCGGTTGAAACTGGCCACAAAACGGCGTCCCTTCTCAAGGCTGAGTTGAGTCACGATGTCCTCCCGGACACGGGGTGTCGCCGTGGCGGTCAGGGCGAGGAGTGGGGCCTTTGGGAAGAGGTTGCGCAGCGCTGCGATCTGTCTGTATTCAGGCCGAAAATCATGGCCCCACTCGCTGATACAGTGAGCCTCGTCGATGGCCAGAAGGCTGACGCCCCAGCGTTGCAGATCCTCTAGGACGCCCGAGAGCATCAGCCGCTCCGGGGCAAGGTAGAGCAGCTTATACTGGCCTGCATGAAGGCCTCGGAGCCGGGCGGTTGACTCCGCACTGCTGAGCGAGGAATTCAGGTAAGTTGCCGCCACACCCGCCGCATGGAGGGAATCGACCTGATCCTTCATCAGGGCGATGAGGGGCGAAACGACGACTGTCAGTCCCGGCAGGAGGAGGGCCGGGAGCTGGAAACAGAGGGATTTTCCACCCCCTGTCGGCAGGAGCGCAAAGGCATCCCGGCCCGCCAGGATTTCTTCCACGATCTCCCGCTGGAGCGGGCGGAATGTGTCGAAGCCGAAGGTCTGCTTGAGAAGGGCAGTAAGCGAATCGGGAGAACTACTGGGCATTAGGGGATTTTAGGAATAGATATGGCCACAAGAAAGCACAAGAGGGTGAAAGAGAATGATTCTCGCGCAGGGACGCAGAGGCGCAGAGAAAGAAGGAATGGAAGGTGAAAAAAGCCAGAAGCCGGATGAGCTGGGACAGCCTTACCCATCTCTTTCCACGATTCTCTCCGCGTCCCTGCGCCTCTGCGCGATAACTCTCTGTTTTTCCTTGTGCTATGATTTTTGGTCTTCCGGAATCTCCGCAACGATGCGCTCATACGCTGCCTTCGGATCGGCTGCCGCCGTGATCGGACGGCCTATGACCAGCCAGTCGGAGCCTGCCTTTACTGCTTCGGCGGGGGTCATGACGCGCTTCTGATCTCCTGCGCTCGCCCAGACAGGGCGCACGCCGGGGGTGACCAGACGGAGTTTTTTCCCGAAGGTTGCTCTCACCGTGCTGATCTCAAGGGGACTGCAAACAATGCCGCCGATACCGGCTTCAGCGGCGAGTGCCGCCAGTCGTAGGACCTGGGCTTCCGGATCGATTGTGATACCAGTGGCGGAGAGTTGCGCCGCATCCATGCTGGTGAGGACGGTGACCGCGAGAAGGAGAAGATCCTTATTGCCGGAAGCCTCGGCTGCCTTGGCAGCAGCTTCCAGCATGACCGGACCACCGCAGGCATGGAGTGTGGTCATGGCCACGCCAAGTGCTGCAGCGGAGTTCACGGCATGGGCGACGGTATTCGGGATATCGTGAAACTTGAGATCAAGGAAGACAGCGCTACCCCGGGACTGAACGGCTTTCACGACCGAAGGCCCCTCGGCGGTGAAAAGCTCCAAGCCGATTTTGCAGAGAGTGGGGGCTTCCCCTAGAGAATCGAGCAAGCGGAGGGCTCCGTCGGTGTCAGGAACATCGAGGGCAATGATGATTTTGTCTTGGGGTCGGGACGGGAGTTTCACACGATGATAAAAATTAAAAAGTGACTGAACTCATCTCACTCGCCGCTCCGGCCAAGATCAATCTTTCTCTCCGCATTCTTGGGAAACGTCCCGATGGTTTTCATGAAGTGGAGACACTCATGGTGCCGCTGGCCCTAGCCGATGAGGTCGAGGTGGCGCACGGCAGTGGGACGGGTATTCGTTTTACCTGCAATGATCCCGAGCTTCCAACAGATTCGGAAAATCTCTGCGTGAAGGCGGCGGAGGTCTTTCTTGCCGCGACGGGCATCGAGCATGGTATTGCAATTTCATTGATGAAGCGCGTTCCGCATGGTGCTGGTCTTGGAGGGGGAAGCAGCGATGCCGCAGCTGTGTTGTGCGGACTCAATGAGCTTTTTGACGATCCCTTGGTCTCCGAAGAACTCCATCAACTGGCCGCCCAGCTAGGTTCGGATGTCCCGTTTTTTTTGGAAAAGGGGCCAGCCTGGTGCCGGGGGAGAGGAGAGATTCTGGAATCAACGGACGCACTTCCGCATCGAAGACTGCTGCTGATCAAGCCTCCGTTTCCCGTGCCGACGCCGTGGGCTTACAAACGGTATGCCGAGATGCAGCAGGCTTCGGAGACTCATGCCGAGATCGTGCAATCACTCGAAGGAATCAAACTCGTCAACGATCTTGAGCCCCCGGTCTTTGAAAAATACCTTTTGCTGCCTGTGATGAAGAGCTGGTTGCGGACTCAACCGTGCGTGGAGTCGGCCTTCATGAGTGGCTCAGGATCGACGATGGTAGCGATCATCGCACCAGATGCGCAGGAGAAATCCGTGACCGTTCTTAAGGAAAATTTAACCGTCGAATTCGGCCCGGAACTCTGGATTCACGAGACGACCTTTCTCAACGGCTGAATTTTCTATCTCTGCAGTCCCTCGGGATCGATTTCAACCCGGCCAAAGCCACTAGCTGAGAGGGCCGCGACAAGAGTCTGACGAACCGGGTCAATGCGATTCATCTCCTCGATGGAGATTTGCACCTTTGCTCCCGGACGGGAGAGGGGCGATTGATCGGGAGGCAGGTAACGGACGCGGAAAGTGCGGAACCCAAACTGGCGAACGATGGCTTCGCCGCGCTCGACAAAATCGAGGGCATCGCGTGTGACCCTCGTGCCGTGGGGAATGCGCGAACTAAGACAGGGTTGCGCAGGGGCATCGGCAGTGGGCAGATTCATTTTGCGGGAGAGTTCCCGGACATCCGACTTGGTCAGTCCAGCCTCTTTGAGCGGAGCGATGACAGAAAACTCTGCCGCCGCCTGCGAACCGGGTCGAAGATTCGCGGGATCATCGGCATTTTCCCCGTAGGCAATCGTCGTGAAACCTTTCTCCCGGGCGATCTCCTCCATGCGGGTGAAGAGCTCGGCTTTGCAGAAGTAGCAACGGTTGGGGGGATTCTCGGAGTACCGGGGATCCTCGAGTTCCGTCGTAGCTACGACCTCGACGGGGATATTCCGCGCTCCCGAGATTCTCAGTGCTTCGTCCAAGGAGGCCCGTGGAAGGCTGGGGGAGTCGGCAATGACGCCCGCACATTCCGCGCCCAGGGTTTCATGCGCAATGGCAAGCAGCAGGGTGCTATCGACACCCCCCGAGTAGGCGATAAGCAGCGGTGCCCGGGCGCGAAGTAGCGCTCGAAGCTGTGACTCTTTGGACTCAAGACTCTGCTCTGAACTCATGGTTTCATTTTGACCGGAAGATGAATTTTAGCAATGCAGTGAAAAAACCGTTGCAATCGGAAGTGGTGATCTTAACCTTCCTCCATCATGGCTGATGTATCCAACAAATATCCCGAGAATGTCGCTGGTGCCTTTTACTGCGACGACCAGTGCATTGACTGCGACCTGTGTCGCGAAACGGCTCCTGCCAACTTCACGCGCAACGACGATGGTGGTCACTCCTATGTCTTCAAGCAGCCCGAGACTCCTGAAGAGGAAGCTCTCTGTAAGGAAGCCATGGAAGGCTGCCCTGTCGAGGCAATCGGAAGCGACGCCTAAAAGAAGGCGCTCATAACGGGCACTCCTCCTCTGACGGAAGAAAAGACACCGTCGGCAAAGACCCTCTCTCAGGAGAGTTCTGATCGTGCTAAATCCGGTCGTTTTCATAAAAAGAAAACGCCTGCCGAGAAATTGCTCGAAGAGTGGCGTGGATTACCTGCCGAGCCCCGTCCTGATCGGGCCATGTCGCTCGGCGATGTCCTTGCCAAGCTCTTGCCCAAGCTTGGGATTGCAACGCGCATCAAGGAATCAGACATCCTGGCGGCCTGGAGTGGCATCGTCGGCGATTTCATTGCCCAGCATTCCCAACCCGAGCGTCTTGTGAACGGCACGCTGCAGATCCGCGTGATGCAGCCAAGCGTGCGTTATGAGCTGGATCGTGTCTGGAAGCCGGAGATCATCCGCAAGTTGCGCGAGCAATTCGGCGAACGCACGATTCGCGACATCAAGTTTATCCTGTGAAATCGGAACGAGTGATCGGGATTCAGGGACTAGAAGTGATGGCGCATATCGGTGTTCCCGAGGAGGAGAGAGCCGTACCGCAGCGGCTGCTCATCGATCTCCGCTTCGCCGCATCAGACCAGCCGGAGGTGCTCAAGGATGACCTGAGTTTGACGGTCGATTATGCCGCCGTGAATCTCCGTGTGAGCGAGATCGTCTCCGAATACCCACGCAAACTGATCGAAACATTGGCCGATGAACTCTCAGAAATCCTTTTGCAGGAATTTTCCCTAGGGTGGATCGAACTCACGATCCGGAAATTTATCCTGCCCCAGACCGAATGGGTGTCGGTGACGGTGCGAAGGATGAGGGATGAAAGCTGAATTAGGGAGAGGAGTAATCCAGAGGATTTTTATGATAGCCTTACTTCAACTTTCAGCTTTCAAGTTTCATCCCTAATTTTCCTTCTCAGTTAAACATCAGCACGATATAGGCGGCGAAGAGCAATAGGTGAACGAAGCCTTGAAGGATGTTCGTCTGTCCCTGACCGAAGGTGATCATGCAGGTGGCGAGCGTCACCGCGAGCAGGGTCATGGAAGGGCTTGAGAGTCCAAGATGGACAGGCTTGTTGTAGAGCAGGCTGATGGCTAGGGCGGCCGGCACAGTC
>Ga0302199_1001357_pt1 | contig 12392 bp, 7 predicted proteins | sample II_Bog_N2_3_FD_194588 | JGI IMG/M metagenome (GOLD analysis project Ga0302199, IMG submission 194588) | Peat permafrost microbial communities from Stordalen Mire near Abisko, Sweden - II_Bog_N2_3 | ecosystem: Environmental > Terrestrial > Soil > Wetlands > Peat | place: Sweden: Abisko, Stordalen... | reverse complement strand
CTAAAAAAACTATGAACAAAAAAAACAAAATGGGGCTGATTCTCGCGCTGGCGGGACTGGCCGGCAATGTCATGGCAGGCACTTTAAGCAGTTTCACCACCGGCGACCTGCTCATCTGCTTCCGCAACGCAAATGACCTGGTGGTGGATGCGGGGCCGGTCAGCGGCAGCACCTTTGTCGGTTCACCCATCGGCAGCACCAACAACATCACCACCTACACGGCCGCGAACTTAAACGGCATGACCCTTAATAGCGCCAGTTGGTCGGCGGTGGGCTGGGAAAACGACGGCACGCTTTACATTACCAAGGCCAGACAGGACAAATATAACAACGGCTTTGGCTATCCCGCCAACTATCCCAATGTTCAAAGCGCCCCGTGGAGCCCGACCAGCGCCAATCCCGTGGGTGCCTTCCTCAACAACCTCGAGTCCATGGTGAACGGGGCGGTGAATTGCAAAGCCGCGCCGTTTTCGTCCGGGAAAACGCAATCCACGACGGCCGTTTATACGCCGCCCTCGGCCACGGGCCAAATTAGGACTTTTGGTTCCGGTCTGAGCTATGGCGATGTCATCAATCCGCTCGGGGTGAATGGCAATCCCAACTTCGAGTTTTTTCAGGGTGATCCGGAATTTGACAATTTGTCCAGTTTCGTCATCGACAACCTCGTGGCGCGCTCGGATCTCTACAAGATTTCCGCCGATGGTTCGACGGTCACTTGGTTGGGCTATCTGGAGTTGAATCCGTCCACCAGCCTGATGACCTTTGTCCATGCCCCGGACACCACGCCGGTCATCACCAAAATCACCCGGGCGGGCGGCGTCACCACGATCCTCTACACGACGGGGGTGAATGGAACCTACACGCTGCTGGCCACCAACAGCGCCGGCCTGACCGCGCCCAAGTCAACCTGGCCCGTGGTCGCCACCCTTACCAGCGGCGACTTGCTGACCCATACCAATACGGACACCGACACCACTAGCACCAACAAGTTCTACATTATTTCCGGCCAATAAAATAAACCAACTGACCAAAAATCATCCGACAACTTTTAACAAACAATAACCAATAAAAACAAAAATATGAAAAAAACACTGTTACTGACTCTGCTGGCCGGCCTGGTCAGCGCTTCCTCGGTCAAGGCCACCGAGCTGTTCATCACCGGCTCCACCGCCTTCCGCGCGAACGTCCATGACGCCTGCCTGAAAATGTTCCAGCCCGGCGGCACCCCCACCTTCAATGAAATTGACGACACGAACAGCATTTGCGGTGATGGCAATAGCACCGGCAACGGCGCCCAATGTTGGGTGATGTCGGGTCAGCCTACCAATGCGTTGACCAAGGTTACGGACACGCTGGTCATCCATGCCGCTTTCACCGGCTCCCTGCAGGGCAGCTATGCAGTGGCCAACTCGGACACCACCATCAAATGGCTCACCACCAACAACACGGTGATCACCCACTCGCCGACCATCGCCTTCTCCGATGTGCAGACCAGCTCGTCGCTGTGGGCCACCCTGCCGGCAAATTATGCTGAGGACACCGTGGCCATCCAGCCGTTTTGCATCATGAAGTCGAAGTCCTCGGGCACGGGCTTGGCGGAAATGAACAACATCACCAACGTCACTTGGGAACAGATCAAGGGGCTCTTGAACAATGGTTTCCTGCCGCTCTCCTTCTGGACCGGTCTGGACACTGACACTAACAAGCCGATTTATATGGTCAACCGCACCTTGGATTCCGGCACCCGCCGCGCCATCGGTGCCAATATGGATTATAGCTGGGCCAATGGCATTCCGGTCTATATTTACAACAACGGCACCAATGCCGGCAAATTCACCTGGGTTTCATACACAACGTCCACCCCGGGTGATACCAACAACATTCTGACCAGCGGCGGCGTCACCAACGCGAACAATTTCGGCATTTGGGGACCCGGCTGTGTGGGCGGTGGCGACGTGCGGTCGCAGCTTGCCCTTTCCGACGTGGCCAACACGGCCATCGGCTACCTGTCGTTTGCGGATGCGCAAAAGAGCTGGGGTTTATCCTCCGGCCCCTACTGGCAGGGGTTGTGCTCCTTTGAAGGCACCTATCCGACGTTGTATCCGCCGACGGCATCCCAAACCAATGACTTCACCCCGGTTATCCAGGGCCAGTATCCTTACTGGGCGGAAGAAGTGGTGCTCTATCCCACCACGGATGCCCAGTTGGCCGTGCCTGGCGATCAGTTGATCAGCCAAGCTCAGTTGGGTAAGAAGTCTTCTACCGGTTCAACGGACGGCAGCATCCTCGCTCTTCTGGACCACCAGAGCGGCGGCACCAACATTATTCCTGGCAGCCTTGAATATGAAATCACCAATGCCACCGTAACCACGGCCATCCCGCTCTACAAGATGCGCGTGACCCATAACAACGTGAGCAGCCTGATCACGCCCGGCAGCTATCATTGATATTTGTTGTTTGGCTGTCCCGGGCCGGCGCGGATTCGTCCGCGCCGGCCTTTTGATTTTGGAAAACAAGTTTTATAAACTACTGCCGGCTAGACTTTGAAAGCGAACTCTGATTAACTTACCAGCGCTATGAACACTTCACTCGTCAAGTCCGCGCCGCCGGGTGATTTTGCGGAAATCAGCGTGTTGATGCACGGCTGGGAAACCCAAATGCACACGCTCGTCAGCCAGAACCGGCCGATCAAGTTTGACATGTATCCCCAGCCGGGCATTCCCTCGGAAATTCAGGGCCGGCTCCGGCAGCAGGGCTATTCCGACCTGATCCCTGAAAACGACCGCTGGCAGCATTTTCTGGTGCCCAAGCCAAGTTAGGTCCTAGATGACAGAAGTTGGCGTGGCTAAAATTCCTGCTCATGCTCCCCCGCTGTTAGACTCCAAGCGCGGCTAAAATCTCCCGTTCAAGACGCCGAAAGGCGCGTCACGCCATGAACGAAGGTGCCTATTGTTCAGTTGTGGTGCGGTTTTGCGATTATGGCCGTTTTCGGACATAACTTATTGTAAACAAAATAGTTTCAGACGTATCGGGACGGCGGGACAGAGCCCAAAAAAATGATTTCTCGGCGTGTTGGAACGATTTCTTGGCGTGTTGATATTATTTCTCCGTGAGTTGAAATAATTTCTCGGTGAGTTTAAGCGGTTTCTCGGTGAGTTGAAAATCTTTCATGGCGTGTTGAAGCGCTTTCGCGGAGCGGTGGGACAATCCTGCGGAACGGTGGAATCCCTTCGCGGTGTGGTGGACCGGTTGAGCGGTGTCGTGGAATGAGTTCACGGCGCGGTAAACCGGTCTCATAGTGTGGTGAAAGAAGTTCACCACGCGGTGAAAGCCGGTCGCGATGCGGTGAAACCATTTCATGGTGTGGAGAAAGGGCTGGACGGTGCCAGAAAATAAATTGGCGTGCAGGTCTGGGGAGGGGAGGAGAGTGTTGCCGGCTATCTTTTATGGTTATACGCGTAGCGGATCAATTCCGCCATGACCACTCCCAGGGTCAGGGAAAATGCCACGGTGTGCGCCAGGATTTTGGCGTCCTGCCGTTGCTGCCAGTCCTGCCGGCGCGGGAACAGCCGCCGCCCGAGCCACTCATAAATCCTTTGTATCCGTAAATTCATCGGGTAAGGTAGCGGTCATCCCGCCGTCAGCGTCGCCAGCAGCAGCGGGCCGGTGACGGGTTCCCCGGTCCGGGCGGCCGTGTAGTCATCCACAAACGCCACGTCCACCGCCTCGAACTGCTCCACCAGTTCGTCCAGCTCCGTGGTGAGGATCGTGTCGGCCACCGCCGTCTCCACGGCGATGCCCCGGGTCACAGACCGGAAGATGTCCGCCGCCGGCTGGAGCTGGATGAGTTTTTTTACGGATGTGCAAAAATCTGCGTAGGCCTCCGCGAACTTCTCCGACCGCCGCCACACCGCCGGCTTGGTGTCGCAGACTGCCCGCACCGCCAGATACATTGCCAACTTTTCGGAAATATTCTCCATGCGCCCAGCTTAAGCCCGTCGGCCAAATTGGCCAGCGACGTTCGGGTTAAAAGTCCGTGGCAATCGGGTGAAGCGGGTTTCGCCGGCTGGCCGGAAAACGCCGGCCATCAGTTTCCGGCCAGGTGGCGGCGGGGAAGTTGCCCAATCGTCACGAAGCCGAAACCGGAGAGACACACAATACCCGCATTCTCTGCGGACTGATGGCCATCGAACGACATCTCATCTTGCAGGAGATCACCCTCCGCCCCTCTGGCGAATGGTCGCCGGCGGTGCCCGGGTGGACGGTGGTGCGCGTGGCCGAGGGCATGGGCTACTGGCTGCAGGGCGGCGGCGCGCGGGAGCTACAGGCCGGCGACGGCTTTGTCGCCACGGCCGCCTCCCATCTGGTGTTGCGCGCGAGCCAGCTCGGCCCGCTCAAGCTGGAATTTTTCTGTGTCCAGCCGGAATTCCTCAACGGCCTGATCACGGTCGCGGAAGGCCATCAGTTGGAGCTGGCCGGCAAAAATCTTTCCGCGCACGCCATTTTCTTCGCCGCCACCGAGGCGGTGGGGCAGAAATTTTCGCGCCTCGTCGTCCAGCCCGGCCGGGAAAACCTGACCATGCGCTCGGCGCTGCTGCAGCTCTGGTCGCAGGCGGTGGCCGGCGTGCTGGCGGTGTCGCCGGTGGAAGACCCGGGCCACAAATTGCACGAGCGGTTTCGCCAGCTCGTCGCGCAGATGCCGGACGCGGAATTGGCGACGCGCTCGTTGACGGAGTTGGCCGAGCGGCTGCATTGCAGCGAGCGGCATTTCAGCCGGCTGTTTCGCGCCGAGTTCGGCGTGCCGCTGCGCAAGCGCCAGACCGAGCTGCGCCTCCAGCGCGCGCGCCAGCTCCTCGCTGACGCCAACGCCAAGGTCATCAACGTCGCCTACGAAAGCGGCTACCGGCATCTGGGGCTGTTCAACGCGATGTTCAAAAAGCGTTTTGGCGTCACGCCGAGCGAGTGGCGGCAGCAGAATCTGACGGCGGAGCCGAAAAATTATTTCAAGCGCCCCGGCGCGGCGCTCGTGGCGTGGCTGCTGCTGGTGACGGTGCTGCTCGCGCCGCACCTGCGCGCGGAGCCGGCGGACACGGCGGCGCAGGCGCAGGCGCGCGCGGCCATGCAGCAGAAGCTGGCCGAGCTGGGCGACACACCTCCGAAACAGCCCCTGCCGCCGGCCGCGCCGCTCCCGGCCAATCCCGTCATGGCCGTTGCTGCCGTGGCCGCCGTCAAGAAAAAGGATGCTTCGACCAACGCCGGGCCGCGGTTCAAGGTGGAAAAATATCTCGTCACCGGCAACACGGTGCTGGCGCCGGCGAGCCTCGGCCACGTCTTCACGAACGTGCCGGACGCGTTCGGCACCAATGTCGCGTTCGCCGACATCCGCGCCGCGCTGGGCGAGTTGCAAATGGCGTATCGCGAGCGCGGGTATGTGACGGTGTCCGTGGCGTTGCCGCCGCAGAAGCTCACCAACGCCGTGGTGACCATCAAGGTGACCGAGGGCCGGCTCGCGGCGATCAACGTGAAGGGGAACAACTGGTTCAGCACGCCCAATGTCCTGCGCGCGCTGCCGAGTTTGCACACGAATATGCTGCTGAACTCGCACGTCTTCCAGCGCGAGCTCGACACGGCCAACGCCAGCCGCGACCGGCAGATTTATCCGGTCATCGGCCCCGGCCTGGAGCCCGGCACGAGCGAGCTGACGCTCAAGGTCAAGGACACGGTGCCGCTGCACGCGCGGCTGGAGGTCGCCAACGACCAGTGTTCGCCGGGCACGCCGGATTCGCGCGTCAACTTCAGTTCGCAATACGACAACCTCTGGCAGCTGGAGCATCAGGTCGGGGTGAACTACTCCTTTTCGCCGGATAATTACAAGACCCACAGCAACTATTATTTCTGGCCGCTGGACTATCCGCTGGTGGCGAACTACGGCGGCTATTACCGGATGCCGCTCGGCCCGCCGGCGGCCGTGGAGGCGCAGGTGGACAACAGCGGCGGCTCATTCGGCTACAACGAGATCACGCACAAGTTCAACCTGCCGCCACCGACCGGCCGGCCGGAGCTGAATATATACGCCAGCCGTTCCACCTCCGACACCGGTGTGAAATACAGCGCGATCAGCAACTACGTCAACACGCCGCTGCTGAGCATCAGCCAGCAGACCGCCGGCGAAAACATCACGCTCAATCAGGGCATCGGCGAAAAGCTTTCCCTGCCGCTGCCGCCGCTGGGCAATCTGGCCTCCACTTTTTCCGCCGGCCTGGATTTCAAGCAATACTACAACACCAGCTACAACACGAACATCATCTACGCCGTCGAAACCATCACGAACAACGGCAGCGTCATCAAGATTCCTTCCACCCTGGCCACGGGCCAGAAGCCGGTTGATACACAAGTGGAGTATTTTCCCATCAACTTTGGCCTGAACGGCTCGCTGCCGGATTCGTATGGCAGCAGCACCTTCAATGTGCAGGCGAACTATAACCTCGCCTGTGTCGGCTCGCTGTCCGAGCTTGCCTACTGCGCGAACCACTACCGCATCAACACCAATGGGATCGGTGGTTCCAAGACCAATTCCTTGAACACGGCGAAGAACAATTACTGGACGGTCATCGGTGGCGCGTCGCGCGAACAGCGGCTTTACAAGGACTGGACGGCGCTCATCCGCGCCGACGGCCAGTGGGCGTCCTGCCCGCTTTTCAGCAATGAGCAATACGCCATGGGCGGCACCAGCGGCGTGCGCGGCTACCAGTCCGGCGAGGTCTATGGCGACACCGGCTGGCGCGTGTCCTTGGAGCCGCGCACGCCGCTGGTCAACATCGGCATGGTGGACGGCGACGTCCCGTTCTGGGTGCGCGCGTCGGTGTTCATGGATTACGGCCAGACGTATCTGTTGCAGCAGGTCACCCCGACTACCAGCACGCATGAGTCGTTCTGGGGCTACGGTGCCAGCGTTGTGGGCAACATCGGCAGCCATCTGGACTGCCGGGTCACTGTGGCCCTGCCAATCATCAGTTCGGCGCTGACGCGGGCGGAATCGGTGCAGGTCTATTTCGGCCTCGGTGCGCAGTTTTAATTTTTTATGAAGACAAAATATTTCAACCTTGTCCTCTGGAAAACCTTCCGGTGCGATTCGCTGGTGCGCCGCGCGGTGGCGCTGCTGGCGATGTTCAGCTTCACCTTGAACGTGCTGGCGAATCCTGCGGGCATGAGCGTCCAGCGCGGCCACGCCACGCTGTCCGCCAGCGGCTCGCAGCTCACCATCACCGCCGGCAACGGCGCGGTCCTGAACTGGCAGAGCTTCAACATCGCCGCCGGCGAGACCACGACCTTCGTCCAGCCGTCCACCGGCGGCATCGTCTGGAACCGCATCGGCGGCCAGAGCGCATCGCAGATTTACGGCACCCTCAACGCCAACGGTGTGGTGATCCTGCTCAACTCGTCGGGCTTTTATTTTGGGCCGGATTCGTTCGTGAGCGCCGCCGGGCTGGTGGTTTCCACGGCCAACTGCGTGCCGCCGCAAAACTCCGGTGGCAGTTGGGAGTTCAACGGCCCGCCGCCGCTGGCGAGCATCGTGAACTACGGCACCATCAAGATCGGCAATGGCGGCGACTGTTTTCTCATCGCCGACAAAATTGAGAACCACGGCACCATCACGGCGGACGGCGGCAACATCGGTCTGGCCGCCGGCCAGACGGTGACATTGAGCGAGCGGCCCGACGGCCGCGGCATGAGCATGAACGTCACGCTGCCCCAGGGCTCGGTGGACAATTATGGCAACCTCATCGCCGACGGTGGCACGATTGCGCTGAACGCAAAAGTGGTAAATCAAAACGGCCTCATCCAGGCCAACTCGGTGCAAAACCAGAACGGCGTCATCGAGCTGGTGGCGGACGATTCGGTCAACCTTGGCGCGAACTCGCAGATTTTGGCGCAAGGCGACAGCTCGGCCGGCGGCAGCGCGGGCGGAAACGTGACCATCCAGGCGGGAAATACTTTCAGCGACACGGCCGGCAGTTCGATTGTCACCGCCGGCGGCGCGAACGGCGGCAACGGCGGCAACGTGGAGATCAGCGCGCCGACCATCCAGTCACTGGATTCGACGATGAACGCGACCGCTGCGGCCGGTTTCACCGGCGGCGAATTTTTGCTCGACCCGGTGAATATCATCTTGGGCACGTCCACGGCGGGCGGAGCGATTAACGTGAACAAGGCGTTCGCGGGCTTTTCGACCATCTTATTGCAGGCCACCGGCAACATCACCGTCAATGGAAACACGACCTGGAACTTGAGCACGAGCACCGGCAACCCGACCGGCACGCTGACGATGGAAGCCGGTGGCAACATCACTTTTGGCAACCGGTCACTGCTCACGGACGCGAACAACTGGTCGGTGACTCTGGAGGCCGGATACAGCGGCGGCGCGGTCCAGTCCGGCACGGGCAGCATCACTTTCAGCGGCAATAGTTCGCTGCTGACCGGGGCGGGCGACATCAGCTTGGTCGCCGGCCAGAACATCACGGTGGGTTCGGGCCGGGTCAACACGATGGGTGGCGGCAGCATCAGCGCCCACGCGCTGTTGGGAAACATTGACACCGGCTCGGATCCGCAGGGCTATATTTTCACCTCGGCCGGTTCGGCGGGCCAGGGTTATTTCATTGCATCCAGCGTCGGCGTCGGCGGCATCAGCACCTGTGCGGGCGGCGACTTGAACCTGACGGCGGGCGGCAATGTGACGAGCGCGTTGCCGGCGATTCAAAACAACGCCCTAGGCTATGTATATGACGGCAATTTTATTAGCACCAGTGCCATGAACGGAACGGCCGGTTCCGGCGCCTACGGTAGCCAGGCCGGGAACGTGACCATCGTGGCTGGCGGCAATGTGGTCGGCCATTATCTCGTGGCCAACGGCATCGGCAGTATTTTTGCCGGGGTGCTGATGGACGCGAATGGCAACCCGCTGAAGGATGCCTCCGGCAATTATTTGCTCGGCGCCACCGGCAGCGCCGGCACGTCGGCCGCAAACCCGAATTTTGCCCTGAGCCTGATCAGCGGCGGCTGGAACGTGACGGCGGCGCAGGACATTTTTTTGCAGGAGGTGCGCAATCCCAACGGGATTTTCAACGACTATCAGGGCTCGGCGTCCTATCACGGTTTCGATTATGCGCCGAACGACTATGTCAACCTGACGGCCGGCGGTCAGGTGCAGTTGGGTGTGCCCTCGACCGCCTCGCTGTCGCTGCCGCGCAACGGCGTGCAGGTGCCCGTCATATATCCTTCGATTTTGAACGTCACGGCGGGCGCGGGCGGGGTGGTGCTGACCGGCAATGGCGATCCCATATTCAACCAGTTGATTCTTTATCCTTCGCCGGTGGGCAGCCTGACCATCAACACCACCGGAGGCGGTTCGCTGATCGGGAGTCAGACGACCGATGGCAGCGTTTTTTACCTGATTGTCTCGGACGGGAGCGCTGGCCAGATTTATGACGGCAGCCAGACGTTTTCCGCCATGTATGGCCTGGCCGCCCACGCGGATTCGCCCGTTCATCAGGGCAATTCCACGCCCATCGCGCTGAACATTTCGGGCGACATGGACCTGATGTTTCTTGATGTGCCTGAGGCGGCGCAAATCAACGTGGTCGGAAACATGAATAATTGTGGGTTCCAAGGTATGAATCTGAACGCTGCCGACGTCACCAGCATTACGGTCGGCCAGGCGGCGAAAAACAACATGGAGAACTTGGGCATCTTGAATCCGGCCACCGACGGCGGACTGACGGTAGGCGGTGCCATTTACAACCGGGGATCTTTCACCACGGTGGACTTGAGTTCGGTATTGAGCCAACCCGGCGAGCAGGCACCCGATTTGTCATTGCTGGCCGATGCGGTCAACAACAAGATCAACGGGAATTTCATCTCCGCCAGCGCGCTGCTCGCGAGCCTTTACTACAATCCGAAGACCAAGCAACTGACCTATCAGGACCTCCCGGGCATCAGCGTGGCCAGCGTGCTGCAGCTCCTGCAAAACCTGACCGTGCAGGTTTACAAAAACGGCGTGCCGCAATGGGCCGACTCGCCGACTGACACCGTGCCGCTGACCACCACCGTATCCGTGCTGGACGCCGCCTCCGCCCAGGCGCTGCTGACATTGTATAATTCACTTGGCACGGCGCCGACCGGCACGCTGGGCTACTCGATTGGCGGCGGTGGAATCTTTGCGTTCAATGCCGGCAGCCTGGATCTGGGCACCACGCCGGGCGTGACCTCGTATGGGGTCGGTCTTTACCAAGCGGGCGACACCTATCCGCTGGCAAAACTGTTCAACACCGGTTCCGATATTTCCATCAACCTCACGGGCGATCTGACCATGTTTTCCAGCGCCATCGCCTCCCTGAATGGCGGCAACATTTCCATTTTCGCCGGCGGCAGCATCAATGCCGGCTCGGCGGATTTCACCGTTAATTCCACCACTGCGCGCGGCATCTATACCGCCGATCAGGGCAGCTTGAGCGTCATTGCGGACGGCGACATCAACGTCAACGGTTCGCGCATCGCCGCCTACGATGGCGGCAACGTCACCGTGGAATCGCTCATTGGCAATGTTAATTGCGGCAGCGGCGGCAACGGCTATGTCATCGTCAATGATTATAACGTCGATCCCTCGACCCATCAGGTCACGACGGAAACGCCCACCATTCCCGGCAGCGGCATCCTGGCCACCACATTCCCGAGCGACACCGGCCTGACCGTGGGCAACATTCTGGTCGAGGCACCCAACGGCACCGTCAGCGCCAGCGCCGGTGGCGTCGTCCAGCTTTCGTTGAATGGCACCCAAAGCCCGGATGCCATCGTGCAACTGCTGGCCGGTTTGGAACTCCACGATGTGAACGGCCAGGTCCTGTCGGCGGCCAATCTCACCCTGCCTACCATCCAGGGCGCGCTTATCACCGCTGCTGCCGGTGATTCACCCGACACGGTGGTGATCACTGATGGCGCGTCGCCAATCAAAGTCCAGGTTTCCGCCGCCGTCTGGTCACAGTTGACCACCGTCCTGAATCTCGCGCCGGCCGCCAACCAGGATTTGCAGTTAAACCTCTCCGGCAGCGGCCAGTCCACGCTGCAGACCGTGCTCGCCGGCAACGGCAGCGGCCTGGCAAACTACAATTACGCGACCTTTGTCTCGGCCGGCCAAAACATTGATGCCAGCGGTTCCGGCGTCATCGGCAGTAACATCAAGTTGAACGCCACTGGCGACATTCTTGGCGTCATTTTCGCCCGCAACAATCTTGACATTAACGCCCAGCAAAACGTCGGCGTGACTGCGCTGTCCGGTGGTCTCGCCAGCGTCAGCGGGCAGAGTTTGGGCTCCAGCACGATTATCGGTGTCGGCGGCATCAGCGTCAGCGGCGACGCCTCCGGCACTTCGTTGTTGTCCAACAATCAGGTTAGCGGCGACACCAGCGGCAGCAAGGGAATGGCGCAAGGCACCGCCGCCAACGCCACCAGCCAGGGCATGGCCAGTGAAAACACCGCCGCGCCTTCCGAAGCTGTTACCAGTTCTGACGACGAATTGAACAAGAAGAAGAAGGGCATTTCGCTGGCGCAGAAGGTGAGCCGGGTGACGGTGATTTTGCCGCCGAAGAAGCTTTCCGAAAAAACCACGGGCAACAATCCGCTGTGAAACTGTGCCGAACCAAAAACTTAAAACTGAGAATTAAAAAGTTATGATCCAACCTATCCTAGCCAACGCGGCCGTGTATGCCATCGAAAACGCGACGACCGAGGGCAAGATCACCGTCATCGTGCTGCTCATCCTGTCACTGTTCAGTTGGACGATCATCATCACGAAGTTCCGGCAGCTGACCATCGCGCGGCGGACGACCAAGAAATTCATGGCCGCCTATGCCTCCACGCGCGACCCGCTGGACATCAAGAAGCGCGGCGAGGAATTTGACGGCGCGCCGGCCTACGCGCTTTACGAACGCGGCGCGGAGGAAGTTTTGTATCACCTGAAAAATAATCCGGTCGAAATGAAAGGCGCGGTCGCGGTGCAAAGCCTGGGCGAGGGCAACACCGACCATCTGGCGCGCGCCAACACCACCAAGATCAGCACTGCGTCCTACGAAGCCGTGAAAGTGGTGTTGGAAGAGGCGGCGGCGGCGCAGGCGATGTCGTTGGAAAAGGGGATGATTGTGCTTTCGACGGCGGTGGCGGGCGGGCCGTTCATCGGTTTGCTGGGCACGGTGTGGGGCGTGATGTCCACATTCGCCGGCATCGCCGCGTCGAACTCGGCGAGCCTGACGGCGATGGCTCCCGGCGTGGCCGCCGCGCTGGTGGCGACGGTGACCGGCCTGCTGGTCGCCATTCCGGCGATGTTTGGCTACAACTTCATG
>Ga0302199_1001346_pt1 | contig 12450 bp, 6 predicted proteins | sample II_Bog_N2_3_FD_194588 | JGI IMG/M metagenome (GOLD analysis project Ga0302199, IMG submission 194588) | Peat permafrost microbial communities from Stordalen Mire near Abisko, Sweden - II_Bog_N2_3 | ecosystem: Environmental > Terrestrial > Soil > Wetlands > Peat | place: Sweden: Abisko, Stordalen... | reverse complement strand
GGTCAATAACGCAGCGGCAATTTTCTGTTTGGCGGCTTCGCTGGAAGACCTTCCATCGGCCTGGTTCGGGGGCGACATTTCATACGGTTTCGGCATGGCATCGCTGACGTCGTATCCGAACATCTGACGCGCGGCGGAGTTGCAGTCCAGGACCCTCTTTTCATCCATGAGCCAGTTGGCATCGCCGGAGTCCTCGAACAGGACGCGGTACTTGTTCATGCTGTCCTGCTGCAGGTCCTCGGAGCGCTTTCGCTCGGTAACGTCGTGCGCGGCGACCAACACTGAGTCGATCCCATTGAACTCAAGGCGATTGCAGACGATCTCGACATCGATAGTCGCGCTGGTCTTTGTCCGATGCTTCCAGAGACCGCGATTCGGTTCCAGCCCGATACTATTTCTTGTAATGTCCTGCAAGAATGCCGGAATGTCTTCTTCGGGACGTATTTCTGTTATGGCTTTTGCCAAGAACTCTTGCTCTGAAAAGCCGTACTGGCGGATCGCCGCCTGGTTAACTGCAATAAAGAAGAGCGTTTTAGCGTCATAGATATACATCGCAGTATGATTGGTTTCAGAGAGTGTCCGGTACTGCTCCTCCGACTTGCGGAGGGAAATTTCCGAGCCCCGCTTCTCGGTGATATCCCTCGAGATGGTAACGGCTCCAAGAATTCTCCCCGCCGTGTCCGTGACCGGGGATATGGTGAGCTGAATCAGGATCCGCTGACCGTCTTTCCTCTGACGAATTAGTTCCAGATTCTGGATTTCTTCGCCGGATTCCCACTTTTCGAGCATTTCGCCGGTCTCATCCGCCCGATCGGCGGGGGAGAGGGTATGCACCGATTTTCCGACAATTTCCGCGGCAGAGTAACCGTAGATTCTCTCTGCGGCATGATTCCAGTTTTGGATAATTCCTTGAGGCGAAACAGAGAAGATGGCGTCTTCAGAGCAACGCACGACGGCAGCCAGCAGGTGAGATCGGAGCCGCGCGTCGATGGGCTCCGCAATGTCAGCGACGATTCCGTCAATCAAGGGAGATGCCTCAATATGTCTATCGGCAATCACGGCCGCATTGTCCAGAGCCAGGGCCGTCGTACGATTTTCAGTCAAAGTCGATTCCACCGGAGTAATGGCAGCAGAGCCGTGCGTTCCCTAGTACAAATCTTTGAAACGAACTTTCATCGCATTGTCCCGAATCAGGACAGCCGCAGAGAAGCGTTTCAGCGCAGGACTCCAGCTTCCGACGATTTCGCACCCAACATTCATAATGCTGTCCCAGCAGCCGATACTGACAGTGAAACTCGCGAAGGCGCTTCTCGGAGTGCGCTCTTCCGTAGGTGCTCCACAAACAGCTTGCTCAGCGTAAACGTGGGACATGCAGTGTGCGGTCGGGCTCAATGAGTAGAGCTCTCCATCTATGCAAGGGAGATCGACCGCAATGGACTCTGCAGCAAAGAGATCAGAAGAAGGAACTGTCCGCTCTTTTCTTACCGCCTCCACATTCAATTTCGCAGCTTCAATTTTTCGTAGGGTTTTCGGCCTGCCCGCCGCCGTATTTGGCGTGCCTTCTGTGCTTGCGCTTGCGGCGCTGTTGGTTGCTGTTGGCGCCATCCCTGTGGCGGCTCAAGTCCAGTTCTTTGGATCCTTCCAGTCCTACGGCCAAAACGGGGCTGCCTACGCGCAGGGGCTGGTGACCGACGCCAGCGGGAACCTTTACGTCTCCGGCGCTCACGCATTGGTTTACATGCCGGTCGACGCCAACGGCAATCCCACCAGCAACACCAACGTGAGCTGTTCGCCCGGCAGCGGCGAAGTGCCCGGCAACGGTGCAGTGATGGGCATGGCCATCGACACGACGAACCACCTCCTCTTCCGAGCCGATCTCAGTGGGCCGGACGGTGTGCCTGATGTGGAAGAGATCGCCCTTATCGGAGGGAGTCCCACCAACTGCAACCTGTCTTATATCGACCATGGAAGCTGGCACGCTCCCACCTCGGTCGCGGTCGACGCCAGCTCGAACCTCTACGTGCTCGACGCCGGGACCGGGAGCGGGACAACCGGGACAATTTATAAGCTCACGCCGGGTGGCTACTCGAAAAGCGAAGTGTGCTCGAGCACCGGTCTTCTCAACACGACCGGGCTGTCGATCGACAGCTCGGGCACCTTCTACGTGGCCTCCTCGAGCGACAGCAGCGTCTCAGGCTTCAACTCCGTCCCCGCACCCCCCTCCTACAACTACGGCATGGAGTCGCCGGGATTGGCTTTGACGACCGGGGTCTTCAAGGTAACCGGTTCAGGCGGCGGCGCGTGCACGCTCACGCAAATCGACTCCGACTTGACGAGCCCAACGGCGACGGCGGCCGATGCGGCGGGCAATATATGGGTGGCCGATCTGGGCGCCAACACGATCTACACGCTGATGCCCAACGGCTCGGGCAGCTACAACCAGATCCCCTTCCAATCGATCAGCCAAATCCGCACGCTCACGGTCAATAGCGCCGGCAAGGTCTACGGTTTCGGGTACCAGGATGCCGGCCTTGACAAGGCGGTGGTCTGGACCGGCGGCACTCCGCCCCACAACCTGGGCACTTACCCCGTGGGCACGCCGGCCCCCGTGGCGACAGTGACCGTGGACTTTACGAATGCAGCCGTGGCGGGCGGCTTCAATGTAACCACGCAAGGCGCGTCAGCGGGCGACTTCCGGGCCACGACGGGCGGCAGCTGCGGGGCCGGTCCCTATTCCGCTTTGCAGAGCTGCACTGTGAACGTTACGTTTACGCCGCAGGCGCCAGGCCTGCGCACCGGGGCGCTTGTCGTCATCGATGAAGCTGGCAATGTGCTGGGCACCAACTATTTCTACGGTGTGGGCGTGGCTCCCTCGATGGCGTTTCAGCCGGGCACGTTCTCGACTGTCGTACCGTATTCCTCCGGGCTCTCCGGGCTCGTCTCTCCATTCGGCGCGGCCCTCGATGAAGCGGGAAACCTCTATGTAACCAACTTGACCTCGAATTACCTGTATCAATACGCGAACGGCAGCCCGACACCAATCATGCTCGACAGCACCCTGACCGGTCCCCTAGGCATCGCGGTCGATGGAGCGGGGAACCTCTGGGTGGCGGAATGGGTACGAAATGACGTCGTTCTCGAAACGCTCACAAGCCCGTCAACTTACACGAAAACGATAGCCTTCAGCGGTCTCAATGGCCCCTACGATGTCGCGGTCGATGGCTCCGGGAACGTCTACATCGCGGAATACGGCTCGGGCGACGTGCTGAAGGAAACCCTCAACAATGGCAGCTATACCCCAAGCACGGTGGTCTCCAGTCTCAGATTTCCGAATGGCGTCGCGGTGGACGCGAGCGGCAATGTCTACGTAGCGGACACCGGCAACAACCAGGTGCTCGAGGAGACTCCATCCGGCAGCAGCTATACGCAAACCACCGTAGCGAACTCCGGACTTAGCTTTCCGGAAGGCCTTGCAATCGACCCGAACGGCAATGTCTACATCAGCGATTCTGGGAATTCCCGAATCGTCGAAGCGACGCCATCGGGCGGGTCCTTTACCCAGTCCACGATATTGGCAACGGGAATGAACCGTCCGGTCGGCCTGGCGCTGGATGCGGCTGGAGATCTTTATATCGCCGACGAAAACACCGCTGTGATCGACGAACTGAACGTCTCGACGGCGCCATCGTTCGCCTTCGATAGCAGCTTCGTAAACATCGAGAGTGCGGATAGCCCTAGGGCGGCAACTCTCTTCAACTACGGCAATGCGGACTTGAACATTTCCACCATCAGCATACCGACAGGCTTTGCGAGCGATGCCACAACCTGCGCGCTCAACGCCGAAGTGCTCGGGGCCAATTCCACGTGCCGTCTGAGCATCGACTTCGTGCCCACAACCGCGACGTCGTACAGCACCAGCGTAGTGCTGACCGACAACACGGGAAATAACTTCGGGTCGACACAGCAGATTGTTGTGTCCGGCACAGGCACCCTTGCAATCCCGCCGGCCGACTCGGCATCTATTGTGGTTGCAGTCACCCCGTCGTCGTTTATGGCCGGACAGGCCGCCACGATTACGGCGACCGTCACCGACACAACGAATTCGAACCATACACCCACCGGATCGGTAACGTTCACCGACTCCGTGGATGGCGCATTGCCCGGCGGCACGTCCGTGACGATGATTGGTGGCACAGCGACCTTGCCAGGCATCAGTCTGACTGGAACCGGGCTGCATACCATCACGGCTACCTATTCCGACGGCAACGGCGGCGCAGACTTCCAGAGCAGCACTGGAACCGGTTCGGCGACGGTCAATCCCAGTTCGAATGTGGGGCTCGCCACCTCTTCCTATCCGGTGACGCTGACCTTCACGGCGGCGGGCACGGTGAACAGTGTCAACACGCTCACCCAGGGTGCGCAAGGTCTGGACTTTGCAGAATGGGCATTTGGAGACAACTGCTCCGGAATCCACAGCGGCGGCGACACCTGCACGGTGAATGTGATCTTTACGCCGGCGTTCGCAGGTCCCCGCTATGGCGCTGTGGTGGTTGAAGACAGCTCCAGCAATGTACTGGCCAGCGCATTTATCAGTGGAATCGGCACCGCGCCGCAGACCGCGTTCGGCGGCGGCACGGCTCCAGCGACGGCCATCGCTCCGACGGCAAATTCCGTCGCATTGAGCAATCCCACAGGTATTGCTATGGATGGAGCAGGCGATCTTTTCATCGCAGATATCAGAAACAGCCGCGTTATAGAGATGCCAACCGGCGGTGGTGCGGCGCAAGCTATCTCCCCGACGGTGAATGGCATAACTTTAAATAATCCAGCCGGAATCGCCGTCGACGGCGCGGGCAATTTGTTTATTGCGGACGTCTTCAATTGGCGCGTGGTGGAGGTGCCGGCTGGCGGCGGCGCGGCGGTCGCTATCGCCCCGACGGTGAATGGCACGCCACTGAATAACCCAGTTGACGTCGCCGTGGACGGCGCAGGCAATCTGTTCATTTCAGACACATGGAACAACCGCGTGGTGGAGATTTCAGCAAGCGGCGCCATAGCAGCCATCGCTCCCACGGTGAATGGTACGTCGTTGAGTTACCCATCCGGCATCGCCGTGGATGGTGCAGGCGATTTATTTATCGCGGATACCTTGCACAACCGCGTGGTAGAAGTACCGGCCAACGGCGGCCCGGCAACAGCCATCGCCCCGACTGTGAATACCACGACTTTGAATTATCCTAGCGGCATCGCCGTGGACGGTGCTGGCGACTTATTTATCGCGGATACCTTGAATAGCCGAATGGTGGAGGTGCCAGGTGACGGCAGTGCGGCCACGGCTTTTGCCACGACGGTGAATGGGCTAACTCTGGTACACCCAAACGGCATTGTTGTGGACGGTGCGGGCGACATGTTCATCGCGGATCATGGCAACAGCCGCGTGGTCGAGTTGCAGCGTTCGCAGACTCCGGCGTTGAGCTACCTCTTGACGGCCGTTGGCGTGAAGAGTAGCGATAGTCCGCAATCGGTGACGGTTGAGAATATTGGAAATGCAACATTGACCTTTAACGGATTAGGCGTCGCGGCTGACTTTCCTCTGGACAGTTCCGTGCCGAATGTTTGTACTTCAACCACGTCGCTGCCGGCGGGAGCCCGCTGCACGCTTCCCATCGACTTCACACCCGCAACAGTCGGATCCAAGAGTGAAAATCTGACGCTTACCACCAGCGCGAATTTGGTCGCGCAGAACATTTCTTTGAGCGGTACGGCCAATCAGGGCATGCCCACGATGACATGGCCGACTGCGAGCGCGATCACTTATGGCCAAACGCTGGCTTCGTCCACGCTGAGTGGCAGCAGTTCTTCGGTAGACGGAACCTTCGCTTTCACGACGCCAGGCACGGCGCCGACCGCTGGCATAGTGTCGCAAAGCGTGACCTTTTCTCCCTCAGATTCAGCAGACTACCGCGCAGTTATTGGTACGGTAGACGTGACAGTGAGCCAAGCCGCGGCCACGGTCACGCTGGGCAGCCTCAACCAGACCTACACCGGATCTCCGCTGGTTGCGACAGCCACGACGACGCCGGCCGGCCTGAGTGTCTCGTTCACCTACAACGGAAGTTCAACGGCACCGACGGCGGCGGGTAGCTACGCCGTGGTCGGTACGATCAACGACACGAACCACACCGGCTCGGCAAGTGGAACGCTTGATATCGGCACAGCCATATCCGCGGCGAGTGTTACATCGAGCGCGAATCCGGCTGTGTACTCGAACGCAGTCACCCTGACTATTACGATCAGCTCAATCGCTGGAACACCGACAGGCCAGGTGACATTCCTTGACGGCACAACGCCGCTCGGATTGGCTGCTCTATCGAGCGGCGTGGCTTCCTTAACTACTTCAGCTCTGACCGCCGGTGTGCATTCCATCACGGCCATCTATACAACAACCGGGAGCTTCAGCGGATCGATCAGCAGCGCGCTTTCACTCACGGTGGTCGATCTCTCGGTGGGCAGCACCGGTGGCAGCGGGGGTTCTGGGGCATCGCAGACCACGACACCTGGTGGATCGGCCAGCTACACGGTGCCAATCGTTCCCAGCGCGGGTACCACGTTCCCCAGCGCAATAACGTTGACTGTTACCGGCCTTCCTTCGGGCGCAACGGCAACCCTGAACGCAGAGGGGTGGACACAGCAAACACCCACCTCGTGGACCCTGCCGGCAAACCAGCCTTTAAGCAATGTCTCGCTCGTGTTCCAGCTGCCAGAGCAAACGGCAGCTGTTGCGCCAAACAATGGTCCGGTAAGCAAGTTCCCGTTCGTCGCTCTAGGAATCCTGCTGCTGCCCCTTGCGCGCAAGTGGCGCACCGCTGGGAAGCGGATGAACAGGTGGCTGTGTATCGCGTTGGTTGCGACGGGCATGGCGGTGGTTGCCGGCATGACAGGCTGTGGCGGCAGTTCGAGCAAGGCGCAAACCTACAACGTGACGGTAACCGTTACGGCGGGCACGCTGACGCACTCAACGCAACTCACCCTGACGGTTGATTAAGAGGGGTGGGCAGCCTTCCGAAGCTCACACTAGCTGTGGTTGGCAAAGTCCGCTCACCGTGTTGAGCTTGCTCCGAGCTTGTTCGAGGCTATCCATGCGAAGCCGGGGTTGAAGCTGGGTCAACCGCGATTACACTGAAGGTCTGTTGGCCGGGAGGTCAGAGTTCCCAGGGCTTCTGTAGATTGTCTATCCGGTGCATGCCGGGGTTGAGCGGCGTTGGGATTCGTCCCGAAGCGTTGGATCACTATCTTTTGTCGTGCGGCTGCATTCACCTTCGAAGCATTCGGTCTTTCCTGCGTCACAGTACTCGCCACCTCCTTCCTTGAAGCTCACCTCCCCGTCCTAGCTGCCTGAGACTTTGGCGAAGATCCGTCATGAAGCAGTGTTGGGAAGGCTGGCTTCGGTGCAGATGACGGCCGCTGTTGCGGAACTCTGTAAGCGCTCTCGTTATTGCCCGGGCGCTTTCAGGTACTTCGCGGGCAGCGCCACCCCTGGTCGCTCATCATCAAAGATGAGGTTGGCGATCCAGAAGCGCCCGTGAGTATACACAATTTGGAATGAATCGATGCCTCGCGAGGATGGCTGGACGTCGTCCTTCGCATCCCGGCTTTCCTTCGTACTCCACACCTCCACAAGATTGCCAAACTCTTCGACTCGCTTCACGATGCTGCGCTCGAAGAAACCGTTCGTCTTGAAGTAGGGATCGTTTTGCTGGACGAACATGTCGGGAGTCAGGAAAACGGCGTCACCCTTGCGTGCCGGTTTATCCTTGGTGGCCGCAGACTCGGGAACAATCCAGGCAAGCCGGCCGTCGGGCACAAACAGCGCGCGGAAGCGATCCCAGTCGCGCTGTCCAGCGAGGCCGGAGACCACGCCATAGAGCGAATCTACCAGGTGGTCCAAAGTGTCCACTTCGCCGGGGTTCTTTGCCGCAGGCCAGTCAGGATGCCCTGCGAGTGTCCCAACTGGCGGAGGCGGCGCAGGCGCGGCGGGAGTCGATTGCTGTGCGCCCGTATGGAGCGTCAGTCCCAGAAGAAAGCAACTCAATATTAGTTGGCAGCAACGAAACATGAGATCGTCTCCCTGTTTTACCAAGTCGACCGGTGGGTTTTATTAAGTCAACCGGTGTGCTATGCGATGAGAACCGGGCCGGACCGCGCGCGGCTCTCCTACTTTGACCAGGGCGGGACCACGCCGTTGGTACGCGCGTAGGCGATCGATTGCCCCAGATGCTCGTGTTGATCCAGGAGAATCAGCATCAGCGCTTCCTGTTTGGTCATGTCTTCTCCGAACAGTTTCACCCGTGTTTGCAGGTCCTTGTCGGAAAGCCCCGTAATCGCTTTTTGCAGATTGGCGTAAGAAGCCTTAAGAGCGCCTTGCATTTTCCCCGGATCGGTGATGGGCGCGGGCTCTGCCCCCTTATTCGGTGTGCCCGAGAGAGCATCGGCGAGCAGGCCATTCTCTTCAACGATCAGGTTGAACACGTCGGCGACAGACCGAACGCCCTGGCCGGGCTTCCAGTCGTACTTGCCCACCATAACCTGCGCGAGCCCGGTGAATTTGTCGGAAAGCGTGCCCGCATCTTTTCCGAATGCGGATTGAATTCCTGCCGACTGCGGCTGAGCCTGGGCCGGGGCCAACGGCGCCATCAGAGCGACCGCCAGGGCGAGCGTTCCGTACTTAGTCAGAATCTTCTTCATGTGAAACTCCTTTACGTCAATCTGAACAACTTTTGCTGCTCGTAACGCCGAATGCAGGTCTCAACGCGGCGTTTTAACCCCTGTCGATGGTCCTGCTCACTGGACAATATGTCGCGATGAACCAGTTTTTTGCAGGAAAAGTGACATGCGGTATCCGAAACGAGACAAGCGGTCAGATTTGGCCGTCAAAGAGCCCTACGCGCTTCGGAAGGCTCTGTCCTCCGTGATGTCTCCTTCGACGTTCCAGCTATAATCCGTGCCGGAGGGGTCGACACATCCGTTGCTGCAGATCACACCAAATAGCGGGCGGACAAGATGGATTTTGATCTTGTGTGCATGGACGATGGTAGGACTGTTGTTTGCCGCGCAACAGATCGTGGTGGAGAAGGTACAGGGGGCGCAGGTCCACTGGGTGATCGAGGGTGCGCTTGAACTTGTTGAATGGTACATATGGGCGGCGTGCACACCGCTTGTGATCGGCCTTGCCAAGCGGTTCCCGTTGATGGGGCCGAGGCTTGCGCGTCACATAGCGCTCCACACAATCGTGTCGCTCACGATGGCTCCCCTGGCATCGGTCAGCCAATACTTTCTGATCTTTGGACTTCTCCGTTTTGTTTTTCACATTACTGGTCCTGACGTACACCGCTTTCTCTCGTCGTTTGGAGTCGGTGTTCTTTTCATGAGCTTTACAGGCATACTCACATACTGGTTAGTGGTGGGCTTGTACCAGTCGACGATAGCGGCACAGCTGGAGACGCAGCTCTCCCATGCGGAACTTGAGAATCTTAAGAGCCAGTTACATCCGCACTTTTTGTTCAACAGTCTTCATACCATTGGAATCCTGATGCAGGAAAACGTCGACGCTGCGAGCCACCTGCTGGTCTGCCTCGGCGACTTGCTGCGCATAGCTCTCGAACGACGGGAGAACGAGATCACCTTGCAGAGCGAACTCGAGTTCGTCGGCAAGTATCTCGAGATCGAACAGACACGCTTTCATGACCGGTTGAAAGTTTACGTGGACGTGCCATCTGACCTTCTCGAAGTCTATGTACCGAGTCTCGCTCTTCAGCCATTGGTTGAGAATGCCATCAAGCACGGCATCAGCGTGGATTCTGCTGCAGGCCGGCTGGAGATCGTTGCCAAAATCCACAACGGTAGAGTTCGGCTCTGCGTCCGCGATGATGGCCCTGGTCCGGCATCAGGATCGCGTCTGCGCTTCGGCGTCGGACTCACCAATGTCCGTTCACGCTTGAAACAGCTCTACGGGGATGAGTCGTCGCTGGAACTTACCGGGGGCGACGGTCGAGGCTGCGAAGCCATCATTACCATTCCACTGCGGAGTTCGCATTGAAGACGCGAGTGCTGATCGTCGATGACGAACCCATCGCCCGGCGCGGTATCCGTCGCTATCTGGCCGAACACGACGGCATTGAAGTTGTCGGCGAGGCGGCGAACGGAATAAGCGCGGTGGAGCAGATCAATGAACTTCATCCGGACATCGTTTTTCTCGACGTGCAGATGCCTGATCTGGACGGTTTTGGAGTCATCGAGAATGTGGATCCAGTGAGCGGCCCCTCTCCCATATATATCTTTGTCACGGCTTACGATGTGCACGCCATCCGCGCATTCGAAGTGCACGCAGTTGACTATCTGCTGAAACCGTATGATAAGGAGCGATTTGCCAAGTCGCTGGTTCACGCACGGCAAATTCTCGAGCAGCGCAGGGAAGCAAATCGAGATCTCGAACCACTGCTCCGATCCCTCCGCAGTCTCCGCACGTTGGAACGCTTTGTGGTGAAGGACAATAAGCGGATTTTCTTTGTTCCCGTTCCTAACGTTTTGTGGATCGAAGCCACGGGAAACTACGCCTGCATACACACTGCCAGCGGCAGTCACCTGTTGCGTGAAACGATGGCGCACCTGGAGGAGAAGCTGGCGTCCCACCACTTCATCCGCGTGCGGAAGTCGGCCATCGTGAACGGCGCCTGCATTAGCGAGATTCGTCCGATGTTCGATGGGGTTTACGACATCGTACTGGCTGGAGGAACGGTGGTCACGTCGAGCCGCAGATACGCTCATAAGTTACGGGCGCTGCTGGAATCCTAGTGTTGGCGACTGGGATGTAAATTCGTGCGTCGGCTGGAATGCCAACGGCGAAGATGACCGTAGCCCTCCTCTAAGCGCATCCAGCAGGATCAGGACTGAGAAGAAGCGAACGGTGCTTTTCCTGGACTCATCGACCACGGAACGAAAAGGGGTGCAGTCTGCCCTATAAGTAACTCCTTACAAATAAGACGTCGCCCGCGAAAGGACAGTCGCTTCCTGCCCCTGCTTCCTGGGTCAGGCCCCATTTGCGCATCGTGTCTCATAATTTCTGGACAGCGAAGGCTCAATTGGCGAGAACAGGCCAACTCGCCTCACCGGACGAAATAAGAAACGTGCGACGATTCATGAGTTCATCCGTGCAGGAAAGAAGGGGATTCGTATCCTCTCAGGACAGGCTCAGTTTGAGAGCGGATGCGTAGTCCGTCTTCGGGCGATAGTTCTTAGGCAGTTCTACGCGAAGAGCGTCCGCCTGCTGTTTCCAGTCAAAACTTGCGCCGGTTCCCAGAAGTTCGACGCGGGTAATTTTGCCCGGGCAGGTTGTTGCCGACAATCCCAGCGAACGAACAAGAATCGGCTCGGCGGGCCAGCCGAGCAGGATTGCGTATACGACGTTGTTCGCCTTGTTGCGAGTGAAGCGGATGTCCCTTTCACCAAGCTTGTTGACGCTCTCGCCCTGGAACGAACCTGCCTTGATCACGTTGGGACCTTCACCGGAGATCTTCCATGGCCGCGTCTCATAGATGGCTTCGCCGTTGACCTCCATCCAGGAGGTTATGCCATCGAGCACTGCAATCTCTTTGCCGTCGATGGTCCCGTCCGGCCTGCCAGGCACATTGAGAATGAACGTGCCGTTTTTGCTCACGGTATCGATGAGCCAGTGAATCACTTCTCTTGGATTTTGATAGCCGCCGTATTCACCCGGCTTCTCATACAGGAAATGCAGGTAGTGCCACGCGCCGATGCAGGTCTCCGACTGCCACGGATACTTCATGATGTCGGCCGTTAAGCCGCGCTCATAGTCGGCGACCACCGCTTTGACAAGGCGGACCGGGACGTCTTTGACGTTCAGGATCGCTTCCATCTTGCCACCGTTCCTCTTCAGACTGTTGTTGTAGAAATACGCGCCGATGTTCATCCCAGCCCAGCCGAGCGGAAGGAGCGAATCGTCGAAGTAGAGAAGGTCGGGATTGTGCTGATCGATCAGATCGCGGGTTCTATCGTAGAAGTTCTTTACGTAGGAAACATCCGGTAGCGCGTCGCCTGGATGCTTCACACCGTAGAGGCGCTGCGGATCGAGCCCCTGCCACCACTGTCCGTTGCCCTGCGCCTCAGTAAGAGCGCCATCGTACGGAACGCCGGCCATCGGTCCTGATTTGTCTGCACCATGACAGGGCTGAAACCACCACCAGTTCCTGGCCTGATGTACGGTCACGCCGAATCGCATTCCTTGCTTGCGAGCCGCGGCAGCCCATGCGCCGACTACATCGCGGTGGGGACCAATGGTTGCTGAATTCCACGGGTGGTGCTTTGAATCCCATGCGTCGAAGTTGCAATGGTGATTCGCCAGCGCAACGAAGATTCTGGCGCCCGCCTTTTTGT
>Ga0302199_1001335_pt1 | contig 12527 bp, 9 predicted proteins | sample II_Bog_N2_3_FD_194588 | JGI IMG/M metagenome (GOLD analysis project Ga0302199, IMG submission 194588) | Peat permafrost microbial communities from Stordalen Mire near Abisko, Sweden - II_Bog_N2_3 | ecosystem: Environmental > Terrestrial > Soil > Wetlands > Peat | place: Sweden: Abisko, Stordalen... | reverse complement strand
TATTTGTTGTTTTGATCGCCGGCAGCGGCGGAGGATTGCATGCAAACCTTGCTTCAGGATCTGCGTTACGCCTTGCGCCAGTTGCGCCAGTCGCCCGGCTTCACGCTGGCGGCGGTACTGACGCTGGCCATCGGCATCGGCGCCAATACGGCCGGCTTCAGCGTAATGGACGCGGTGGTGTTGCGTCCGCTCGCAGTGCCTGACATGAGCCGCGTGGTCACCGTCTACGAGTTGCAGAACCGCGACCACTGGAAGCCGGTGGCGCTGGCCAACTATGAAGACTGGCTGCAACATAGCCGGAGCTTTGAAGAACTGGCGGCGCACCGCTCCATCGACATGAGCCTGACCGGGGCCGGAGACGCCGCCCACATCGAGGCCGACCAGGTGTCGCCCAATTTCTTCTCCGTGATGAGGGCCAACGCCCTGATCGGCCGCGTGTTTGCGCAGGGCGAGGCGCAGCCCGGCCACGACGGCGTAGCCGTGCTCAGCTATTACTTCTGGAAACGCCACTTCAACGCCGACGCCGGGATTCTGGGCCACAAAATCGAGTTGGATCAGCACACCTACACGGTGATCGGCGTGATGCCGCAAACGGTGCAATATCCGCCCACGGCCGACCTGTTTCTGCCCTTTGCCCCGGATGCGGCGCAGCTTGCCGACCGCACCACGCACAATTACCAGGTGATCGGCCGACTGCGCCAGGGCGTCTCAATGGCCCAGGCGCGGGCGGAGATGAATGTGATTGCCGAGCGGCTGGCGCAGCAATATCCGGCTACCAACCAGGGTTGGTCGGTGTTGCTTGAGCCCCTGCTGGATGTGATCAACGGCGATCTGACGCCGCTTTACTTCCGCCTGATGCAGGGCGCCACGCTGTTTCTGCTGCTGGTGGTCTGCGCCAACGTGGCCAATCTGCAACTGGCGCGGGGCATTGCCCGCCAGCCGGAGATTGCCATGCGCACTGCGCTGGGGGCCAGCCGCACGCGGATACTGCGCCAGTTGCTCACCGAGAATATTCTGCTCGGCGTGATCGGCGCGACGGGCGGATTGCTGATCGCCCGGCTCTATCTGCACCTGGTTCAGCTCACCATGCCGGACCGTGTGGCCCGCTATCTGGCGGGATGGTCGAGCATCTCGCTGAACGGCCACGCCCTGGCGTATTCCCTGCTGCTGGCCTTGGGAGCGGGCGTGGTTTCCGGCGTTGCGCCCGCGTTGGCGGCGCTGCGCATCAACCTTGTGGATCAGTTGAAGTCTGGCACCCGCGCCATTGCCGGCGGCGGCCGCGCCCGCTGGGTCAGGAACCTGTTTGCCGCCGCGCAGATCGCGCTGGCCGTGACGCTGGTGATTGGCGCGGCGTTGATGGCCAAGGGCATGGGGTCGATGGTGCACTCCGCCGACCGCTACGACCCGGCGCAGACACTCACCTTCAGGGTCCATCTGCCTGTCGCCCGCTACGACACCGCGGAAAAGCTGGCCGCCTGGCAAGGCGCCAGCCTGGATAAACTGCGCGCGCTGCCCGGCGTTACACACGCCGAATTGACTACCGGGCTGCCCTTGAACGACGACGGCAACCCGAGCGACTGGCAGGTCGAGAATCGTCCCCTGGCCCCCGGACGGTTCCAGACCGCTCTGCACGTGCAAGTGAGTTCGGGTTACTTTTCCCAGTTCCACATTCCGCTGGTCTCTGGCCGCCTGTTCAATGACAGCGACCGGCTGGGCTCGCTGCCGGTGGCCGTCGTCAGCCGGGGATTTGCGGCGCGCTACTTTCCCGGAGAAAACCCGCTTGGCCGCCACATTCGCACCGGAACCGGACCCATCCTTACCCCCTGGCTGACGATTACCGGCGTCGTCGAGGAGGCGGACTACTCCTTGTGGCAGCGCACGCATGAGGTGGCGGTATACATGGATGCGGCGCAGATTCCGCCCCAGGGCGCGATCTTTGCGGTGGCCACCGGGGGCGACCCGCTGGCCATTGCCTCCGCCACGCGCAAGGCGCTGGCCGGGCTCGATCCCTCGCTGCCGCTGGACACGGTTGAGACCTACGCGCAGTTGATGCACGACAACCTGGTCGGCGTGCTCTACGTGGCCTGGGGCATGGCCATCGATGCGCTGATTGCCCTGCTGCTGGCGGCCATTGGCATCTTTGCCGTCATGGCCAACCTGGTGGCCGAGCGCACCCGCGAAATCGGCGTGCGCCTGGCCATGGGCGCGCGGCGGGAAGACGTAATGAGCATGATGCTGCGCCGGGCGGCGTGGCTGACGGGGGCAGGCGTGGCCATTGGCCTAGTGCTGGCCTTCGCCCTGGCGCACGGCGTGGCCAACCTGCTGTACGGCGTTCGCCCCGACGATCCGATCGTCTTCGCCGGCATCACCGCAACCATCGCGGTGGTTGCGCTGGGGGCCAGCTGGCTGCCGGCGCGGCGGGCCGCGCACATCGATCCCATGGTGGCCCTGCGCGACGAGTAGGAAGCCGCTCGGGCATGGATCTGGCCTGTAAAAGTGGCGCAGACTCCTACCCTTTCCGCAAAGAACGCGGAAAGGATGGGGCGCCCAGTTCCTTGTTTGAGAGGCCCTGATCAATAAGAGGAACGCCGCGGCCAGACCTGACGTAGAGTATCTTCAGTAGGATTCATTCCATACGATCCCTGTTTTGATTTGGAGGAGGCTCCTTGCATTCCAAGGACCCGGAGATTCAGCCCCCCGCGGAAATCCCTGCCCCGCCAGCCGGCGGCGCGGAAGACGCGGACCTTTCCATCGAGCCCTCCATCGCGACCCAGAGCGCCGAGGAGTATCACGGCTTGCGCTGGATCTTCGTCGGAAGCCAGGGGCTGCGCGCCGGCTGGTCGATCGCCGTCTTTCTCCTGCTCACTGTTCTCTTCGTCTTGATGCTGGGCACGGCCGTGAGCTTGTTCGCCCACAAGGTCCTTCAGGCCAGGGCGGGCAGCTTCACGCCCGTTCTGGGGATGATTCAGGAGTTGACCGCGGTTCTGTCAATCCTGGGGGCGGGTGCGCTGGTGGCCCTCATCGAGCGGCGGCGCATTCTGGACTACAACCTGATCGGCCCGCGGCGCGCGCTTCACTTTCTGGGCGGCCTGGCAGCGGGGTTCGCGGCGCTCTCCGGGCTGGTGGGAGCCATGGCCTGGGGCGGCTGGCTGCACTTTGGCCCCGTAGCGCTCTCGGGAACGCAGATCTTCGGCTATGCCGCGCTGTGGGGCGCCACCTTCCTGCTGGTTGGCTGCTTTGAAGAGGGCAGCTTCCGCTGCTATCTGCAGTTCACCCTCACCCGCGGCATCAACTTCTGGTGGGCGCTGGGAATTGTGGGCGCGGTGTGCGCGGACCTGCTGCTCAGGGCCAAGGGCCAGGGTGTGTGGGGCGTCTATGCCATTGCCCTGCTGGGGATTGCGCCTTGCTGGTTCCTGCATGTGAAAAAGGCGCCCACGGCGCCCTTCTGGCAGGCGGCCTGGGCCACCTCAACGCTGTTCGGCTTCATTCACACCGGCAACAACGGCGAGAACTGGATCGGCATCTTTGCCGCGGCGTTCATCGGCTTCGTCTTCTGCGTCAGCATCCGGGTAACCGGGTCGGCGTGGTGGGCCATCGGCTGCCATGCCGCCTGGGATTGGGCGGAAACCTTTTTCTACGGCACCGCCGACAGCGGCCTGCCGGCGCAGGGCCACTACCTGACCACCATCCCGGCAGGCAATGCGTGGTGGAGCGGCGGCGCGGACGGCCCCGAGGGCAGCCTGCTGGTGCTGCCCATCATTCTGCTGCTGCTGGCGGCCCTGCTCCTGCTCCACGGGCGCGGAAGAGCCGCAGTCCAATTGCCTGAAGCGGAGCAGACGGCCGGATAACTCGACGCGCCGCGGGACACAGGCCGATCCCGCATCCTCTGCTCAAAACCAGGGTCCGCTGCAGGCTCCCGGAGTTATCCTGAAGTGGACCCATGCTCAACACCGACTCACTGGACCCATCGCCAGCAGCTATTGCTTCTTCCCCGCTTCCCGGCCTGAAACGGCGCTGGGTGCGGATTCTGTTGTGGTCGGCTGGCGGCCTGCTGGCGCTGGTGCTGCTGGCCGCGGGCGGCATGGTGCTGTGGCTGAGCGGGCTGGAGAAGGCCGCGCTGCCCAAGCTCGACGGCGAACTGCACGTGACCGGGCTCTCGGCGCCGGTGACGGTGGAGCGCGACGCCCACGGCGTGCCCCACATTGAAGCAGCCACGCAGGACGACCTGTTTCTGGCCCAGGGCTATGTGACCGCCCAGGACCGGCTGTGGCAGATGGATGCGCTGCGGCGCAATGCCGACGGCGAGCTGGCCGAGATTCTGGGGCCGTCGCTGGTGAAGCACGACAAGGCGCAACGGGTCTTGCAATTCCGCCTGACAGCGCAGCGGATCTATGCCAACATGGCCCCGGCCGACCGCGCCCGGCTGGATGATTATGCCCGCGGAGTCAACCTGTTCATCGCCGCACATCCCCACTCGCTCCCGGCGGAGTTCAGACTGCTGTTTTATCGGCCCCGTCCCTGGACCGGCGAGGACTCGATCGCCGTCGGCCTGATGATGGTGCAGATGCTGGACACGCATTGGGACGTGAAGCTGGCGCGCGAGACCATCGCGGCCAGGCTGCACAACCCCAGGCTGGAGTCCGATCTCTACCCGGTCGGCTCGTGGCGCGATCATCCGCCCACCGGCGTGTTGCTGGACCTGAGCCAGCCGCACCCCGAGCCGCCTCCCTCGGACGACTCCGACGACGAGGATGAGCGCACCGAGACAATGCTGGCCCCGCCGGCTACCATCCCCTCGGCCCATGAAGACACGCGTGCCCTGGGGGAAGAGCTGGGGCTGCCCGCCTGCACCGGATGCGCGCCGGGCTCCAACAACTGGGTGATCGCCGGCCGCCACACCGCCAGCGGCAAGCCGCTGCTCTCCAACGACATGCACCTGGGGCTGAGCGAGCCCAACATCTGGTTCATGGCCGACCTGCGTGCGCCCGGCTACCACGCCGCCGGCGTCACGCTGCCCGGCATGCCCTTTGTGATCGCCGGCCACAACGAGCATGTGGCCTGGGGCTTTACCGCGCTCTATGCCGACGTGCAGGACCTCTACGTGGAGAAGCTGGACGGCAGGGGAAACTACTACCAGGCCGCGGACGGAACCTCAAACGGAACCTGGAAGCCGCTGGCCGTGGACCACGAGGTAATTCATGTGCGCGGCGGCGAGGATGTGAAGCTCGACGTGCAGTCCACCGGGCACGGGCCGCTGCTGAATCCGATTTTCACCAGGGAAACCCGCCCCATCGCCCTGAAGTGGACGCTCTACGACCCGGCGCTGAACACGCTGCCGCTCTATGAGGTGAACGTAGCCTCCAATTGGACGGAGTTTTCGGCGGCCATGAGCACCTGGTGCTGGCCCACCCAGAACGTGGTCTACGCCGACGATCAGGGGCACATTGCCTACCAGGCGGTGGGCCGGGTTCCGCTGCGGCCGGCGGGCCTGGCAGGCGTACCCATTCAGGATTCCCAGCATGAGTGGCAGGGCTACATTCCCTATGCCGCAATGCCCAATACGCTCGATCCGCCGTCCGGCTTTGTAGCCACCGCCAACTCCCGCGTCACCACCGAAAAGTCCCCTTACCCGCTGGCGCTGGAGTGGGTTGACCCCTACCGCGCCGAGCGCATCTACAAGGCGCTGCAAGGCCGCGATCAGCTCGCACCCAAGGACATGCTGACGGTGCAGACCGACATCTACAGCGAAGTGGACCAGGAGCTGGGAGACCGGTTTGCCTATGCCATCGACCACACGGACGACGCCGACGACCGCCTGCGCAAGGCGGCCGATCTGATGCGCACCTGGGATGGCCGGCTGACCACCGACTCCGCCGCCGCCTCGATTGTGACCCAGACGCGCCGCGCCCTGTGGCCGATGATTCTGGAGCCCAAGCTGGGCAAGGACGCAGAGGATTACCGCTGGTCCGAGTCCAACTTTGCCGAAGAAGAGATCATCATGAACGCCAACCCGGACTGGCTGCCCGCGCGCTACAAAAGCTGGGACGCGCTGCTGACCGATGCTGTCCGCAAAGGCATGAAAGCCGGCAAAGCGCCCGCCGACGTGGCCCAGTGGAGCTATGGAAGCTGGCATGTGGTCGATATCGAGCATCCGCTGGCCGAATTTCTGCCCCTGGTGGGCCGCCTAGCCGGCAGCGGCGTGCATCCGCAGAGCGGCGACACCACCACCGTGAAGCAGGTGGGCCGCGACTTCGGCCCCTCGCAGCGCTTCACCATGGACTGGAGCAACATCGACGGCTCGACGGAGGACATTGTTCTGGGCGAAAGCAGCGACCCGTTCAGCCCCTACTTCCGCGACCAGTGGAACGACTGGTACGGAGGCACGACCTTTGCCCTGCCCTTCAGCCAAGCCGCCGTAGCCTCCCAGGCCCGCCACACGCTGCGCCTGCTGCCATGAAAGAACGGGGATCAGGGAACAGGGATCAGGGAACAGGAAAGACTGCGCGCTGGAGCCGTTTTGCCGGCCCCGCGATCATCCTGCTGGCGGCGGCCGTGGCGGTTTTACCACAATTGGTGCACGGCAACTCCTGCGGCCACGACTTCGATTTCCATCTCCTCTCCTGGCTGGATGCGCAGCAGAGTTGGCGGAATGGACTCTTCTATCCGCACTGGGCGCCGAGCGCCAACTTCGGCGCCGGGGAGCCGCGGTTCGTGTTTTATCCGCCGCTGACCTGGATGCTGGGCGCGGCCCTGGGGCTGGCGATGCCCTGGCAGTGGGTGCCTGTGGCGCTGACTTTTCTGTTGCTGGCGGGCACGGGGCTGGCCACCCGCGCACTGGCCCGGCAGGCCCTCGGACGCGGCGCGGCAACCCTGGCCGGCTGCGCGGCCCTGTTTTCCGGCTATGCCCTGTTCACCGCCTATGAGCGTTCGGCCTTCGGGGAGCTTTCCGGCGGCTTCTGGATTCCGCTGCTGCTGCTGTTCATCTTCAGCGACGGCACCCCTTCAGCTCCTGCCTGGAAGCGCGCCCTGGACGGCTTCACGCTGCCGCTGGCGCTGGGCCTGGCCGGCGTCTGGCTGAGCAACGTACCCCTGGGAGTGATGGCCAGCTACCTGCTGGCGGCGGTGGCGTTGACGTTGGCCCTGCTGAGGAAATCCTGGGCTCCCGTGCTGCGGGCTACGATTGGCGCTGCCCTGGGCATTGGGCTGGCGGCCGTTTTTCTGCTTCCCGCTGCCGCGGAGCAGCGATGGGTGGATATCCGCCAGGCCATCGACGATCCCGGCCTGCTGATTGAGAACAGTTGGCTCTTTGCCCGTCATGCCAACCCGCTGCTGGGGTTGCACGACGTGGAGTTGCGGCGAGTCTCGTTCATCGCGGTTGGCATGCTTGCGGTGGCTCTGGGGGGCGCACTGGTCAGTTGGCTGCGCGGCAAACTGCCGGCTGAGCGCCACTGGTGGCTTCCCCTGGCGTTGATTCCGGCTGCGGTTCTGTTCCTACTGATCCCCATCTCGCTGCCGGTGTGGAATGCGCTGCCCAAGCTACGGTTTCTGCAGTTTCCCTGGCGCTGGCTGGTGGTGCTGGAGGCGCCCATGGCCATCCTCCTGGCCGCGGCGGTCTGGCCCACCCGGCGCTGGCGGCGAGTGGCCGTCGTGGCGGTCTGCGCGGCTTTCTTCCTCGCGGCCACATGGGCGGCGGGGCGGTTCTTCTTTCAGGTTTGCGACGATGAGGACGCCGTGCAGGGCACGCTCGAGGTCTACCGCTCCGGCACGGGCTTTGTGGGCACGGATGAGTACGAGCCTCCGGGAGCCGACGACACCCTGGTCGCCAGCGGCCTTCCTTTGGCCTGCCTCACCAGCAATCCCAGCGCCGTCCTGGGCAAAGGCGCCGAGGACGTACAGCCCATCTGGAACGCCGGCCAAGGCAGTTGCGAAGCGACCTTTGGCGCGATCCGGAACCAGGCAGAACACATGCAAATCAAGGCAGTTACCCGCGATGCTGGCACCCTGATCCTGCGCCTGCGCAGCTACCCGGCCTGGCGGGTGACCGTGAACGGTCAGCCGATCACTGCCCTGCCCCAGCGCGAGGACGGCCTGATGGCCGTGCCCGTCGCGCAGGGGCAGGTGAACCTGACGGTGGACTGGACGGCCACCCCGGACGCCATCGCCGGGCGCTGGCTGAGCGGGTTGGCCGTGCTGCTGCTCACAGGACTTTGGTTACTGGAGCGAAAGGTCAAAGGACGTAGCCAACCTCATTTATCATGAGGACTATGGTTGCCGATGTGAAATCCCTGATCCACGAGGGCGCGGCGCTCACCGACAGAGCGCTGGAAGAGCTGCTACCCAGCGTAGAGACGGTGCCTGCCTAGATTCATGGCGCCATGCGCCACTCCACCTTTGCCGGGGGCAAGCGGCTGCGGCCGGTGCTGGCCATGCAGGCCGCCATCACCATTGCCGGCGCGCTGCCCAAGGGCATTGAGCGGCTGGGCGCGGCGATCGAAATGCTGCATACCTACTCCCTCATCCACGATGATCTGCCCGCCCTGGATAACGACGATCTGCGGCGCGGCAAGCCCACCTGCCACAAGGCCTTCGGCGAAGCCATCGCCATCCTGGCCGGCGACGCCCTGCAGACCCGCGCCTTCGAGGTGCTGGCCGGCCTGGAATGCCCGCCCGCGGCTACCGTAAAGATCATCGGGCTCATCGCCAGCGCCATCGGCACCCTGGATGGCATGATCGGCGGTCAGGTGCTGGACCTGGAAAGCGAACACCTCAAGCCCACCGCAGGATTGGTGGAGGCCATCCACCGCGCCAAGACCGGCGCCCTGATCCGGGTGAGCGTGGTGGCCGGCGGCGTTTATGCCGGAGCCACGGCCGAGGACGCGGCCCGCCTGGACCTGTTCGGACGCAAGGCCGGACTGGCCTTCCAGATTGTGGACGATGTTCTGGATATGACGGTGGACTCGGCGCACCTGGGCAAGACCGCGGGCAAGGACCTGGCCACCGAAAAAGCGACCTGGCCGGCCGTTTTCGGGATCGAGCAGAGCCAGCGCGACGCCGCCCAGCTGGTGGAGGAGGCCTTTGCCGCCCTGGCGCCCTACGGCAGCCGCGCCGAGGGGCTCAAGGCCGTGGCCCGCTATCTGGTCGAGCGGGAAAACTAGCCATGCTCTCGGAAGCGGAGATTCTGAACGCCCTGCGCGATTGTTTTGACCCGGAAGTGAAGCTGAACCTGGTGGACCTAGGGTTGATCTACTCAGTAGCGACCGAGCCCGATCCAGATTCCACGCCGGCCTGGCCGCGCCAATGGGTCAAAGTGACCATGACGCTGACCACTCCGCAGTGCCCGGCCAGCGGGCTGATCTTCGAGCAGGTAAACAACCGCCTGGCCGGCATTTCCAGCATCAGCAAGGTAGAAGTGAATCTGGTATGGGAGCCCAAGTGGACGGCCCACCGGATCAGCGAAGCGGGCCGCCGGCAATTGGGAATTTAAGGGCATTTCTCCTGTTTCTGTAGAGTGGTTCTCTGGTATCCCACCCTAGTGTGGTGTCCCAGATGGTCTTTGAAAAACAACTGCAGATCCCCTTCGGCTTCGCTCAGGGCAGGCTTTCGACTCACCACCCCCAAGCTGAAAAGCGCTTGGGGCCCCGTTCGCTCAGGATGACAACCCTTGTTTTGTTGCGAGCTTCAGGGACAGGACACTAGCCGCAAGAACAAAAGCGCGGTGCCCAGAGAGCTCCCAGGTGGGGCACCCAAAGCTCTACACCTTCAGGAGAAGCGCTCTAAGGGCAGGGCCCGGCCCTGTTGATCCGGCCCAACCAAGGTGATGGCTTTCCCACCCTTGCGGCAGAAAAAAGCCGCAAGGATGGGGCACGGAGCGCCGTGTTTCTTGGCTGGAGCCCTAGCGGGCCAGAATCCGGTGCAGTCTTTCGCTCTGGGCGGCAAGGGTGTCCACCGTGTCCTGCACCTGGTTGAGAACCCTCTGAGCCTGCTCGATCCTGCCGGGGAGCATCTCCCACCAGGCGCACAGCGCCTCTTTCTGATCGAGCAATGCCAGGGCGGCGCCGGAAGCCGCGGCGACCATCCCGGCGCGGCGGTTCCCAGTGAGCAGCAGCAGGCCCCCTGCAATGAGGGTTCCGCCCGCGGCAACCTGAGCCCAGTTTCTTGGTGCGGACCCACAGGTGCGTGGGCCTGCCTCAGAATCGTTTGCGGACTTGGAAAGCGGCACAACCACCATGGATTCTCCTTGCGTGTTTCACTGCGGCCACCGGGGCCAGGGAAAAGCAGATCGAGTTTCCCGCTCAGGTGCGGGCCTTGCGTAGCTCTTAGACAACCAGCGCCGGGGTTGCGCGCCTCTATCAGTCCAGATCGAATTCCCGCAGCGGTTTGCCATCGGGAGCGTCCTTGGCCTTGCGCAGGGCCTCGGCAAACTTCTTCTCAAACAGGTCTTCCTTGTTCTTCTCCGCGTCGACGGACTGGCGAAAAAGCGATTCCTTGCGCTCGTCCTGCTCCCGCATGGCTTGAGCCGCAGTCTCCAGGTCTTCGAACATGCGCTTGCGCGGAGCCGGGGTATGGCTCAACACCAGGCCGGTGGCGGCGTCGATCTTGAGCATCGACCCGCAATCGGGGCAGGCAACTTCAAACGTGCTTTGCTTGGCTTTGGGCATCTTCACCCAGAATTGTATGCGCTTTGCAGGCGATTTCACAGTGACGCAATAGGAACCCTGCGGGCCTGGCCGCCACGGCTCTCCGCTGTTCCTCAAATGCGGGCATCCTGCCGGCCCACGCTAGGTTTTTGACAGCATGATTTCGTCCCTTTGGATTTATGCTTTCCCACCCATTCGCCAGAAAAGAGGCGAATGGATGGGGCACGGAGTTGGTACCAATTCACGCTGTCAAAGTCCTGGTGGTGTCCGCCGGAAATGGCATCGTCCAAATCGTGGCTTGAGGTTGCAGTTCTGCCCAGCCAGCATTCCCTCAGGGGCTAAAGCCCGTTGACTTTATGGCACTTACGGCCCGGCTAAAGCCGTGCCCTTTCAAGCCACTCTACACCAACAGGAGAAGTGCTCTAAGGCTGCACGGACGCCGCATGAACATGCAGAATGATGCGCCGGTAGGAGGTCAGTCGCGGCGAGCCTTGGCCGGTGACCGCCAGGACGATGTGCGCCGTGCCCGCGCCTTTGCACGGCATGAGGGGCAGCCAGGCCGGACGGCAAACCGCAGTCGCCGTGACCACCGCCCGCGCCGTCTCCGCCCCGGTCAGGGTCACGGCAGAGAGATTTCCGTCCGCGCTGCCCGCCTCCGCATAGTGGAACCAATGGAAGTGAAGAGTGCGGCCATCCGGATCGGTGCTTTGGCCGGCATCGAGCACGACAGGCTTGCCGACTTCCGCATCCATCTCGATGGGCGCCTTGCCCGGCTGGCCATTCACCTCTACCAGCGGGTTGTGGCTGGCGTGGGCACAGTCGGAGACAGTCCACGACATGCGGGCCGCAAAATCGTTCTGGAAAGCCTCGCGCCAGCGCCAGATGGTGGCCTGATCCGAGATGTGCTCCACCCCATCCACGCCCAGCACCGTGTCCTGGGAAGTGACGCGCATGAACTCATCGCCGCCCTGCGTCCAGATAGGATGCGTCTCCCCGTAGGGCTGCCGGTAGATGTAGCGGCCACCCCATCCGCCCCAATCGGGACGCCGATAGGCATTGAGGCCGTTGTCGATCAGCCCCAGATAGGACGGGGTATCGCCCTCCATGATGAACATGAAGCGCGGGTAGGCCTTGCCCAGCGGCCCTTTGCTGCGGATGTTGGCGTCGAGCCACTCGTTGGTGACGGTGGTGAAATCGGCACCCGCGCCGTTGCGGTAGTAGGCGTCGCCGCTGATGCCGGTCCAGGTGGCGTAGTAGTACTCGCCGCCGGCGGGCGTGGAAGGCATCACGATATAGAAGAGGTCAGGGAACTCGCGGCGCATCCACGGGCCGGCGTCGTCTTGATCGCTGATGGAACTGACCCGGAGCTTGGCCACCAGCCGGGCCACTTCGGCGGCCGGGCGGGTGGCGCGCAACTCCTGCAGCGCCTGGGCCAGGGTGTTGGCGCCGCCCCACAGGCAAATCCACAGCGGGCGGCTGTCGTCGCGGTCCAGGGCGCGGACGATGGCCTTGGCGCCGTCGGACATTTTGCCGCTGCCGGTGGCGGCCATGCCATAGCCAGTTTGCCCGGCATAGACGCGACTGGCCAGATCGGCGGCCTGCGGCCAACCCTTGGCGTTCAGCAGCAGGTTGGGCCGCACCTGGCCGTAGGCTTCAATCAGCGTGCGCATGGTTTCAGGGTGGATGGTGGTCTTTTGCCAGGTGGAGGTGGAGGCGATCAGGCCTTCGATGTCGAGTTCGTTGGAGTAGAGCAGCAGGCGCACGAGCGACATCTGGTCGTCGGGCTCATTGCCGATGTCGCTGATGACGATGACGCGGGGATGGCCGGCAAAGGCATCCACATGCGTGGGCGGAAGGGCCTGCCCGGCCAGAGGAGTTGCGGCCATGAGC
>Ga0302199_1001308_pt1 | contig 12632 bp, 9 predicted proteins | sample II_Bog_N2_3_FD_194588 | JGI IMG/M metagenome (GOLD analysis project Ga0302199, IMG submission 194588) | Peat permafrost microbial communities from Stordalen Mire near Abisko, Sweden - II_Bog_N2_3 | ecosystem: Environmental > Terrestrial > Soil > Wetlands > Peat | place: Sweden: Abisko, Stordalen... | reverse complement strand
CGTGGCGGTAATTCCGTCCATGACGGGCAAATGGAGATCCATAAAAATAAAATCGATTTGTTCCTGCTGAAATATCCTGACAGCTTCTTCTCCGTTTATAGCTGAAAAAATATCCTGATAGCCTAGTGATTTTAGTGAGCTGAGTAGAATTTTTAACATGATTTCGTTGTCTTCTACAGCAAGAATACGCGTTGAATGGGATTTCGAGAAATCAGCACTCTGATCATCGCGACTTCCTGCATTGATCGAGACCTCTGATTTTTTTGAGACTGTTGACTCAGCATCAAGCAGATCTAATTCAAAAGAAAACTTCGCCCCTTTTCCCTCTTCGCTCTCCAAAGTTATTTTACTACCCATTTTTAAGAGCAGTGCCTGCGAAATACTAAGTCCTAACCCGACTCCTCCAAACTTCCTGGATAACGTGCTATCTCCCTGAGTGAACGGCAGAAAAATTTTTTCGCTTTGTTCGGGTAAAACCCCACAGCCTGTATCTGACACGCTAAATTCAATCCGGTTTACCTCTCCAATTTTTGAAATCAGGTCAAGCCGCAATGTTATCCCTCCGTGTTCAGTGAATTTTACCGCATTGCGAAGAAGGTTGATCAGAACACGCTGAATTCTTCCTGAATCCCCTAAAACTGTCGGCGGTAGCTTTTCATCAAGAACAACGCTCAACGTGAGTCTCTTTGCTTCAGCGTCTGGTTCCACGATTCTAATGCTTTCCCAAGCCATTTCTGAAAGTGAAAACTGCTCGTTTTGAAGGTCGCTACGCCCTCCCTCCGCTCGGGTAAAATGCATGATATCATCGAGCGTGCGGAGTAACCCCTCCCCACATAAGAGAATACTGCCGAGTTGATCATAAACTCTGCCGGGAAGACCAACTTCATCAAGCATCAACCGTGAAAATCCGATGATTCCGCTAAGCGGAGTTCTCAGTTCATGGCTCATCACAGAGAGGAACTCGCTTTTTGCCCTGTCTGCAGATTGTGCTTTTTCACTGATTTCAAGGATAACTTTCTCCCGTTCTCGCTCTTCGGTAACATCCCGAACTGACAAAATGCGACCAAAGCAGACACCAAGATCAGAGAGCACCGGTGCGGTAAAGCGATCCAGGATTCGACCACTCTTTAACTCGATAGTATCCCGACTTCTCATTTCGGGATGGCTGGAGATCTCGTGAGCTTTGGAGATAAAATCATCCTTGTTTTTTACGTTTTGTGCGACCCATTCAAGTTGTGTATCACAGCTCGAATCAGAGGCAACTTCATCGGGTATTCCATAGCAAGTATTGAACTGATCGTTTTGGTAGAGTCTCACCTTATTGTTATCGATGATCATGTAACCATTGTTGGAGGCCTTAAAGATGGACGATAGCAAGGCATTTTTCTCTAACAGTGTTTCCCGGCTCTTTCTCATCTCGGTGATATCCCGAGCAATCCCGACGAAGTGACTCAGCACACCCTTTTCGTCATGGACGGGAGAAATCGAGAGTTCATTCCAGAAAATGCTCCCATCCTTCCGATAGTTAAGGATTTCCCCTGAAAAATCGGTTCCGCTCCGAAGGGCACTTCGCATCCTCTCAATCTGATTTTGATCAGTAAGCTCTCCTTGCAGAAACTTGCAGTTCTTCCCGAGAGTCTCTTCTTCACTATAGCCTGTGATCCTGCAAAACGCTGGATTTGCCGAGGTGATTAGCCTCTCTGCATTGGTGATTAAGATTCCTTGGGAAACTGACTTAAAGGCGATATCAGAAATGTGTAACAGATCCTCGGAGCGCTTTGCTTTCGTGATATCCTGAATCTGGGAAATAAAAAGAAGGGGCTCTCCTATCTCATCGTGTGCCAAGCAAACACTCAACTGTACCCAAATGATGGCGCCTGATTTATTGAAACACCGCTTTTCAATCTGATAACTACTAATCTCCCCTGCGAGAAGGCGGCGAATATCCTCCACATCGTTCTTGAGGTCCTCGACATGAGTGACTTCTTGGAATGTTTTCCCCAACAACTCAGTCTCAGAATATCCGAAGATTTTTAAGAGGGAGCCATTAACCTTAACCAACTTTCCTTCTAGGGAAACAAGGGCCATTCCAATGGAAGAGTGATCAAAGGCTGACGAAAATTTTTCGTCACCTTTCTTAATCCCCTTTAGTTGTGTTCTCTTCCTTAATCTCCCGCCAATTTTACCCAGTTTCTCTAGAATCCATGAATGAAGCGAGCACATGACAACTTTTTGGGGGGAGCAAATCACCTGAGAGATGATAAATTTCCGTTGCCTAAAATATATCCACCTCTGAACCATGTCCTATGGGGTGAACACCTACCCTCCTAATGAAGTTTCTGACATGAGGTCATCGCCCGGAAAAACAAACCACTTCCACCGTAAAGAATGTGAGAGGCGTTGGAACCATGGACATCATAAACTCTACCCAATCCTTCTCAAACACCACTGCCAGTATCCTCTCTCAGCTACATAAAACCCTAATTTTTTATGCATCGTCTGATTTGCCAGTTGCGGTCTTCAACCCCAGGAATGCATCCGGCAACCAGAGAGTAAGATATCGGAGATCTTCTGATTTTTAGCAGGTTTGTTCAGGACGAAATTCATGCCTGCATCAATGAAATGCGCTCGATCCAGAGGAACAGTATTCGCGGTCAAAGCGGAAATGGATGCGGCGGGTTCTGTGAAAATTGCGCACTACTGCGGAATCAAGAGTGAAAAGGTGGAACCCTCTCCCGGCTGGCTTTTGAGTTCAATCAATCCTCCCATGAGTTTTGCCAGACGGTTAGAAATAGCGAGTCCAAGACCGCTGCCACCGTATCGGCGGGAGGCAGTCGAATCTGCCTGAGTGAATGCTTCAAAGATCATCCCCTGCTTCTCAGGCTCGATACCCTCACCCGTGTCCCGGACTCTGAACTCGATAAAATCTCCCGAATCAAGCCTGCGGCGTGAGATATCGAGCGCGATGGAGCCGGTGGTGGTAAACTTGATGGCGTTACCAATCAGGTTGAGCAGGACTTGCCGAATACGTCCTGAATCCCCGATGATTTCCAGAGGAATCGATGTATCCGCCGAGGACTCAAACGAGAGCCCCTTTTCCCAGATCGAAAATTCAAAAAGATTTTTGAGATCTGCAACGAGATCATGAATGGAAAAGAGGGTTTTTTCGATGACCAGTTTTCCGGCATCAATACGACTGTAATCAAGGATGTCATCAATGATATGCAGGAGACTTTCTCCGCTCTTTAAGATAGTCTGTAGGTGCTCTTGAGCTTCTGGAGAAAGGGAGTCCTCGAAACGCAGCAGTTCGGCAAATCCCAGCATTCCATGCATGGGAGTTCGGATCTCGTGACTCATCACGGCAAGGAACTGGCTTTTGGCTTCCAAGGCAGCTTGAGCGGTGCGGGTGAGCGTTTTTTGATCTTCCAGCGCTTTTTTTAATTTCTGCTCGGCATCTTTAAGACGGGTGATATCGAGAACAAAACAAACTCCGCTTTCCTTTGAATCTGTAAAAACTGCCGCACCGATCAAAATCGGCACGCGTGAGCCATCCTTGCGAATGAATTCCTTCTCGTAGGGAGTGCAGACATTATTAATTCTCATCTCTTCAAGGGCATGACGATCGTGGTGTGCGTATTCTGGTGGTGTTAACCCCACCCAGGTCAGATACCCGGACTCAATATCCTTGCGGGTATAGCCGGTTAGGTTCAGGAAAGAATCATTAGCGTCAAAAATCTCGCCGTTTGAATTCCAAAAGAAAATGCTTTGCGCGTTGGATTCCACTAGCAAGCGGAAGCGCGATTCCACTCGTTTTCGTTCGGTGATATCTTCTGCCACGATAATGTACTTCGTGATCTTTCCTCCAGCCCCGCGTACCACTGAGACGCTGTGAGATGCCCAGACGAAGTCGCCGCTTTTCTTGAGATACCGCTTTTCCATGACATAGCTCTCCCTTTTTCCGGCAATCACCTCCTCCCGAAGCTCGAGGTTCATGGTGAGGTCCTCTGGGTGGGTCAGCAATGTGCAATCCTGATTGCGCAGTTCCTCCTCCGAATAACCGAGCATCTTACAGTAGGCTGCGTTGGCCTGAAGCAAGCGGCCATCCGGCGAGGAGACTGCGATGCCGGTTGCGGTGCCAGTGAACAAGCTGCGAAACCACTGTTCGCTTTCCGAAAGCAATAAATGCATCCGTTTTCGCTCGCTCACATCCCTTAGGATGCCGATAAACCTGATAATCCGACCATGATCATCATGCATTGGACTGATCGTAAAATCGTTCCAGAATGTCGTCCCGTTTTTCCGATAGTTGAGAATCTCTGCGTTAAATGACTTCCCGATGCTTAGCGCGAGACTCAGTTCCTTGACAGTCTCCGGTTCGGTGTCTGGCCCCTGGAGAAAGCTGTAGTCACGTCCTCTGGCCTCCTCCAAGTCGTAGCCTGTGAGCCACTCAAACATCGGGTTGGTGTAAAGTACCCGCTGATTTGCATCGGTGATGAGCACCCCCTGGGAAATTTCCCTAAGGATTCTTTCTTTAATGGCCAGCTCTTCATCGCGTTTCTTGCGCTCGGTGATATCGCGCACGATTTTCGAGATGCCGACGACCTGTCCCTCATTATTCCTGAGCGGAGCGAGGGAGATCGATACCCAGATTTTTTCCCCACCCTTTTGAAGACGGGTGGCTTCAAAATGAGAAAACCTCTCACCGCGGTGGATGCGTTTGTGCCTCTCAAGATAATCCGCTCTCTGTTCTTGAGGAACGAGGATATTGGCCTTTTTACCGATTATTTCCTCGGCAGTGTAACCGAAAATCCTTTCAGCTGCTGCATTCCACGAAACCACCGTTTCGTCAAGTGACTCACTGTAAATGGCATCCTCCGAACATTCAACGATGGTAGAAAGCAGGGCCTGCTGGGATTCCGCTTGAGTCAGTGCCTCACGGGCCTTGTTCAGGAGATGGGTGCGTTCGTCCATCAGCAATACCGAATCAATGTCATTTCCATAGTTCATACTTTTGGTTTCACAACGCCCTTATCCGTTCCAGTTGGGATGAATTTCGTTCAGGTATGCACGCCGCTACATCACTGGAGCCTTTCACGAGGTAATCCTCGGCGGTGGGATACTCCTTCGTTTTGTAACCGAGCGACCTGAAGAAGCTGCTCAACGATTCGCGGACACACGTTTTATTCTCCACGATCGATATCAATAATTCATGTTTTCCGTGTGGGGTCATCATCCTCATGCACGAAATTAACACTCTGCTCATTAGCTCCTCAATTATACCTTAGTATGAACCAATCATACTTAGGGAGCAGTGCGAATTTGCACAACAGAAGGGCGAAAAGCCTTATTTGCTTCGTCCCAACCGCTCTACCATGCGTACCAATTCGGCCAAGGACTCGGCTTTCATTTTGCTCATCACCTGACCGCGTTGAACCTTCACCGTGATCTCGCTGGTACCGAGCTCCCCGGCCACTTGCTTGTTCAGCATGCCTTGGACGACCATGGCCATTACTTCACGCTCACGAGGAGAGAGAGAATCATACCGGCTCCGCAATATCTGAATTTCCGCCCGCATCTCAATAGCCTTGGAATCTCGGTCGATGGCTTGTCCAATTGCGTCGAGCAAATCCTGGTCGCAAAACGGTTTGGTCAAAAACTCGACTGCGCCAGCCTTCATCGCCCGGACGCTCATCGGAATGTCACCATGCCCTGTGATGAAGATGATGGGGAGGGAGCAGCCTCTGTCCACAAGCTCCTGTTGGACTTGAAGTCCGCTTCGATCCGGCAGGCGAACGTCCAACACGAGACACGCGGGTTCATTCGGCCGCTTGTATCGGAGAAATTCACGGCCGCTTGAAAAGGTCTCGACCCGTAGTCCCACCGAACGAATCAGGCTGTCGAGCGCCTCGCGCACCGAGGCGTCGTCATCCACCACAAACACCACGGAACGATCCGTTGGCAGTTTCATGGCTCGTCTTCCTCTTGAACCGGTAAAGTAAATTCAAACTTTGCGCCACGGCTATCATTCGGGGTCGCCCAGAGACGGCCCCCGTGTGCCTCCACGATCGACCGGCTGATGGCCAGTCCCATCCCCAACCCGTGCGATTTGGTAGTATAAAATGGTTCAAAGAGACGTTCGGTTTGCTGCAGCTCTATCCCCATACCGGTGTCATCCACGGCAATATGCACTGCATCCAGCTCCGAGTGGCTCGTGCGGATGTGCAAAACGCGCGGGTGCGCGACCGCTCCCAATGAATCCACGGCGTTCACGACCAGATTCAGCAACACTTGTTGCAACTGTACTCGGTCGGCTGCGACACACGGTAAATCTCGCGCCAATTCGGTCTGCAACAACACTTTCTTGCGAGTCAATTCCGACTGTGTCAGGACGACGGTTTCCTGGATGAGTTCATTGAGATTGAGCGGCTTTCTGACCGGTTCGCTTTTTTTAATGAGTGCGCGAATTCGCCGAATGACTTCGCTGGCGCGATTGCCGTCTCGGGCAATCCGCTGGACGGCTTCACGCGCCTCGTCGAGATTGGGCGGCACGGTGGCGAGCCACCGCGTTACGGCGTTTGCGTTCGTCACCACTGCGGCCAGCGGCTGATTGACTTCATGCGCAATGGATGCCGTAAGTTCACCCATCGTCGTCAATCGCGCCACCCGGGCCAGTTCCGCCTCGGTCTGACGCAGTTTTTGTTCGTTCTCTTTTAGCTCGGTGATGTCGCGAAACGACCAGATTCTTCCGTAATATCTTCCGGCCTTGTCCCGAACGGATGACGAGTAGCGATCCAAAATCGTTCCATCAACCAATTCAATTTCATCCCGGATCACTTCGTCAGGGTGGGCATACAGGTAATTCACTTTCTTGACAAACCCGTCGGGGTCTTTCGTCTGGTTTGCGGCAAATTGAAGCCGCCCGGCATCATCGTTGTTTTCGGCAACATGCGGAGGAAATTTCCAGATCTCATTTAGCCGTTGGTTTTGGAGAATTTTTCGATTCTGACTGTCCACGACCAAAATGCCATCAAGAGAGGAGTCCACCTGCGCTTCAAGAAAGGCAGTTTTCCACTGCAATTCGTCTTGCGCCAGTTTTTGCTCCGTGATGTCCAGCGAAGAACCCAACAGGCAGCTTTCGCCGCATACATCCAGCACTTCTGCGGACCATAGTATATGGGTGATTTGCCCGGCCTTCCCGCGAATCTCCAGTTCAACATTGCGTGCCGTTCCCTGTTCCTTGATCTTGGCCATGTTTTCAACTCGGTGTTCCGGGTCATTCCAGATGCCAATTTCCACGGCGGTGTGCCCGACCACTTCAGCGCGGGATTTTTCAAAAGTTCTCAAAAATTCTTGATTCACATCCAGGTAACGGCCTTCGTTGATGGTGGAGAGTGATATGGCGATCGGACTGGATTGAAATATTTTTGAAAACTTTTTTTCACTCTCCCGCACTGACTCCTCCGCGCGCTTGCGCTCTGTCATGTCGCTGAAGACCACAACGGCGCCACAAACTTTTCCGCCTTCAAACATCGGATTGCAAACGTATTGAACTGGAATACTCGTGCCATCCTTGCGCCAGAACACATCGTCGCTGCAGCGGTGCATTAGTCCTTCGCGCAGGGTCATGATGATAGGGCATTCATCCGCGAGATGCTGCCGGTTGTCAGCCTTGCTGTGATGCAGCAGCACGTGCGTATTTTGCCCGATCAACTCGTGCGGTTCGTAGCCAAGTAAACGTGCCCCCGCCGCATTGATGAAGGTGGCTTTGCAATCTGTGTCTAGACCCCAGATGCCTTCGCCGGCGGTATCGAGAATCATTTCATTCTGCCGCGACACCTGACGCAATGACTCCTCCGCTTGTTTGAGCTCAGTAATATCCTGCACGGTCCCAAACATGCAAACTGGTTGGCCCGCCGCGTCATATCCGATTTCATCCCGGACATGCACAAATCGAATCTCACCGTCAGGCCGGACGATGCGGACTTCCAAATCGGAGCGCGGGCCACCATCCAACGCTTCGGCCATCGCCTTACTTCCGAGTTGACGGTCTGCAGGATGAATCATTTCTTGCAATTGAGCCCCGGAAAGCGTGCAATTTTGGGGTCGAAACCCGAATATACGAGATGTTCCTTCTGACCAAGTGAAGAGATCGGCGGCGAGATCACGCTCCCAGTAGCCGATTTTCGCGATTCGCTGGGCCTCATTTAGTTTGGCCTCACTTTCACGCAGTGCAGCTTGAGAATGGTCGCGGCAGATGGCGATCGCAGCAATGTGGGTAGCTATTTCAATCAGCCGCAGATGCTCGGGTTCTGGAAGCGCAGTGTGACAGTAATACATCGCGAATGTTCCGACCACGTGTTGTTGCGTGTCGAAGATCGGCGTGGACCAGCAGGAGCGTAATCCATGCGACAACGCTATCATCCGGTGATTCTTCCATCTCGAATCCGTGGCGATATCCTCCACAATCACGGCCTCCTTAAGATAAGCCGCCGTGCCGCACGAACCGACATCCGGCCCGATGGTCACACCATCAATCGCCGCCATGTATTCCGACGGAAGACTCGGAGCCGCACCATGACGCAGATGAACTCCTTCTTTGTCAATCAGCAGAATCGAACCCAGCATATCCGGAACGCGCTCCTCAATAAGTCGCGTCAATGCGGCCAGCGATTCCGACAGCGGAGCGTTGGCGGCCATCATTTCCAGCACCCGCCTTTGACCATCCAACAACGTCTCGGTTCGGTTGCTCCGGGCAATTTCGGCTCTCAACCCTTCATTTGCTACCGTAAGTTCCTTGGTTCGTTCATTGACTCGTCGTTCCAACTCATCCCGCGCCTGCCGAAGCGCAACCTGTGCACGCTTTTGCTCTCCGCTAAACCAACTGATGAACACGCCCGCCCCTAAAAGCATCACGAGGCGGGGCAGTTCACTTAGCGAAATCGCAAAAGTATGAAGCGGAGGCGAGGAGTAATACTTGATTGTTAGGATTGAAAGTAATGAAGCCAGAATTCCCGGTCCAATCCCGCCAATCCAACTGCTCAGAATGATGGCACAGTAAAACAGAGCAGCCGGAGCTTCTGGAAAGCTTTCCTTGAGCCATCCGGTTATTATCAGGGCTAGAGATACGGATATGGCCGGTATGGTGTAGCAAATGACTGGCGATGCACGATACCGCCAAAAGAGAGAGCATCTCTCAGATTCCGAGTGCGGAATTGACGTTAAGTGAGTTCTCATCTCAGCACGTCTTCAAAATTCCCTAGGGCTCGGAGTGGTGCAAACAAATTCTGGCATATTCTCAATCCATAACGCCACTCTCTGGGACTGAACACCTAGTGCTTATAACAGATGGACTCGATGCTGTTCGACACATCGGAAATTTTTGGCGCTCATCCTATAAAGAGCACATCTACTGGAGAAATCGTTGAGGTAGAACCCGGAGAAGCTCAGTGGAACCTAGATGTGCTAGACTCATTATTTGACTTCTACTTTGTTGCACCATCTAAAACTCAAGCCCGCAAGGCTGCATTGAATATAAAATTAGTCGAAGTAGGAAAAACTCCAATTGAATGATCCGTTTCCCTAGTGAAAAAGGGAATGGCTGCGATTCTAGCCAATTAACTTCCGTGGTCTTTGAGAAACTTGGGAGGAATTTTTTCTCATTTTACCTTTGGTGAGGCACTTAATCTCCATAAATCCTTGACTGTAAGGAGTGGAGCGGGCGAAGGGATTCGAAACCATCCTCTGATTTCATCTCCGTGCATAACCCTTCATCTGTGAGCATCTTACAACACATCACTTTTTACGATAAGTGCATGAATATGCACCGAGATGAAAATTTTTTGTCACAAATTGTCATAAAATTATAGATGGTGAAAGACGCGGAACGTAAGTCTATCAACGTGTTGAATGCTAGTCATGGTGGGTGCATCTTGTGAGAGAAAACTCCATCCCTTCAGATCTTTTCTGTGTGAACGAAGGTGGCATATCCAGTGCAAATTTGTACCTCCAGGATAATAGAAAGAGAAATACGCCCGCAGAGTCAAAAAAATTATCCCTACCGTTTTCTTCAGGAATTTCCCTAAATTTCCCCAGAATTTCCCTAAAATTCCCTAAATTTCCCTAAATTTCCCCTCATGTACTTGATAGCTATTGAGTTACGATTATTTTTTAATTGACATTTTAAAAGTAAAGGCCTATATATAAGGTACAATGCAAGCGTCCTGCGAAATCCCGCCACAGTCATCTCCTTCCTTGGAGAGGAAGCTGCTGACTTTGCAGGAGGCCTCCGAAGAGACCAAAATTTCGGTGCGAAAGCTACAGATGGACATGGCTGCCGGATCGATTGCCTACATAAAAATCGGGCGTCTCACGCGATTCCTTCCGTCGGATGTCCACGACTACATTCTTTCGCGACGAGTTCCATCACGAAAAGAGGTCAAGTTCCCTCCGATATTTAACAATTAAAAAGGACAACAAGACTTACTCGCGCGAGCAGTTCGAACTCACTCAGCAGCAAACCACACTACCCAACTAATGAAGACATGAAAACCTACAATTCCTCCTCAATCTTAATCACAAATCGCCCTGAATGCTGGTATTATAATCCAGACTCGCAAATTCCAGCAGTTTTTTTCGCAACCGAGTTGGTCAATGTTGAAATCCACACTCAACCCGCGTATGCGGCACTCAAAACAGTATCAGAAACCGACGATCTGACACCAGAGTTGGTGCGTTTCGCAATTGACATTGCAGCAAACAGCACCCTTTTAAAAACAGAGATTGGGAAAAAGCTTCTCGCAGCAGATCTGGAGGCAATGGAACTCCTCGCTGAAACACTCGCTGCTCTTTGAGCAGGTATTCCTACGAAAAGTTAAAAATTTGCCTTGGGTATAATTGATCGTGACCTCCGTAGATTGCGATCTCCAACAAAGACCAGACAATCATTTGGATCTCCAATTTGGAATTCAGTCATTCCATATGGCTGATCAAAGAGATCTCTTGTATTATATTGATCCTTGAAGGTCTTTACATGCTCCCAAAGAGCATGGATATCGGATACCTCGACATAAATCTCCGCATGTCCTCGAACACACTCCATGACATGTTCACTGGCGGCCTTCATGAGATGGATCGTTTGGCCATCTCGTTCAATTATGGAGTATTCTGTTGATGTCATCGTGGCGCGAAATCCCAGGACATTTTCATAGAATGAAATTGTCTTCTGCATATCAGCAACAGCAAGCATGGGGCTTATTCGTTTGATTACAGGTATGGTATTCATACATTTGATCTAACGTCTTTAACTAGGAGATCCTTATTGTGGTGTTTTTGCCAGAAGCTGATTAGTCCTCTGTATTTCTCTGGGACGGAAGCTGACCAAACACAATGGTATGTCCATCCGGCGTCTCGATCACGAAATCTCGCCAATTGCCTTTTTCAGTGAGGTGCTGCCTAAAGATCGCGCCATTTTCAATATATTCATTTTCCAATTCTTCAATGTTATCAACGAGGATCGTTGCAAAGCAGCTGTGACACCCGATCTCGGATGCCGGAAGATCGTTTGGACAATTGCCGAGATGAATCCTTGCGCTGTCTCGCTCCAGCATAATCCAGTCTTGGTCTGCATGAGCTACGGTGAATCCCAGAATATCCTCAAAATATTTACGTGATTTCTGGTGATCACGGACAGCGAGAACCGAAATTAGTTTTGTAAGTTTTGGGCTGGCGTTCAATGGAGAAGGTATTGCTGGCTAAACGATCATTCACTCGGGCCAAACTGGAGATGCCTGACCATGAAATAGCTCCAGGTTCAGATTGTATTGTATGAGCAATTCCTCTCCAGATTCCTCAATGAGATGCTTGATCGAGTGGACGGTGTATCGAATCGGTTTCGAGGGGGTAGCAATTGGGCCAACGCCATTCAGCCTGTTCCAACCAATATCATCAAATCGATCACCTACCTGGACTGAATGAAAGGGCGTCTCTGAGGTAAATTTGGCGATTGGCTCGTGTTTCCAAGACGTGTCACAGAGATAAAGCACATATTTACTCTTCATGGCTGAAGTGAAGCCTAGGGGTCTTCGGGTCAACGGCATCCGTGATTCAAACGCCTTGTGTGACCTCTTTTGATCCCTCGGAAATATAGAGTTCAACCCCCGCTGGATCAGTAACCACAAAATGTTTTTCTCCCCAATTTTCTGTCTTAATATTTCTGGTGACGGAAACACCTGCTCTTTTGAATCCTGCTAAGGCTGCTTCGATATCATCGACAAGGAATGGAAGGTGAATACCACCACTGAAAGTTCCAATTAACCCCTTGTCATTGGAAGGAGCACTGAATCCCAAAGTTCTTTTTTGGTTGGGAGATTGGATAACGATAAAACCTTCTGCCTCGGCGTTGATCGAGTATCCAAAGTGTTGAATATAAAAATCGGCAGTCTCTTTGAATTTTTCAGTAGTGATGCCGATGTAGGAGTTTGCGCGTGGTGTAGTCATATCATTGATGGTCTTTACGCTACCGCCCGTAGCGAGGGCTCAAGTGCCTGAACCCAGAGCTACTTCAGCGGCACTATGGAAGGGGCGTGGAAATTTGGAAAGAGGAAAGGAGGGGGCGCTATCAAAAGCACGCCTGA
>Ga0302199_1001305_pt1 | contig 12643 bp, 7 predicted proteins | sample II_Bog_N2_3_FD_194588 | JGI IMG/M metagenome (GOLD analysis project Ga0302199, IMG submission 194588) | Peat permafrost microbial communities from Stordalen Mire near Abisko, Sweden - II_Bog_N2_3 | ecosystem: Environmental > Terrestrial > Soil > Wetlands > Peat | place: Sweden: Abisko, Stordalen... | reverse complement strand
GAGATTGAAGGTCATGGATTACCTCCGCCAATACAGGGGCCCGTCCCGGATGCGGTCTCTACGGGAGCGTTCGGAAGCTTACGTGGCCGCTTCAGATTTGAGGTTGCCGGGATTCTCAGCACGCCAGCCCGACTGTGCAAAATCATACAACTATTCGCAAGAATTGGGGCAGTTGTTTTGAAATATTCACGCGGATTGACGGGCGCGCGGCAGCTCTGCGAGGCTTATGTGCATGGAATACAAAGGGAAAGTGGAGTATGCGCAGGAGCGGAAGATGCGCACGCGGAATACGCGCATCTATCGATCATTACATTGGCCGATCTGGATTTTTGTCTTTTTTCTGGCGCCGGGGCCGCTGACGTTCACGCTTTTTGCGCACGGGTTCAGCCTGGGCAACTCGCTGTGGCTGGGGGCTGTGCTGGTGGGGACGGGGATTGCAGCACTGCGTGGGCGGTTGCCGGGCGCAGAGCCGGGGCCGTATATTCTGCGCTTCGACGAGGACAAGCCGAATCCGCTCTACCGGCGAGTCTGCTACACCTTTGCGTGGACGGCGGCGCTGAGCTATGCGCTGCTGAACCTGAGCGGCCTGCTGATTGCCGCAGTGACTGGCGTGTGGCGCATGAAGCAGATATACGACTACGCCTATCTGCCGCTGGCCGCGGTGATTCTGCTGCTGGGAGCATTGGGCAAGCTGCCGCGCGTGGAGTCCTCGACCAGGAAAGAAGGCACGCACCGTCGCTACTTCTACGGCACGGTCTGGGCGGTGACGGCGGCGCAGACCGTGCTGCTGGTGCTATGGAAATTGCTACCGCAAACCGGCGCGACAAGCTGGGTGAAGCTGGGAGCGTTTGTGGGAATGCTTGCGCTGATGGGCTGGTTTGCCTATCGCGGGATGTTGCCACGGACGAGACCGATTTTGCCGGGTGAGGATATGGTGGCGGACTGAGGACCAGACGCGAGCGTTGGTTGCATCAATCAGCGAAGAAGTGCCCAGCAGGGGCTAAAGCCCTTTGTTTTAGCCTTCTTTTGGCACGACTGAAGCTGTGCCCAAAAAAGGAAACAAAAGTGCAGGCTCAACAAAACAAAGTGCAATTACAAAGTGTGTGCAATCCCACCCTAGCCACAAAAACAAGAACGTGGCGAGGGTGGGGCACCCGAAGTTTCATCCCCTGTGGGTCGGCGAAGCTGGCGGACGACTGATACAAAGCCGATTGATGCAGCCAGTTTTATGGGCGCATTGGCTGGTAAGGCTCGACCAGAAGCATATCGGCGAGGATGCCGCGTTCCTCGGGGGTGAAGACGTCCTGGTAGCGCTCGGAGTTGAGCACCGTGGGACGCTGCTCAAGCGGGACCGCGCGCAAATCCTGGAAGGCGCGCTTCATCATCATCTGGCGCTCCACGGGCAGAGTAGCCCAGCGGTGCGCGGAGAGGTTAATGCGCATCTGTTCCTGCGGCGGCAGATGCTCGATCATCTCAGCGCGGGCCAGGCGGCGCTGGCGCTGCTCATCGGACAATTGATTTACCTGGTGCAATTGCCGCACCACCCGCTGCTGCTCGGCAGGGGGAAGCCGGCGGAAGTTGGGGTCGCCGCGCAACATTCGCTCCTGCTCCTGGACGGGAAGGCTGCGGTGCTGATTAAGCCAATCGCCCAGATGGCCCGGCGGACCTTGAACGGGCGGAGCATACCCCGGATAAACGGGACGGGCATAGCCTGGGCCGATGTAGGGTTGGCCGGGATAGCCTGGCGCAATGCCGCGCGGTGCGTTGGCTCGCGGCCGTCCCTGGGGCTGCGCTTGATTTCGCGGGAATGCGGGCTGGGGCCGGGAGGTTTGCGACCGAACTGCCGGTCCACTGGAGCGTTGACCATAAGCCCAGGAGACCGCCGGGACGCAAAGCATGACCGCTGCCGCGGCTATGGCCGCGCGGCCAACTTTTCCCGCATTGTGTGTTCCGGTCGGCATTCTTTCTCGTTTTCCGCCGCAGGTTGAGAAGCTACTCCGCATTCGAGTTGTTGCTGGAAAGATCCTCTAACTGATCCAACAGTTGGGCGTTGTTATCCATGGTTTGCAGGTCATGCACCACGGCGGCCTGGATGGGAACGGTGGGCGGCTGATTCCAGTCGGAGATGCCCAGATAGGTTCCACCGCCCAACAGCAGCACGACGGTTAGAGCCATGGCCGCTAATGGGCGAACATGGGTCTGCGGCCCGAAAGCGAAGCGCGCGCGCAGACGGGCATACCAGCTCTCCGGCTCGGCCTCGCGCTCTTCGCGCAGGCGCACATCCAACCGGGTGAGGAAATATGGGTTCGGCTCCGGAGCTTTCCAGGTTTCAAGGAGCGCCATGGTCGCCCGCAGTTCATCCAACTCGCGGCGGCAGCGGTCACACTCGGCGAGATGCATTTGAAGCTTGGCCGGTAAAGCGGCAGGCGCAGCGGCCGGATCAAGCAGCAGGCTTGCCAGCTTCGCTTCCATTTCCGCGCAATTCTTGTTGGTCCGTTGCATCGGTACCACCCCAGTTTCCGCCGGTTACGGCCGGCTCTTGACCTTTCAATCAATCCAGATCAAACAAACTAGCTCAAACAAATTCCTTCAACTTATCCCTGAGCGTCTGGTAAGCGCGGAAGAGCAGCGACTTGACCGCGGACTCGCTCAACTTCAGCACCTCACCGATCTCGCGATAATCCATTCCCTGATACTTGTGCATCAAAACGGCCATCCGCTGCCGTTCCGGCAGAGCCATTACATGCGTGCGAATAGCCTTCATGCGCTCTGCACGCAGAAGGCTCTGCTCCGCCGAAAGCCCCTCGTCGGCCACATCCGGCGTGGTGCCGGTTTCCTCGTCCGGAGCATCCAGGTAAACATTTCGCGCGGCCCGTTCGTGGCGGGTGTCGCGCGCGTGGTTCACCGCCAGGTTGGTGGCAATCCGGTAGAGCCAGGTGGTGAACTTGGCCTCGGCCCGGTAGCTCTCCCGTGAGCGGTAAACGCGCAGAAATACCTCCTGCGCCAACTCTTCGGCAATCGCCTGATTGCGCACCATCCTGAAAAGAAAGTGGATGATGGGCCGGTGGTACTTCTGGGCCAGATAGCTGAATCCCGCTTCGTCGCCCGCGGCCGCGCGCAGCATGATGGCCGCATCGCTGGAGGGATCGAGGCTGACAGGATTCAACCCGCCGGGCGCTCCTGGCTGCCGGTCCGGCCGCTCAGCCGGGTCCGCTCCCAAAAGCGGGTTGTCCAGGACCAGGGTTGCCATATCTTCTGAAACCCCATCCGGGCCGGAATGTTGCGCCAAAGGAGCGGTTCCCGGGTTGGAATCTCCGTCCGCAGGTTGGTCTGCACGCGCGCCTGGGCGGTTGCCACCGGTCCTGGCCAACACGGGCACAAGGCCCCTTGCTGGAAGGCCAAAGGTGCGCGAAGCCGGACCGGCCAGCCCTGGAACCGGGCACAAGATGGCCTCGCCGTCAGAGGCGGAATCGGCTGCTGGCCGGATTGATCTGGAATTCCAGCGCATCGTTCGCTAGGTCGCGGGTTCCGGCTGGCCGGATGTGGCCGCCTGAGTTGGCCGTAAAGCCCCGCTGGTGTTACTCTAACGTACAGGATGCCCTACTGGCTTGTCACTTTGCCAGCCTCGCCAGAGGTCGCAATACGGGCGCTTAACTCAGCGGTAGAGTGCCACCTTCACACGGTGGAAGTCGCAGGTTCGAATCCTGCAGCGCCCACCATTAGAATCTGTAACTTAGAACAAGTCTGAAACCCTCTCCGGCGGAAATTCAAACAAGTATGGAAATGCCGGCAGAGCGCGTTTCAACAACTGTGTCTGCTCCGTGGCGAGCTATGATGAGACGTGGAAATCCGCGGAGTGAAAGACCCGATGACTAACCCCTCGCTAGCGCCGGCACCCGTCCAGCGTCTGCTGTCGCTGGACGTGCTGCGCGGCATCACCATCGCCTTCATGATTATGGTGAACAACAACGGGGGCTCCGGCTCGTGGGGCTTCATGAATCACGCCCAATGGAATGGCCTGACGGCCACTGATCTGGTTTTTCCGACATTTGTGTTTGTGGTGGGAGCTTCGATAGCATATGCCTTCGACGCCCGCTTGGCCCGCGGCGCCACACGCGCTCAATTGGCACTCCACACCGTGCGACGGGCCGCAACTCTCTTCCTGCTCGGCGTAGTGGTCAACGGCTTTCCAACCTTCGAACTGGCTCACTTGCGCTTTTATGGCGTGTTGCAGCGCATCGCTCTCTGTTATCTTCTGGTCGGTCTCTTTTACCTGTGGGACAAGCGCGTATGGACCAAAGTCGCGGCGCTCGTGGCGGCGCTGGCGGGCTACTGGATTCTGTTGCGCTGGGTTCCCGTGCCCGGCGCAGGGATGCCAGGCCGGGATATTCCCTTCATGGATCAAAGCATGAACATGGTCTCGTGGATCGACCGCGCCGTCATGCCCCATCACCTCTATCTGGAGTGGCCAGGCCCTGGCGTACTGGACCCCCATAATCTGCGCGACCCCGAGGGACTGCTTAGCACCTTGCCTGCCTTGGGAACCACACTGCTTGGGTTGTTGACCGGCCTGTGGTTGCGCGCGCGTAAGCCACTCGTCGCCAAGGCGTTGGGATTGGCTGGCGGGGCACTGGCCTGCCTGGCCACAGGCTACTTCTGGTCGATGTGGTTCCCGCTCAATAAAAACCTGTGGACCAGTTCTTATGTGCTGGTGGCAGCCGGTTGGTCTCTGACTGTGCTCGCGCTGGCGTTTTGGGCTGCCGATGTGCGTGGCTGGCGCAAGGGCTGGACCTGGCCTTGGCTCGTGCTGGGATCAAACGCCATTGCTGCCTACATGTTCAGCGAACTGGCCACTAACGGCCTCTATAACGTTCCTTTCACGGCCGGCGGACAACGGACAAATGTATTGGCCTGGATCTTTGTCCACGTCTTCGCGCACATTCCCGATCCCGGCTGGGCCGCGTTTGCTTACTCGGTTTCTATTCTTGCGTTTTGTTTTATTCCGGTGTGGGTTCTCTACCGGAAGAATATCTTCATCAAGGTGTGAAGGGCTTACGTGATGAAGATCTTCGGAGCGAGTTATCACCGCGTATAACTCGACCTTTACAGTCGATGGAAAACGATGAGACCGCGATCAACATTTCTGTCGATCTAACTAGATTCTACAAGCCCGTATTTTACCGGCCGGGCTTATACTCGCCGGCTTTTCCTTACGCAATGGAGTGCGCGGTCCCCTCATTCCGGGCGCCGCTTATCCGATGGCACGAAACGCGTTGAGACGTTGCCGGAAATCGATACCTTGGTGGTCATGGAGTTAGTGATTCCATCCAGACCCGTTACGGTTACATGCACGTCGTACTCGCCTGCGTGAGTATAGGCGTGCTGCACCCTCATGCCATCCCGGCTTGATCCATCTCCGAATTCCCAGTGACATGTAAGTACTGGCGCTTCCGAGAGCGATGCTTCCGCCCCGAAGGTTATGGTCTCTCCCGCCTTTGCGCTGGCCGGCAACTGTAATTCAACTGAAGGCTGGATTGCGGGAATGGAGTTATCGATCAGCTTGAGCATGCTGACAGAATGGGGTTGTTGAACCAGATCGATCGCGCCAGAAGAAATGTTACAGCAGCTTTGATCGCCGAAGACATCTACTATTTGATACTTAGCCGGCTCCTTCAGATCAAGACTCGCAAGAGTTATGGGGCGCGTACGCTTCTCGTCAGTCCAGTTAAAAATGGTGAGAATCGACTGGCGCGCAGTTTCTCTCAGCAGAAAGACACTTGGCTGCCGATCAACGGGTGCATACGTCATCAGATCAATGGGCGTAGATGCTCGACCAAGACGGGCCATGTCAATCAGGCTCGTGTTCTTCACCAGAGACAGCCGCTCCGGGGAAGCTCCCAGAGTGGGAAGATCGTCGCCAATTTCGAACATACCTCCTGATACCGCAGAAAGCGCTATCGACACTTTTGCGTCGTCCAAGGTGAGTGGGCGCCGTCTATTGTGCCAAGACTGGTCATCTACGGTCTGCTTAGAAACGGTGAACGCATCCGGGTCCGCGATAAAGAAATTGCGATTCATATAGTAGCGTGCGGCAATGCCGGATGCAGCGTCCCTGGTGGCATCGAAGGTATGTCCCGTGTCCTGTGAGATGCGCCCCGCATCTACGATCCCAACAGGATTGAGCATCGGGCTGCCGTCCTTATCAAGAACCACATCATCGCCAACTCTGCTTCGGATGATTTCGAGGCCGATCCGCTGCGCCTCCAAGGCTGTCGTGTTGGGGCGATAGTAAGAACCTTCGACGGCCGTGTCGTCCATGAAGTCCATTTTGATAAAGCGAACGCCCCAGTTATAAAGCGTGCTGTACGTATGCCTCAGGTAATTCTGAGCGCCGGGGTTAGTTGTATCCAGGACATACAGCGGATCGTTCTGCTCAGTGACGTGACCAATGTGAATAAGTTGCCCAGCGGAGTTATGCAGCAACCACTCCTTATGATTTTGAAACACCCACGCGCGTTCGGATACTTCGAATGGCGCCGTCCAGACCCCAAATCTTAAGCCATTGCGGCGCACCTCATCTCCAACGTACGCTATTCCGCGAGGGAAGAGATTTGCGTCCGGTGTAGTGTATTCACCGCGCGCATATTGGTATCCCTCATCGATCTGAAAGTAGTTATACCCAATTTGTTTTAGATTTTCGGACAGCCACTGAGCATTCGTAACAGCCGCTCCCTCATTGAGCCCAAAGTAATAAGCAGTCCAGCTCCACCACCCGATTGGAGTGGAGGTACTTACGCGCGCCTTATGTAGCAGCTTGACTGTTCGGCCATATTGCTCCAGTTGGGCATGGTAGTCGTTTCCCACAGCGAACATGAGGCGCTCAGACGAAAGGCTATCGCCGGGCTTCACACTTAAGCTCAATTCCACCTGTTCGGATGCAGGCGATTCCCTGAGAGACTCGCCTTTCATGATCTCAGTCGTGCCGGTCGCGACGGCCTCGTAAGAAAGGATCTGCGCGTTAGAGCCCGAAGGTTGCTCTTTGAGATGAAAGATCGTCAGGAACCTGTCGGATGTGAGAGCGCCGACGAATAGACTTTCGCCGCTTTGGCGGTTATAGATAAGCTGGCTTCCCACCCCTCGGTGCATTCCCTCTGGAGCTGCACCAAGATCGCGAATTGCAAGCTGGGGACGATCCTCACTATAGCTATCAGACAGGATGCGGTCCGCGGAAGCCGGCCCACCGAGGCTTATAACTGGAGCATCCGTCGCATGGATGCTGCGGATCGCCTGAACATGGATCGCTCGATCCGTTGAATTCACCACCTTGACTTCTATATCGCCCCAAGATTGGTTTTTATAAAGCCTTAGGGTGCAGACCAGATCCGGCGCGCCCGAAAGGCCAGTGTGAGTTACAACTAACTTAGTTCCTGAACCAAATTCATCTTTGAACTCGGATTGCAATGTATTATGTTGCGGGTATGCCGAGGAGCGCAGGGCATGAGAGTCTACGTCGGCTTCTACGTCGGAACGCATCACGATACCCGGGATGCCTGAGGATGCGATGGAGTAAAACCCGTCGGAGTGGACAGCCACCGACAAAGATTTTCCTTGTATTGAGCCGGAAACGGGCGTTTTATCTTTCAGCACCGCGGACGCTTGCTGACCCGCGAGCGCGGTGTTGCCGCAGACTGCCAAAGCTGCCGCCAGCGCAGTGTATACGCTCCATCTACACAATTGCTTCATGTCAACTCCTTCGTTCCGATGTAGCATAACTCACAATTCACATAGTAGCGGCCCGGTTCGTACATCGAACCGGGCCGCAAGCAGTATACGTCCTCAGTAAACGAATTTCGCAGCAAGCTGAAGAAGCCTGGGATCTTGCGCTCCCGTCAGGTATCCAAAACTCGGCGTTCCCATGATGGTCGAATTGATGGAATTCTGGGGACCCGGCGCGGCAAACTCAAAGTTTGGATGATTGAAGACATCGAATGCTTCAGCCCTGAGTTCCAGACTCCTGACCCCGCCCAGAGAAATCTTCTTCAAGAGCGCAAAGTCCACATTCTTCTCTCCTGGCCCCTGAAGGCTGTTGATTTGTACGTTACCCAGAGATCCAAGAGCTGGGTTTTGAAACGCACAGGTATTGAAAAACGTGCCTGGGATGCATGGCTTCGATGTCGCCTTGACACCGGGAACATAATCAGGCCGTTGCTGCCCGTCGGAGTTGGCAAAGTCGCTATTTCCATCCGTGACCGTGAACCAGCCACCCGTCGACAGGGTAAGGATGCCTGACCAGTTCCAGTTAGCAAGCACTTGGTCAATTGCCCGAATCTTTGTCGCAAAGCGCTGGCCTGGACCGAACGGCAAGTCATACAGATAACTTGCCACAAAGCGCTGGCGCACATCGATATCCAAGGGTCCGTGCTCCGCATTAGGGTATAGGCTGTTCCGGAAGCCGTCGTTGTTTTGGGAGCCAAGATCCGCGTTGGTTGCGTTTCCTAGCGCTTTACTGTAGGTGTAGTTGACGACGAACTCCAGGTTGTGGCTCAGTCTCTGCGTCAGCGAGGACTGCAAACTGTTGTAGTTTGCTAATCCAAATGACGTCAGATAGCCTATCGACGCATCTATGTTTGACCATGGGCGCCTCGGGGCGGATGGAGCGCTTTGGTCGGAAGTCGGTTGAGCCTGATTGCCGTTGAGATAGATGTAGGAACGGTTACTCTTGGACCCGATATAGCCCACGTCAAGCATCATCGTATTCGTCAATTGATATTGGGTTGTGAGGTGCCATTGCATGACATAGGGCATGCGAAGGTTCGTCTGGAGGGAAAACAGAGTTGGAGTATTTGGATCCACCAACGCATTTGCGGGAAATCCATTAGCAAGGGCGCCCAAATCTGGGACCGAGCAGTCTACGCCGCTTGGCGCACCAGTGTAGGAAGGCAGGCCACAAGGTGCGGCAAAGGTTTGAGTGATAAAGTACGGGGGATTGAAGCCTGGACTTGGATTGCTGTATGGACCCGCTTCATCGCCATTGAAGAAGACACCGAATGCAGTTTGAACGGCTAGGCGCTTCGTCGGGCTGTAGGCTATGCCTATGCGAGGCGAAAAGTCCTTGTGGTCGGCACTTATCAGAGCGTTCGAGGCATGGTGGTTTACAGGGAGAATCGAGGCGATGGTGGGAGTCAAACTTACGTTACTGCTTGCCGGTATATCCAGATTTCCGGTGACGATGTTGAAGTTCGATTGCGCGTTATTCTTCGAGAGCACCGGCGAGAAATACTCCCAGCGGAGGCCCAGATTCAAAGTGAGTTTTGGGAAAACCCGCCAGTCGTTCTGCAGGAAGAGGGCATAAGTGCTGCGGTAGTAATCAATATTATTGAGGTTGTTGATGTTGCCGCCGCTCGCCTGCCCCGTGAGCAGATCCGCCAGGCTATTTCCACCTGTTCCGGAAAGGCCTGCATTATCCGTATAAGTGTGGCTAAAGCTCAGGAAGCCGCGAGGGTATGCCGGCTCGTAGATGGAAAAGTGCTCCGGACGTATCTCTCCGCCGAATTTCCAGGTGTCGTTGCCGGAGATAAGTGTAAAAGTGTCCGAGAGCATGAACGTCGTCTGCCTCTCGATTGCTGGCAGGAAGAGAGCGGATCCGAGGTTGGATGAGTCGGTGAAGGTCAACTGGGGCAATCCGCCGTTGTTGCTGCCGGCGACATACGGGACGCCTGGAAAGCCGACAGTGGCCGCCACGTCCTCGCCGGAATTGAACTGAAATCTGCTGGTTTTGAGCCGGTTAGCGCCAAAACGAATTTCATTCACCTTATGCGGCGAGAAGACATGAGCCTCGCTGGCGGCTCCGCTATAGGCAGTGATTTGCTGAATACCATCAAAGAAACCGCCTCCGTCTGCAATGCCGGGGTAGGGTGAACCAATGGTCTTCGGATCGCTGCTCATGCTAAATCGGTAGAATGCCGTATCACGGCTGGAGATTACCTGGTCTATCCGGACATCTCCCTGCTGCTCCTTTTCCGCCGTGATTGGATTGGACACGTAGTTATAACCAATTCCATTGACATTCGGAGTCGGAGTTGGGAAGAGTTGAATGAGCTTAAGACCAAGGGCGTCGGTACTCGAGTTCGGAACTTTATTGCTCGGGACGCCACCGACATAGCCGAACGGAACTCCACAGAATACGTTCTTTTGCGGTTGTTGGGTCTTGGTCGTGTCGAAGATCTCGCCCTGATATGTCGGCACTCCATTGCAGTCGTTAACGCCTGTGGGAGAGGTCAGGTCCAGTTGGTCCGAGAAGTCGCCACCCCGCTGCGCCGCGGTTGGGACAGTTGCGGTGCTAGTAACCGCCTCACTGATGCGCAAGGCCTGGTAATCCACGAAAAAGAGCAACTTGTCTTTAATCAATCTACCGCCGAATGTTGCGCCAAATTGATTCTGGTGGTATGGCGGGAGCGTTGTGTCGTAATAATTCATCGCATCGAACATCTGATTCCGCAGAAACTCATAGGCCGATCCATGGAACGCATTGGTTCCACTCTTAGTGGTTGCGTTGACGATTGCTCCTGTGGCCCTGCCAAACTCGGCATCGTAATTGCCCGTTTCGATCTTGAATTCCTGAAGCGCGTCGGGCGGGGGCATCGAGACGTAATTCGCTTCGTTCAGCAGGTCAGGAAGGTTCGAATTATTGTCCACACCGTCGAGAAGGAAGTTATTGTCCAGAGAGCGCGAGCCGCTGGCGCTGAAGCCGAAACCGCCGGAGTCACGCGCGCCTGGCTCGCTTACGGTCACACCTACAGTAAGCAGCGCGAGTTGAACCGGATTGCGGCCATTCAGCGGAAAGCCCACCATGGCCTCGCTGTTGATGACCTGGCCGGTTTCGGAAGAGTCGGTCTCAAGGAGCGGCGCGATGTCGTTGACCACCACTTGTTGTGTGACTTCACCCAGTTGGAGCGTTGCGTCCACGCGTTGACGTTGCTGCACGTCTAACGTGATTGGACCGGTGACGGTTTGCTTGAAGCCAACCGCGGAAATAGTAATTTGGTATGAGCCGATGCGGACGGGACTGATGGTCCAGGCTCCCTCGCCATCGCTCTTTGCGCGGTAGCTGAAATTTGTGCTTGTATTTGTGGCCGTGACGGAGGCGTTTGCGACAACAGCTCCGGTTACGTCGACAATCCGGCCTTCGAGAGTGGCAGTATCTCGCTGCGCCGCGAGAGGATAGCTGGCCAAGATCAGCAACGCGAAACACAGCGCGCATAGTCTACAGATGCTCTTTAACATTCCGACGCCTCCTGTCGATTTCAGTTGATCAGTGATGAAACCATTCCGATTGAAGGTCAGGCAACCCGCGCCGTCGGACCGGTGAAAATCGCCCCGACTTGAGAGTTTCCCATATCGCTGTCAGTTTGCCTCGCCCCTGGCGCTGTCAGATTGCTTCGAACAATTACGACTTCGATTATGCGAAGCTAATAGCAAGCCGACTTCATGTTTCGCTATATTACGGATTCGATCATTTTGTGTCAATAGTAAATTTAGAGAAAATTTGGAAGAACTGGTAACGGACGGGCGCCGGTTGTGAAAATCGCTGCCGTCGGCCTGCGAAACCGCCAATTGTACGCGATGAACAGTATTATAATCAATAAGATACGTTTTATAACGCGAGTTTCAGCGGGTGCGCTTCTGGCGCGATGAAAGTTCGCGGGCATATTTCGCCTGTCATGCCAATCTACGAGTACCGGCCTCCGGGCGCGGTCGCGCGGAGCGTAATTCCGCAGATCAGAAGTCTCGTCATTTGTTCTGCCTAGCGCCGAGCTTGCCCCAGGTTGAAACCGCAACAGCGGAAACACTGGCGGGTTTTTACCTTTGGATCGAGCGTTTTCCGCATTGTTTCGATATTTGTCGTATGATAAGACTTGACGGTTGCGTAATGTGGATATATGCTTCCGTAGTGTTTCGTATTCGATTTATTCGCGGAAAAACATCGTCCGCTGCTTTGAAATTGTCCCTGCAGGGAATGGAGTTTATATGTCAGAAGCTTTGAGTATGCCCGCGGAAGCCAGTCACCACGCCGCCCCCCAATACACCTTGCAGGAGATTCTCCGGCAGCCTCTTCTTTGGCCGACAACTGTGCAAGCTGTTCGTTCCGCATCGGAGCGGATGCAACTGCCAGTGAAGCTCCAACATGCTCGCGTCCTCGCGACAGGAGCGGGAACCTCGGCCTATGCGGCAAGCGCGGTTGCAATGGCGTGGCCCCGCGCAGTTGCCGTTCCCACTACCGACCTGTTGGTCGATACTGAACGCTACTTATTCGATGTGGACGCTGTGATCTCGTTGGCCCGGTCGGGCGATAGTCCGGAGAGTGCGGCTGTTGTCGAGCGTATTCGCGCACTTCGGCCTGACATTCTGCAGTTGGCGATCGTCTGCAATGAAGACGGCGAGTTATCTCGCACGGGGCTTGAGGGGCTTATTGTCCTCGACCCGCGTACCAATGACCATAGTCTTGTGATGACCAGCGCGTTCTCCAATCTGGTGCTTGCCGGAATTGCTCTGGCCCAGCCGGATGCGGTAGCGGCCAAGGTGGATGAGTTCAGCCAGCGCGCGACGGCATTGCTGCCCGACATCGATCAGGCATGTCGCCGCG
>Ga0302199_1001286_pt1 | contig 12737 bp, 14 predicted proteins | sample II_Bog_N2_3_FD_194588 | JGI IMG/M metagenome (GOLD analysis project Ga0302199, IMG submission 194588) | Peat permafrost microbial communities from Stordalen Mire near Abisko, Sweden - II_Bog_N2_3 | ecosystem: Environmental > Terrestrial > Soil > Wetlands > Peat | place: Sweden: Abisko, Stordalen... | reverse complement strand
TACACTGTGCTACTGCGGACGGCATGGCTGTTTGGAGACATGGATATCGGGAACGGGATTCGAGTGGGACTTTGCGCGCGTGAGCAGCCGCAACCTGCGCGCGACGGAGATCGTGGCTGCGGCGGCGGCCGGTGATGATGAGGCCGAGGCTGCAATCGTTCGGCTCATCGACCGGTTGGCACGCGGGCTCTCGGTGGTGGTGAATATTCTGGACCCGGACGCCATCGTGCTGGGCGGCGGATTGTCGCAGGTAGACCGCTTGTACGACGGCGAGCTGGCGGCTAAGCTGCGCGACTACGGATTCGGCGGCGGCGTAACAACGCCGATACTGCGGAACGTGCATGGTGACTCCAGCGGAGTTCGTGGTGCGGCGTGGCTGTGGCCGCAGGCATCTGAGTAATAGCGAGGTGCGAGATGGCGGAGACGCTCGGTAAAGCGGTAAGAAAGCAGTTGGCGCAGTTGCTCGAAGGAGGACAGGCCCATGCAACCTTTGAAGCGGCGGTGAAAGGCTTTCCTGTGAAGCTGCGCGGCGTGGTTCCCAAAGGACTGCCCTACTCGGCATGGCAGATTGTCGAACACATCCGGATTGCGCAGCGCGACATCCTCGACTTCAGCCGCAATGGAGATGGCAGCTACAAGCCGCGAAAATGGCCGCAGGCGTACTGGCCGAAGAGTGCGAAGCCGCCCAGCGCGAAGGCATGGAGCGAGTCCATCCGGAAGGTGCATCAGGATCGCAAAGCATTCGAGGCGTTGCTCGCGAAGGCCAGCGATGCCGAGTTGGTGAAGCCGTTTGCGTGGGGCAATGGGCAGTCGCCGCTTCGCCAGGCACTCCTCATCGCAGACCATGCGGCGTATCACACCGGCGAGCTGATTGTGCTGCGCAGGCTGCTGGGCGCGTGGAAAAGCTAGTTACAAGCCAAGCGCAGCGGGCCACTGTGAGGCGTGCTCAACGGTGAGGTCGGGCACGGCGGCTTGAAGTGCCTGCGGCGCCAGACCGAAGAGACAGCCCAGCAAACGTGCTCCGCAACGGCGCGCGGTTAGGACGTCCACGTCGGAGTCGCCGATCATGACGACCTCTTCGGGTTGCAGTGGCGCGGCTTCAGGATGGAGCGCCGTCGCCTCCGTGATGAGCGCGAGCAGACCTTCGGGATCGGGTTTTTTGCTCGCGAAGGAGTTTCCACCATAGTTCTGATAGAAGAACGGCGCGAGCCCGAGTGCAGCACAAATCTCGCGTGAAGGATTCACCGGCTTGTTCGTCAGCACGGCCATCGGAAGCTGAGGATGGCGTGATCTGATTTTGGTGAGCGATTCCAGCACGCCCGGATAGCAGCGAGTGTTGTCGAGCTTGTGGACGCGATAGTGTTCGAGAAAAAACTCGAAGGTGCGGCGGAAGAGCTCGCTGCTGTCGCCGGCTCCACCGTCAAGGTCTCCCGGGTCGCCGAGCGCGCGTCGCACCAGCATTGCGGCTCCATCGCCGATGTAGCCGGTGATGAGCGCATTGGGCAGCGTCGGTTTGCCGACATGCACCAGTGCCGCATTGACGGCGTTGCAGAGATCGAGCGATGAGTCGATCAGCGTGCCGTCGAGATCGAAGATCAGCAGGCGAGGCGATGGCATACAGCCAGTTTAGTGGGCCATCGTCCACTTCATGCGGCTGAAGGACCAGTGGCCGTCGTAGTAGGACCGCAAAGTGAAGTCGTACGTCCCATGAATCTGTTGCGAGGCTCCCGACTTGCGATTGCGCAGCGTCTCCGTGTAGGTGCCGGAGGAGTGGAAGGCAGAGCCGCTGCGGCGAACAGTGGGTGGGCCGAAGTGAAGGTCCGAATCCAGATTGTCAAAGACCTGATCGTACAGGGAGCGAAGCTGCGCCGGGGTATTGAAGCGCTTTCCCGACGGATCGATGAAGACTGCATCGCGTGTGTATGAGGAGAGGATGGCGCTCTCCTGTTTGTCGTGCATCCTCTGCGCAAAGATGGACAACTGTTGAGCAACGACAACGTCAGTGTCCGGCGCAGGCGCGACCGAAGGTTGTTGTAACGACACTGCCATCAGTAACGCGAGCCACATATTCGAGAGTATGCCTTCTCGAAGAGTCAACCGCAAGAAAGAAACTGCGGGCTAACCACTGATCTCGACATCGCCGGAGCCGGTGCGAATTTCCAGCGGTGGGCCACCGCCGTTGACCGGGCCGGTGAGGTGGTGGCGGGAGTGGTCGTCCTGGTGCGGAGCGTTGGGGAAGTTCACATGAATGTCGCCGGAGCCGGTAGAGGCTTCGAGGTTGAAGTGGGCGTCGGAGCCGAGGTGGAGTTCCACCTTACCCGAACCGCTCTCCAGCGATGCCGAGCCGCTGAGGTGGCCGTCGGCGTCGATGTCGCCGGAGCCGCTGCGGGCGATGAGGCCGCCGTTGAGGCCGTGGATGTGGACGTTGCCGGAGCCGGTGCGCGCTTTGACGTCACCGGCGGAGAGTTCGGCCAACTCGATGTCGCCGGAGCCGCTCTGGAGTTCGGCTGGACCAGAGACACCGTGGGCGCGGACGTTGCCTGAGCCGCTGGATGCAGAGATGTAGCGGCCAAGGCCCTCCGTAGTGACGTCGCCGGAGCCGCTGTGCAGGTTCAGCGCGACCGCAGATGGCGCCGTGATCTCGTAGTCTATGGTGATGTTCTCGTACAGGTCGTGGCTGACGTTCTCGCCGACGCGGACCGTGTTGCCCTCCTGCACGATGGGCGGGCTCTGGACGATCTTGGTGATGCGTCCATCGATGTTGCCGAAGGCGCTCCAGCCGGCGTGGATGTGGCCGACGATGTGAATCTGGTTGCCACTGCCCGCATGGACGGTGATGTTGCCGGAGCCGGTGTTGACGTAGAGGTCAGGTTGCGAGCCGACGTTGAGCGTCCGCTCGAAGTGGTCTTCAGCCAGAGCTGCGGTCGAGACGGCGAGAAGGGAAGCGGCACACAGGATGCGGAGATTCATGATGGTGACTCCTTGAACAGTATCGGAAGCAGTTGCAACAACAAAAGCAAAAACCTTAACGCAGAGGGCGCAGAGGAAGGCGCAAAGGTCGCAGAGGAATGCGAGACGGCTACGACGTTTGCTGCAGTACAACCTTGTCGCCGGCGTGCAGGCCGGAGAGAACTTCGATGCGGCTGCCGTTGGAGAGGCCGACCTTGACCGACACCACGCGATGGCCGTCCTTGCCGTGCGCGTCGGGGACCCAGACGCTGGCGTTGCGGTCCTTGTCATAGATCACGGCCTGATCGGGCACGGTGAGCACGTTCTTGTGCTCTTCCAGAACGATCTCCGCGTTGGCGGTCATGTTGGCCTTGAGCTCGCCGCCGGCGTTGTCGATGGAGATCTGTACCTCGAAGGTGGTGACGTTGTCCTTCTCCACGCCCAGCGGCGCGATCTTTGTGACGGTGCCGGCGAAGGTGCGTCCGGGGAAGCTCTGCACCTTGATGCGCGCGGCCTGGCCGAGGTAGACCTTAGCGATGTCCGACTCATCCACCTTGCCCTTGACGTACACCTGGTGGGTGTCGCCGAGCGTCATCACCAGCGTGGCGGTGGAGCCGAGCACGAGGATGGAGCTGACCGCGTCGCCGACCTGGACATCGCGAGAGAGCACGACGCCATCAATCGGCGAGGTGACGGTGGTGTAGCTGAGCTGCTCTTCGAGCTGCTTGAGCGAGGCCTGCGCCTGCTCGACCTGCGCGAGCGCCTGATGCTCGCGGGCGCTGTCGACGGCGATCTGCGCGACGGCGCGGTCGCGGGTATTGGCGGCGGCGCGATACTGCTGCTCGGCCTGGTCGAGTGACTGCTGCGAGACCACGCCGTCCTTCTGCATCTGCTGGGCGCGCTGGTAGGCGCGCTGGTAGTCGGGCAGGTCGGGGGCCTGGGCGGCGATCTTGTCATACGCGACGGCGGCGGCGGCGGAGCGCGCGTTGGAGTCCGCAGCGGCGAGCTGCGCCTTGGCGGCGGCGACCTGGTCGAGGATCTCCTGCTGGTCGAGCTGCGCGAGCACCTGGCCGACGTGTACCGGCTGGTTGATGTCCGTGTCGAGCTTGGTGACGATGCCGCTGGCCTTGGATTTGACCTCGACCTGGGTGATGGGCCAGACCTTGCCGGTGGCTACGACCGAGCGGGCGATGTCGCCGGTCTCGACCGTGCCGATCTGCGAGGGGTCCAGCGGTGGCGAGGCGGTCAGCGTATGCACGGCGAAGGCGCCGCCGGCGATGAGCACGAGCGCTCCTATGGAGCTATAGATCCAGAGCCGCTTGCGGGACTTGGTGCGCGACGATTTCAACGGGCCTCCGGGGCTGCGTGCAGGGAGTAGTACAACGTGAGATTGTTACGCACACCGGCTCGGAAATGTTCCGCGAGGCTGCATTCGGTGATGGTGTGGCCCCCCTCCCCCTGTTTTCTCGCAAAAACCGCATAAATAAGGACTTAGCCTTGGTACTCTGGATTTGCAGCACCTGGGGCTCGGGCGTCACCTCTTTGTTTTTGGTGGGCGCTTGTCCGGCCCTTCTGATGGAATCTGCGACGACAGCCTGGCGACACCTGTTTCGGCTTGAAATCTCAAAGAACGGCTTGTTCGAGTGGCGCTGGGCCAGAGAATGGGGAAGAGCCCGGTGGGTGGCCGCGCGGTCTTTCCATCTGCTGCTTTTATTGTAAGGGGCGTGTCAAGCGGGTTGGCAACCGTATGCAAGGTTGAAATGTATCGACTCCTTTGGTGATAACAACTTCTTCAAGATCCTTCGACTTCGCTCAGGATGACAGACATAGTAGTGGTTCAGGCGCGGCCAGAGAACTCTCCAGTCTCGGTGGTGACTTTGATCTTTTCGCCTTCCTTGATGAAGAGCGGGACGCGGATGACGCGGCCGGTTTCGAGTGTGGCGTCCTTGGTGACGCTGCCGGAGGAGGTATCGCCCTTGACGGCGGGTTCGGTGTAGGTCACGGCGAGCTCGACCGAGAGCGGCAGTTGCAGGCCGATGGGGTTGCCGTTGTACTTGCGGACCTGGAGCAGCGTGCCTTCGAGGAGGAAGTCGAGTGCGTCGCCGAGCATCTCATGCGGCAGGGTGAGGGTCTCAAAGCTCTCCTGGTCGAGGAAGTGGGAGCCGTCGTTGTCGGAGTAGAGGTAGGAGACGTCGACGAAGACGACGTCGGGCTCCTTGAACTTGTCGTTCGCCTTGAAGGTCTTGTCGAAGACGGCGTTGTTGAGCAGGTTGCGCATCTTGAGCCGGACGAGGGTCTGGCCGCCGCGCGCGGTGGGAGTGCTGATGTCGGAGTCGAGGCAGACGAAGGGGGCGTTTTCGTATTCGAAGAGCATCTTGCGCTTGATGTTGATTGCGTCTAAAAGTGTTGCCATCCGCCCAGTATAGGCGATGGTCCAACGACGAAAAACAAGCAACGGCAAACGCGGAGGACGCGAAGGACGCAGAGGGCGCAGAGGAAAAGCGATGACGAACGCAATGTTCGCGATGGAAATCACAAGGACCGCTATTTGGCCTTTTCCTGCTTGGGCGCGGGACTGGGCGCCCACTTCCAGTGAGGATTGCGAAGAAATTCAACGAGAACGTCCTGGGTGGCGTGATCAATGGCGAACTGGCTCACCTTATCTTCTTTGCCCGGGGCGGGTTCATGCAGGCGAACCAGTGGCGGGTTCAGCGAGCAGAAGATGTAAACGCTCACGTGACCGCCGCCCTTAACCGGCCCAGAGAGCGAAGTGATGACCGGCTCCTTCTTATCGAAGTCGGTCTTGTCCATGCTGGGCGGGGGATTCGGCGGAGTGCCCTCTCCGGCCGGAGGGTCGGGGAAGAGAATGGGTGGATCATCGCCGATGGTGACCTCGACCTGATCGACGGCCAGCTTTCCGTCCTTGTCTGTGTGGTGCTTCAAGGTGATGCGCAGCTTGGCTTCCTTGCTATTGCGGCCTTCGGGGCCCTTGGCAGGAAAGCTGAGTTGATTGTCGACCGACATCGCGACCTCCGTTGGAGAGCGGGGCCCGGAAGAGAATCAGGCGTACTTGCGCAGGACGCCTAGGACCTTGCCCTGGATGGCGACGCTGGCGGCGGCGGCGTAGATGGGGGCCATCTCGGAGTTGGAGGGCTGGAGGCGGATCTGGTTGCCTTCGCGGAAGAAGCGCTTGAGCGTGGCGTCGGTGCCGTCGATGAGCGCGACGACGATCTCGCCCTCGCGGGCCGTGCGGGTGCGCTCGACCAGGACGTAGTCGCCGGACATGATGTGCTCGTCGCGCATGGAGTCGCCGCGAACCTCGAGCGCGTAGCACTCGCGGTTGCCGAGGATGTCGCCGAGGGAGATGGTCTCGGCATGCTCGATGGCTTCGACAGGCTTGCCGGCGGCGATGCGGCCCATGAGCGGCAGGCGGTCCATCAGCGGGCGTCCGCCCTTGCGCTGCGGGATCACGTCGATGGAGCGGCTGCGGTTATGGGCGCGCTGCAGCATGCCCTTGTTCTGCAGGTTGGTCACGTGCTTATGCACGGTGGCCAGCGAGTTGAGCCCCAGGCCGGCGGCGATCTCTTCATACGAAGGGGAGTAGCCGTGCTTGGTGGTGAAGGTGGAGAGAAAGTCGATGACCTCTTTTTGCCGCCGCGTAATCGCCATACCGACATTCTAGCGAATGAAAGGCGAACTGCAAGCGAAATCCACTGGAGAATCAGCGTCGTCACACCCCAGCTCCAAAAGGGGAATGGCAGTCGATTGGTTCCAGTTTAGGAATTTCGCTTAGAAATTTCTGTAAAGCGTAAATAGTGGCGAGTGCTGACTGTGGGAAAGTGGAAAAACCCGCCGAGAACGAAGCGAGCGGTGAGTCTTCGCAGGAACCACCTTCCATGAGCCCTTCCAGGTCAGTGGAGACCAAGGATGCGTGTTTTAGTCGTAGAGGATGACCGGGCGCTGGGCCTGTTCCTGCAAAAGGGACTGAAGCTGGAGGGGCACGATGTGGACTGGGTGGGCGATGGGGAGTCCGCACTGGAGCGCGTAGCTGACCGTCCGCCGGACCTGATGGTGCTGGACCTGAGTCTGCCGCAGCGCGATGGCACCGAGGTGCTGGAGGAGATGCAGGAGCGGCTGGCGGAGACCTCCGTGCTGGTGCTGACCGGGCGCAGCGAGGTTGCGGAGCGGGTGCGCTGCCTGAACCTGGGCGCGGATGATTTTCTACAGAAGCCGTTCAGCTTCCACGAGCTTTCGGCGCGCTGCCGCGCGATTCTGCGCCGCCGCGAGCGCTTTGCGGACCCGGTGCTGCGCTGGGGAAGCATCGAGATGAACCGGACGGAGCGCACGGTCTATCACGCGGCCCAACCGGTGGAGTTGACGGTGCGGGAGTTTGCGCTGCTGGAGTTTCTGCTGCGGCGCGGTGGGGAGTGCTGCACGCGCAGCGAGCTGCTGCGGGAGGTCTGGCAGGCGGCGCCGGAGGTGGGCGCCAACGTGGTGGATGTGTACATCACGTATCTGCGCCGCAAGCTGGCGGCGGTGGTTCCGTTGATGGAGTCCGGCGATTCGGTGATCGAGACGGTGCGGGGGACGGGATACCGGATGCGGAGTTCGCGCAAGGAAGAGATTCCGCTGTTGCCGTTCGCCGGCCAGCCGATGGCCAAGGGCGCTTGATGGAGGTCGGGATGACGTTGCGCGAGCACTATGTCCGCGAGATGGAGCAGGGGCTGCACGATCTGTGCCAGCCGGTGACCAGCCTGCAGTGCCGGCTGGAGCTGGGCAAGATGGCGAATGATGAGGCGAGCCTGCGGGAGACGGTGGATGAAAGCCTGATGGAGACGCGCCGGATCTTTGCGGCTATCGCGGGGATACGGGAGCGTCTGCTGGCCAGTCCGGGTGAAGAGGAGCGAACGAACGAGCAACCGGATTGAATGGGGGCCGATGTTGGAGTCCAGGGCAGGAACAGGCCGGACGGTGGTGGTGGCGAGCGCGGATGCAGCGTTGCGGCAGAGATTGACTTCCAGCCTCAGCGGCATGCGCTGGCAGGTGCGCGCAGCCGCCGGCGGCGCTGAGGCCATGGCGCATCTGGAGGAGCAGGTGCCGGAGGTGCTGCTGCTGGACCACTGGCTGCCGGACCTGGAGGTGGGGGAGTTTTCGCGGCAGATACAGAGTTTGTATCCGGGCATGGAGCTGCTGGATGTGCAGGGAGAGGCGCTGTCGGGAAGCCGGGCCGGGTCGCGGCGTGGGGAACTGCTCTATGCGCTGCGAACGGCCGGGACTTCGGCGCGGGAGTCCGGGGACGTCGCGGAGGTAGCAGCGGTGGAGACTACGCGGGCCCCAAAGCAGCGCAGCGCTGGGCCAGCGGCTCCGGTGATTGAGGGCATGGTGGGCGAGAGCGCGCCGCTACGGGAGATGATGCGGCTGGTCGCGCTGGTGGCTCCGCGTTCGACGACGGTGCTGATTGAAGGCGAGACCGGCACCGGCAAGGAGTTGGTGGCGCAGGCGGTGCATCGGTGGAGCAATCGCAGCAGCAAGCCGTTTGCGGTGCTGAACTGCGCTGCGATTCCGGAGTCGCTGCTGGAGGCCGAGCTGTTCGGGCACACGCGCGGCGCGTTTACGGGAGCGGTGCAGTCGCGGACGGGAAGGATCGAGGCCGCGGACGGCGGAACGCTTTTCCTGGACGAGATCGGGGAGATGCCGCTGGCGTTGCAGGCCAAGATGCTGCGCTTTCTGGAGTGCGGGGAACTACAGCGGGTGGGTGAGAACGATGCGGTGCGCGTGGACGTGCGGGTGGTGGCCGCGACCCACCAGGACCTGGAGCGGCGCGTGCAGGAGGGTACCTTTCGTCTGGACCTGTACCACCGGCTGGCGGTGTTTGTGATCGAGGTGCCGCCCTTACGGCAGCGCAGAGAGGACATCCCGCTGCTGGCCGAGCACTTTCTTGCGGAGTTGGGGCGGAGCGCGCCGCGCAAGCGGATGTCGGCCGAGTTCCTGGCGGGGCTGATGGAGTTTGACTGGCCGGGCAACGTGCGCGAGCTGGCGCATGTGCTGGAGCGCGCGGTGATTCTCTCGGACGACGCGATGACTTTGCGTCTGGAGCACCTGCGGCTGCGGAGTGGGGCGAGGGGGTAGCCACTCTGAGAGATCTCTCATGCGTGGCGGCGCAAAACACTGAAAAGTCTGAAGATGTCCTCAAAATGAGGCGAAAGGATTGGCATGAGCCGTGCTTCTACCAGCATTGCTGGACTGGAGGCACGAACCATGACGGACTACAGAGCAGAGTGGAACGAGTTGGAGCTGGTGGATGCGGAGTTGGCTACCAGTGAGGGAGTGGCATCCTGGAGTACGGCGGAGGCAGAGTTCACAGAGGCATCGCCCAGGCCGTCGTCCATGCGTCTGGCGCCGATGGAGGATGCGGAGCGTGACCGGTTGCTGGTGGAGCATCTGCCGACGGTGCGCTATGTGGCGCGACGCATCCATGAGAGGCTGCCGCAGCATGTGGAGCTGGACGACCTGATCTCGGCCGGCATGGTGGGGCTGATCGATGCGTTCGGCAAGTTTGATCGCAGCAAGCAGGTGCAGTTCAAGAGTTATGCGCAGTTCCGGATTCGCGGGGCGATCCTGGACTCACTGCGGATGCTGGACTGGAGCCCGCGGGAGCTGCGCCGCAAGGGGCGCGCAGTGGAGGAGGCAGTCCGGGCCGCGACCCAGCGGCTGGGACGCACACCAACGGAGCCGGAGATCGCGGCGGAGCTTCATGTATCGCTCGCGGAGTATCAGCAACTGGCGGGCGATCTGAAGGGGCTGGAGATCGGCAGCCTGCACATGGAAAGAACCGAGGATGCCGGCGATGAGGAGCTGGGCTATGTACCGGCGTCTCCGCAGGAGGGCCCCCTGAACCGGTGCCTTCAGGGCGAGATGCGGCAGTTGCTGATCGACGGGATTGAGGAGTTGCCTGAGAAGGAGCGTATGGTGATGACGCTCTACTACTATGAGGAACTCAACATGAAGGAGATCGGGATGACGCTGGGGGTGGTGGAGTCGCGCGTGTCGCAACTGCACTCGGCGGCGGTGGCGCGCCTGCGGGGAGTCTTGACGACGACTGCGACCTCGGCCAGCCGGCAAAGCGTCGCAGGCCGATATAAGCACTAGCGGCTTCGGGTAGCCGTGAGGAAAATTAATTCTGTGACATCTCTCAAGTTAGGCGTGGAGGCCGCCGATACTGTGGTCGAGGTGATGCTTCGTGGGATTGCCGGATAAGAAGAGCAGGAGAAGGGAAGAAGAAGCGGCCGTGGCACGGAACGATGACCGGTCGCCGGACCGTGGTGCGGGCCGGGATGGCATGGTGGAGTTGCTCGACGCGCGCACGTGCGACCACCCCTCAAAGGTGAGGATGGAGAAGGTCCGGCGGCTGCGGGAGTTGATCGCGCGCGGGGAATACTTCGTCCCGGCGGCGGATTTGGCGGAGAAGATAGCGGCCGCGATGTGGGGCAGAGGGCCTCTTCAGCAATAGGGGATCGGCGGGTACGGGAGAGATTCCTCGTAGACAATAGAGGCAGCAGTGCGCGGCGGTTCCTGGGCGCATCTGATGTCTACTGTCTACGGAGGAAATGGATATGAGTGAGTGGGTGACGCTGACTGCGTCCGATGGAAATGTGCTGCAGGCGTATGTGGCGCGGCCGGTGGGTGAGCCGATTGGGGCGCTCGTGGTGATCCAGGAGATCTTTGGGGTCAACCCGTCGATCCAGAGTGTCGCGGACAGCTATGCAAAGGATGGCTTTGTGGCCGTCGCGCCGGCGATCTTCGACCGCATCGAGAAGGGCGTGTTCCTCGGCTATGGGCCGGAGGACATGAAGAAGGCGTACTCGCTGTATCCGCAACTGGACGGGGACAAGGCGTTGCTGGATATCGCGGCGGCCTATGAGTATGCGCAGGGCACGGGCAAAGGAGTGGGCGTGCTGGGCTTCTGCTACGGCGGGCTGATGAGCTGGCTGAGCGCCACCCGCGGCGAGAACGTGAAAATGCAGCCGGCGTGTTGCGTCGGCTACTACGCGGGCGGCATCGGCAAGTTCGCGGCCGAGGAGCCGAGTTGCCCGGTGCTGCTGCACTTTGGCGCGGCAGACGACCACATCGGCAAGGACCAGATCGACGCCGTGCGGGCCGCGCATCCGGACGTGGAGATCTATCTGTATGAGGGCGCGGGGCACGCGTTTGCGAACCCCGACCGTCCCAGCTATGTGGCGGAGGCGGCGAAGCTGGCGCGGGAACGGTCGCTGGAGTTCTTGAAGGGGAATATCGCCTGAGTTCCCCAGGCCCATTCCTCTCCCGGGAATACCACGCGGAAGTCCTGTTTGTGGGCCTTTGCGTGGTATCTTTAATTGGACACTGATAGAAGTGGACTAGAGCAAAGAGAATTGGAGCAATACCCGCCGTGTTGGCAACAGCGAAGAAGACAGACATTATTACCAAGTTCCGGACGCATGAGTCGGACACCGGAAGTCCTGAGGTGCAGATTGCGATCCTGTCGGAGCGCATCGGGGAGTTGACCGAGCACTTCAAGACCCACAAGAAGGACCATGGCTCGCGCCGTGGCCTGTTGATGCTGGTGAGCAAGCGCCGCGGCCTTCTGGACTACCTGAAGAAGACTGACGCGGACCGCTATCGTGACGTGATCGGCAAGCTGGGTATCCGCAAGTAGGCCTTTATTGTTGGCTGCGCGGAGAGAGAAAAACCGAGCGGCCTCCCCCCTGGAGTGGTTGACGATTGAATTCCCCAGAATCCAACGGGATTGTTGGAGCAACAGCCCGAATGGAAGCGACGCAAGTGGCTGAGCCGCTGCTGCGCCTGGATTCGCTCACAACCGCCTCCATAACCGAAAGTTTTGAAGCCCCGACCGAAGATGTTTCGGCGGGGCTTTTGTCTTAGCGCTTTTCCCATCCTGTATCCGGCTTGCAGAGGCAAGCAAAATACAGGGGTCTCTCCACTCCGGCAGCCAAAGACGCCGCCTCCGGTCGAGATGACGGACGTTCGGAAATGCGGATGAGACACAAGCTTAGAGACAGAAGATAAAGAGAAAAAGAGGAACGAATATGAAGCACGACGTAACCGTAGAGCTTGCCGGTGGTAAGCACATCAAATTTGAGACAGGACGCATCGCCAAGCAGGCCTCCGGCGCGGCGTATACGACGAGCGGAGACAACGCCGTTCTGGCGACCGCTGTGGCCTCACCCGACCCCAAGGAGGGCATCGACTTCTTCCCGCTGACCGTGGAGTACCGCGAGTTCACCTACGCCGGTGGACGCATCCCGGGCGGCTTTATCAAGCGCGAGGGCCGGCCCAGCGAGAAGGAGATCCTGACCTGCCGCCAGATCGACCGCCCGATCCGCCCGCTCTTCCCGGAGGCGTTTCGCAATGAGACCCAGGTGGTCGCGTTCGTGTACTCGGCCGACAAGGAAAACGACCCGGACGTGCTGGGCATCAACGGCGCGAGCTGCGCGCTGTCGCTGAGCGACATTCCGTTCCATGGCCCGGTGGGCGCGGTGCGCATCGGCCAGATAGACGGCCAGTTCATTGTGAACCCAACGTACTCCGAGCGGCTGGTGAGCAAGCTGAACATCATGGTCGTCGGCACCAAGGACGGCATTGTGATGGTGGAGTCCGGCGCGAAGGAGGTCTCGGAAGAGGTTGTTCTGAACGCCATTGAGTTCGCGCACGTGGAGATCAAGAAGATCGTCGCGGGCATCGAGCAACTGGTGTCGCTGGCGGGCAAGACCAAGCGCACGGTCGCTCCG
>Ga0302199_1001273_pt1 | contig 12799 bp, 17 predicted proteins | sample II_Bog_N2_3_FD_194588 | JGI IMG/M metagenome (GOLD analysis project Ga0302199, IMG submission 194588) | Peat permafrost microbial communities from Stordalen Mire near Abisko, Sweden - II_Bog_N2_3 | ecosystem: Environmental > Terrestrial > Soil > Wetlands > Peat | place: Sweden: Abisko, Stordalen... | reverse complement strand
GGCACGGGCGGCACGGGCGGCAAGGTCGGCGGCACGGGCGGCGGCAAGGTCGGCGGCACGGGCGGCGGCACGGGCGGCGGCACGGGCGGCACGGGCGGCGGCAAGGTCGGCACGGGCCCATTCATCGTCCGCAGGCTTATTGCCTGCGATCCAATGATCGAAAAGATCTGCTATCTTTTCGATGGCCGATTTTGTGTCGGGCGTTGAAGCGTATTTAATGACCCCAAATTCTGGGTCGATCAGCAGCCAGTGGGCAAATCGTGGCCAGACCAATTTCAGGTCGGACCCTTCCTTGATGGCATTATAAAAAGCCTCGGGCCACGCCCTGGCTGCTTCCACGGGGAGGCCCTCGAATAATCTGTCCTGCAAATACGAGAGAACCTCGGGAATCCCCAGCAGACGCGGGTAATCACTATGCTTCCCGCTGTGGAGCGTGCAGCCTACGGCGCATCCCTTGCCATCTTGCCAATAACCGTAGCCCTGGACGAGTTGATCGGCCTCGCGGTGCTTGCGCACGCGATCTAGGTATTTTTTCTTGATCGCCGGATCGTTGTGAAAGGCGAGGAGTGGTTTTTCTGTCGTGGTTGTTGTCATGGTGTTGCGGGGTTGGGTTTCGAGGTAGAGGTGATTTTTTAAGCAGTGGCTTTCCTGCGGCTGCGATAGCCGAAGAGGAGTTTCCGATCAGAAGAGGTTCCCCTCTCCTGCTCGAAGCGGTTGCAGGCGGCATTCACCGAGTTGCAGAGACCGGCGATGGTGCCGGGCGGCTCCTCGGAGATGCTCATAGTGAGAGGCTTGCCGTTCATCTTGCGAAGTCCGTCCGTGGTGTTGGGATTCATGGCGATTAGTTCCAGTCCTCGGGTGGTTTGCCCTCTGCGCGGATTTTCAAATCGACCTTTATGAAGTGTTCCCAGGTCACAGGCTTTTTTGCGTGGTCGGCGTGCATGACCGCGTAGCGAAGGCGCTCGGTGATGGAGAGAAGGCCCTCTTCCTTGGCCAGTTGGCACAGGAGGGCATAGGGTTTCTCCACATGGCCGTCGACGACGACCTGGAGCGCCCTCGCTGGAAAATCCAGCCCGCGAGACGAAAGGATGACCTTGAGGTCGCCTCGTGTCGGCATGCCTGGAAGATAGAGCTTGTGCGGGCCGCGTCGGAGGAGCTGCTCCATCTCCTTGTGCTGGCCGGGCTGCAGCTCCTTCATCAGGAGGTTGGTGCAGCAGAGCACCATCGGGCATCCGCTCCGGTCATGGATCTCGCGGATCGTCTCTAGGCACTTGAAGAACGCCACATTCTGGTAAGTGAGTCTGAGCAGGTGCATCTCATCCAGGATCAGAAGCCGATCCGGAGAGAGGGCATTGATGATGGCCAACTTCATGTCGTTGGTGTTGCCCTTCTCGGCGGTGCGGAGCACACGCCCGATAGCGGCGCTCATTCCACCGAGGCCGGAAGCAGTCTCCATGCGGACAAAGGGGCTGCCGCCGTGATTGTTGTGAACGGAGTAGTTCTCCAGCGCCCAGGTCTTTCCGATGTGACTGTTGCCGATGACCCAGCCGATGGTCTTGCTCTCCCTGGCCAGCTCGCAGAGATCCCAGATGCTGCGAGCCGTGGGCGTCATGACGAACTCGGCGCGACCCTTGAACTGCTTTTTCTGACGGGAGAGCCATTCCTTGGCCCGTTCGGCCATATCGTCGGGGATATCGTAGCGGGTGCCATCAGCAGGGTTGACGTGTTTCCCCCGATAGACCTTCCCAACCGTCGTCGGGTGATAGCTGACGGCCTTGGCAAATTCCTCCAGCGTGCTGGGATGAACGGTGTCAGTAGCCCAGAGGAAGCACTCCTGCATTACCTTGGATTTCCAGGGCGTGCAGTTGCTCATGTTGGCCTTGATGTCCTGAGCGGCAAAGGGCCAGCGTTGCCGGATGGTGCTGCCGTGATTACGAAGTGAGATCTCGGACTGGGCAGGGATCAAGGCTCCTGCGTCGTCTTGATTGCTTGCTTCTGGGTTCTCGGGTTCTTCGGGGAACTCTGTTGCTGTTTGTGTCATGGTTTGGTTTCGGGGTTTGGGTTACGGGGGTTTACTGAATGAAATCGGCGAGGGAGGTGCGGTGCTCTTCGAACTCGTCACCGCCGTCCTCCTCGGGGGATGGTGTCGCCATCGGCTGACTGGCTGTTCGTTCGCGTAGATCGCGCAGATACCGGTCGCGGCCACGTTCCTCATCGGTGGCCTTCTTGTGTGCCTCAAGAACACGCTGCATTCCCTCTGCAACGGGCGTGCTGCGGATGGTGCGACCGGAGGCATTGTCGTCAAAGGCGCTCTCCGGGATCAGATCAGCGCGGGCGAGCACATCGACATTTTTGGAGGTGCGTCGTTCCTGCTCGGCGAGATACTCGGCCCTCTTGCCGCGCACGCTGGCAACGGTGTGGTTGAGGTAAGCCTGATTGCGTCGAATCCCGCGAGCCACAGCCTCGGGATCGTCACGCCTGGCGATCTGGCGCGTCCAGAGACCGGCGAAGAGACCGTCAGGGCCGATGACCAGCGCATACTCAGGATGCTGCGGATCAAAGTGGAGCGTGATCTTGGTGCCCTCCGGGAGCATCTCCTCGGGATTGTCGGTGCCGAAGTACCAAGTCTTTTTCCGCTTGTTTTCGGTGATCTCTACCTTTGCCTGGCGGCGCTCTACCTTGAGCGAGAAATGACTATCCTCATAGAACCGGATGAGTGCTCCGGGAGGAATGAAGGCCACACGGGTGAGGGCTGAGAGCCGTTGCCCACGCTCCCAGGGTGACTCCATCACGGGCAGCCACTCGATGTGCGGTTCCAGGGCCTTGTCCAGGTGAACCAAGTCGCGTGGATGCTGAAAGTCGGCCTGAGTGCCCCGGATGCGCCAGAGATTGATCTGCCGGAAACCCTCCATCTGGTGATCCCGTCGCCGATTGATCTTATCCACTACCTCGTGCGTCTGGATCAGTGCCTCGTCGAGCGATGGGTAAGGGCCGTCGAGTTCATCGCGCAGTTCCCTGGGAAGCAAGAGAGATGCCTTGGCGATGGCTACGGCTTCCCGGTCGCTGCCGTAGAGGGCGGCGGGGGAATGATCGCGATCCTTGCCCACCTGTCCTGGGAGAGATCCCTGCTCGTTGTGGAAAAGGTTGTGCCAGGACTCCAGCGGCCCCTTGCCACGAGGATTGCCGGAGGAGCCTTCCATCCAGGCGAGGACGAAGCGGCCCTCCATGCTGGTGAAGCCGACGCGGATCTGTCCCCCTGAGAGATCATAGAGCATCTGCGCCTCAGCGGCTGAGAGAGTCGCTGTCCCGCGCTCCAGGACAAGATGCATCGGGTAATCGAGAGGATAGCCGTGCTGCATCAGGAGCGAGGCGACCAGGAGAAGCATGTCGCGGCGTTGCAAACGTGCGCGGGTGCCGTCGTCGCGGGGGAGATCAGGACGCAGGCCAAATTTCAGATACAGGCCGCTTGCATAGTCGAGGCAGCCGAGCTGCAGGATGCGGACAGGATCGAGATAGCCTTGCACCTTGCACTTGCGGTCATGCCAGACATCGTCAAAAAAGACATACTCCAGCCAGCGCACCCCCTCGCGGGTGCCGGGGAGGAAGGGGAGATGGGCAGCGGCGGCAGCTGATCCCACGCGAGCGAGCACCTGCTCGGCCTTGGGAGGCTGTGCCTGCTTCATCAGATTCGTATAGCTCCACCCGTCGGGATGATTCCTGCTGCCGGTGGGAGGGGGTGTCGCGTAGCCGGGAATGGCGATCCGGGGATTGCCGGTCTGCTTCCACTCCCTCCATCGCTCGATGATGCGGCGATAGGCTGGCTTGCTCTTGCGCTGATTGCCGAGCATCTGACCTCCTGCCCATTCCAGGAACTCCCTGGGGAGAGTGACATCCTCTCCACGATCCCAGAACCTGGAAAACTCCCGCTTGTCCACCAGGGCCAGATCCCCCTCCTCCTGCCAGGATTTCAGCAGGGCATAGAGGCGACCGACCGACTTGCCGTGACGGGCCGAGAGAGCCTGGAAGCGGGAGCGTGCGGGGGAACCGGAGGAGATGATCTCCTCAAACTCCCGCTTGAGATCCAGGGCCTTGACCTGCACGTGGGCCGGGAAATCATAGAGGGTCACTGAGGAAGAGGCAGGGAGGGCGAGAGTGCTCATGGGTTGAAAAGGCGAAGGACTAGGAAAGCTGAAGGGTGAAAGCTGAAAGCTGAGGAGCTGCGGTGAAGGGGCTGTTTTTCATTCAGGTTTCAAGTTTCAGCTTTCAGCTTTTTCTATTGTTGTTACTTGCGCAGGGCCTTGCGGCGTTTCTGACTCGCTAGAGCGCCCTCATAGAGGTCGTGGGCTTGGAGCTTGAGTTTATCCAGCTCCTCATCGTCCAGGATGTCCCAGGCTCGCTCCTTGCCGGGGCCTTCCAGGAGAAGTAGCTCAACCATCGTCTCGGCAGTGCGGCGGCAGACGGCGGGGGCGTGCTCCTCGTACTCATCACGGGCGATCTCCGCATCGGTGCGCTTCTCGGCGCGTGGGGCCCCGTTTTTCTTGGTACCGCGATAGCCGCCGCGCTGGTCGGGTAGATCAAGCCAGAGTTGTGTATAACTGCGATCACCTACATATTTGGCGACCGCCTGAACGACAGGATGAGCCATGTCGATGGACTCGTTATTCAAGGTAGAAAGGCTGTCGATCAATTCTCCCAAAAGAGAAACCTCGGCAAATTCCGCATTATGCGGAATTTTGCGGCCCTTCGTTCCGGAGGCTTCCAGGAACTCTTCGGCAATGCGCATGAACCGGCTGGCCGTATCCTGACTTTTCGGGAAGTGCTCCTTGAGCCAGGGGCCATAGTTGCCGTGTCCGAGACGGCTCTTGATTTCGATCAGGGCGAGTCCTTGCAGACATCCGCAGATGCCGGAGATTTTGTCGTAATGCAGGCGTGCTGCATCAAGCCTGCCAAAGGTCGCCCCGAGTTCGTCGAGACTCATGGCGTCGAGACCGAGGCCGCTTCGGGCGGTGACTTTGGAAACTTGGCCCGGTGCGACGATTTCGAGTGCCGATGTAGGCTCGTTGCTGTTGTGGCTGTGCGACTGGCTGCCGGGCGCAGCCAAAGTGGTGGAGGATTTTTTGCTCATAGATATTGACGGGGGTTAGGCAGCTGGGTTGGAGTCGGGGGATGACAACGGAGGAATTTCGTCAGATCTGTGACCTGGCAAATGATCGCAACGAGAAGAAGCAGGCATGGCTTCGCCAACTGCTGGTGATAGCCTCTGCTGCTCTGACGGCATTGGTTGCGTTTCGCTCAGGAGACCACAGCGTGGGCATGTCTCTGTGGTCTCTGCGGATTGGCTGGGTAGCACTCGGACTCGGTATCCTGCTTGGAGCATTTTCACTCCACGGCGAAGTATGGATTGCACACGAGCTGACGAGACGTGTGCTGGAACAGGCAAAATCACGCAGTGTGACCGGCGCGACTGGAATTTCACCTGTCGGTGCCAATCTGCCCGCGCGGTATCGAGCAGCCAAAGGAGGCTTCTGCGGATGCCTGATATTGGCCGTGCTTGCCCTCGTGACTCATGCTGTATTGAGCTAGAAGACATAATCAGGCTTCGAGTGCGTTGGTTGCTCCTGCAGGGATCGGGGAGCGTTCGTTCATCCAGGCCAGTTGTTCCTTGTGGATCTGATCGCGCAGCCGATCGATGGCATCCATCTCGGCAACCGTCAGCTCACGCCTCTGTTGCACTGCGATGCCATGGATCTCGATGATCAGAGCCATGCGGTCTGCATTGGTCATGGGAGGGCACTTGCCGCAGGAGCCAGCGCCAGACGCGCACCAGTCGCAGTGCGGAGTGACGCGATTAGGGAGGATTTCGGATTCGGGATTCCTAACTTCTGAATCCTGACTTCTGACTTCTGCTTGTTGTGTCATGGTGTTGTTGGTTGCGGGTTACGGGGTGGGTTACTGAGTGCGGGAATTGAGGAAGCGGATCAGCTCGGCGCGAGGGATGCGGTACATCGTCTTGGAGGCATTGGGGGATTCGAGAGACGTTGCCTTGATCGCTCCTGACTCGATCAGGTTGATCCAGTGCTGCGGGCCGGTTCCGAAAAAGCGCATGAGGAAGGGAATCGAGAAGATCTCCTTGTCCGCAGGAAGGTGATGTTTGAAATCAAACTCAGGTTGCGGAGGCAGGCCTGCGGGCTTCGGTGCTGCTGGAGTGGGTTTGTTCATCGCGAGTCCGGGATCTGGGTTAGGCGGCAGGTGAAAGGGCTGAAACCTGAGACTTGAAAGCTGAAGGGGCCGAGGTGCGCCGTGCTTTGATTGCCTTGCGGTGATGGCGAAGATTCATAGCGGCCTCCTCTGAAATGGGATTCCAGGGCCGGATATGTTCGGCAATCAGTGCCATGATCCAGTCAGCGTTTTTTTTGCCCTTGATAGTCAGGAAACTCACCCGATCTTTCCCATGACGGAAACTTGCCATATTGAACGGTGAGCCTTCGCAGTTCTGTAGAAGTACTCTCACTGGCATGTGAGGATGGAGCTCGTTCAGAATCTTCGTTGGGAAGTGTTTTAGAGAGGCCATGTTCTTAGAGGGGTTAGGCGGCGCTGAGGTCGCGAGCGAGTTTCTCTCGGACGGCTGTGCGGATGTACTTCGACCGATCGCTGTCCATAGACACGACGGCTTGATCCAAGGTCTCCTTCATTTTCTTGGGCATCCACACGGCGACGAGAGCCGCCTTCTGGCGCTGTTTTGGCTTTGTGCTGTCAGACATATTGAATGGAATATAATTGAATTATACACCGGTCAACAAGAAATTGACGCGGTGAGCAAAAAAACCTTTTATACACCCATGCCCGGAAAAAGATCTGATGGACAAACCCTGATTGCAGCAGCCCTTGATGCCGAGATGTTGGCCTTGATGGACTCGATGCGTGGAGGAAAGAGCCGCAGTCAGTATCTACGAGAGGCAATAGCCGAGAAACTTGAGGGCATGGGGCACAAGATTCCAGGTGAATGGATTAACGCACCCGACAGAGCGAGGCCCTTGATTAATGCGACACAGAAAATCAAAGGGAAAGGAGCTAAGGGTATTCAGACAATATATCACTCACCCTCTGCATCCACGCCTCAGAGGGGTGCATCCACTGCCAAGGCGGGGAAAAAGCCAAGTAAGAAGAAATGACCTCACCTGCCGCGACCTTCTTTGTCCATGACCAGGGCGTGCAGATTGGGCCGCTGCCAATGGAGGAAATCGCAACCCGATGGAAGTCGGGTCAGATCACGCGTGACGCTCTTTACTGCGCGGATGGCTGGCCGTCCTGGAAGCCTCTGATTGCTTCCGAGGAGATGGCGGTTTTCTTTCGCCCTCCCCGTTATAAATCCTTCGGGGGAAAGTTTTGGAAACACATTCTATGGGCTTTTCTAATTGCTGGCGCAGTTACTCTTTATGGCCTTTTCGGCACCTATCGCGGGTGGCCGATGCTTTCCGATCTTCCTCCAGTTGGGCCGCTGCTGATTTTTGCAGTCATCTACTTCCTTCCCACGCTGATGGCCTCAAAATCTGAATGGGTGGGATGGATAGCGCTCTTGAATCTCCTTTTTGGTTGGACTGTTGTTGTTTGGATTGCCTGCATTATTGCTGCCATCGTGAGCCCAAAGAGAACTCAGTAATCCATGCCCCCTGATCCTTTTACAGAATTCCTCGTTTCGATTCTGTTTGTAGCTGCGGTTTTTGCCATCGGTATCTCAAGGAAATAGTCCGCCCCCTTAGCGTCTTTGCGTCTTGGCGCGAGTACTCATTCTTTCCCCACCGGATGCCACCTAGAGGCAAAAAAACTCTTATAGTTTTTGCGGTTTTTGGGGTCAGCTAACGCCCTTTGATGCTTTGTGCCAGCCTTGCTGGCATGCACCCCTCGGAAGGAAAAATCTTAGACAAGCGCGACGATCAGTCGCCCGCTAAAGCCCCTTTTATCATGGGCATGGATTTAGGCCATGGCCCGGATCGCGCCGTTGTGGCGATCACGTCTTTTGGAGCGTTGCTCCATCTCGTCTGTTCTGGGGGGAACAACCGGCACCGTCGTCTGCCGTCATGGTCAGGCGGCGGTGCCTCCTCAAGATTTCCGTATGTGAATAGCCGCCGTCGGGAAGTCATTACGCCCGGCGGCGGTGCCCTTCCCCCCTGCGTCTCTGCGTCTTTGAACTCGGGCGTGCCCACGCCGCTCGCCCCTAAAGGGGCTGCTTCGCAGTCCTACCAGCTCCCGCCAGTCGCTGGTTTGCGCGAGAACTCTCCCCTCTGTCAGTAACCCAAACCCAAACCCAAACCAATACCCACATGCATCAAGAACTCATCAACTTCATTGCCTGGATCACCAAGGCCAGCAAATCCCTCATCGCCGCTCTCCTGCCCGTGCTGGAAAGCGATCTTTCCGCACTCCTGACCGAGCTGCTCCCCATCGCCGAGCAGGTCGTTGTCGGACTGGCTACTAGCTCCATCAGCGGCAAGGAGAAGCAGGCAGCTGCCTTCTCCACCATCACCAGCACCGCCGAGGCCGCAGGCATCCAGGCCACAGCCCAGGCCGTCAACATCGCCATCGAATTGGCCGTGGCAAATCTGCCGAAGACCAGCACCGCAGTCAGCGGAACGCAGGTGCCTCCTGCATCTACCTCTGCTGAGTCCAGCCCGGTCGTGCCGGAGCAAGCGGCCTCCTGATCCGAACACTCACCCCTAATACCCGCGCAAATGGACTGGAACACCACAGGCAAACTTCCCTGGCAGAGCGGCGCTTTTGTCGGCGCTTTTGTCGGACTGATTGCCGTGGTGCTCCAGTTCTTCGGGTATCACGTCGATAAGCCAGCCCTCACGAATTACGTTCTCCAGGGCATTTCCATCCTTAGCCTCATCTGGTCGCTGTACCGTACGATCAAGCGGACTCAGCCCATCATCTGGATGCGCGGCACCGTTCCCGGTGGAGCATTCAATCCACAGGCTGAGGTACGCAAGGCCGAGCCAGTACCTCCCGGACCTCTGCCCTCGTCGATCGACGCTCGCCGCTCTTCCGGAGGATACGCTTATCCCGGTGCGCTTGGGATGCTGGGACTTTGCTTTATTTCTGTAGGCATCCTGATCGCCTGTCATCCGCAGACTCCAGAAGTCGGAAGTCAGAAGTCAGAAGTCAGGCCCGAACGAGATCCGGAAGTTCCCCGTGTGCTGCATCCCGATCTCTCGACTAACCCCATCTCCAATCTTCCGTCTTCCATCTTCCAGAGCCTTCGGCTCTCTCCCGGCATCGACATCGGTACCAACTCGCACGGCCAGACCATCTACGGTCCGAGCCTGACACTTCGCGGAGGCATTGAGTTCTGATGAACCCCGCCACTCCCGATCTCGCCGCTCTCTGGGACAGCATGGAGCTGACCGACCTCCCGCGCTTCATTGCACCCCGCAATGCCATCCAACGTGGCAAATCTCGCTATGCCGCCGTCGAGGCCCGCACGGGTGTTCCCTGGATGGTGATCGGCTGCCTGCATCAGCGGGAGAGTGGGGGTGACTTCACTTGTCATCTCCACAATGGCGATCCGCTCACGGCACGCACGGTGCATGTCCCCGCTGGACGGCCCATTGAAGGCAATCCTCCTTTCCCCTGGGAAGAGAGTGCGGTCGATGCGCTTCACTACGAAGGTCTGGCTGGACTGAACTGGAGCGATCTGCCGTCCACTCTCTACCGCATTGAGCGGTTCAACGGTCTCGGCTACCGCGCAGAGGGGATCTTCAGCCCCTACCTCTGGGCCGGAACCAATCACTACACCCAGGGGAAATTCGACGAGGATGATCACTTTGATCCCTCCGAGGTAGATCAGCAGCCGGGATGCGCCGGGATGCTGAGCGTGCTGGGCTACGGGCCATCCAGCCCCTCGGTTCCCTCTTTCTGGCAACGGGTCGCCGCCGCCCTGGACCGCATTTTTTGAAATCATGATTGCTGAAGCCATTACCTCGACAGTTGAAGCTGCCAATAACTGGCACATCCTCAACACCATTATCGCTATCGCGAGTCCTTTGGCCGTTGCAGCCGCTTTCCTTTGGAAACAGAGCAACCCCGACAAGGTCAACATCCAGCAGCCTCTCAAGGTCGATGTGCTCAAGGACATGGCCACCAAGGAGGAACTCCGCGCTCATCGGGACGAAAACATACGTGAGCAGAACAAGCTCGAACAGCGCATGACCCAGATCGAGCGCAAGATGGAGACCGACAAGACGGAGATCATCGCGGCCGGGAGCGAGAGAGGCAAGCACATCTATGACCGGATCGGTGGCGTGCTTACCGGCATCGAGCGCATCTCCACCAGGCTAGGCCGCGTCGAAGGCCGTCTGAAAATCACCACACTAGAAGAATGACCACGCTCCTTCTCATCATCCTGGAGCGCGTCGAATTCGCACTGAGGGAATCAACCCTCAAGGCCGAGGCGCAGCTGCAGCGCCGTGTCGGGGAGACCGAGTTTGCCGATGCCCTGCGCGAGCTGCGCAACGCCAAGTTTATCGAGTCCTCCGTCAATCCGCTGACCAAGGACATCTCCTGGCAAATCACCAAGGCGGGGATCGCCTATCTCAAGGGAGGAAAATAAGTGTGCGCCGATTCACGAACAGATTCACTGGCCGCCAGGCTGAAACGCGCCGAGATCTTCGACGAGTATTTCGGCTGGTGGCTCTCACAGCGTCCCTCCTTTGCGGAGCGACTGGAATGGCTGGATCTGCATGGCTGTGCGACGACGGCGGGAGCGTTGAGCCGTCTGCACCGATCTTCGGAGGCCTCGGTCTGGCGCATGGCCGAAGCGGCGAAGGCGCGCGAGGTGATGGACAAGAACTTGCCCAAGGATCTGGACGAAACGATCCGCAAGGCCCTCAAGGATGCCCGCTTCAGCGAAGTGCTTGGGGAGATCTCACACGAGATGCTCATGGATCACCTAAAGGTGGAGCACGATACGGCAACGCTCAAACTCAAGGAGAAAGCGCTTCGTCTCAAGACCAAGGAAGTGGAGATTTCGCAGGAGCGTTTGGAAATCCAAACCTGCGAGAAGTTCATCGAGTGGATGAGGGACGAGGTGGCCAAGGGTATTGCCAGCGGCAGTCTCAGCAACTCGGAGAAGATCTCCCGGCTGCGCAAGCGCTTCTTTGCGGATGTGGATCAACTAGAGGCCTCCGGCAAGGTCGTACTGCCCAAATGAAGTTCTCCCCGCGCCGTCTCTACGAGCAGACCCTGCAAGTCGCTGTGCGTGCAGAGCGCGTCGTGGTGGCCTTCTGGGCACGCCGTTGCCGCAAGAGTACCAATCTCGGAGCCATCGCCTTTGACGAGATGTCTGCCGAATCCGGCAAGACGGTGATTTCTGCTTCAGCATCGCTGCTGCTCGGCACCGAGCTGGTCAATATGACTGTCTCTGCGACTGAGCAGGCGATCCTGGTCTCCAGTGAGGCAGAGGCCGTGCAGAGCATCTTTGAGAATCAAGCGGCGACCGAGCAGCTCGACTTCAAGTGCGCCAATGCCGAGACCGGCAAGATATACCACGGGATGACGCGCGAGGACTTTGCCGATCTGTATAAGAGCAAGCGGCTGGAGATGCGGCTCTACCATGACCGCACGGCGTATTCCCGTCAGCTGGTCATCGCTCCGAATCCTGCCACGGCTCGCGGCTGGCGCGGTACCGTCTTTCGGGATGAGGCCGGATTCACTCCTGCCAATTTGGAAGCTGCCCTCCGTGAGGCGGTCGATCCGATGTTCCGCGATCAGCCGGATCTCAAGATGATCTATGCCTCCAATCTCCCTAGGGATGACAGGCACCCTTTCTTCGAGATGACATTGCCCCAGGATGGATTCACGGAGTTTCCAGTCAATAAGTCCGGGAATTTCTACCGGGGTCAGAACGGCATCCTGATCCATCGCGTGACGCTGCGGGATGCGTACTCGGCGGGACACATGCTCTACGACAACAAGGGCCAGCCGATGACCTATGAGCAGTTTGCGCGGATGCCCGGCAACAAGCCTCAGATGCCTTTTAACTACGATCTGGAGCACAAGATGGGGGGAAGTGCCGCTATCGACCTGCTCGCCATCCTCACCGCACAGCAGCGTGGTGCCCAGAGCTGCGCCTTTGTCTATGTGGACGATGAGGCCGATTTCCAGCGGGTCTTGCATCTACTGCGCGGTCTGTTGGGTGCCGGAGCGATCGGGGTCGGTCTCGATCCTGCTACCACCAATAAGCAGACCTCCAATCCCTCAGCGATCACCATCACGGAACAAACCGGTGTCTCCCGTGCACAGCGGATGGTCATCTGCTGGAAGGAGAAGGAACCCAGCGTCGTGATCGACAGGATGAAGAGGATCTTCGAGACGATTGCCACGCGGCCTGCTGGTGGGAAGACGCGCCGGTTTTGCGCCTTGGCCACGAGCGAGCGGTATTTCTGCAAGCTGCTTGCAGATGCCGTGCGGCATCTTGTCCCCACGGATCTCCTCATCGAGAGCGAGAGTATTCATCCGCCCGGTTACGACGAGCCGGTGAATTTCAAAACCTATCTTGGCGACATCTACAGTGCTGCCATCAATGACAACCGCTATGACCTGCCGTCCGGGGAGTATTTCAAGGCCGATCAGCGTGCCACCATCAAGAGTGGCGGCAGGTACGAATGCGCCGTCGATTCCCTGACCGGGGCGCATGGGGATACCTTCTCCTCCGGCAGCGCCGCCGAATATGCGCTCATTAATACCCGTGGAGCGATCACCGATCCGAGCGTGATCCGCCTCGGTGGCAATGGTCCCTCTC
>Ga0302199_1001267_pt1 | contig 12811 bp, 13 predicted proteins | sample II_Bog_N2_3_FD_194588 | JGI IMG/M metagenome (GOLD analysis project Ga0302199, IMG submission 194588) | Peat permafrost microbial communities from Stordalen Mire near Abisko, Sweden - II_Bog_N2_3 | ecosystem: Environmental > Terrestrial > Soil > Wetlands > Peat | place: Sweden: Abisko, Stordalen... | reverse complement strand
CAGGCGGGGTCGGTGGAGAGACGGTCGGCTGCCGCCAGATCGGGTGAGGTGGCGAGGATGGCATGGAGATCGGCGGCGGTTTGGCCGGTCTCCAACTTGGCCATTTCGGTGGAGTAGGCGCGGGAGACGGGGTTGAGCTCAAAGGGGAAACGGTAGGCGGCGAGCTTGGTGAGGGCGGCGGTGAGCTCGTAAATGGCGTTGTCGGGACGGGGGAGCGAACTGTGGCCGCCGCGATCGGAGGCGGAAAGGCGGAAGTCGGCGTAGATTTTTTCGGTGGCCTCGACGTCGGCTTCCATGGGCTTGCCGTGATCGAGATCGATGCCGCCGGCGTCGGGGTTGATGACGAATGCGGCGTCGACGAGGTCGCGGTGATTTTCGACGAGCCAGTGCGCGCCGTTGAAGTTGCCGCCCTCTTCATCGGCGGTGAGGGCGAGGATGAGGTCGCGCTGGGGGACGTAGCCTTCGCGATGGAGGCGGAGGAATGTCGAGACGAGGGCGGCGTCGGAGTCTTTCATGTCCTGGGTTCCGCGGCCGTAGTAGTAGCCGTCCTTCTCGACGAACTGGAAGGGGTGCGTGTGCCAGTCGGAGGGGAGGGCCTCGACGACGTCCATGTGGCAGAGGAAGAGGACGGCTTTGGCGCGGGTGCGGCCGGGGATGCGGACGACGAGGTTCATTTTGCGGGGGTCGGGGCCGAGGAGATGGACGTCCGAGGCGGGGAAACCGGCGTCGAGGAAGCGCTTCTGCATGGCCGTGGTGGCGGTGGTGACGTTGCCTTTTGCCGTGTCGGTGGTGTTGATTTCGATGAGCTGGCGGAAGATGTCTTTGGCGAGGGCGCGGTCTTCCGGCGAGGCGGGGGTGATGGTTTGTGCGAGGGCGGCTGGGGCAGCGGCGAAGAGCAGGACGAGAACGAGAACGGCAGCGGCGAGGGTGTGGAGGGCGGAGATGCGCATGGGAGGGATTGTACGGCGCGTGGAATGAGGTTTACACGCGGGGAAGTGCGGGGGAAATTGCTAAAGCGGTTTATTCAAGGGGAATCGAGGAGTGAAGGGACTTGCCGAAGGTGGGCCGGAGGGGCTAATGTGGCTGCGGGTTTGTTGGGGAGGATTTTGTTATGCGTATATCGATTGCTGGAGTTTTGTGTTCGGTTTGCCTGCTGGGAGTAGGCATTGGTTCGACGGCTGTTGGGCAAGAGATGGCGCGGCCGAAGATTACGGGGATTTCGCACTTGTCGGTGTATGCCAGCGACATGAAGGCTACGGACCATTTCTATGCCGATGATATTGGGGCGGTGCGGGCGGCGGACGCGGAGAATGCACAGGGCAAGCGGTACATGCTGAACGCGACACAGTTTGTGGAGGTGCTGCCGCTGCCGGCAGGAGCGGGAATAAACCGGCTGGACCACACGGCGTACAACACGGACGATGCGGAGGGGATGCGGAAGTATCTTCTCTCGAAGGGCTGGAAGGCGCCGGCCAAGGTGACGAAGCTGAGCGACGGGAGCAAGGTTTTCCGGGTGAATGATCCGGAAGGCAACGTGGTGGAGTTTGTGCAGCCGCCGATGATGCCGGCGAAGGTAAATGCGCCGCTGGCACCGGGCAATCACATCATCCACGTGGGGATCCTGGTGCATTCGCGGGAGGCGGAAGACACGTTCTACCGGGCGATACTGGGATTCCGTCCGTACTGGTACGGGGGCATGAAGGACGACAAGGTGGATTGGGTGAGCCAGCAGACGCCGGACAGCCACGATTGGCTGGAGTACATGTTGACGAGCGGCCCGTCGGGGACGGGGATTCCGGCGAATATGAGCCAGCAGACGCTGGGGGTGCTGGACCATTTTTCGATTGGAGTGGAAAGCGTGCCGGATAGTTTTGAGATGCTGCGGGATGCCAAGCGGCTGGACACGCGGAACGACGGGAAGACGCAGATTGGGCGGGATGGGAAGGCGCAGTTCAACATGTATGACCCGGACGGGATTCGGGTGGAGCTGATGGAGTTCCACGCGACGGAAAAGCCTTGCTGCTCAGCATTTACGGCGGATGATCCGACGGAATAGGGTACGGCAACGATTTACCGGGGGGTGTTTTGCCCACCGCGAGATGCCGTTATATGATGACCCTCGTCGGCTTGAGGGGATGAATTGGCGCGTGTAAGGCAGCCGGTTTTTGCGGATGCCCTGGACGGCGAAGAGTCTTGCGAGCCGACTGGAGGGAAAGCCAGTGCGAGTTGGTCTGTTCACACGCGAGTATCCGCCCCAGGTGTATGGCGGCGCCGGAGTCCACGTTGATTACCTGAGCCGGGAGCTGGCGCGGGAGATTGAGGTCGAGGTGCATTGCTGGGGCAAGCAGCACAGCGATGAACAGAACCTGCACGTGCGCGGCGAGGAGCCGTGGAGCGAGATTACCGACGGCACGACGGGCAAGTTCAAGGGCGCGCTGGAAGCGCTGAGCCTGAACCTGACGCAGGTGAAGGCGCTTGAGGGCATCGACATTGTGCATACGCACACGTGGTATGTGTCGATGGCGGGGTACCTGGCGAAGAAGCTGTACGGGGTTCCGTTTGTGCTGACGACGCACTCGCTGGAGCCGCTGCGGGCGTGGAAGGCGGAGCAGCTGGGCTCGGGCTACGCGATGAGCTCTTGGATGGAGCAGACGGCGGTGGAAGACGCGGACGCGATTATCGCGGTTTCCGAGGGGACGAAAGCCGATATTCAGAAAGCCTATCCGCAGGTGGATGCGAAGCGGATTCACGTGATTTACAACGGGATCGACCTGGCGGAGTACCAGAAGACGGGAGAGACCCAGGCTCTGACGGACTACGGCGTGGATCCGGCGGTGCCGTATGTGCTGTTTGTGGGGCGGATTACGCGGCAGAAGGGCGTGACGCACCTGGTGGACGCGATCAGCTATTTGCCGGCGGATACGCAGGTGGTGCTGTGCGCGGGAGCGCCGGATACGCCGGAGATTGCCGCGGAGCTGCGGGAGAAGGTGGAGCGGGCAAGGGCGCACCATCCGCGGATTGTGTGGATTGAGAAGATGGTGACGAAGCAGGAGGCCATCCAGCTGTACTCGAATGCGCAGGTGTTCTGCTGCCCATCGGTGTACGAGCCGTTTGGGATTATCAACCTGGAAGCGATGGCCTGCCGCGCGCCAGTGGTGGCGAGCGCGACGGGGGGCATCAAGGAAGTGGTGGTGGAGGGAGTGACCGGGCACCTGGTCCCCTTTGCGCAGGATCCGGTGACGAGCTTCCCGAGCGACCCGGAGCAGTTTGCGCGGGACCTGGCTGCGCCGATCAACCGGCTGCTCAAGGACGCGGAGACATGCAAGCGGTTTGGTGATGCGGGGCGCAAGCGTGTGGAGGATGTGTTCAGCTGGACGGCGATTGCGCAGCAGACGATTGCGCTGTATGAGCGGCTGATTGCGGAGCGGAAAACGGGCGCGTAGCTCTGGTACCGCGATGGCTTGGATATGCGATCTCCCCGGTCCCCAAAGGCGAGGGACCGGGGGCACCCAATCGTGAAATTCATGTTTCGCTATTCGGTGTCAGGGTACTCGCCACAAGAAAAGAAGAAGTAGACAACGGAGACGGGGAACGACGATGACACTGCCAGAGACGGATGGACGCAAGCGCGTTGTGATTGAGGGGATTCAGCCGGAAGTGGATGGTGGCCGCTTCCCTGCGAAACGGACGGTTGGTGACCAAGTTCGCGTGGAGGCGGATGCCTTTACGGATGGGCACGACTCGATTTCCGTGGCTCTCTTGGTGCACAAGGAAGGGTCAGAGAAGTGGGCGGAGATTCCGATGAAGGCGCTGGGGAATGACCGGTGGACGGCGCACTTCCGGGTGAAGGAGCTGGGGCGGTATGGCTTCAAGGTGCAGGGGTGGGTGGATCACTTTGAGACGTGGCACCGGGATTTACTGAAGCGGATCAAGGCAGAGAGCGACGCAGCGGTGGACTATCTGATTGGCGCTGACCTGGTGGAGGCAGCCGGTGGGCGGGCAAAGGGCGCCGACGCGAAGTGGCTGAAAGATCGGGCCAAGGAGTTGCGCGCGGGCGCGAGGCCGGCGGGCAAGGGCAAGGCCGTGGATATAGCGGGGCTGCGTGTGCTGGCGACGGAGGCGGAGCTGCAGGAGATGGCGCTGAAGTATCCGGACAAGCGGTTTGCAACGGAGTCTGACCGGGAAGCGTTTATCGTGGTGGACCCGGAGTATGCGCGATTCAGCGCCTGGTACGAGTTTTTTCCGCGATCGACTTCGCCGGAGCCGGGGAAGCATGGGACGTTCAAGGACTGCGAGGCACGGCTGCGGTATGTGGCGGATATGGGCTTCAACGTGGTGTATATGCCGCCGATCCATCCGATTGGGCGGAAGTTCCGCAAGGGGCCGAACAATAATCCGGAGTCGCAGGCGGGGGACGAGGGCAGTCCGTGGGCGATTGGGTCGGTTGAGGGCGGGCACAAGTCGATATTGCCGGCGCTGGGGACGGTGGAGGATTTCCGGTGGTTTGTGGGCAAGGCGAAGAAGCTGGGGATGCAGATTGCGATGGATATTGCGTTTCAGTCTGCGCCGGATCATCCGTATGTGGCGGAGCACGAGAACTGGTTCAAGAAGCGGCCGGATGGGACGATTCAGTATGCGGAGAATCCGCCGAAGAAGTACCAGGACATCTATCCGTTTGACTTTGAGAGCGACGACTGGAGGGGGATGTGGGAGGAGCTGAAATCCGTGTTCCTCTACTGGGTGGCCCAGGGGGTGACGGTATTCCGGGTGGACAATCCGCACACGAAGGCGTTTCCGTTCTGGGAGTGGGTGATTGCGGAGGTTAAGCGGGAGCACGCGGAGGTGCTGTTCTTTGCCGAGGCGTTTACGCGGCCGAAGATTATGTACCGGCTGGCGAAGCTGGGCTTCAGCCAGTCGTACACGTATTTTCCGTGGAGGAACGGGAAGGCGGAGATTACGAGCTACTTGACGGAGCTGGCGCAGACGCCGGTGCGGGAGTTTTTCCGGGCGAACCAGTGGCCGAATACGCCGGATATTCTGACGGAGTTTTTGCAGATCAGCGGGCGAGCGGGGTTTGTGATTCGGTTGCTGCTGGCCTCGACGCTGGGCGCGAATTACGGGATTTACGGGCCGGCGTTTGAGCTGCAGGAGCATTTGCCGGTGAAGCACGGAAGCGAAGAGTATTTGAACAGCGAGAAGTACGAGATTCGCAGCTGGGATCTGAAGCGGACGGACAGTTTGCGTCCGCTGATTGCGCTGGTGAACCAGATTCGCAAGGAGAATGTGGCGCTGCAGAGCGACTGGGGGCTGAAGTTCCACCCGACGGACAACGAGCAGATCATTTGCTACAGCAAGGAGTCGGAGGACCGGTCGAATCTGATTGTGGTGGTGGTGAATCTGGATCCCAGGTATACGCAGGCGGGGTTTGTGACGCTGCCGCTGTGGGAGTTGCAGATTCCGGAAGACCGGAGCTACGAGGCGGAAGACCTGCTGACCGGGGAGCGGTATTTGTGGAATGGGCCGCGGAATTATGTGGAGCTGATGCCGGGGCGGAGTTCGGGGCATATTTTGAAGATTTATAGGCGGCTGAAGGTTGAGTCGGATTTTGAGTATTTTTTGTAGAGCAGAGGTTTAGACGCTATGTTTTGGGGCGGGGGCTTAGGAATACTGCTGAGTTCGCCGCTGCGGGCAGGTGCCGCGGTAAAATTGAGCAATCATGAGCGCTATTGCAGGGTTGAGTCCGGAAGTTCTTGCGAAGTACGAGGTCGTTATCGGCCTTGAGGTCCATGTGCAGCTGTTGACGGCCACGAAGGCGTTTTGCGGGTGCGCGAACCAGTATGGGTCGGAGCCGAATACGAACGTTTGTCCGACGTGCCTGGGTTTGCCGGGGGCGTTGCCGGTCTTGAATCGGCAGGCGGTGGAGTTTGCCACGCTGGCGGGGTTGGCGCTGAACTGCGAGATTCGGGAGCGGTCGATTTTTGCGCGGAAGAACTACTTTTATCCGGACTCGCCGAAGGGGTACCAGATTTCGCAGTATGACAAGCCGATCGCCGAGCACGGGTGGATCGATATTGTGCTGGCGGATGGGTCGGCGAAGCGGATTGGCGTGACGCGGGCGCACATGGAAGAGGACGCGGGCAAGAGCATCCACGATGGGTTTGTGGACAGTGCGACGCGGACGTATGTGGACCTGAACCGTTGCGGGACGCCGCTGATTGAGATTGTGAGCGAGCCGGATATGCGCGCGCCGGAGGAGGCGTACGACTATCTGACGCGGCTGAAGGAGATTCTGCTGTATTGCGGGGTTTCGGACTGCAATATGGAGGAGGGTTCGCTGCGGTGCGATGCGAATGTGAGCGTGATGCCGCGGGGGGCCAAGGAGTTTGGCACGAAGGTGGAAGTGAAGAATGTAAACAGCTTCCGCTATGTGCGGGCGGCGCTGGAATACGAGATTGAGCGGCAGATCGAGATTGTAGAAGGCGGCGGGACTATCCAGCAGGAGACGCGGTTGTGGAACCAGCCGGAAGGCCGGACGTTCAGCATGCGGTCAAAGGAGCAGGCGCACGACTACCGGTATTTCCCGGAGCCGGATTTGCCGCCGCTTGTGGTTTCGGACGCGTGGAAAGCAGAGATAGCCGCGACGATGCCGGAGCTGCCGGAGGCGCGGCGCAAGCGGATGATTGCCGAGTATGAGCTGAACGAGCAGGACGCGCAGACGCTGACGGCGACGCGGGAGTTTGCGGACCAGTTTGAGGCGGCGGCGCGGGGAGCGAAGAGTCCGCGGCGCGTGGCGAACCTGCTGCTGAGCGAGCTGGGCGGACGGCTAAAGGCTGCGGGGCTGGAACTGGATGCTTCGCCGGTGACACTGGCTGGCCTGGTGCAGGCGGCGGACCTGGTGGAAGAAGGCAAGATCAGCTCGAAGCAGTTGAAGGGGCTGTTTGACGTTTGCTTTGAGAAGCGAGAGGATTTTGGGCCGGTGTATGAGCGGGAGAAGCCGCAGCAGATTACCGATGTGAGCGCGCTTGAGGCGCTGATTGATGGGGTGATTGCGGCGAATCTGGCGCAGGTGGCGCAGTACAAGGCGGGCAAGAAGACGGTGGCCGGGTTCTTTGTGGGTCAGGTGATGCGGGCTTCAAAGGGTCAGGCGAATCCGGCGCTGCTGAACGAGCTGGTGACGAAGAAGCTGGACGCCTGAAAGTGAATTAGCGGCAAGGCGCGGGGTGCGGGGCTGAGGCTGGTGGGGAGAGGATCGTTGGTATGACGACGAAACCCATGGACGAAGCCCTGGCCTGGCAGATGCTGGTGGGCCGCAAAGCAACGGACAGATTTGTATATGGAGTGACGACGACCGGGGTGGTGTGCCGCCCTGGCTGCGGGAGCCGTTTGCCGCGGCGGGAGAACGTGCGCTTTTTTGCGTCGCTGGAGGGGGCACGGGCGGCGGGATTTCGCGCGTGTTTGCGTTGCCGGCCGGATGCTGTGGCGGGCCCGGAGCCGGTGGCGCGTATGTGCGCTCTGCTGGAGCGGGCGGTGGACCGGGCGGTGACGCTGGAGGAGTTGGGAAGGCTGATTGGGCGGAGCCCGTTTACGGCGCAGAAGATGTTTCGGGCGGCGATGGGAGTGACGCCGGCGGGATACCAGCGGGCGCTGCGAGGGCGCGGGCTGCGGGCGGGATTGCGGGAGGGAGCGACGGTGACTGAGGCGATTTATGGAGCGGGGTATGGGGCGTCGAGCCGGGCGTATGAGGCTGGTGCGCTGGGGATGACTCCGGGGCGGTTCAAAGCGGGGGGCAAGGCGGAGCGGATTGGCTTTGCGGTGGCGGAGTGCGCCGAGGCTGTGATGGGCTGGCTGATTGTCGGCGCGACGGAACGGGGGATTTGCTGGGTGGCGCTGGCGGATACGGCGGAGGAGGCGGAGGCGGAGCTGCGGGCGGAGTTTCCGGCGGCGGAGCTTGTACCGGATGGCGGGCTGGGGGAGCTGGTGGTTGGAGTGATGCGGGCGGTGGCGGGCGAGGCTGTGGGGGGTTTGCCGGTTGACCTGCGGGGGACGGCGTTTCAGTTGAAGGTGTGGCGGGCGCTGACGGAGATTCCTGCAGGGGAGACGCGAAGCTATAGCCAGTTGGCCGGGGAGCTGGGGATGCCCCGGGCGACGCGGGCGGTGGCGCGGGCGTGTGCGACGAACCGGGTGGCGGTGGTGGTGCCTTGCCACCGGGTGGTTGGGGCTTCGGGGGCGCTGACCGGGTACCGGTGGGGAGTGGAGCGGAAGCGGCGGCTGCTGGAGGGGGAAAAGCAGGGGTAGTAGTGTGACCGTTTGAATATGCGCTCTCCCCGGTCCCCAAAAGCGAGGGACCGGGGGCACCCGCCGGGGGCACCCGCGAGATAGCAAGTTAGCTGGAGAAGTGGAGGGCGCGGCGAGGCTGTGCGCTTGGTACACTTGCTGGCAATGATTCCGATTGGATCTCATCCCGCCTGGCACCCGGTGCTGGAGACGCTGGCGTATGGGTGCGGGTACGCGCTGTACCGGCGGCTGCGGGCGCGGGGTGGGGATTTTTTGCCTGAGGCCGAGCGGTGGAATGTGATTGCCGCGGCGGCGGTGGGAGCGCTGGTGGGAAGCCGGTTGCTGGGGCTGGCTGAGCAGTGGCCTACGGTGCTGGCGGCGGGGCGCAGCGGACAGTTGCTGGCGCTGGCGATGACGCCTGGCGGCAAGACGATTGTGGGCGGGATACTGGGCGGGTGGCTGGCGGTCGAGCTGGTGAAGCGGCTGTCGGGAATCAAGCGGCGGACGGGCGACCTGTTTGTGATGCCGCTGTGTTTGGCGATTGCGATTGGGCGCGTAGGATGCCTGGTGGCGGGGCTGGCCGACGATACCTATGGGGTGCCGACGAGGCTGCCGTGGGCGGTGGACCTGGGCGACCACGTGGGACGGCACCCGGTACAGGTGTACGAGATTCTGTTTCTGGGCCTGATGGCCTGGGCTTTGAAGACAAGCGAGCGATGGACGCTGCCGGAAGGGGCGCGGTTCCGGCTGTTTTTGGCGGGATATCTGGGGTGGCGGCTGGGGATTGATTTTTGGAAGCCGCAGCCGCTGGTGGCGGGGTTGAATGTGATTCAGTGGAGCTGCGCGGCGGGGCTGTTGGCGGTGGGTTTGGGCTTTGTGGTGCAGGTGCGAGCGAGGAGGGGTGCCTGTGAAGAAGCCTTGGTCTAGGCTGGAAGGGTATCCGCAGCTGATTGTGGTTTGCGTGTGCGTGCTGCTGGTGTCTGGCGGGTTGTGCGGGGTGCAACTCGCGTTCGCTGATCCCATCTACAACGGAAAAGGCTTTCTGCCCATCCTGCTCATACTGCTGGGCATGGTCGAGTGGCTCGCGATGGGCGCTGCTGCTTTGGTGCTGGCGTTTTGCCTGGTGCTGTGGCCGATTGAGGCTCTGTTTCTGCGGGGGAAGCAGGAGAAGCGGCCGACGAAGCTGTTTGGTGAGGATGGCGATACCGAGAAAGACGAGGAGACGCGCTCATGAAACTCAGCTTGTCTCGGCTAACCATCTTCTTCGCTGCGATCTTTCTTGTCTCCACGAGTCTTTGCGGTCTGTCCTTTAAGCACGTGATTGGGGGTTCTCCGCTCCCGTTCCATCTGCCCGAATTCTCGGTTGGGCTTGCTACCATCGGCATGCTCGTTTCTGCTCTTGGACTTCTTGGTACGGGACTCGGCTGGCTTATTATGGCTCTTCACAGCCGCAGTCGAACCCCACCCTCCATCCTTCCAGCCGATGCGCCCGAGCATCGAAACTCATCCACTCGGGAGAAGCTACCATGACAGCCATGCGCGTCCATGCGGACAAGAGCACGTAACGCCGTCACGCATGTTGCTTCGTATTGCACTTGCAAAAGTGTCCCAACAGTCGCTTCCCTGACGCAGGGCGAAAGGTAGAATCCCGACATGCTGAAACAGAAGCTGATTGCGTTGGGGGGAGCGTTGGGGATTCTGCTGTGTGGGGCGTGTTTTGGGCCACGGTACACGCCTCCGCCTCCGCCGCCGATTGCCAACCTGGGCATACGGAGTCTGCGTGTGGTGGTGATCGACGACTCGGCACAGAAGCGGTTGAACGCGCTCGCTTTGGGCGCCTTGACTGCCAGTCGATTTCAACGGCAGCTTAGCCGCAACGTCATCGTTGCGTACTCGGAAGAGAAGCCACTGGCCGAAGCCGATGCGGAACTGCGCGCGCGTGTCCTTTCGGCAGAGGCGAGGATGAACCCTCCCGCTGATCTGGGTTTACTGCAGGATTGGGTCTTCTCCGTGAAGTTTTCAGAGCAACTGATGCGGAAGGACGGAAGCATCCTTTGGCAGGGAGCTGAGCAGACAGAAATCTATTCGCTCAAGTCGTACGCACGCAATCCGGAGGACGTATGGAAAGACCCGGTGCCGCAAGGCGTGCTCATGAATCGATTGGCGGCACGGTTTTCATCGAACGCAATCAACCAGTTTCCAAACGTTACCGCGAATGCTCACAAGCTTTGAGCAGAAGGCAGCCCAAAGCACTGAAAGGCTCGAAAGGACTCAGATGACGACCAAAGTGCGGCCTTATCTGTATTACGATGTGGCGATTTCTATCTGTTCTACGTGCTACCGGCGGGTGGACGGGAAGATTGTGTTTGAGGATGGGAAGGTTTGGATGCTGAAGCGGTGTCCTCAGCATGGGCATGAGCGGGTGCTGATGGCCGACGATGTGGAGTATTACCGGCGGGCTCGGGAGGTGTTTATCAAGACGCCGGAGCAGCCGATGGTGTACAACACTCCGGTGAAGTGGGGGTGCCCGTATGACTGCGGGCTGTGCCCGGACCATGAGCAGCACAGTTGCGTGACGCTGCTGGAGATTTGCGATGCGTGCAACCTGACGTGCCCGGTGTGCTTTGCCAACAGCGGGCAGCACCGGAAGGAGTACCGGTCGCTGGAGCAGATAGAGGCGATGCTGGACTGCATTGTGCGGAACGAGAAGGAGCCGGATATTGTGCAGGTATCGGGCGGTGAGCCGACGCTGCATCCGGATTTCTTTGCGGTGTTGGATATGTGCAAGCGGCGGCCGATACGGCACCTGATGGTGAATACGAATGGGCTGCGGATTGCGCAGGACGAGGAGTTTGCCAAGCGGCTGGCCGGGTATATGCCGGAGTTTGAGCTGTATTTACAGTTTGACTCGCTGAAGCGGGAGCCGCTGATGCAGTTGCGCGGGGCGGACTTGCGCGGGATTCGCGAGAAGGCGCTGGAGCGGCTGAACCGGCTGGGGATTTCGACGACCCTGGTGGTGACGGTGGAGCGCGGGGTGAACGATCAGGAGCTGGGAGAGATTGTGGAGTATGGGTTGAAGCAGCCTTGCGTGCGGGGAGTGACTTTCCAGCCGGTGCAGGCAGCGGGGCGGGTGGTTGGGTTTGAGTCGAAGCAGCACAGGCTGACGCTGACGGAGGTGCGGCGGCGGATACTGGAGCAGACGCAGGTCTTCCGGCCGGAGGACCTGATTCCGGTGCCGTGCCATCCGGACTCGCTCGCCATGGCGTACGCGCTGAAGCTGGATGGGAAGACGGTGCCGCTGTCAGGGATGATTCCGCCGGATGTGCTGATCAACGGGGCCAAGAACACGATTGTGTACGAGCAGGAGAAGGGGCTGCGGGAGCATATTTTCAAGCTGTTCGCGACGAACCACTCGCCGGAGGGGCAGGCGCGGAGCTTGAAGGAGCTGCTGTGCTGCCTGCCGAAGGTGCTGGTGCCGAAGAATCTGGGGTACAAGAACCTGTTTCGGGTGCTGATTGTGCAGTTTATCGACGCGGAGATTTTTGATGTGCGGAGCGTGAAGAAGAGCTGCATCCACATAGCGCATCCGGATGGGAAGCGGATTATTCCGTTTGACACGTTCAACATGTTTTATCGGGATGAGCTGGAGGGGACGCGGCTGGCGGGATTGCGGGAGGAGCGGGTGGGCCTCCAGCTGGATCGAGCAGGGGTCAATTGAGGTTGCTGGCGAGGGGATTCCGGGAGGTTGGTTCATCCCACCCTTATCGCAGGAAGCACGACAAGGGTGGGGCAGCTGGTGGTTGGAGGGTTGGGGGGTTAGCAGTTGATGGTGAGGTAGACGGGATTTGCCAATCCCTGGCAGGTGACCTGAATGGTGAAAGACTCACCGCCGAAGCCGCCAGCCTGGGCGCAGGGGCTGAGGATGTGGATGCCGGCGACGATGTTTCCGGTGGTTGTGGCGGAGAAGAAGCCGCCGCCGGAGGTAATCGAGACGGAGCACAGGTCGTTTGGAAATCCGGACCCATAGATGACGATCATTCCGCCTTCAGAGGAAGGGCCGGTCCAGAGTTTTTGGGCGGGTGGAGGGGGTGGCGCCGGTGGGGGTGGAGCGAGGCAGAAGAAGGGTGCGAGGGCGATGGCCGGTGTTGATTTGCCGGACTGTTCGACGGATATTGGGGAGGTGGGCCAGTTGGTTCCGTTTGGGGAAGAGGTGATGAGGACTTCTCGAGAGGCGTTGTTGGCAAGGAAGCAGACGAAAAGGCTGTTGTTGAAGACAATCAGCGAGGGCCCGAATGGACTTGACTGCTGAATGGGGAGGTTGCCGGACCATGCTCTTCCTGTTTGGGAAGTGCTGATGAGCAGTGAATTGGAGCTGTTATCGGCTACAAATCCGGCGAAGAGCTGGTTTTTGAAAGTGGCAAGGGAGGGAGCAGAGGGAGTGGCCTGGGTGGTGTTGAAACTGGGTGACCAATGGACCCCGTCTGAGGTGGCAGAGAAGAGGATGTTGACCGAATCGTTGTTGGCTACGAAGGCGACG
>Ga0302199_1001253_pt1 | contig 12946 bp, 11 predicted proteins | sample II_Bog_N2_3_FD_194588 | JGI IMG/M metagenome (GOLD analysis project Ga0302199, IMG submission 194588) | Peat permafrost microbial communities from Stordalen Mire near Abisko, Sweden - II_Bog_N2_3 | ecosystem: Environmental > Terrestrial > Soil > Wetlands > Peat | place: Sweden: Abisko, Stordalen... | reverse complement strand
AACTGAGATCGGTTGCTATGGGTTAGCACCGGTTTTGAAAGTGAGTGACGACAAAATTGACTACAATCGGGCCAATTTCGTGTCTTTCTGCTGCTTTCTGCCGCTCTAAGTTGTTGATTTTATTGGCTCCTCAGGTAAAAGCCATTCTAAGGTTTACGGCAGTTTTTTAGAGTCCATTAAAGATAGTCATAACATATTTAAAATGAATGACTTCATTTCCAGTTTGGCCCAAAGAAGCCCATTCCGGATTAGAGACAGCCAGATAATTTTGATGGTATTTTTGATGGTATTTTTTGACCATCGTCTGCTATCGTGATCGCAGCAGTCTCTCACACAATATGGCACTTACAGACGTGAAAATCCGCGGCGCTAAGCCTACGGAAAAGGCATACAGGCTTGCTGACGGCGGAGGGCTGTATCTGCTGATCTTGGAAACGGGCAGCAAGTTGTGGCGGTGGAACTATCGCTTTGGCGGCAAACAGAAAACCATGCCCTTGGGCAAATATCCCGACGTCACTCTCGCGGATGCCCGGATTGCCCATCAGGCCGCCCGTAGCGAACTCGGCAAGGGCTACGATCCGATGGCACAGCGCAAGGCTGACAAGGACGCTGCCAAAGCAAAGGTCGTCCATGAACAGGCGAAAACGAAAGAAGTCTGTGACGAACGATCATTCAAGGCTGTCGCGCTCAAATGGCATAAAAAGTGGTCGCCGGGTGTAGAGGTTGACACCGCCGACTACATCCTCCGGCGCTTAGAAGCAGATGTGTTCCCTGCTTTTGGGCACAAGCCCATTAACGAGGTAAAGGCGTCTGACGTCCGCAGTCTGATCATCGCGATCGAACAAGGGCAGGGCGAAGGCCGGCGATTCAAGGGGAAAGGCGCACGGGATGTTGCGCAACGCCAACACGGAACCATCAACCAGATTTTCCGTTACGCCATTGCCCACGAATTAGCCGACAGCAATCCCGCCGCCGCATTCAAGCCGTCAGACGTCCTCCAGGCGCGAAAAACGCAGCACAGGGCGCGAGTTGAAACCAACCAACTCCCCAAGCTGCTCGTGGCCATAGATGACTTCCCTGGCCACAAAGTGTGGCGCGACGCTCTAAAGCTGATGGCCATGCTCTTTGTGCGCACGGGTGAATTGCTGGAAGCACCATTGAGTGAATTCGATTTAGACAATGCTCGCTGGGTAATCCCGCCTGAGCGCATGAAAATGGACAGGCCGCATATCGTACCACTGCCGCGTCAGGCTGTGGCTATTCTCCGTGAATTGTTCTCGCTCGCCATTGCCGAAGAAAAGAAGTTTGTCTTTCCGGGCATGAACAAGCAAACAGAGGACGGCACTATCAATGAAAACACTCTGCTGGTGGCGCTGGAAGAACTTGGCTACAAAGGCACGATGACCGGTCACGGGTTCAGAGGGTTGGCGAGCACCATCTTGCACGAAAACGGCTTTGATGAAGCGCATATCTTCAGCGCTTTCCAGAAACAGACCATGCCTGCTAAGCAAAACTGATCCACCCCTCTTGTAACCAAGGTAGGCACGTATCCGATCGGCTCGGCGCCGGGATGATGGATGATCATGTCCTCGCGCCGGAAGCGTCCTTGCTGCATCTGTCATCATTGGTTTCTTCCTGACACCCGAGTGGGAAGCCGGCAGCACACCTGCGGCCGCCCGGGTTGCCAGCAGCAGCGGCGCCGCAAGATGCAGGCGGCGTGGCGAGCGCGGAATCCGGATTACTTTGCCGGGCGCCGGATTCAGGCACGGATTGTGCCTGATCCGCCCCCGTCGCCGGCCGCCCAGCCAGGGCGGTCTTCTCCGCCAGCGCCATCAGCGCCGCCCACCTTGTCTCCGCCCACCTCGTCCCCGCCTACTTCGTCGCGGCCGCCCGCGCCGCTGCGTCTTCGCGCTCCTTTGAACCAACTACCCTGGGACATCGCGCAATCCGAGTTCGGTCCGCAAGGTGCTGATTTTATTGGCATTATGGCTGGACTGCTGCTGCACGAGACGCAATCCGAGATAGCTGCGTATCGCGTTGAAATTACGGCGGTTACGGAGAGACTTCGGCCTCCCGGTGCGCAATCCCAGATTCCGCCTGGTGCATATTTATCGGGTAGCGGCGGCGAGGCCGAAAGCGATGCAACTGGAATTCCATCAACTTGAGCGGCGTCTTGAGCACCTTCGCGCGCACCGGCCGGAGCGCCAGCAGCGGCTGTTGGCATCGCTGGCTGCCAGTGGGCAGCAGACGCCGGTCATCGTCATCGCTACAGATCAGCCCGAGCGCTATCTGCTCATCGACGGCTACCGGCGGGTCAAGGCGCTGGAGCAACTGGGTCGCGACACGGTCGAAGCGGTTGTCTGGTCACTGAGCGAAGCCGATGCCCTTTTTCTGGACCGCTCGATGCGCGCCGGCGAGCAGGCAACTGCTCTGGAAGAGGGCTGGTTGCTGGCAGAGATGTCTGAGCGCTTCGGGTATGACCAGGAGGAGTTGGCACGGCGATTCGATCGCAGCGTGAGCTGGGTCTCGCGGCGGATGGGCCTGGTCGAGTTGCTGCCGGCGGCGGTGCAGCAGCAGGTGCGCAGCGGCGCGATCACGGCGCATGTTGCGATGAAGTTCCTGGTGCCGGTGGCGCGGTTGGGCGCGGAAGACTGTTGCTGCATGGCGGAGGGTTTTGCAAGGCATCGGCTGCGCAGCCGCGAAGCGGGCCAGTTGTATGCGGCCTGGCGCGGCGCCACAGCGGCGGTGCGCCAACGTCTGCTGGCCGATCCTCAACTGTTCCTGAAGACGCAGCGGCAACGCGAGAAGAGTCCGGTCGCCCCGGCGATGGTGGAGTTGTCGCGCGATCTGGAAGTGGTGATCGCGATGGTGCGTCGCGCCAATCGCCGTCTGCGCGGCGCCACGGTGGAACTGGATCTTCCGCAATGTGCCCAGACGCAGGCCCAGATCCGTCTTGCGCTGGAAGAGTTGAATCGGCTGGCGATCAAGCTCCCGCATCCATCGGCGACCGAAGAGTTGCGCTCGAACCGCGAGCACGAGAGCCATGAAGAAGTTACGAACGTATCCCATCAAGGAGGGGAAGATGCTGAGTCAGACTCAACGCGCGGCGATCCTGGAGATGCATGCGAAAAAGCAGAGCAGCCGCACGATCGCGCGGTTGTTGAAGGTGAGCCGCTGGTCGGTGCGCGAGGTGTTGATGTACGCGCCGGAGCAAAAATAGACCACATGGCGCCGCGTTAGCGGCGTGATGTGGCGGAGTAAAAGTAGACCACCCCGCCAGGCAGTAGTTTCACGGACAAGCAGGTTTCCTTTTGGGTTCCGGGGTTGATTCGGAGCCTTCAGGATTCGTGTTTTCTGTGGGATACAGGAGGCATGAAGACGGTGGAGCTATACGCAAGAGTGCGGCGGGCGGTTCTTGTGGAAGGCAGGAGCCGGCGAGCGGTAGCCCGGGAGTTTGGGTTGGCGCGCAAAACGGTGAGCAAGATGCTTGAGTATTCGGTGCCGCCTGGGTACCAGCGACAGAAGCCGGTGCGGCGACCGAAGCTAGGCCCGTGGCAGGGCGCAATCGACGCGATCATCGAAGACGACAAGCGGCGTCCGCTCAAGCAGCGGCACACGGCCAAGCGGATCTTTGAGCGGCTTCGGGCCGAGCACGGCTATGGCGGCGGCTACACGATTGTGAAGGATTACGTGCGCTCGTCGAAGATTGTCGGGAAGGAGATGTTCATCCCGCTGACGCATGCGCCAGGCGAGGCGCAGGCGGACTTCGGCGAAGCTCTGGTGGTGATTGCCGGCGTGGAGCAGAAGGCGCACTTCATGGCTTTCGATCTGCCCCACTCGGATGACTGCTTCGTATGCGCGTTCCCGGCCGAGACGACCGAAGCCTTTCTGGAAGCACATGTTCGCGCCTTCGAGTACTTCGGCAGTGTGCCGACGCGGATTCTTTACGACAACACAACGTTGGCCGTGGCGCGCATCCTGGGCGACGGTGAGCGCGAGAAGACGCGGGCCTTCTCCGAGTTACAGAGCCACTACCTGTTCGCCGAGAAGTTCGGCCGGCCAGCCAAGGGCAACGATAAGGGCAAGGTTGAGAACCTGGTCGGTTATGTGCGGCGCAACTTCATGGTGCCGATTCCACGCGCGACAAGCTGGGAGGCGCTCAACGAGCAGTTCATGCGTGACGCCATGGCCCGCCGCGCGCAGCGGCTGCGTGGGCATAAGGAGACCATCGGCGAGCGCTTCGAGCGTGACCGCGCTGCGCTGCTGCCACTGCCGCCGGCGCGCTTCGAGGCCTGCGCCAAGACGACGGTTCGTGTCAACTCGATCTCGCTGGTCCGCCACAAGACCAACGATTACTCGGTTCCCACCCAGTACGGCCATCGCCAGGTACTGCTCAAGGCCTACGTCCATCGCATCGTGATCGTAGCGGGGAGTGAGGTCATCGCCGAGCACCCGCGCAGTTATGATCGCGAAGTTACCATCTACGAACCGCGGCACTATCTGGCCTTGCTCGAACTCAAGAGCCGCGCGCTGGATCAGGCCGCGCCGCTGGCAGGCTGGCAGCTGCCCGAGTGCTTTGCTTCGTTCCGCCGGCTGCTGGAAGCACGGCTAAAGAAAAATGCAGCTCGGGAGTATATCCAGGTCTTGCGATTGCTTGAGACCTTTGCTCTGGAAGAAGTAACTCATGCTATCGGGGATGCCTTGCGCCTGAACACGATCAGCTTCGACGCCGTGCGCCATCTGGTGCTCTGCCGCATCGAACGCAGGCCGCCGCGGCTGGATATGGCCAACTGGCCGTTCTTGCCGCTGGCCCAGGTGCGTACCACGCGCGCCGCAGAGTACATGAGCCTGCTGTCGATGCCGCCAACTGAACCACTCACGCTGGAGGCAACGCTATGAGCGCAACCACTGCCGATACACCGCAGGTTCTGCTTGAACATCATCTGAAGGCTCTGCGTCTGCCCACCATGCTGCGCGAGTACGACAAGCTGGCACGCACCTGCGCGGTGGAGAAGGCTGATTTTCCGACTTATCTACTGCGGCTAACTGAACTAGAGTTACTGGACCGCGACCGCCGTGCCACTGAGCGCCGCATCCGCCAAGCGAAGTTCCCGGTGGTGAAGAGCTTCGACAGCTTCGACTTCCTCGCCATCCCTGTGCTGAACAAGACCCTGGTGCTGGAGCTGGCCCGCTGCGAGTTCCTGAGCCGGAAGGAGAACATCCTGCTGCTTGGCAACAGCGGCACGGGTAAGTCGCACATCGCCCTTGCGCTGGGCCTGGCTGCATGCCAGCGAGGCCATCGCGTCCGCTTCATCACCGCCGCCGCGCTGGTCGGCGAACTGATCGAAGCCCGCGATGAAAAACGCCTGCTCCGCTTCCAGAAGCAGATCGCTTCTTACGAACTGCTGATCATCGACGAACTGGGGTATGTGCCGCTGTCGAAGACCGGCGCGGAGTTGCTCTTCGAAACCATCAGCCAACGCTACGAACGCAACTCGACGCTCATCACCAGCAACCTGCCCTTCGACGAGTGGACCGAGATCTTCGGCTCCGAGCGGCTCACCGGCGCGCTGCTCGACCGCATCACCCATCACGTCCACATCCTGGAAATGAACGCCGACTCCTACCGTCTCAAACAAAGCCGCCGCAAACGAGCCTGACCACCCCACCCAAACGCGCCTCGGGGGAGGAGGGCCGCCTTCGCTACGCTCCGGCGCCCCTCCTCCCCCGAAAACCCTGCCCCTGACCGTCTACTGGCTCCCTTTTACTCCGCCCTAGTGGTTCCCTTTTACTCCGCCCTTGACAGAGCGCATGCCGCAACCACGCCTTCGGCGTGGGATGACACCGAAAAGCCAAACCCAGCCGCACCTGCGGTGCGGGATGATGCTTTATATGTCCTTATCTCTACGAATGCTGCTCCTGACCTGGAGCACTTCTGGCGAGTACAAGTGGATCACTCTTCCTTAGCGCCGAAGCCGGAAGCTAATTTTCTCGACATGTACCCAGGGATGCGCCGGATTTACCCACGGTTCGGGGTTCTTAAAGCTCCCCGGTCCAGACTGCGGCACGTAGGTGTGCCCTCTCAGCGATCCGACCAGAAAATCGTAGCGGAAGGGTCCGGTGAGGCGGGAAAGCAGCGGAACGTGCAGCGGCTCGATGCGGTTGATGTGGAAGGCGTAGATGTTTTCGGCGTTGTTGGAGTAGGCCATGGCGCCACCCTGGGCGGGTCCCATCCACTCGTCCTGTTTGCCGAACGAGATCTCGTGGCCGACCCAATGCATGGAAGCGTAGGCTTCCAGCAGCCGTCCTTGTGTCGCTTTGGCAACCGGTCCCAGCGGAATGGTCGGCTGGCTGTACGGCAAACCCGTGGCCGGGTTGAGGAAGAGGATCTGATCGATGTTCGAGAGCGTGGCGGCCAGCGCGGTCGAATACCCGGTAGCCGAGGGCGCACCCTGAAGCTCACCAAAGGCCGGCTATTGGGATACAGGCTGCTAGGTTGATATGGCCGCGCCGTATTGCTCGTCGGAGGCCGCCCTCCCATCGCAGATGGCAGTCATATGACGTTCATTCAAAAGACACTGAAAAGCAGTGTGGACTTCAGCGTTTCTCTGCAAAGTGCATCGCTGCGTATGCTCGCCATGGCCGCCACGGCTCAGCTATCCCAATCGCCTCCGTCGCAGAGACAATCGGCCCAGTTTCTGCAAGACTGCGTCTGAGCCTGGACTCCGCAAATGGAAATGCGTCAGGTTCCCCAAAAGCTCGCATTGCAATATAGTTTGCCGTGCTTTCATCAATTCCACAAGTCTCTTTCAATCGAGAAACCACCTGCTCAAGTGTCCTAGAAGTGGCAAAGCTGAGATGCCTGCGAATGCCGGAGCAGGTGAGTCTGCGAATGATCTGAGCACAGCTATCGCTGATGCCCGCCTTTGACAAATCGGCATGAGCAAGGATTTCTGGACGAGGAAATAGAAATTTCAGGCCGCGAATCGGAGTATCCACGGGGGCTCCAAACATCTGAACGAATCGACCCACAATCCGCCTCGTGCCGATCGTTGTCAGCTTCTGCCCCAGGACTGCAAGTACCGCCGCCTCGAATCCATCCCACACTCCGGGCACCCTGAGTCCCGGACGCAGTTTGATGAGCCCTCGAAGTCTGGAATCACTTGATAAATGGCTGGCGATCTGTATCGGATCGGCATTCAGATCGAAGATACGACGGACTCGCTCTACCGTCTGCGCCAATCCCTCATAGCTGGCCACCTGAAGGTGAACAACAAGCCGCGATCTGACTCCGTCTGGCCTGACGGTTAGAATCCCCGGAACTCCGCCGACCTCGATCGTCCGTTGGTACGAGCTTTCTTTCACAACCTCAACTCCGGGAATCGCCCTCGGTTTCAGAAACGCAATCAAACTTGCCCAATCGAAGGGCCGCCTATACGGAAGGCGAAGTTCGAGACCGCCTGCACGGGCCTTCCGTCGTGATCCGCCTGCGGCACCGCGCAGTTCGCTTGGCGACTGTCCTGCCGACAAATGGATCGCGTGATTGAACTCGCGAATGCTCTTGAATCCCGAGCCAAAAGCAATCTGGGTCATCGGGAGCGCCGATTCCTCGATGAGTTTTCTTGCCAAATGAACCCGGTGGGTCGTCGCGATCTTCAGCGGTGAAGTACCGAGATGCTGCACAAAGAGACGCCGCAACTGGCGCGAACCTAGCCCTAACCGTTCTGCCAATTCATCTACGCCTCCATCATTCAAGGCCCCTTCCAGAATCAGCCGAACGGCGCGCGACACGACCGCCGACGTGCCCAGCCACGCGGGTGTACCCGGTGCCGCTTGCGGCTGACACCGCTTGCAAGGGCGGAAACCGGCTGACTCAGCGGCTGCGGCACAGGCAAACAGAAGAATGTTCTCTAGCCTTGCGGGGGGAACTGGACAGACGTTCCGGCAATAGAGGCCGGTGCTCGTTGCACCTGAGAAGAAGCGTCCATCGAAGCGTGGATCGCGGCTGCTGATGGCTTGCCAGCAAATGGCGGTGTCAAGCCCATCCTCGTTTCCCATTGCATGCAGGCGAGTGCGATCCAGCCTCAAAGCCGGAATTGACCTGGAGCCGATCCTTGATTGCATTTTCGCCGCAACCGTCGAACCCATGCTTTGAATCCTAGGGGCGCATCTGTAAAGAATCTGTAAGAGTCACTAGCAAGTTTCGGACATGATGATCCGTCGCGAGGCCATAGTGTCCGAAACTTGCCAGCAAAGATCCTTGCTTACCTGGATTCTAAGCAGGAGCAACTGAGGAGTAAGCACAATGGGGTTTCTCAAGAACTTTCTGCTGAAACAGAAAGCGTCCAAGGATCGGAAGGCGATCCAGGGCGCTCTGGACCTTCATAACCGGGGCGAAGTACGTCGTGATGGGCTTACTCTGATTCATGCCTCTCATCACCTGGAGATCGAGTGGCGCGCACGGGAGGTGCATCCCTGGGATCGCGCCTCTGAGTCGAAGCAGCGAGAGTTTCTACTCGCAGAGCAGTCTATGGCGGATACGGATGGGGCCCTATCCCGTCTGTTCAATGAGTTGCCTGAAGTCGATGTGATTGAGTTCAGTGTGACGCATCCGGATTCTGGCCTGCGGATTCTCAACGGTACAGTGGAGCGCGCATGTCAGATGCCCTGCACTCGGAATGTTTCAGCGAGAACGAGGTTATGGCGCAGAGGCGTGGCAGTCACGATTCCTTTCATTGTGGCTTTCGCGCTGGGTTCAAGCGCCAGTTGTGCACAATCGCAGACAACAACGACTGGCCCAGAAGCTGATGCCTCCAGTACAAGTACCGACCTCTTCGTCATGATTGGGTCGGACTTCGATCGTCCGGGCCTTTTACCTCGCGCAAACTACAACATCGGAATCGGCCACACCTTCGCCCTCCTAAAGAAAGACCCGGTCGGCGACGAACTCACCTTCGGCTACACCTATGAGAATGCCGGAGCGCACGGATTCTTTCACACCGCCTTTGGCGAACACACTGAATCCGCTGGCGTGATGAAGAACTTCTCGCTTCCCAAAACAAAAGCGCTGACAGGATATACCTGGATACAAAGCGGCATTACAAGTTTTACTGGCAATCCTCACGTGCAAAATAGACTCGATAGCGGCGTATCCCTGGGAGCTATCATCCACTTCAACAAAAGCAGCTCCATCTGGATACAGGAAAGCTACAGCAAAGTAGTTACCGTCCCTTGGCTATACGTACAGCTGGTGAAGACATCAGACCGGCGAAGATTTTGAATAAGAGGTGCGCGGGCGGAGAAGACCACTACGCAAGGCTCCTCGCTTACGGCTGCCTTTCCTGATCGATCTCCTCGTAAAGTTCGTAACAGTCGATTGGCAGCCCGAACAAAGAAAGGCAAATGTAAGGATGGCCGCGAACACAATCCGCTTATTCAACGACTCGCGCAATCAGAGGCCATGTGGGTCCCATTTCACACTTCCTGCGCCAGTTCGTTAAATCGGTATCCCACATATGCGTCCGTTAGAAGATACTGCGGATTCTGAGGATCGTCTTCAATCTTTTTCCGGAGTTGCCGAACAAAGGTTCGAAGATACTCTAACTCATTTCCATACTCCGGCCCCCACACGGATTTCAGCAACCGGGCATGCGGAATGGGTTCACCGGCATGCATCATGAGGTAATGAAGCATCTCGAACTCTTTGGGCGTTAGGTGAATCGGCCGGCCACCCTTCTGTACACGGTATTTCACCGGGTCGAGTTCGATCTTGCCATAGCGAATCCGTGCGTCCCGGTTGGCGTCCAGAGCATTTCTTCTGCGCACAGCCGAGCGCAACCGCGCCGCCAACTCACGCACTTGAAACGGCTTGGTGATGTAGTCGTCGGCGCCTGCATCGAGCGCCAGTACTTTGTCATCCTCGCTGTCCATCACAGTCAACATCAGGATAGGCAAGCGCGCAACCGCGTGCCGGATACACCGGCATGCTTCCACTCCGCCCATCCCCGGCATGTCCACGTCCAACAACACTGCATCGAACCAGGTCACGCGAGCCAGCGATAGCGCTTCTTCGCCGCGAGCCGCTTCCACAACCGCAAAGCCCATGCCGGACAACGTCACACGCAATGCCCGGCGCGTGGAACTGTCGTCATCTACCACGAGGATCGTGCCCTGGCCAGCATCCGACTGCTCCGTGTTCATTGCGCCCTCCTCTGGTCGGTCGGAAGGGAAAGATAGAACGTCGTACCTTCCTTGTCGTCGCTTACAACCCACACATGCCCATGATGAGCTTCAGCCGCTTTTTTCACAACAGAAAGCCCGATGCCGGTGCCGGAAACGCTATCCTTCGAGTCGGATGATCGGTAAAATCGCTCGAAGATCCGTTCCCGATCTTCGATCTGAATCTTCGATCCGAAGTTATGCACGGAAATGAGGGCCTCTCTCCGGCTCGCGCGCGCGACGACCGCAATCGGCGTCCCTGCCGACGAGTACTTCCGTGCATTGTCGATGTACTGCGTCAGAATCATTGCAAGCAAGCCTCGATCCGCGCGCACGGTCAACGAAGGGTCCTCCATGGCAACCTCAATGCTGTTCCTTTCCTCATTCGCTGGATGACCGGCCAATACTTCGGACACCACATCGGCCACGGGCACGTCGGCTGTCTTGAGGCTAGATTCTTTCGCCTCGAGCTTGGCAGTTTTCAAAAGCCGTGTGCAGAGCCGGTTCAGTCGAACTGCTTCTTCGTCAATCAGTTTCACCAGATTGAGTTGCGACTCAGTTAGACCGCCAAGCTCGAGCAATCCTGAACTGGCAGTCTGAACCGCAGTAAGCGGCGTCTTGAGTTCATGGGCGAGCGCATCCATTACCCCAGCGCGCAACTGCTCACTGCTCTTCGCGGTCTCAGCTCTCTCTTCCTTCTCAAACCACTGGTGCCGGTCGATCGCGATCGCGGCAAGAGAAGCAAGAGCATCGACCACAAGCGGACTAAGGCTCCCTCGAACCGCCATGGCACCCACAGTCCCCGGCCCGGCTTGCAGCACGCGTTGCCAAGTCTGAGTGCTCGGATCGCCCCGCGATGAATTGCGCAAGTAGCATTCCTTGGCCAGGTTTTCCTCACCCGAGTCCCAGTCGCCCATCCTGTCTTGGCGGCTCAAGTTTATGTCATACAAGGCCACCGCGCGCAGGTCAAATACTCGATGAATCAAAATCGCCAGTTGCGGACCAGGAGGCTGACGCAGATCCAGCAACAACGAGCTACGGCTCAACTCATACAGATGCTCCATCCCCGCGAGATGGTCCTCCGCTTCTTTTGACGCTCGCTTCTCTCGCCCGTGCAACCTACTGATTGTGAGGGCCGCCAGCTCAAACGTCACCAGCGCTATGAAAACCCCTGGGCCTGAAACCGCGAAACTAAGAACAGGGGACTCAAAGTAATAGTCGAGCAAGAGCACAGCCAGAATCGACGTGATAGACGCTTGCCAGAAGCCGAAGAGCGATGCAACCGCCAGCACAACCAACAGATAAAGAAAGCCGATGGTGAGCGGATTCGCCTCAAGGACGAACCCGCCATAGGTCAACAAGGTCAATACTGCGCAACCCGTCAGGCACTCAGCCCACACACGGGACTTCCGCCGCGATATCGCTTTTCTTATTGCACTTGGCTTTGCCATTTAGCTATCAGCAGCTCTCCCGCCAATCGTGATCTCTGACAACAGCATATGGGCGCTAGCATCAGGAACATATAAGGAACGGATGCGTCCTAAGAAAGGATTGTCTCATTCCGTAAATTAGGAAAAGATTAAGATTGTATGCATATTTTATAAGAGAAAGGACGGTGAGCGATAACTCCTGCTGCCGCCCTTTCTCGTCGCTGCGGGCCGTTTTCCCTTTTTTCACGTGTACTGCAGCTAGCTGGTTGGCGCACCTGATTTAGACGCCGCCAGTTGGCCATACTTGGCGGCTTCGGATTCAGCCTTGGTGGCCTTGGACAAATCGTATTGATAAGCTTGGCGCGAGAAGTCCATGGGTCTTGGGGCTTTGGTTCCCATCCAGGTGACGTTCCTGCTCAGCTCTACCCACTCTTGCCTTTCTTGCTCTGCCTTGCGGAGGTATTCCCGTTGCAGGCCGGTATAGTAGTCCGCTAGCGCGCCGTACTGTTCCGGGGTATGCGCCTCGCGAAGCAGTTGCTTCATCTGGCCGTGTGTGTAACGCGGATGACTCTCGGAAGGCGATACTGTTTCCTGCGCGCTGGCCCCAGTTGCAAGGACGATTGAAACAACAGAGAGTGCAAATAGTCTACGAATCATGTTTGCCTAACCTCCTATAACTGAGTATGGTGCGCAACACATGAATGAGGCATGAGGAGAATGATAGAAATTAGTTTAGAGTTAATCGAATTCGGCGCCGCGGAGCGGTTGATCGGACGCCTAGCTTAGTAATAGGTTTCTCGCAGCGCCCGCGCGTCCCTCACCAAGCTAAGGAACCTACTTGCCAACTCACGGATGCGATCTTCCTGGCGAAAGTGCAAAGCCTCCTTGGGTAGTAGTTCTCCACCAAGGCCAATCGCTGTAGCCCCGGCGAGAATGAAGTCTGAGGCGGTCAGCTGATTGACGCCGCCTGTGGCAATCAGGGGAATTTGAGGCAGTGGCACCTTGAGAGCGCGCACATATTGGATGCCTCCCACATGGCCGGTGGGGAATATCTTCACAAGATCCGAGCCGGCCTTCCAGGCAGCGATGATTTCGGTCGGGGACAAGGCACCCGGCAGTACCACAACATTGACTTTGTTTGCATAGGCCACTACCTCGGGAACAAAGCCCGGACTGGTCAGGAATCTGGCCCCGGCATCGAAACATGACTGGGCGGCTGCCTCGTCCAATACGGTGCCGGCTCCTACCGCCATGTCGGGATAGCGTTTGGCTAGGTCGTCGATCACGTCCAGCGCGCC
>Ga0302199_1001250_pt1 | contig 12956 bp, 9 predicted proteins | sample II_Bog_N2_3_FD_194588 | JGI IMG/M metagenome (GOLD analysis project Ga0302199, IMG submission 194588) | Peat permafrost microbial communities from Stordalen Mire near Abisko, Sweden - II_Bog_N2_3 | ecosystem: Environmental > Terrestrial > Soil > Wetlands > Peat | place: Sweden: Abisko, Stordalen... | reverse complement strand
ATCTGTTTCCCGACTCGCATGACGGGATTGAGTGACGTCATCGGGTCCTGGAAGACCATCGCGACTTCGAGTCCCCAGATGGCGCGCTTGGCCTGCTCCGAGGCGCCCACGACCTCGAAACCATTAAGAAGCACCGATCCACTGACTTCGACGTTGCGACGAGGTTGGAGTCCCATGATGGTGCGCGAGAGGACCGTCTTGCCCGAACCCGATTCGCCGACGATGCCGAGGGTCTCATTCTCGTTGAGCGTGAAGGAGACCCCACCGACCGCCGGCAGCGGCCCCTGGGGGGTCGCGAAGGTCGTGGCGAGGTCCTTCACCACCAAGAGCGTCGTGGCGTCGCTCACAGCTTCGCCTCGGAGACTTCGAAGTGCGCCCGGAGCCGGTCGCCGATGAAATTGAGACTGAGGAGGAAGAGGCACATGGCGAGGGAGGGGAAGATGGCGAGCCACGGGTTCACCTGCAGGATCGAGAGACTCTCGTTGATCATGTTGCCCCACGACGGCGTCGGTGGATTGACGGAGAGTCCGAGGAAGGCCAACGCGCCCTCGAGGGTGACCACGGTAGCGATGCCGATCAAGAGGAAGGACACCCCGACGGGGGCGATGTTGGGCAGGAGTTCCTTGACGAGGATCCGTCGGTCGGTGGCGCCTTGGACCTTGGCGGCGATGACGAAGTCGCGTGAGGCGAAGTTCATCGTGGCGCTGCGGATGACGCGATAGACGAGGGGAACTGACGCGATCCCCACGACGATGATGATCTTCAGCAGGGAGCGCGGCGTCCAGAACGAGAGCACGGCAATGGTGGCGATGATCGCGGGAAAGGCGAGGAACACGTACATCACCGCCGTCAAGATCGAGTCGAACTTCCCGCGTCGGTAGGCGGCGAGCATGCCCAGGGGTGCGCCGAGTCCGAAGCCGATGAGCATCGCCCCGAGACTCACCTCAATGGAGACCCTCGAGCCGTAGACGATGCGGGCGAAGATGTCGCGACCGAGGTCGTCGGTACCAAAGAGGTGGTGCAATGAGGGCCCGGCGTTGACCGCCGTGTAGTTCTGGAACAGCGGATTCTCCAACGGCAGTACGTTCGCGAAGATGGCCCCGATGATGTTGAGGCCAATCCACCCAACGCAGATCCAGAACAAGATGCCGAGGCGCCGTTTACGTTCGGGCCGGTCGTGGTGTTCCTCGACCACCTCGGCGACGTACATCGATGAGCTACTCACGACTAATCCTCGGGTCGACGATATTGATAATCAGGTCAAAGGCGAAGTTGATCAGAATAACCCCGACCGACACCACCAACACGATGCCCTGGACAACCAGGTAGTCGCTGAGTCCGATGGACTGGATGAGCGTGTAGCCGAGTCCGGGAATCGAAAGCAGATACTGCACGATGAAACCACCGGCCAAGAGACCGCCAATGTTCACCCCGGCGGTACCGAGCAGCGCGACCGACGACGGACGAAATGCGTGGCGCCACATGATGCGGCGCTGGCTGATGCCCTTCGAGCGGGCCATCGTGATGTACTCCTCTTGCAAGGTGGCGATCAAGTCACTTCGCAACACCCGGTAGTACACGACGAAACTCCCGAGCGCCAAGGTGAACGACGGTAGTGCGAGGCTCTCTAAGTTGACCACCCAGTCCTGGCCGAGCGAGACGTAGGACGACACGCCGGTATGGGGGACGCCAAGTTTGATGGCGATAAAGAGGACGAGCAGCACGATGATCACGAACGACGGGATCGAGAGCAGCGTGAAACTCGTCGCGCCCAGCAAACGGTCGAGGGGCCCGTCGGGCTTTCGCGCGCTGATCATGGCGGTCGGGATCGCGACCGCGAAGGCCAGGATCTGGCTCAGGACGATGATCTCGACGTCGATGGGCAGTGCCGCTTTGATCGTGCTCCAGACGGAGGTCTGAGAGATGAACGAGGTCCCTAGATTGCCGCGCAGCACGTTCTTGATCCAGACGAAGTACTGCTCGAGGATCGGCTTGTTGAGGCCCAGCTCCTTAAAGAGCCGGGCGCGATTCTCCGGGGTGTCGCCGGTGCCCAAGATCACCGCCGCCGGATCGCCCGGGAGCAGGTGGATGAGATAGAAGGCCCCGACGGAGATGATAAAGACGATGCCGACCAGCATCACGAGCCGTCGTACTAGGTATCGAGCCAACTTCCCCCCTTGGGACCTGTAGCGACACTAGCCAAACCACCCGAGTGCTCTGGTGGCAGTCGGTCTCTGATGAAACAGATGTCACAGCCTGTGGGTACCGTGTTCTGGTGAAACGGGTGGCCATCGCGGGCGGTATCGGCGCGGGCAAAACTGCGCTGGCGGAGCATCTCACGTCGCGCGGCTGGCCCGTCGTGGACGCCGACCTGGTCGCGCGTCGCGTGGTCGAACCCGGTGAGCCGGCGTGGCGCGCCCTACGTGACGCGTTCGGCACCGCCGTCCTCACGGGCGACAACGAGATCGATAGAGCGTTTCTCGCCGACATCGTCTTTCGCGATGCCACGGCGTTGCGTCGCCTCAATCACATCACGCACGGCTATATCGCAGAAGAGATCATGCGCCAGATCGCCGCGACGAGTGCCGACGTGGTGTTCATCGCGCTCCCGCTCTATCGCGACGAGCACCGCAGCCAACTGGGGCTTGATGAGGTGTGGGCCGTCGAGGTCGACCCCGAAGTCGCGGTCGCGCGACTGATCGAGAGTCGGGGCTTTAGCGAGGCGGACGCTCGCGCTCGACTGGCCGTCCAAATGAGCAACGAGGCGCGACGAGCGCTCGCCGATCGCGTGATCAGCAATGAGGGGACACGCGAAGAACTCACCGTGAAGGTCGACGAGGCGCTTCGGGCCCTCGGGGTCGCGTGACCGACTTCCTCGTCGAGTCGCCCTTCAAGCCGGCCGGTGACCAGCCGGCCGCCATCGCCGCGTTGAGTCAGGGCGTCGAGGACGGTTTGCGCTACCAGACCCTCGAAGGCATCACCGGCAGTGGGAAGACCGCGACGATCGCGTGGTTGGTTGAACGCGTGCAGCGCCCGACGCTCATTCTCGAGCCCAACAAGTCCTTGGCCGCGCAGTTGGCGTCCGAGTTACGCGACATGCTGCCCCAGAACCGGGTGGAGTTCTTCGTGTCGTACTACGACTACTACCAGCCCGAGGCGTACGTGCCGAGGACCGACACCTACATCGAGAAGGACAGTTCGGTCAACGAAGAGATTGACCGACTGCGACACGCGGCCACGTCGTCACTCTTGACCCACCGCGACACGATCGTCGTCGCGTCCGTGTCGTGCATCTACGGTCTCGGTTCTCCCCTCGAGTACCGAGAGCGAATGCTGCCCCTCGAAGTGGGCGAGCGATTCGAGCAGCGTTCCTTGCTCCGTCGACTGGTCGAGATGCAGTACAGCCGCAACGAGCTCGTGCTCGATCGCGGAACCTTTCGCATGAAGGGCGACACCCTCGAACTGCAGCCGGCCTATTCCAACGAGGCCGTGCGCGTTTCGTTCTTTGACGACGTCATCGAGGAGATCTCGTTCTTCAATCCCGTGACCATGGAGGGTCGCGGGAAGGTGAACGAGTTCACCTTGTTTGCCGCGTCGCACTACGCCACGTCGCTCGCGACCCTGCAACGTGCTTGTCGATCAATCGAGGTCGAACTCGGCGAACAGTTGGCGCTCTTCCAGGCGCAGGGCAAGCTCCTCGAAGCTCAACGGCTGCGCTCGCGCACCGAACACGACCTCGAGATGCTCGAACAGACCGGCGTGTGCGCGGGAGTCGAGAACTACTCCGCGCACCTCGACGGCCGCAGCCGGGGGGAGCGCCCCTTTACGCTGCTCGACTACTTTCCTTCGGACTTCCTGGTCGTGATCGACGAGTCCCACGTCGCCGTGCCCCAGGTGCGCGGGCAGTACGCCGGGGACCGCTCGCGCAAGGAGACCCTCGTGGAGCACGGTTTTCGCCTGCCGAGTGCACTCGACAATCGTCCGTTGAACTTCGATGAGTTCATGGGGCTGGTGCCCCAGATTGTCTTCGTCTCGGCGACGCCGGGTCCCTTCGAGATTGAGAACTCCGACCAGATCGTCGAACAGGTGATCCGCCCCACCGGTCTGATCGACCCGGAGGTCGTCGTGTTGCCCACCAAGAACCAGATCGATGACCTGCGCGCTCGACTCGACGTGGTGATCGCCCGCGGCGAGCGAGCGCTCATCACCACCTTGACCAAACGGATGTCCGAGGATCTCACTACGTTCCTGACCAAGGCCGGCTACAAGGTCCAGTACCTCCACAGCGACATCGATACCATCCAGCGCATCGAGATTCTGCGGTCGCTGCGTCTCGGGGAGTTTGACGTCCTCGTCGGCATCAACCTCCTGCGCGAGGGCCTCGACCTGCCCGAGGTGTCCCTCGTCGCCATCCTCGACGCCGACAAGGAGGGTTTCTTGCGTTCGCGCAGTGCCCTCATCCAGACGATTGGTCGGGCCGCGCGTAACTCCAACGGGCAAGCGGTGCTCTACGCCGACCGGATGACCGATTCGATGCGCGCGGCGATTTCGTTGACCGAACGACGTCGACTCATCCAAGTGGCCTACAACGAGGAACACGGTATCGAGCCGCGCACCGTGATGAAGAACGTCGCCGACATCTTGAACCGACTCCGCAGCGAACCGGCCCGCGAGGTGACGTCGAAGGTGCACGGCATCTCCTCGCTCGACGACTTCTTGCCCGACGATTTGAGTCTGGAGATCGCGCGCGTGGAAGAAGCGATGCTGCTCGCCGCCGGCGAGTTGCGCTTCGAAGAGGCGGCGGTGCTGCGCGACACGTTACAGAACCTCCAACGCCAGGTCACCTCGCCCTCGGTCGGCCTGGTGGGCGCGGACGAACCGGTAGATTCCCCCTATGTCTAAGTCAATTCGGGTGCAGGGCGCGAGGGTGCATAACCTCAAAAACCTCTCCGTTGAGATCCCGCGCGACCAGCTGGTGGTCTTTACCGGCCTGTCGGGTTCGGGCAAATCGTCCTTGGCCTTCGACACGATCTACGCCGAAGGACAGCGTCGCTACGTCGAGAGTCTCTCGGCCTACGCACGCCAGTTCCTTGGCCAGATGGACAAGCCCGACGTCGAGTTCATCGAGGGGCTCTCCCCGGCGATCTCGATCGACCAGAAGACCGCGTCGCGCAACCCGCGCTCGACCGTTGGGACGATCACCGAGATCCACGACTACCTTCGTTTGCTCTTCGCACGTATCGGCGTGCCCTACTGCCCCAACTGCGGCAAGCCCATCACCAGCCAGACGCCCCAGCAGATCGTCGACCAGGTGCTCGCGCGACCCGACGGACAGCGGTTCTTGGTGCTGGCGACGGTGGTGGAAGGACGCAAGGGGGAGTACTCGACGCTGCTAAATGAACTCTCGGGGCAAGGATTCTCTCGAGTCCGCGTGGACGGGGTGGTCATGGAACTCGCCGACCGCGATGAACTGACTCTCGCACGCTACGAACAACACACCATTGACGTCGTGCTGGACCGACTCAGCGTGAAGAAGTCGAATCGCCAGCGATTGACCGAGTCGGTCGAGGCGGCGCTCAAGTTGACCAAGGGCGTCGTCAAGTTTCTCTTCTTAGAACCCGAAGAAATGGTCCAGTTCTCTGAGAAGATGGCCTGCAGCGACTGCGGTATCAGCTTCTCCGAGCTCGCCCCGCGCGACTTCTCGTTCAACTCGCCCTACGGCGCGTGCCCGGTGTGTACCGGACTGGGTACCCGCTTCGAGGTGGACCCCGACCTGGTGGTGCCCGACGACACCGTCTCCCTGGCCGAAGGCGCCCTGGCGCCGTGGGCCGGAGCGCGCTTTAAGTACTTCGAGCGACTCATCGAGGGCATCGCGACGCTGGGCGGATTTGACGTCACGACGCCGTGGAAGAAGCTGCGGGCGAAGGACCGCAAGCTCGTGCTCTACGGCGTCGACGCCCGGTCGGTGCCAGTGAAGTACAAGAACCGCTACGGCAAGGTGCGCACCTACGAGACAACGTATAACGGCATCGTGGAGTGGCTGGAGCGCAAGCGCAACGACGCCGACGGCGACTGGTCGCGCGAGCAGGCCGAACAGTTCATGCGCGAGGTCGAATGCACCACCTGCCACGGCCAGCGGCTCAAGCCCGAGGTCTTGGCCGTACGGGTGAAGGACCGCAACATCGCCCAGGTGAGCAGTTTCACCATCGACGAGGCGATCAACTACTTCGACACGTTGACCTTGACCCCGCGCGAGGAGACGATCGCGCACCAGGTGATCAAGGAGATCGTCGAGCGACTGACGTTCCTGCTCGACGTCGGTTTGGACTACCTCACCTTGAGCCGCGCGTCGGCGACGCTCTCGGGGGGTGAGGCCCAACGGATCCGCTTGGCGAGTCAGATCGGCAGTTACTTAGTCGGCGTGCTCTACGTGTTGGACGAACCCTCCATTGGCCTGCACCAACGTGACAATCGTCGACTCATCGCGACGCTGGAGCGTCTGCGCGACCTCGGTAACTCGGTCATCGTCGTCGAGCACGACGAGGAGACCATTCGCCTGGCCGACTTCATCGTGGACATCGGTCCGGGCGCCGGGGAGTTCGGCGGTGAGGTCGTCCACGCCGGCACCTACGAAGCGCTGCTCAAGAACAAGCGATCGTTGACGGGTCAGTACCTGTCGGGCGCGAAGTCGATCGCGGTACCCGAGACGCGACGACCCGGCGACGGGAAGTTCCTCACCATCAAGGGCGCGCGCGCGAACAACCTCCAAGACATCACCGTCAAGATCCCCCTCGGGGACTTCGTGGCCGTCACCGGCGTCTCGGGATCGGGTAAGTCCTCACTCATCAACGCCATCTTGCTCGCGTCACTGGAGCGACAGATCAACCGGGCGAAGACCGTCGCGGCCGAGCACGACACCATCCTCGGGGTCAAGTACCTCGACAAGGTCGTCGCCGTCGACCAGCAGCCCATCGGTCGCACCCCGCGCTCGAACCCCGCGACGTACACGGGGGTCTTCGACAAGATTCGCAAACTCTTCGCCGAGACCCAAGAGGCCAAGGTCCGCGGGTACCAACAAGGTCGCTTCTCCTTCAACGTCAAGGGCGGGCGTTGTGAGGCCTGCGCCGGGGACGGGACCATCAAGATCGAGATGCACTTCTTGCCCGACGTGTACGTGAACTGTGACGTGTGCGACGGTGCGCGCTACAACCGCGAGACCCTCGAGATCTTGTATCGGGGCAAGTCCATCGCCGACGTCCTCGCGATGCCGATCGCCGAGGCGCTGGAGTTCTTCGAGCGCCAACCGCTCATCTTGCGCCACGTGCAGAGCCTGGTGGATGTGGGTCTGGGTTACGTGCGACTCGGCCAGCCCGCCCCCACGCTCTCGGGGGGCGAAGCCCAGCGCGTGAAGCTCGCCACCGAACTGGCGCGCCGTCCGACGGGTCACACCCTCTACGTGCTCGATGAACCCACGACCGGCCTGCACTTTGAGGACGTCAATCGGCTGCTGCACGTGTTGCACCGCCTGGTCGACCAGGGCAACACCGTTTTGGTGATCGAGCACAACCTCGACGTCATCAAGACCGCCGACTGGGTGATTGACCTCGGACCCGAAGGGGGCCGCCGGGGCGGCAAGGTGGTGGGCGAAGGTACTCCCGAGCAGATCGCCGAACTGCCGACCGCGACCGGGACGGTCCTTAAAGAGGTGCTGGCCGGTTCCGGTCGGCCCTGATGCTCGCCAAGCCTTCGGGCATTCCTCGACAGAGTGGCTGTTATCTCTTTCGAAATGAGGGCGGGACCATCATCTACGTCGGTAAGGCGCGGATCTTGTCCCAGCGACTCTCGAGTTACTTCCAACGTCCCGAGGGTCTGAGTCAAAAGACGCAGTTCTTGATGGAAGAGGCGACCTCGGTCGAATGGATCGTGACCCCGACCGAACTCGACGCCCTGATACTCGAGAACGAACTCATCAAGGACAATCAGCCGCGCTACAACCTTCGCTTGAAAGACGACAAGAGCTTCCCCTTCGTGGCGCTCGATTCGCGCACACCCTTCGCCGCCCCCTACATCACGCGCGGTCCCCACTCCAAGGGCGTGCGCTACTTCGGTCCCTTCGCCGACGTGCGCGCGCTGCGCGTGACGATGGATGAACTGCTCCAAGCCTTTCCGCTGCGCTCGTGCTCCAAGCACAAGTTCAACTACCAACAGCGCATCAAGCGCCCCTGTCTCCTCTACGACATCGGGAAGTGCTCGGGACCCTGCATCGCGGCGATCGACCCCGAGGGGTACCGCGAGCTCGCCCAGTCCTGGGCGCGGTTCTTCGAAGGCGACGTGCGCGAACTTCGCACGCTCCTAGAGGTCCAAATGCGCGAAGCCGCCTCCGACCAGCACTACGAGGCTGCGGCAAAGGCGAGGGACTCCCTGGCCGCCTTAGAGCGCGCCGCCAGTGCACAAAGTGTGGTGCTCGACGACCACTCCAACCTGGACGTGCTGGCCCTCGCCAGTGAGGGCAGCCGCGTGGCGCTCGTGCGCTTTCGCGTGCGCTTTGGGCGCATCATCGGCCGCACGGTCCACCTGGTCGATCGTTCGATGGACGAGGACGACGCGGAGATCCTCGAGAGCGCGTTGACCGACATCTACCTCGACGCCGACGGCGTGCCTCCGGTCGTGGTGCTCGAGCGAGCATCGCTCTCGACGACACTGGTGCGCGAGTACTTGAGCGAGGTCCGAGGTCGCCCGGTCGAGGTGGTGGCGGCGCAACGTGGCCGGCGTCGCCGGGTGGTCGAACTGGCGTTGGACGACGCCCGAGCGGTCATCTCGCGCGACTCACTTCGCCGCCAAGCGGACCACAACGTGCGCGCGCGCGCGCTGCAAGAACTCGGGGCCGCGCTCGCCCTGGAACAGCCGCCCTACCGGGTCGAGTGCTTTGACATGAGCCACCTCCAGGGCACGAACTACGTCGGCTCGATGGTGGTCTTCGAGGACGCCCTGCCCATCAAGGGTGACTATCGACACTTCAACGTGCGAGAGGTACTCGGCAACGACGACGTCGGTGCCATGGAAGAGGTCGTGCGTCGTCGTCTTTCGCACTGGGAGGAACATCAAGGTAGTACCAAGTTCCGTCGTCCCGATCTGATCATCGTCGACGGCGGCCTCCCACAGCTCCACGCGGCGGAAAAGGCCGCGGCGTCGCTCTCGCTCTCGGGACTGGTGGAGTTCGCGGCCCTCGCCAAGCGCGAGGAGTTGCTCTATCGTCCGGGTCGCTCGACGCCGATCGTGCTCGATCGGGGTTCGGAGAGCCTCTACCTCGTCCAGCGCCTGCGTGATGAGGCGCACCGCTTCGCGATCACCTTTCACCGTTCTAAGCGCGGCAAGTCCATGGTCGCCTCCTCACTCGAGGGAGTCAGCGGACTCGGACCTCAGCGTCGCGAACGGCTCCTCGCCACCTACGGCTCGCTCAGCGCACTTCGCCAGGCCCCCCTCGAGGAGCTGGAGGCCCTCGCGTGGCTCCCGGGCGACGTCGCGCGCAGCCTCTACGATCATCTCCAGGCGCCCAGCGCGCCACGGCCCACGAAGGGTAGTCGCGATGAATGAGGTGGTCTTGGTCACGGGCATGTCGGGCGCCGGGCGCTCGACGGTCGCGGCGGCGCTGGAGGACCTCGGCTGGTTCGTCATCGACAACCTGCCCTTAGAGCTCGTGGTGCGGGTCGATGAGCTGGTCATCTCCGGGGACCACGACTACCCCGGGGTGGCCTTTATCGTGGGACGCTCGGGTGGCGTGCGGCCCGAGGCGCTCTTCACGGTCGAACGCGAGCTCAAGGCCCGTCATGAGAACGCCAAGATCCTCTTCCTCGACGCGCCCGACGAGGTGCTCATCCACCGATTCGAAGGGAACCGGCGACGCCACCCGCTTGACGAGGCGACGTTGGCCGATTCGATCGCCGGTGAGCGCGAGCAGTTGGCGTCGATTCGAGAGGCCGCGGCGCTGGTGATCGACACCGGTTCGATCAACACCAACCAACTACGGCGTCGCATCGTCGAGACCTTCTCCGAGAGCGGTGCGGAAGGATCCCTGCGGGTCTCGCTCGTGACCTTCGGCTACACCTACGGCATCCCGCGCGACGTCGACCTGGTCTTTGACTGCCGATTCCTGCCGAACCCGCACTGGATCGACGAACTGCGTCCCCTGACGGGGCTGGATGAACCGGTGGCGCACTACGTGCTCGATCAAGAACCCGCCCAGCACTTCGTCAAGGACGTGGTGAGTCTGCTCGAGTGGCAGATCCCGGCCTTCGCCCAAGAGGGCAAGTCCTATCTCTCCATCGCCATTGGCTGCACCGGCGGTCGCCACCGCAGCGTGGCGATCGCCGAGGAGATCCGCCGGCGACTCCACATCGACAGCGCCGTCTTTCACCGCGACATCGCTCGCTAGCGCGGGGTTGCGGGGAGCGAGCGAGCGAAGGGCCCCGGGCCGTGTGCCAACATTGGAGAGGTCCCTTCGCGCAAAGGTGCGAAGATAGTAGACCGACGACGAGGGAGACGTTCCGTGGCGACACGCGTGGCGATTAATGGTTTTGGGCGAATCGGCCGAGGTTTCTTGCGTGCGGCGCTGACCAATCCCGACGTGCAGGTCGTCGCCCTCAACGACCTGGTACCCCCGGCGACCAACGCGCACCTATTGAAGTACGACTCCACCCAGGGCATCTTGGACCTCGCGGTGAGCGTGAGTGACACCGGCCTCCAGGTGGGGGAGCACCTGATCAAGGTCTACGCCGAGCGCAACCCGGCCGATCTGCCGTGGGGCGAGCTCGAGGTCGACGTGGTGATCGAATCGACGGGCATCTTCACCACTCGCGAGACGGCCAGCGCGCACCTCGCCGCGGGCGCGAAGTTGGTCATCATCTCGGCACCCTCGTCCGACGCCGACGCCACCTTCGTGATGGGCGTCAACGAGGGGGACTTCGACCCGGCGACGCACCGGGTCATCTCGAACGCCTCGTGCACGACGAACTGCTTCGTGCCGATGGTCAAGGTGCTCGACGACGCCTTCGGGGTCGACGCCGGGCTCATGACCACGGTGCACGCCTACACCAACGACCAGAACCTGTTGGACTTGGCGCACAAGGACCTTCGTCGCTCCAGGGCGGCCGCGATCAACATCGTGCCGACCTCGACCGGCGCGGCGCGCGCGACCAGCCTGGTGCTCGCCTCCATGAAGGGGCGCCTGGATGGCACCTCGCTGCGCGTGCCCATCCCCGTCGGCAGCATCACCGACTTCACCGCCATCGTGCGCTCGACGACCGTCGAGGAGATCAACGACGCCTTCAAAACGGCGGCCGCCGGCGCGCTCTCGGGCGTGCTGGTCTACACCGATGAGCCGATTGTCTCCTCGGACATCGTCGGCTCACCCGCCTCGTGCACGTTCGACTCCCTCATGACCATCGTCCAGCCGATCGACGAGGCGAAGTCGCTCATCAAAGTCTTTGGCTGGTACGACAACGAGTGGGGCTACTCCAATCGTCTGGTGGACCTCGCGCGTTACGTCGGTCGCTAGCCGGTGTCGAACACGCTGCCCACTATCGAGCGTTGGGGCGACCTCACGGGAAGGCGCGTCTTGGTGCGCGTCGACTTCAACGCGCCCGTCGCCGAGATCGATGGCGTGACGACGCTCACCGACGACTTTCGTCTGCGGTCCTCGTTGCCGACCATCGACGCGCTCATCGAACGTGGCGCGACCGTCGTGCTCTGTACGCACTTTGGTCGCCCGGACGGCCGCGTCGACGAGCGCTACAGCGTGGCGCCGCTGCGCCGGGCGCTCGACGCGCTGCGCCCGGGCATCGAACTCTTAGAGAACTTGCGCTTTCACCCGGGCGAGGAGGCGAACGACCATGACTTTGGCGCGTCGCTCACCGAGGGTTTCGACTACTACGTCAATGAGGCCTTCGGCGCGTCGCACCGCGCCCACGCGTCGATCACGGTGCCGCCGACGTTGCTGCCGAGTGCGGGCGGCGCCAACCTCCAACGCGAGGTCGCCACGCTCCTCGCGCTCCTCGATGAACCGGCGCGTCCTTTCATCGCGGTCATCGGCGGCGCGAAGGTCAAGGACAAACTCGGCATCATGAAGGTCTTGGCCGCCAAGGCCGATGCGGTGATCGTCGGTGGGGGCATGCGCTACACCTTCGCCGCCTCCGAGGGTCACCGCATCGGTGACTCCCTCTTCGATGCGCGCTACGTCGATGAGTGCGCGGAGCTCTTGGCCGGCGGGAACATCTTGATCCCGGTCGACTCGCGCGGACTGCCCGCGGGCGCTCCCTTCGGTCCCGAGGGGGGACCCGACGACGTCGCCGACTTCGGCGAGGAGATACCTGACGGCTTCGAGGGACTGGACATCGGTCCGTTGTCGATCGAGATCTTCACCGCTGCGCTCCAGGGCGCGCGCACGATCATGTGGAACGGACCCATGGGAGTCTTTGAGGATCCACGTTTCGGTGCCGGCACCGAGGCCGTCGCGCGCGCCATCGCCGCCTCGCCGGCCGTGAGTGTCGTGGGCGGTGGTGACTCCGTTGCGGCGTTGGCGTCCTACCAACTCGAAAGCGACGTCAGTTTCGTCTCCACGGGCGGCGGCGCGTCGCTCGAACTCGTGGAGCTCGGCGACCTGCCGGGCCTGCGGGCGCTGCGCGAGAGTCCCTGGACCTAAGGTGAGCGCTCGACCGTTGGTGATCGGGAACTGGAAGATGAACCTCGACTTCGTCGAGGCCCTGCACCTCACCCAGCAACTCGGCGTCTTGTTGAAGAACCACCCCGTCGAGCACACCGACGTGGTGATCGCGCCACCCTTCGTCGACTTACGCAGCGTCGGATCGATCCTGGACGCGGAACGCCTCCCGGTCGCCCTCGGCGCGCAGCACGTCAACCCCCAGGAAAACGGTGCCCACACCGGCGAGGTGAGCGTGTCA
>Ga0302199_1001249_pt1 | contig 12957 bp, 9 predicted proteins | sample II_Bog_N2_3_FD_194588 | JGI IMG/M metagenome (GOLD analysis project Ga0302199, IMG submission 194588) | Peat permafrost microbial communities from Stordalen Mire near Abisko, Sweden - II_Bog_N2_3 | ecosystem: Environmental > Terrestrial > Soil > Wetlands > Peat | place: Sweden: Abisko, Stordalen... | reverse complement strand
GGCGATGTCCTGCGCCGAGGAGGAGGTTTACCTGATTGGCGGTGCGAACTCGGCTGGCCAGGCGGCGATGCACTTCTCTCGCTATGCCGCCAAGGTACACATGCTGGTTCGCGGAGAGTCGCTTAATAAGAGCATGTCCAAGTACCTTATCGATCAAATCGAGGCTACGCCCAACATTGTCGTCGAAACGCACACAGAATTGGTCGCCATGTCCGGTGACGGCCGCCTGGAATGCCTCAGCTTGAAGACTCTGCGCGGGCCGGAGACACGGGCGGCGAACTCCCTGTTCATCTTCATCGGCGCGGCCCCTAAGACCGACTGGCTGCCCAAGGGAATCGCATTGGACGAGAAAGGCTTCATCCTCGCCGGACCGGACCTGAAGACGCGGGCACCCGGTGCCTGGAAGCTGGAACGCGAGCCGTACCTGCTGGAAACCAGCATCCCGGGCATCTTTGTCGCCGGTGACGTCCGCTTCAATTCGGTCAAACGGTGCGCCTCAGCGGTGGGCGAAGGCTCCATTGCCGTCCAGTTCATGCATCAGTACCTGGCTACCCTGTAACACCCTTGGGGAATAAGGAGATAACGCCTTTGAGCCAGCAGATTTCAGAAGCTTTTCGGACACGGGAGCAATCCAATTAGGCTGTGAGCGAGCAAGTCCAGATCGCGTCGGGCACGAACCAGAACATGACCACCGCCATGGCGGAGCGGTTGCGTGCCGTGCCCATTCTCTCCACTGTCCCAGAGCAGGAAATCCGCTGCCTCGGCGATGGCCGCAGAGTGCACCTCCAGGTAGGTGATTTCGGCGCACGACAAGGCGAAGTAGCGCACTTCTTCTGGATTCTGTTGAGCGGCGAAATGAGGATCTATCAAACGTTGCCTGATGGGCGCGAGCAGATGCTGGGAATCGTGCCAGCGGGTACAGCGATAGGCGAGTTGCCGCTACTCTCAAATACGCCCAATGGGGCTAACGTGCGGGCAACCCAGCCCTGCGAGGCACTCCAGTTCGACGAGCAGCAATTCTGGAACATCATGACTGCTTGCCCCGAGATCCGTAAAGCCATCCTCGGTAACATGGCGCATCGCCTCCAGAAGTTCCAGAGCGCCGTGGTGCAGCAGGAGAAGATGGCCTCTCTGGGAACGCTGGCCGCCGGCCTGATGCACGAGCTGAACAACCCCGGCGCCGCTGCCGTCCGTGCCGCTGCGCAGTTGCGCTCGAACCTGATGCGCATGCACCAGCTCACCGCCAAGTTCTCTAAGGCCAGCTTGAACGACGAGCAGAAGCGATGCATGTTCGAGCTGCAGGAATACGCGCTCTCCAAAGAGAAACCGGTGCGCATGAATTCGCTCGAGCAGAGTGACGCCGAAGAGGCGTTGGCTGAGTGGATGGAGAATTCCAACGTGGAAGACGCCTGGAAACTCGCTCCCACGCTGGTGTCGATCGGCATTAATTCAAGCGAACTCGAATGCGCACGGTCCGAATTTCCCGGACCGTTTTTTTCGGATGCTCTCAGTTGGCTTGAAGCCCTCGTCTCAAGCATGCAACTGGTCGGCACCATCGAGGAGAGCATCGGCCGCGTCTCCGACCTGGTCAAAGCTGTTAAATCCTACGCCTACGAAGGCAAGGGTCAGAAGCAGTCCGTCGATGTCAACGAGAGCATCCACGCAACCCTCGTCATCCTGACCCACAAGATACGCGAGAAGCAGATCACTCTGGAAAAAGACTTCGCAGCGAACCTTCCCGTCCTGCAATGCGAGTGCTCAGGCCTCAACCAGATCTGGACCAACATCCTCGACAATGCCATCGACGCAGTGTCTCCCGGCGGCCACATCCGCGTCCGTACCTGGGAAGAAGAATCGCCTGCGGACGCGTCCATCTCGGGGTCCAAATCCCGCCACTACCTCTGCATTACCATCGCCGACGACGGCCCCGGCATCCCGCTGGAGAACCAGGCCCACATCTTCGATCCCTTCTACACTACCAAGCCCGTCGGCGTAGGCACCGGCCTCGGCCTCGGCATAGTGCAGCGGATCACCGAGCAATACGGCGGCACTGTCACCTTCGCCTCCGAGCCCGGCAACACCGAGTTCCGCATCCGCCTCCCCCGCCAACGCGACTGACTGGCCCCGCGCTACGGCTGCTTCTCCTCAATCTTGTAATCCACCGGAATCTCGAATAACGCCGGATCGGGGTCAGTCTGCTGTAGGTCGGAAATCGCAGTCGTGGTCTTGCCCATCCTGGGCATCGGATTGTCGGTCGTGCTGGCCACCGTGATTTTCAGATCGGGAGAGATCCACTTCTCCTCCACAATTCGAACCTCCTGGCCGGTAGGGGAACTGATCGCGGGAACGACCACCACATGTCGCGAACCAACTGCGTAAACCCCGTCAATCATCTTCCCGGAAAGCTCTTCGTCTGGTGAAGGATCTGTGTTGCGGAACGCTGCAGTCCTTGCATTCAACTCCGCCTGCCTCGCCTGCTGCTCTGGAGTTAGCGGCTTTGGCTGCGCAAACCGCGTTACCATTGCCACTTTGCTCTTCGGAAACACTACTGCGGTCAGCAGCGCCACTGGATCAGTCAGCGTATAACTCGCCCCTGTATCGCCAACTTCTTCGCGCACGCGGCCTTCGGAATCCCGCATTCGGCGCACCACAACTATGTTGGTGACTGTCTTCCCGTCAGGAAGCGTCCTTATCCTGGTCGTCGTTTCCACCAGGCTGTAAGGCTTGCCCTTTAATGCATTGCGAACCACACCGCCGCCAAAACCAAGTCCGACGCTGCCGCTCATTCCAGCAATTGCCGGCTGTGGCGTGGAAGTCGGCGGCGGCTGAGTCTGCGCCCGTCCCAACATTGCAATAGCTAACCCTGTTACTACGCACAGGCATACACAACGCTGCATCCTCGTGCCTCCATCGCTACAACCATTCTCCTACCCATTCTTGGATCGAATCAATCAGCTACAGGATCACCCCGCCGCAAGCGTCCTCAACACCCCCACATTCCTCGCCTCGTCACCTGGCGCATCTACCGGCGTCTCCGCAATAAACGCGCACTGCGCAAACCGCTCGTCGTGCAGCAGTCTGCGAAACGCCGCCGCGCCAATCGTCCCTTCGCCGATATGCTCGTGCCGGTCCAGCTTCGACCCGAAGGGCGCCTTCGCATCGTTGCAGTGCCACACCTTCACCGCCTCAAACCCCACCGTCGCCTCCACCAGCTTCATCGTCTCGATATACCCGTCCTCGGACACGATGTCGTATCCCGCCACGTGCACGTGACACGTATCCAGGCACACGCCGACAGGCGCGCACGGCTTCAGCGTCTCCACCAATTCCGCCACCTGCTCCAGTTTCCCACCCAGCGAGAACTCCGCACCCGCCGTATTCTCAATCAGTATCCTGAAGTCCGCGCCTTGCCAAGGCACGCCGTCAATTGCCCGCTCTATCGACTCCGCCGCCAGCCGCAGGCCCTCCTCGCGCGTCAACCCCTTCCAGCTTCCGGGATGCAGCACCAGGTACTCCGCCCCCAGCGCTAGCGCCCGTTCCACCTCGCCGCGAAACCCCACAACTGAATTCTCGCGCACCGCCTCCGTCTGGCTGCACAGGTTGATCAAGTAGCTTGCATGGATCGCCACCGGCCCCACGCCAAACTCCGCCCGCAGCTCGCGCATCTTCTTTGCATCTGCCGGCTTTACGTCCGCGGCCTTCCACGCCCTAGGGCTCGACGAGAATATCTGAAACGTGTTCGCTCCCGCCTCGATAGCACGGTTCACCGCGGTCCACGCCCCGCCAGCCGTCCCCACATGTACACCAATACGCTTCATTGCCATGCCATCGAGCCTATCCGAGAAATAGCATCCGTCACACGCGCGATCCCATCTATGTGTATCATCGCCTTGCCGCGAATTCCTGGTCTGCCCCGGCTATAACTGCATCCTCGAACGACCGAAAGGACCCGCCCCATGCCCGCACCGCAGAATTTCAAGAACCACACCCGCTTCGACCCGCCCTGGCACTTCTTCATTGCGCCGATGCTTCTGGTCAACATCATCTTCGCCATCGTCGCCATCTGCCGCAATTACCCCGATCACGCCCACCTCTATATCTGGTGGCTCATCATGGCCATCGTCGGCCTCATGGCCGTTGGCAAGGCCCGCGCGCACTCGATGGTCGCCCAGGACCGCATCATTCGCCTCGAAGAAAAACTCCGGTTCGCCGCGCTTCTGCCTCCCGACCTGCTTACCCGCAGTCAAGCCCTCACCGTGCGCCAGATCATCGGCCTGCGCTTCGCGTCCGACGACGAACTTCCCGGCCTCGTCAAGCGCGCTCTCGACGAGAACCTAAGCGAAAAGCAAATCAAAGAAGCCATCAACAACTGGCGCCCCGACTACCTCCGCGTCTGACGCACAAAAGCGAAGCCCCAACGGACCATGTTGGGGCTTGCTTCTTGTCGAACCTCGAACTTTGAACCTCAGTAAACGTCCCTCTGATACCGCTTCTGTTTCTTCATCGCGGCAAGATACTCCGCCGCATGGTCGAGCGTTCCCTGCGAGCCGAGAGCGATCGCATCCAGTAACGCCTGCTCCACCGACTTGGCCATGCGGGTAGCGTCGCCACAGACATAAAAATAAGCCCCACGCTCTAGCCACGAATACAGTTCGGGGGCGTTCTCGCGCATGCGGTCCTGCACGTAAATCTTCTCCGCCTGGTCGCGCGAAAACGCCGTATCCAGCCGCGTCAGCGTCCCGTCAGCCTGCATCGCGGCCCACTGATCTTCATAGAGAAAGTCTGACGTTTTGCGCTGGTCGCCAAAAATGAGCCAGTTGTCACCGCCCGCTCCCCTGGCCTGCCGTTCCTCCAGAAACGCTCGGAAAGGAGCAACTCCCGTCCCCGGCCCAACCATGATCACCGGCGCCGAGTCGTCCTCTGGCAACTTGAAATTCTGATTCGCCGTCAGGAAGATCGGCAACACTCCGCCCACGTGCGCGCGCTCGCCCAATTGCCCGCTGGCGACTCCCTGCCGATCGCGTCCATGCGCGTCATAGCGCACCACGCGCACCGTCGTCTCCGCCGTGCCCGGATGCGCAAGCTGGCTGGACGCGATCGAATACAACCGTGGCACCAGGCGCTGCAACACGTTGAATAGTTCCTGCGGGTTCTTCACCGCCCCGGGAAAATCGGTGAGGAGGTCGATGAACTCTCTGCCCCAGCAATACTCTTCCGCGCGCGCCTTGTTGTCCGGCCCGCACAACAGCTTCAGCGCGTCATATCCGCGCCCACCCACGCCCGCCGCTCCCGGCAGCTTCGCGTACTGACCAATCGCCCCGCGCGCGAGCTTGCCGATCGTCAGCCGCGTACGCAGCGCCTCTTCAAAGCTGATCTCCATCTTGTAGTGGTCGAGCACGGGTTCTTCGCCCGTGAACCCCAGCGCGGCCAACACCTCCGCCACAGCCTGCGCCCGGTTCTCCGGAAGCACGCCGATGGCATCCCCCGGCGCATACGTCATACCCTCGTCCAGCGCAAACGCAAGATGCCGCGTCTCCTTCTCGGAGTCCTCGCCGGTAAGCAGGTAGTTCATCACCACCGTCGAATAGTATGGGCTGTTCCGTGTGTACTTCTGCTCTGCCGGACTCCCGTCGGCGCCAACCGCCGAACCTTCAACCTCGCTCATTCGATGATTGTAAACCCGGGCGTTCACAGGCCGTCCTGCTGCTTCGCACGGTCCTCCCGATGGTCGGCACAAACCTCCTTGCGACTATCGGGAGCGCCAATGCGAAGCCCAGCACGCGTCACGAAGTGACCGCCGCCCGCGCAGGGCGCCCGTCCGGCAGGACACCCGGACTAAAATAAAAGTGTGATCACCTCGCCCCTCACCCTCGCCGACATCCGCACCAAAATCAATGCCCGCGAGCGCATCACTCCCCAAGATGCCCTTACCCTCTGGCGCGAAGCCGGCGACGCCGAAATGCGCAGCCTCGCCTCGCAGGTGCGCGCGCGCTACCATTCGCCCGCAACCTGCACGTACATGTTGATGCGCATCATCAACTACACCAACGTCTGTGTCGCGCAGTGCGATTACTGCGCCTTCTACAAGCTCCCTGGCCAGGAGGGCGGATACGTTCTCAGCCAGGAGCAGGTGTTCGCCAAGCTGGACGAATTGCTCGCCATGGGGGGCGATCTGGCTGGTTTCAACGGCGGCTTCAACCCGCATCTTCCGCTGGACTACTACTGCGACCTCTTCCGCGCAATTCGCGAGCGCTACGGCGAGCGCCTGGAGTTCTACGCCCTCACAATCGCCGAATTCATGTACCTTGCCGACCACGCCAACCTCGACTACCTGGCCGCTGCCGAGCGTTTCAAAGCCGCAGGCGTCCGCTGGATTACCGGCGGAGGCTCCGAGATCCTGACCGAAGATTTCCGTCGCCGCCACAGCAAGTTCAAGTACACCGTCGCCGAATACTTCGCCGCCCAGCGCGCCCTCGTCAACGCCGGCCTGCGCACCTCCGCGACCATGGTCATCGGCTTCGACGAGACCATCGACGAGCGCATCGAACATCTGGAACGCACGCGCGCTTTCCAGGATCAGGTTCTCGCCTCAGCCCATCCCGAAGCGCTTACGAGCTTCCTCTGCTGGACTTTCAAGCCCTACTTTACCCAGCTCGGCGGCATCGAAATCTCCACCAGCGAGTACCTCCGCCACCTCGCCCTCAGTCGCATCTACCTCGACAACATCCCTCGCATCCGCACCTCCGTCCTCACCCAGAACGAGCGCGCCCTCGAAGGCCTGCTCTACGGTGCGGACGACTTCGATCTCCCCATCGAAGACGAAGTAACCCAACTCGCTGGAGCAACCATCAGCCTCAACTTCGACAAACTCCTCAACACCGCCCGCACTCTCGGCTTCGAACCCACTTATCGCCACGTCGCGCAAGGTTGGAATCCGCGCGCGAAGTAGCCTCCTTCACTTTGAATTGATCTCCTTTAGCCATTCCAGGCTGTACCGTTCAATTGCCACGCGCACCAACTGACTGCGGGTGCGAACCCCAGCTTTGCTGAACAACTCCTGGATGCTGGCCTTCACCGATGTCTCCGACACCTCGATCCGCGCCGCGATCTCCTTGTTCGTCAGCCCGTCCAGGATGCTGCGCAGCACCTGGCGCTGCCTGTCCGTCAGAGATCGCACATTCCCCGGCGAACCCGCGTTCCCCTTCCCGTCCGCCGTCGCGTTGCGCAGGATTCCGGGGTCCCACCACGTCTCTCCAGAAGCCACTCGATGGATCGCCTCGATCAGGTAGCGCGGGTCGCTATGTTTCAGCACGATGCCGGCCACACCAGCATTTACGGCGTTCAAAGTTGCGCTCGCACCCATCCCTGCGGTAACCATGATGACCTTTGCGTTGCTCCCACCCTGGCCCGGTGCCGACAGCAGATCGGTACCCGCTTCGTCCCCCAGGTCGTAGTCCAGCAGGACCACGTCGACCTCAGTGCTGGCGAGGGCCTTACGGCCTTCCGCAACCGTGGAGCAGCGAGCGCTCACCTCAATCCCAGGCTCCGTCTCCAGTAATCGAACCACGCTCTCGCGAAAGAGCGTGTGGTCGTCGATCAGCAGGATGCGAATGCGTTCTGTCATAGATTTCCCTTCAGCGCACGGGCGCAAGTTCGACCTGGAAGCATGCGCCTCCCGGGATAGCTTTGTAGCGCAGATCGCCCCCAAAGGAGCGGGCAAACGCGCGCGCCAGGTACAAGCCCAGGCCAGTGTTCTTGGCTCCCGTTTGGAAAGGGCGGAACAACTCCGACGGCTGCGCGACGCCACCCCCATTGTCCAACACCTCCACTAGCACACGCTGGTCCTCGCTTTTGGCACTAATCGTCAACTCTCTGTCAGAGGCCTTCTCCGCAAGCGTTCGAATACTGTTCGTCGTCAGATTCAGAAATACCTGCATCAGGTTGGTGCTATCCGCCCATACCAGGGGCAGCTCAGGATCCAGCTTCCACGTGCATTCGATGGCTTTCTCCTGCAACGATGGGGAGATCACAATCCTAAGGTCGTCGAGCACGGCAAGCAGGTCGACCTCCATCGCCTGGTCGGGATATGGGCGAAGGTCCACAGCTGCGATTCGCTCCAAAGCCACCGCGAGATTTCCCAGCGCTTCGAAGTCCTTATCCGCCGCGAGCAGATCGTTGCGCGAGAGATTCCGATGTACCACCGCGATCGCGCCGCACACATTCCGGATCTCGTGTGAGACCGCGCTCACCGCAATGCGCGACCCGGCCAACATCTGGTGCAGACTGGATTCCTCTCGCGTGCGAAACTCCTCAGACGAGTCCAGAATCATCGCAGCCAGGCGCGATCCGGCACTGGTCTGGTAGGTCGAGAAGCAAATCTCCGCCAGAAACCCTTCGCCATCCTCGCGCTGGCCACGCGACTGCATCACCGTGCGAAATAGAGCCTGACTCGTCTCCCGCCCGGAAACATTCGAGAGCGACGGAAAGTAGCGGTGAATGGACCGTCCCAGTAGCAACGGCGGCTTAACCGCCAGCATCCGGTGCGCTGCTTCGTTCGCCATCAATACCGTGCCATCCGAGTCCGCCGTAATAATTGCAGCCGGGCTGCTTTCAATCAGGACCGTCAACTGCCCTTCTGCCTCGCGCCGGGCTTCACTCTGCTCCTCGATCTCACGGAGTTGCCGCAGGATGATCTGCCGATTGCGGTTCATCTCGTAAACAAACACACCAAGCGAGAAGAAGGCCATGAAATACAGGACATCACGAGGCAGCCCGGTTCGCAGATGCCACGCATACTGATCGAATTCCTCCGTAAGAAAAGTGCAAAGCGCCGCCGCAAACGCCGTTTGCCAGGGCTTCAGCACCTTGCCGAGCATCAGCATCGGCAGCAGGTAGAGGAACCCCAGAGGCACTTCTCCGACCACCCGCCAGTCGACGACCGCGATCAGCGTAATTATGGCGCCGGCCCAGATCAGCGTTGAGCGCTTGCTGCCCCGAAAAAGCGAAGAAAACATATCGCTCACTTGCTCCGAATGTCTCTGACTATCCGCCGGCAAAATGGGGATCACGCGGTCGTCTGACGGGTTGGCTTATCAAATTCAGCCTAGCCAAAAGATAGCCCACCCAAGCCAAAAGATATTCCAATTCGAGTAAAGATAGGTAAGCTGGTAACAGATAAGACCTTCTCGCTCAATATAATGATATCTAAGCGTTTGGGTGTCGGCATTGAAACAGTTCTTGTGCGTCTTGCGTCCAATCCCTGAACCCTCCTATCCCTCGATGATGCGCGAATTTCATGTCTACCCCGGTTGGCCGCTTCGAGTGCGCTCACGCAGCAGAATGCGGCGGATCGATCGATGATCCGCCGCCTCGTCGATTTCGCGCTGAACAATCGCTGGCTCATGGTCGGCGCCACCGTCCTCCTCTTTGCCTGGGGCGCCATCTCGTTCCACAACCTGCCCGTCGAAGCCTACCCCGACGTAGCCAATAACTACGTCCAGGTCATCACGCAATGGCCCGGCCGCGCTGCCGAAGAGGTTGAGCAGCAGGTCACCATCCCCATCGAGATCCAAATGGCTGGCCTCCCGCACATGCAGCATCTGCGATCTACCTCGCTCGCTGGCCTCTCCAGCGTCATGCTCATCTTCGACGACGACTCCGTCAACACGGACAATCGTCAGCAGGTCTACCAACGCCTCGGCCAGGTCACGCTACCCGCCGGCCTGCAGCCGCAGATGGGCACGGACTGGAGTCCAGTCGGCCAGATCTACTGGTACACGCTGCGCTCCACCAATCCCAACTACGACAGCATGGAGCTGAAGTCGCTCGAAGACTGGAAGCTTGAGAAGGAATTCAAGTCCGTCCCCGGTGTCGTCGATGTCTCCAGCTTCGGCGGCATGACCCGCGAGTATCAGGTCCGCGTCGATCCCGGCAAACTCATCGCCTATGGCCTCTCCATCGGCCAGGTTGAGCAGCAGATCGCGAACAACAATACCAACGCCGGCGGCAACTTCATCGAGCAAGGCGACCAGCAGATCAACGTTCGCGAAGTCGGCCTCTACCGCAGCGTCAGCGACATTGAAGATACCGTCCTCAAAACGCAGAATGGCGCTGCGCTCCACGTCAGAGACATCGCCACCGTCGTCCAGGGCCCCAAGATCCGACTCGGCCAGATCGGCAAGTCCTGCCGCTTCGGCGCAACACCCGTCACCGAATCCGAGCCCACAGCACGCCCCGATCCGTGCGTCCAACCGGTTGATAAAGACGGCAAGCCGGCCGTCATCCTGAAGGAAGATGGCAGGCTTATCGACGATGGAGATGTCGTCGAGGGCATCGTGCTGCTCCAGAAGGGCAATAACTCCGACGCGGCCCTCGAAGGCATCCATCAGAAGGTCGCCGAACTGAACGAACACGTTTTGCCCCCCGGCGTAAAAATCGTCCCCTTTCTGGATCGCAGCGACCTGCTTCACTACACCACGCACACGGTGCTCGAGAACCTCTCCGTAGGCATCCTGCTGGTTGTCATCGTTCTGTTCCTCTTCCTCGGCAACGCTCGCGGCGCGTTCATCGTGGCCCTCACCATGCCGTTCGCCCTGCTCTTCGCTGCCATCTGCCTGGACCTGCGCAACACGCCGGCAAACCTGCTCTCGCTCGGCGCGCTGGACTTCGGCATGGTCGTGGACGGCTCCGTCGTGATGATTGAGAACATCGTCCGCCACCTCAGCCACGCGCGTAAGCAGGGCCTCACGCCAACGCAACAGATCCGCGAAGCCGCACACGAGGTACAGCGCCCCGTCTTCTACGCGCGAGGCATGATCATCGCCGCATACTTGCCCATCTTCACACTGCAAGCCGTGGAAGGCCGCCTCTTCAAGCCGATGGCCTGGATGGTGAGCTTTGCCCTGCTCGGCGGCCTGGTCTTCTCCATCCTCATCGCTCCCGTGCTCGCCAGTTTCGCGTTCGAAAAGGGAGCCAGCGAATGGGAAAACCCGGTCATGGCGTGGCTCACAAAGTATTACCGAACTGCCGCCAAGTGGACCATCGAGCATCGCCACGTCACTCTCAGTCTCGCCGCGCTGACGTTTCTCCTCGCCATCTTCCTCGGCTTCAGCGGCGTCATCGGATCCGAGTTTCTCCCCCACCTCGACGAAGGCTCAATCTGGGTCCGCGGCACGCTCGCCCCCTCCACCGGCCCCACTGAAAGCCTCCGCGTCATGAACGAGGCCCGCGTTCAGCTGAACGCCTTCCCTGAGGTCACCAAGGTGATCAGCCAGACTGGCCGCCCCGACGACGGCACCGACACTACCGGCTTCTTCAATACCGAATACTTCGTCGACCTCAAGCCGAAAGAGCAGTGGCGGCCCGTCTTCCATCAGGACAAGGACAACCTGATCGCCGCCATGGATGCCGAACTCGAGAAGATGCCCGGAGTCGGCTGGAACTTCTCCCAGCCCATTTCTGACAACGTCGAAGAGGCTGTCAGCGGCGTTAAAGGTGAACTTGCCGTTAAGATCTACGGCGACGACCTGAAGACTCTCGAAGGGATGGGGAATCAGATTATTTCCATCATGACTCCGATCAAAGGGGTTGCCGATCTCGGTCTTTTCCGCGTCATCGGCCAGCCCAACCTCAACTACACCGTCAACCGCAACGCCGCCGCACGCTACGGCATCAACGTGACTGACGTGCAGGACGCCATCCAGACTGCCGTCGGCGGCAACGCCGTCACCCAGGTGCTGCAGGGCGATGCACGCTACGACGTGGTCGTCCGCTATCTTCCCGAGTTCCGCAATACGCAGGAGGCCATCAACAACATCCGCCTCCTCGCCCCTGGCGGCGAACGCGTCGCACTCTCGCAACTCACGGACGTTAAGACCGAAGACGGCGCCGAAGAAGTCTACCGCGAAGCAGGCCAGCGCTATGTTGCCATCAAGTACAGCGTGCGCGACCGCGACCTTGGTTCCACCGTCGAGGAGGCCATCGCCAAGGTCAATGCGCAGATCAAACTGCCTCCCGGCTACAAGATCGACTGGGCCGGCGAATACGAAAGCCAGAAGCGCTCATCCCACCGCCTGATGGTGGTGCTGCCCATCACGCTCATCGTCATCTTCGTCATCCTGTATATGATGTTTCACTCCGGTAAGTGGGCCATGCTCATTTTTGCCACGGTCTCCATGGCGCCTGTGGGCGGCCTGCTCGCACTGCTCCTGTCGCACACTAACTTCAGCGTCTCCACTGGCGTCGGCTTCCTCGCCCTCTTCGGCGTCTCGGTCGAGACCGGCGTCATCATGCTCGAATACATCAACCAACTCCGGGCCCGCGGCCACTCCATCGAGGAGGCCGCCATCGAAGGTGCCGTCCTCCGCCTGCGTCCCATCATGATGACTATGCTGGTGGCGACACTTGGCCTGCTGCCCGCTGCCACCTCGCACGGCATCGGCTCCGACTCGCAGCGCCCCTTCGCCATCGTCATTGTCGGCGGACTCATTGGCGCGCTGGTCATCAGCGTCTTCCTGCTGCCGACCCTCTACGTCTGGGTCGCACGGCCCGACGATATACTGCCCGTTCCCGAAACCGAGTTCGAGAACTAGACGCCCCAGAGCTTATTGAACAACGGCGTTTTGCATGGCCCAAAGCGCGGCGGCGGCTCGAGTCGATACGTCGATCTTGGTATAGATGTGTTGAATGTGCTGACCGGCGCGCCTTGGGCGAAATATAAGCCGGTGGTCAGCCCGACGTAAATCTCCGCTGCCACCGGCACGCACGCTCCAAGATTGGCGGCGTCAGCGCGCAGGTGCTTATGGTAGCCGGCACCGCCAATCTTCTCGCGATCTTATCTTGGTGCCGGGAGGGGGGGTCGAACCCCCACGACCTTGCGATCGGCGGATTTTGAGTCCAGTTTTTCCACAGTTGCACGCGTTCGCAAGAGGGCGCATGCCTACCTCATAAACTAATATA
>Ga0302199_1001221_pt1 | contig 13103 bp, 5 predicted proteins | sample II_Bog_N2_3_FD_194588 | JGI IMG/M metagenome (GOLD analysis project Ga0302199, IMG submission 194588) | Peat permafrost microbial communities from Stordalen Mire near Abisko, Sweden - II_Bog_N2_3 | ecosystem: Environmental > Terrestrial > Soil > Wetlands > Peat | place: Sweden: Abisko, Stordalen... | reverse complement strand
GCCACGTCCTTGTCCGCGCGCACCGCGCGAATCATCCCGGCGTGACCGTGGGCTACCGACTATTTTCGCCCGACGGCATTGTCTGTTTTTTTCCCGACACCGAGCCGCAGCGGGACGGCGACGACGCTGGGATGCTGGATTTTGTCCGCGACGCCGACGTGCTGATTTTGGATTCGCAATACGACCGGGCGGAATATAAGCAACACACCGGCTGGGGTCACGGCTGCGTGGACGATTCCGTGGCGCTGGCGCTCCGGGCCGGCGTGAAAAAACTCGTCCTCTTCCACCACGACCCAGACCACGACGACCGGACGATTGACGCGTTCGTGAAACACGCCCGCGCGCTGGTGAAAAAGCGGAACGGCAAACTGAAAGTGGAAGCCGCGCGCGAGGGCATGGTAATCCACCTCGGCGGCAAAGCGGCGCGCTAAACTTTTTGGTGCATTCCGCTGCTGCGCTTATTTCGACTTTTCCCCGCAGTTGATGGCCATCGCGCCGCCGAGCAGGTTGATGACGCGGACGTTTTCCAGTTTCAGCGCGCGCATCTTTTCCGCCACGGCCAGTTGCGCCGGGTAATGTTTGAGCGATTCCAAAATGTAGGCGTAGGCCGAGGCGTCGCCGCAAAACAGCCAGCCCATCAGCGGCACGGACATCTTCAGGTGCGCGAAATACAGGCCGCGCCAGAGCGCGTTGGCCGGCTTGCCAAAATCCAGCACGATGAGCCGCGCGCCCGGCCGCGCCACGCGCCACATCTCGTCCAGCCCGCGTTCCCAGCTCGTGATGTTCCGCAATCCGTAGCCGACGGTGACGATGTCGAAGGAATTTTCGGGAAACGGCAACTGCTGCGCGTCGCCTTGCAGAAATTTCAAATTTGAGATTTGAGATTTCAAATGGGATTGGCGCTGGACGGCGACTTCAAGCATTTGCGGGCTGAAATCGAGGCCGGTGGTGGCTGCGCCGCCGCGCGCGAGGGCGAAGGAGATGTCGCCGGTGCCGCAGCAGAGGTCGAGCGCGCGGTCGCCGGATTTGATCTGCGCCAGCCGGACGACGCGGCGCTTCCAGAGCCGATGCAGGCCGAAGCTCTGGAGGTCGTTCAAAAAATCGTAGCGGCGGGCGATGCGGGCGAAGAGGGCGTTGACTTTCGCGGCGCGCTGGTCGCCGGGCGCGTAATAGGCGTTGCTCACACGAGCAGTCTAGCACGGCGGGGCGCGGGGCAAAGCCGAGAAATGTCTTTGCGCCGGGCGGCGGCTTTGCTAGGTTCGGGCGAAGTTTCCGGTTTAATTTAAGAATCAGATTTATGAGCGCCGTCGGCACGCAAAAAAAAATCTTGGTGGTGGATGACAACGAGATTGTCATCAAGACCATTTCTTTGAAGCTCCAGGGCGCCGGCTATCAGGTGCTGACGGCCATGGACGGCTCGACCGCCGTGTCCATCGCGCGGAAGGACGCGCCGGATTTAATTTTGCTGGATTTGAGTTTTCCGCCGGATGTGGGCGGGGTGCCGTGGGACGGCTTTCGCATCATGGAATGGTTTCACCGGCTGGACAACACGAAAAAAATCCCAATCATCGTCATCACCGGCACGGACGACCCGACGGCCAAGCAGCGGGCCACGAACACGGGCGCGGTGGCATTTTTCCAGAAGCCGCTGGAGCACGACTATCTGCTGAAGGTCATCCGGGCGACACTGGGCGAGACGGTCCGGTGACGGGAAATTCAGGCTTGCCAGCGGGCGGCGTTGGCCTATTATCACTCCACTTTCGGACGCGAGCGTAGCTCAGTTGGTAGAGCATCACCTTGCCAAGGTGAACGTCGAGGGTTCAAATCCCTTCGCTCGCTCCATATTTTTATTGGGGTTTTGCGGGGTCTGAAGTTTTTGCATCAGTTTTGCATCAGCAAAAGACTCCGCGTCCCCTGATTCTTCTTCCCCGAACCGGTCGTTTTCCCCGCCGTTTTTTCGTTCATTTTCCCCGGTGCGTAAGGCAGGTTTTTACCCCAAAAATACCTGCACTTTCACGTAGAACTTTCACCAAAAAACCATAAAACTAGATATGGCATTTGGTGTTTCCATCAGCGGTAAGAAACCGGTAGCGACCGTCACGGTCGGGTCGGTGACCATCCCCATTTATGCCGCGCCGGTGACGGTGAAGGTCACGAAGCCAATTGATGCAACTGATGCAAAAATCGGGGGTGGCACGGAAACCCGAACCTACCAGTCGTTCCAGCTCTCGCACTTCGAGGGTGCCCGCCGGGTTATGCAACGGCGTAACACACTGGAACGGGCCAAACCCGCCCCGGCGCGCGTGCTCAAGCTGGCGCTGGACGTGCATCTTCAGGAACACGTCGTCGCCATGCAATACGACGGCAGTGCGCCCAAACCGCCGCAGCGGTTCAAGCCGAAGGACTTTCCGGCGTGGGTGGAAAAGCAAATCGCCCAAGGCTGGCAGGTCATCTCCTGCTACGAAGCCGGGCCGTTTGGTTACGGCCTGCACCGGGATCTCACCAAACTGGGCGTGACCAATCATGTCATCCGCCCGCGCAACTGGGACGACGAGCACAAACGCGTCAAGACCGACCGCACCGATGCGCTGGCCATGCTCACCGCGCTGGACCGGTTTGTGGCCGGGAACCAACACGCGCTGGCTTTGGTGCGTGTGCCCACCGAAGCCGAGGAGCGCGCCCGCACCGAGAGCCGTTTGCGCCAGAGCCTGCGCAAGGATTTGAAACGCATCCCCCAGCGCGGACGCGGGCTGGCGCTCCAATACGGCTACCGCCTCAAAGGCTGCTGGCATGGGCCGCGCACCTGGCCGCACCTGGAGATTCCCGGCTGGCTTGTCCAACTGCTGACACCGCTACAGGCGGCGGCGGTGACCTTGAACCAACTCGTCAAGGAGCCGACCGCGCAGATCGAAAGCCAAAGCACCCAACCCCGGCCCAAAGGGCTGGGCAAGCTGACCGAACAACTCATCAGTCGGGAACTCTGCGACCCCAAACGCTTCCAGAACCGGCGGCAGGTCTCCAGCTACTTGGGATTATGTCCCGGCGAACACAGTTCGGGCGCACGCCAACAACGCGGCCACATTACCAAGACCGGCAATCCCCGGTTGCGCTGGGCCTTGTGTGAAGCGGCGTGGCGGCTCGTGCGCTTCCAGCCCGACTACCGGCTGTGCAAAAAGTGGCGGGAGCAAATCCTCAACCCCAAGCTCGGCGCAGGCCGGCGCAAACAACTGATCGTGGCGCTGGCACGCGGCTTCGGCGTGGACTGGTGGCGGCTCTGCACCGGCCAGACCACGGCGGAAAAACTCGGATTGAAAATGGCCGACTGAAAATGATTTTGCCTGCCAAACGATAAACTGAATTTACGGAGCGGCGTCGCGCTCGAACGACCCCTTGGGAACGGGCGACTGTTCCCGTTGTAAAGAATGAGCCGACTCGCTTCGTCCGCCTCAAATGATCGAATAGGTTTTGTGGCACTCAATCACCGATTGACGTGCGGATAGGAGGCCGAGCTTGGAGCAAAACTCCAACGCACTGCGGACGAAGACGCGGACCGGAAAAAAGACCAAAACCGCTTTTGAGAAAAAAATGAAACCCTTCACTTGAAATCGAACGACTGGGGCGGCAAAAAGCCCTCCCGCTGCCGCGCGCGACGGCGCTCCGCATCCGCTGCGCTCCGCGCGGCCTCGCCCCGCTCAATAAAAAAATCTCAAACCGCGCTTGACTCAATTACCCTCATAGGAGGGGAAATCGGCCTGCTGCCAGCGGCTGCGCCAGTCTTGGATCATAGCGGGCAACAACACGCGATACTGCTGACAGCGATCCGAGGTCGTGGAGTTGGCCTCTCCCTGATAATAAATCGCCCCGCAGATTCCGAACGGGATCAGCGGCCAGATCATAGTGTTGAACAGGCCGGTGGCGGTGGAGCCGATGACCACGTTGCCCTCGTAATACTGCTCCAGTTCCTGGTCCGCCATCGTCTTCAGTTCCGGCACCGCTTCCAACGCCTCAAAACTGGTGCGGGTTTCCGCCGTGGTGCCGTTGACCGCACTCTGGAGGATGCCAACCGGCACGTTAAGGTTCGTGAACAAATTGCGTGCAAAGAAATAGGCGGCACCGCTCCAATTGGGCGCAGTGGTGGGCGAACAGACCTCCCACGGCGTGGAAGACATCTGCCAAATCGGCGTGATGGAGCCGCCGCTGGCGGTGTTAGGAACCGGCAAGCGACGCATCAAGGGGTAGTTGGCCGCCGCGATTTCCGCCGTCGCGTTAGTCATTGATTGCAACGGCAACACCATGTTGGATTGCCCCGCGGCCAGCCAGACCTCGCCCACCAGAACATTGGAGTAAGTGTTGGTCGTTGAGCCTGCGATTGTGACCGTGAGGCTTTGCGCATTGGTATTGGCTGCCATCGCATCCAACCGCACGAGCCACTTGCGATCCGTGCCAGCCGTGGTGGTCTTGGTCTGGCCGCCAAACGTGACCGTCACACTTTGGCCGGGTAACGCTGTGCCCCAAACCGGCACCGAGATTCCACGTTGCAGCACCATGTTGTTGTTGAACATACCCGCCACCGTCCACGCTGAAACCACACGGATCGTTCCGTAATTCGTCAAATCGTTCAGATACCAGGACAAGCCCGTGCCGAGCGGCGGCAGATTACTTGAAGTGAAAGAGCCGGAGTAAGGCGCCGCGTCAAAAATTTTGAAAGAACTGCCGGCGACCAGCGATGCGCCGGTGGTATTCGTGATCACCAAAGTTCCGCCATAGGTGAGACTGCTGACGCCGCGCACCATGGTGGCAGCCGTGCCCAACTGCATGACGGTGGTGCTGCCCGCGCCGAGGCTCACCGCGCCATGGATGACCCAATTGCCCGTCGGAAACAAAGTTCCACCCGCGCCGACGGTAACCGGCCCAGTGATTGTTCCAGTGCCGCTGAGGGTGCTGCCGAACACATTGAGTGCGTTCGCCGCCAGCGATCCATTGACAACCAAGGTGCCATTGGAAACCGTGGTGTTGCCGCCAATCGCATTGTTTCCAGTCAAAGTAAAAATTCCTGCGCCGGTTTTGATCAGGCTGCCCGTCCCCGTCAAATTGCCAGAGTAAATCGTGCTGGCGTTGTTGCCGCCCAGCGTGAGGTTCACTGGGGAAGCACCATTGTTCAGCGCAAAACTGCCGCTGCCGTTCAGATTGCCCAAGGTCACCGCATTGACGGCAAAACCCAACCCGTTGGCCAAGTTGATCGCGACCGTGCTGCCGGCCAAGGCCGAAGCGTTGCCCAACATCACGCTGCCCCCATTGATGACCATATCCCCCGAGAAACTGTTCGCGCCATTCAGCGTCAATGTGCCGGTGCCATACTTCGTCAGTCCGGTGCTGCCACTAATCCCGCCACCGCTACTCGTGAAAGTATAATTATTGAGGCTGTTGTTCAGCGTGACAGTGGCCGGCAAAACGCCAGAGTTGGTCACCGCAAAACTTGAAGCCGTGTCATCAAAAGTAACTTGAGATCCATTTGAAAAATCGGCCGGAGAACTGCCGCTAATCCAGTTGGTCGTCGTCGTGTCCCATGTTCCGCTGTTCTGACCTTGCCAAGTCAGTGAACTATTGGTGCTGCTGACGATCAACTGCACGTTCGTGGACGTGACCGCTAGCGTGGTATTCAAATAAGAACCGTTCAACGCCAGCGTGCCAGAACCGTTCGTCGCGCCATAAGTCATCAAGGTATAATTGCCGGCGGGCGGAAGGCCATTGGGAAAAGAAAGTGCGATGGTATTCACCCCATTCAAGATAAGCGTGCCGGCAATCTTGATCTGCTCATTGGTCAGCGCGGTCGCATTCGTTGAAATGGCAAAAGCCAAATTGCCATTGCCCCCGTTCAGCGTCAGCGCATTGGTCGCAGTGCTTGGCAAAGTCAGCGTATTTTTGCCGCCGAGGCCGAGGCTGGGTGACAGAATTGCATTCTCGGCGATATTGACCAACCCGCCGATCGTGCCGCGGCCGCCGAGAATCGCGCCTACAGCCACAGTCACCGTGTTGGTGCTGATCGAGCCGTTGACCAGCAACGCGCCATTGCTGACGGAGGTCGAGCCGGTATAAGTGTTCGCGCCCGAAAATATCTGTGTGCCATTGCCATTCTTGATCAGCGTGGTGGTGCGCACACCACCGTTGGCGCCATCTGCAATCGTGCCGCCGAAACTATAATTGCCCGAACCCGTCAGCGTCAGTGTGCGGGCGGTGATGCTCGCGTTCGTCAAAGTTCCGGCTCCGCTGCCATCCTGCAATCCGGCGATGCTCAGGCTGTTCTGCATATCAAGAATACCGCCGGTGGATAGGGTGACCAGATTGGCGGCATTCAAAGACGTTGCGCCGCTCGCGGTCATTATGCCGGCATTGATGAATACATTGTTGGTGAACGCGCTGTTCGCCCCGGAGAGTATCAAAGCCGAGGTGGCGCTATTCTGGATGATGTTCCCGATGTCGCCGCCGAGGCTGCCATTTATCGTTGTATTGGTGCCCGTGCCGGAGTTGGTGAGGCAGCCGGTGCCGGTGATGTTCCCCGGCCCGAGCGTCAAGGTCTTGGTGCTATTGTTGGCGAGGGTTAACCCCCCGCTGCCGATCACCACTCCGCCAGAAAAGGTGTTGGGGCCAGTATTGCCGCCGGCAGAAGTAATCGTGAGCGGGGGCGAATTTGCGCAAGTGGTCGTGCCAAGGAAATTGATGATCTTGCCGGTGTTCGCATTGGTCAGTGTCAGGTTGTTGTTCAGGGCGACGGAGCCGGACAAGTTGATGCTGGAATTATTCCCCGCAATGGTCAGGATGCCCGTCGTTCCAGCAGCGACAACGAGGGAGTTGGTGAGTCCCGTGCCGCCGCTCGCAGCACTGACATACAACGTGGCGATGTTGTTGCCGGCACTGTCGCCCAAGGTGACTGTGCCTGTGCCGAGGAAGCTGTTGGTGCTATTGGCGACGCCAATGGCCACAGTGCCCGCCACGATGTTCAAGCCGCCGGAGAAAGTGTTTGTGCCGTTGAACGTAAGAGTGCCGGCGCCCAACTTGGTAACGGCGGTCGCGCCGCCGATGGTGTTAGTGCTCGCCGAGATGATGTAATTGTGCGTGCTGTTCGTGAAAAACACGGAGCCGGGCTGGAGGTTGGTGCCGGCGACAGTGTAGCCCGTGGCGGTGTCATCAAACATCACAAAGTCGCCATCTGCGTAGGTCGAGGCAATCCCGTTGCTCAGCCAGTTAGCAGTAATTCCATTGTCCCACACGGAAGTATTGCCCTTCCAAATCTTTTGCGCCGGAGCCGCATACGCGTCGAATCCAAACAACAGGATCAAAGCGAAACCAAGGCACTGAAAGATATGTGCGGCAATTTTTACAAAAGAGTCGCCAGCGGAAGTTGGCATATATCGGGTTTTTATTGCAGCTTCAGCACGTAGAAAGTTTGCAGGCCGTTGGAACCCGCCGAATTGGTGAAGCTAAAATTTCCAAGGCCGTCAAAGGTGTTGGTGGCGATTGCCGTCCACTGGTTTAGCGGCAAGGTTAGGTTCGTCGAGGCCAGCAGCAGACAGGGCCAGTTAGGGACTCCGTTTGTGCCGCTGAAAATCCAGTTCGTCCCATTCATGCCCAACAGGCCGAGGTGTGGCGGCGACGTGGGCGAAGATACGATGCCCAATGTCCCGTTGGTCAAACTATTGGTGTTCCAGGCGAGATTGATTGCCGGAATGACGGGCGCGAGATTGCTGAACGTGCCGGCGTAAGTGACGGCACTAAACAGCTTGAACTTGGTGTCGTTGGTCAGCGTGCCGGAAAGATTCGTCAGCGCGAGCGTGCCGCCGTAGACCATCGAACCGTTGGCCTTCAAGACGTCGTTGGTTCCGGCTGTCTGGTTTAGCTCGATCATGGTCGTGCCTTGCAAGTTCACGTTGCTGCTCACTGTAAGCAGCATTAGTCCCGGACCCGGTGAAACGACGGCTCCGGCACCGGCCAGCAACTGCCCGTTCACCGTGCCGCTGCCGGAGAGGGTTTGACCGCTGGCCAAAGTCAAAGTGCCGTCCGTTCGTCCGCTCACATCGAACGTCGCCCCCGTGCCAATGCTGATGCCGGCACTCGTGGCCACGGAGCCTGCGCCGCTCAACGCCAGCGTGCCAGTGGTGACGGTGGTAGCACCGCTGTAGGTGTTCGTGGCCGTGAGCGCCAAGGTGCCGGCGCCGAGCTTGGTCAGGCCGCCGTCGGGCGTCGCGCCCAAGGTGGCGTCATGCTGCAGCGCCAACAAGTTCGTGACATTGAAGCCGGCCGAATTGATGACCGCCCCGCCCGACTGGACAATCAGGTTCAGCACGATGTTGGATCCCGCCGCCGGCCCGCCCGGCCCGGACTGTGAGATGAAGGCCGCGTTGTTTTGCCGGGCCTGCAGCGTGCCGCCGTTAAAATTGAAAGTCGCCGTCTCGCTTCCGTTCGTGGAACCGGCATTGCCCGAGTCGGTGATCACATTGTTCACCGCCAGCGTGCCGCCGTTCAAGTTCACCGTGCCTTGGCTGCCGGTGCCATAGGCGTGCGCCACATCTAAAATGTTGCCGCTGACATTGCCCGTGCCACCGATGGTCAACGACCCCGTGCCGCGATTGGCCACATAAAATTTGTCGCTGAAGGTGAACGTGCCGCCGCTGAAATTAAAATAGCCGTCGCCGCCGGGGGCGTTGGCATTCTGCACCTCGCCGCTGACGGACCATGCCCCGCCGCTCATGTTGATGTTGCCAGTCGCGCCGCCGGCGATCCCCGTATTCAATCCGCCGTTGGTCAAGGTTCCGTTGACCATGTTGAATGTAGCCGGGCAGAGGCCGCTGCCGCCGATGACCGGATTCGCCAGTATGTTTGCCGGGACGGTCAAAAACGTCAGCATGGGCGCGCTGTTGGTCGTGCCAAAATTGAACGTGCCGTAGTTGACTGCGTAACTCCACGGCACGCTTATCAGGGCGGAACCGGCATTGTCCACCAGCGTCCAGTAGGCGCCCGCGTCGCTCAAGGCGATCATGTTCGTGCCGCCGCCCAGCTGGTTGGCCAGCGTGCCCACGCCGGTTAGGGTCAGCATCGCCGTCCCCGAGGCGAGCGTGTTGGTCAGGCCACCGCCGACGACCAGGCCGCCCACGATGTTACCATCCGCCATCCCGCCGCCGCCGTTTAGCGTCTGGCTGGTGCTGAAATTCAAGCCCAGGTTGATTGTTTGTTGGCTACCCGAATTGTTGGTGATGTTGCCGGCCAGTGTGATGGCATTGCCGTTCAGCACGAACGCCCCCGCGCCCGTGCCGAACGTGAGGGATGAGTAACTGGTGCCGGGTGAGATGTCGTTGGTGTTGTTGAGCTGGACGCCGCCGTCGAACAGCAGGTCTGCATTGGGCGTGATCGGGGTGGCATTCCAATTGGCCGCGTCACTCCAATAGCCATCGCTGCCGGCACCCGTCCAATATGGCGGACTGGCCACCGTCAGGCCCAACAGCACCACGCCCACGGCAACGCCGTTGGTTCCGGTGACCGTCAAAGCGCAAGTGCCGCCGGGCGTATTGCTGGTGGTCGTCACCGTCAAGGTCGAGGAACCCGCCCCGGACAGCGAAGCGGGATTGAAACTGGCGGTCGTGAAAGCCGGCAGATTGCTCACGCCGAAACTGACGCTGCCGCTGAAACTGGAGTTGGTGGTGAGGCTGATGGTGTAAGTGGTGTTGGTTCCGCCGTCGGGCACCGAGCGCGCCGTGGGATCGGCCGACAGGGCAAAGTTGACCATGGCCAGCACGACCGACGAGGTATGCGTCAATCCCGAGTTCGTGCCAATGACATTCAACGTGTAAATGCCCGGCGTAACGGAATTGGAAGCCATAATTGTCAGCCAGGCGTTGCCCGCGCCCGTCACCGAATTCGTGTTCCAATTCACACCGGCACCTGCCGGCAGGCCGCTCACATTCAGCGCCACGTTGTTGCCGAAACCGGACGGGTCGCCGACCGCCACCGCGAAGGTCACATTGGTGCCGCGCTGCACCGACACCGAAGCCGGGGCTGAAATGGTGAAGAACGGATAGCCGATGTTTTCCACCGCCGCCGCGCCCAGCCGTTGCAGGAGTTGGGCGAGATACAAACTGTGCGGGGTGACAAGGCTGCCAAACTTGTCGTATATGCCGGGCGGCTCCGCGATGGGAACCATCAGGCCGGTGCCGCCAATCACCCAGTCCAGCGTGCCCGGCGCGGCGGCCAAAAGATAATACGGCGTGACGCAGTTCCACGCGACCGACCAACCCGTGCACCAGCCCTGGCCGCCGCCGAGCAGGCCGCGATTCCAGAAGGCGATGCCCGGCGCCCCCTGCGGCGCGTTGGGCAGCCGGCAGTTGTCCGCCAGCAATCCCGTGGTCCAGCGCTGGTGCGGCGAAATCCCTGAAGTTGACTCGCTGTAAAGATTCAACGCGACGATGGGGCCGCAGCCGTTGGCTCCCGTCACGAACGCCCAGGAAGTGTTGCCCAGCTCCTGACAGTTGTTTAAGAGAATCTGCGAACCCGTGCAGGATAAATTCGCCGGATCACCCAACACCCCGCAGGTGTGCGTAGTGACGACGCTGTCCACGGTGACCCGCTTACAGTCCCGGTCAATGATGCAGGAATTCTGGCCGTCCTGAATGAAGATGTCGCTCAACCAGGCGTCCACAACGGAGGTCGCCCAGATCGGTTCATAGGCGGCGGGGATCGCCGGCGCCTGAATCCGCAAGTGTTCCACCCCCACCAGCGTGGGGCGGGTGGTCCAGATGTATTTCTGCATGGTGCCGCAGGGGCTTCCCAGATAGTTGGTGTCAAACGAATCGGTCAGGGGCGCGTCCAGCGTGATCTGGTTTCCGTTGATGGCCTGGATGACGCGGTCGGTGTAGATGACCTTGCCAGGGCTGAGCCAGACGCCGCCCAGGGTGTTCGTGTCCATCCCGATGTATTTCAGCCACGCCTGCGTTACGGTGCGGTTGACGACGACAGTGTCGCCGACGTTGAAACCGGCGGCGCTGCTCACGTTGAACGCGATGGCGCCGGAGGGAACGTAGGCGTCCGTCAGGTTGACCGTGCCGCTCGTCGCCCGCGAGCCGGAACCGGCGATTTTTAACAGCGTATAGGGAACGATGGCGTTGGTGGCGTTGACATTGGTGGCCATGAGCAGGGTGGTGCCGCCGGCGCCCGAACCGGAGCCGCGCAGTACGACGCCGCTGAAATCAAGGTTGATCTGATTGCTGACCTGAAACGTGCCCGGCCCCAGCAGCACCACGCCGCGAAACCCGTTCGTGTCCGGCGGCAGGCCGCCGACATAATTGATCGCGTTCTGAATTTTCGCGGTGAAGTCGCCCGTGCCGGCGGCCAGGTTGGTCTGCACCACGCCGTTGGTCGGCAGCGCCACCCCGCCGCCCTTGTAGCCCGCGAGCGAAAAATCCATGATGTGATTGCCCAGACTGTCATTGGAATAAACCAGCGAGTGCGTGTTGTCGTAATGCACCCACGCCGAGGGCGCGGCGCCGGCATTGAAGGCTGCGATTGGCAACAGGAAAAACAGAAGGCGTGGGTTCATTCCGGGATTTTTGATTGCGATTATCAAGAACCTACCATGCCGCTGGCACGGCTGCCATTAAGCGTAAGTTTAATTGAAACATTTCGGTGTGTGCCCCCTCCCCACCCACAGAACCCCCTTTAAAAATGGGATAATATATTGGTGACGGAGCAGCTTTCAGTTGCTTCGACAAAATCACTACGCACAGCCCCTTGATTCATTTCGAGGGGCTGCTTCTGCAAGAAGAAGTCGTCCCTAGGCTCCGTTCATCAATCCCAAGAGATCGGTTACGAAGATGCCGAGGAGCTGGTTCAAGACTCAATCTGTATCGCCGCCAAACTCCTGGACAACTGCGAGAAAGCGAACAAGAAGGTCACGCCATGAAACATCGCCTACTACACCATCCTCCACATGAAATCTGGCCGTCGTAGTCATGGCAGTTCAAATGCTGATGCCCTCGGAACCGGCACTCAACTCAATGGCAGATCAACAACGACGAGCCTAGATGAGCCGGTTGATGGGGCAGAGTTGGGGGAGGAATTCAGTGTCAGCGATGTGTTTAGCACTGACACCGCCTTCTGTTGTGAGGAAATTTTATTCGTAACGCAACGCCACGATGGGATCAAGAGCGGCGGCTTTGTGCGCTGGATAGAAGCCAAAAAAGATGCCAATCACTGAACTGACACCGAATGCCAAAATAATTGAACCACTTGAAACCACGGCCTTGAAATCGGTGAATATTCCCACCAAGTGGGAAGCACCAACGCCGCAAAGCACGCCGATCAACCCGCCCAGCAAACTCAACGTCACGGCTTCGATGAGAAATTGCAGCCGGATATCGCCGGGCTGCGCGCCCACCGCGATGCGGATGCCGATTTCGCGGGTCCGTTCCGTGACGCTCACCAACATGATGTTCATGATGCCGATGCCGCCGACGACCAGTGAAATACCGGCAATGGAACCAAGCAATAAAGTGATGATTTTCGAGATGGAATTCACCGTGTCGGCGATTTCTTTCTGGTTAAAAATGTTGAAATCATCGCTCTGGTCGGAGGTTAATCGGTGGCGCTGGTGCAGCAGGCTGGTGATTTGCTGCTGGGCGATGTCCATGCGGTCCGCGCTGCGGATTTCCACGTTCACCGAACGCAAATAGCGGTCGCCGGTGAGGCGCTTCATCGCCGTGGTATAGGGAATAAGAATGCGGTCATCCTGGTTGGCTCCGCCCATGCCGGCGCCTTTGCTTTCCAGCAGGCCAACGATGGTGAATGGAATGTTTTTGATGCGCACACTTTGGCCAACCGGATTCAACGGGCCGAACAATTCGTTGGCTGTTTTCGAGCCGATGACCGCAATTTTGGCCGCGCTGCGAATATCGCTTTGGTTGAACATCGAGCCGGCCGCCAGCTTCCAGTCACGGATTTTTAAATAATCCGGGGACTCGCCGACCACGGTGGTGGACCAGTTTCGTCCATTGGCGATGGCTTGGGCCGTCACGGAAACCTCCGGGCTGACGGCCGCCACATCGGGCACTTCCCGCTGG
>Ga0302199_1001168_pt1 | contig 13383 bp, 10 predicted proteins | sample II_Bog_N2_3_FD_194588 | JGI IMG/M metagenome (GOLD analysis project Ga0302199, IMG submission 194588) | Peat permafrost microbial communities from Stordalen Mire near Abisko, Sweden - II_Bog_N2_3 | ecosystem: Environmental > Terrestrial > Soil > Wetlands > Peat | place: Sweden: Abisko, Stordalen... | reverse complement strand
GGCAGTCACTAATTCGTCGCGGGAGCTAGGAATTCCGGAGCTGCAGTGATGGCAAACGTCCTCAATCCCGAACCCGAGAGTATAACCCTGACCACCGAATTGGAAACCCCCACCCTAGAGCCTGCGACGGAGCTTGAGCAGCCGTCGTGCGAATCCACGTCCAACCCCGAGACCGCCGAAGTAGTCGAAGCAGTCGAACTTTCAGCGCTGGACGCCGATGCCCCAACCGAGCCCGTAGCCGAGGCCGCGCCTGCGGAGATCGTTCCCGCTGAAGCCGCGCCCGTCGCCGGAGTTGCCGCGGAAGTTTCCGCGCAGCCCGAGCCTGCTGCCGAGGCCGTACCTGAGCTGGCAATTCCGGCTGAAGCCGTTGCTGTTGTTGATTCCGCACCCGTTGTCGAGGCGCCCCAAGCGGTCGCCGCGCCGGTGGTGGAAGCCGTTGCCGAGGCCGCGCCCGTAGCCGTTGCTGCGGCGCCGGTGAAGGCTGCTGCGCACCCTGATCACCTTGAGTCGATGGATGACTTCTCTGCCGCTTTGGCAGCTTTTGAACGCGAGCAGGCCGCCGAGGCCGCCGCGGTTGAAGCCTACGGCGACAAGATTGTTTCCGGCACCGTGATCAAGCAGACGGAAAAGCATCTGGTTGTCGATGTGGGTCTGAAGTCCGAGGGCCTCGTGCCGCTCGAACAGGTTCTGGATCACACCGGCGCGGTCAGGTTCCAGGCGGGCGACGTCATCGAGGTGGTCATCGAGCGCGAGGAGCCGGAAGGCGGCTACCTGGTCAGCTACGAGCGGGCCCAGCGCCTGCGCGTGTGGGACGTGATCGAAAAGGCCGCCAACGACAAGACACCGGTCATGGGTACGGTAGTCAGCCGCGTCAAGGGCGGACTCACCGTGGACATCGGCCTCAAGGCCTTCCTGCCCGGTTCGCAGCTTGAAATTCGCCCGGTCCGCAACCTGGATGGCTATCTCGGCCAGCAGATTGAAGTCCGCGTCATCAAGCTGAACAAGAAGCGCGGCAATGTGGTCGTCAGCCGCAAGGAAATCCTCGAAGAGGAACAGACCGTCAAGCGCTCCACCACCCTCGAGCACCTCGGCGAGGGCGCAGTCCTCACCGGCACGGTCAAGAACCTCACCGATTACGGCGCGTTTGTGGATCTGGGCGGCATCGATGGTCTGCTCCACATTACCGACATGAGCTGGGGACGCCTCACTCATCCCCGCGACCTGGTCAACGTCGGCGACGAGATCCAGGTCAAGGTGCTCAAGTTCGACAAGGACAAGCAGCGCGTCTCGCTGGGCTTCAAGCAGTTGACGCCCGATCCGTGGCTCGATGCCTCCGAGCGCTACCCGGTAGGCGCGCACGTCCATGGCCGCGTTCTTTCGGTCACCGACTACGGCGCGTTCGTTGAGCTCGAACAGGGCATCGAAGGCCTGGTTCACCTCTCTGAGATGACCTGGTCCAAGCGCCTCAAGCACCCCTCCAAGCTGGTCAAGCCCAACGACGAAGTCGAGACGGTTGTTCTCAGCGTCAATCCTGCCGACCGCCGCATCTCCTTGGGCATGAAGCAGTTGCTCGAAAATCCGTGGGAGAACCTGACCGAGAAGTATCCCGCCGGCACAGTGGTCGAGGGCCGCGTGCGCAACCTTACCGACTTTGGCGCCTTCATCGAGATCGAAGACGGCATCGACGGCCTGGTGCACGTCTCCAACCTCAGCTGGACCAAGCGCGTCAAGCATCCTTCTGAGATCGTCAAGAAGGGTGAAAAGGTCAAGGCAGTCGTTCTCGGCGTCGAGCCGCAGAACCGCCGCCTCTCCCTTGGCATCAAGCAGTTGCAGCCCGATGTATGGGAGAGCTTCTTTGCCCAGCACCGCGTCGGCGACGTGGTTCACGGCAAGGTGCTGCGCACCGCTCAGTTCGGCGCCTTTGTCGAGATCGCGGAGGGCGTGGAAGGTCTTTGCCACATCTCCGAGGCCGGCGACGACGGCGGACCGTCCAAGCTCGAAACCGGTCTGGAACACGAGTTCAAGATCATCAAGATCAACGTGGAAGAGAAGAAGGTGGGCCTCAGCCTGCGCGCCATTGGCCAGGAAGCCACCCGCGCAACGGTCGAGAGCTACAGCAACAGCAAGACGCCTGTCTCCAGCTCCACCACCACTCTTGGCGACCTCATCAACTGGCGCAAGACCGAGCGCTAAACCGCTCGCAAGCAGTTAAACAACAACGGCCACCCTGCGGGGTGGCCGTTGTTGTTTTCCGCGCCGCAGTGCTACGGCCAGAAATGAACCAAGGAATGACCCGCCACCAAAGCTCCGTGCCCCACCTGGGGCACCCTCAGGTCGCGGATCGGCGAGGTTCCTGAGATATGACCACGCGCCGAGTCCGGTGCTCCTGCTGAGCCTGTGAGCGAATTCACGCTGCGCTGTGCTGCAGGCTGGATTTCGCCAGCTGGTGCGGGTCGTCCAGGTCCTCGACCCGTTGTGTGAGCAACGCCGCCAGGATGAAGAAGAAGCCGCCCGCCACCACCGCGGCCATCCGGTTGTTGTGCAGCAGATGGCCCATCACCCAGCCGAATCCAAGCGATGCAACGATCTCCGGAATCACGATGAAGAAGTTGAAGATCCCCATGTAGACGCCGTTCTTTCCCTGGGGCAGCGATCCGGCCAGAATCGAGTAGGGCATCGACAGCGTGCTGGCCCACGCGATTCCCACCCCGGTCATCGACAACAGGAGCAGCAACTTGCTGTGGATCACGGCCACGGCAAGCAGTCCGAGGCCGCCGCAGATCAGGCACAGGCTGTGGGTCGTCTTGCGCCCAAACCAGCGGGCCAGCACGGGCAAAGCACACCAGCGAGTACATTCCAAAGCAGACCCCGGCCCACTCTACTCCGGTGGAATAGAGGGGAGAATTGGTGTCTGCCGCGCCGAAGACATTGCGCGCCACGGCCACGGGGAAGTAGAGCCACATGCAGAACAGCCCCAGCCAGGTGGAGAGCTGAACCCACGCCAGTTGGCGCATGGTGCGCGGCATCTCGCGGACCGACACCGCAATCTCCCGCGCTCCGGCCAGCAGTCCCCTTCGCTCTGCTTTCTGCTTCCGGAATTCCTCCATATTCTCTGGCGGATATTCTTTGGTTGTGAAGATGGTCCAGAGTACGGCCCCCAGGAAGGCCGCGGCGCCAATGTAGAAAGCGAGCCGCACGGTGAAGGGAATGGTCCCCGCGGCCCGGGTCTCCGTAAAGTGAAAAACATTGGTCAGCAAGTAAGGCAAAGCCGAGGCAATCACCGCCCCGAATCCGATAAACAGACTCTGCATGGCAAAGCCGCGAGTGCGCTGCTGCTCCGGCAGCAGATCGGCTACAAAGGCGCGAAACGGCTCCATGCTGATGTTGATGCAGGCGTCGAGAACCCACAGCAGGCCCGCGGCCATCCACAGGGCGGAGCAGTGCGGCATAAGGATGAGCGCTGCCGAACTGAGCAGGGCTCCGGTCAGGAAGTAAGGCCGGCGCCGGCCCAAACGGCCCCAGGTGCGGTCGCTGGCCTGGCCGATGATGGGCTGCACAATCAGTCCCGTCAGCGGCGCAGCCAGCCACAGAATGGGAATCTGGTCGGCCCGCGCGCCCAGGTACTCGTAGATGGCGCTCATGTTGGCCATCTGCAATCCCCAGCCGAACTGGATGCCGAGGAATCCAAAACTCATGTTCCAAATCTGCCAATACGTGCGTGGTGGCTTGTTCATGGATTCAATTCTCCTGACGGCCGGCTCTGCTGTTGAGGGTTCTTCTAGTGTCCTGTCCCTGAAGTTCGCAACAAAACAAGGGTTGTCATCCTAAGAAAAGGGTTGTCATCCTGAGCGAACGGGGCCCCAAGCGCTTTTCAGCTTGGGGGGTGGTGAGTCGAAGGATCTGCTGTTGTTCTTCAAAGAGCATCCGGGACACCAAACTAGCGATCGAAAAGGTCGGCCAGGGCCTTCAGCCTGGCGCTCAAATCCGCTGTCAAGGCGCCGGGACGATAGCGCCACTTCCAGTTCCCGCTCATGGTGCCGGGCAGATTCATGCGCGCCTCGTTGCCCAGCCCCAGCACATCCTGGAGCGGTACCATGGCCAGCTCGGCCACTGAGGCCATCACCGCCCGGATCATGGCCCAGTGGATTTGCGAATCGTCCTGGAAGTTCAGATAGGCGTGCGCCAGCGCCCGCTCATCGCGGACTTCCTGTTCGCTGCGCGTGCTGTCGCCCGCGCCGGAACTCGTCCACCAGCCCACCGTCGTGTCGTTGTCGTGGCCGCCGGTGTAAGCCGCCAGGTCGCGGGTGTAGTTATGGGGGCGGAAGGAGGGACCCTGCGGATCGGTGCCGAAGGCGAATTGCAAGACGCTCATGCCGGGCAGTCCGAATTTGTGCCGCAGTTCCTCCACCGGCGGGGTAATCACTCCCAGGTTCTCCGCCACAATCGGAAGCTCGCCAAATTCGTCCTGGAGCGCCGACAGCAAGCTCTCACCGGGGCCTTTGACCCAACGCCCGTTGATGGCTGTTGGCTCTCCGCCGGGGACCTCCCAGTAGGCTTCGAAACCGCGGAAATGGTCCAGCCGCACCATGTCGAAGAGCTCCAGGGCGGCGCGGAAGCGCTCAATCCACCAGCGGTAGCCGCCAGCCTTCAGCAGGTCCCAGCGATAGATGGGATTGCCCCAAAGCTGCCCGGTGGCGCTGAAGTAGTCCGGGGGCACGCCGGAAACCACCGTGGGATTGCCCCGATCGTCGAGAAAGTAGAGCTCCGGATGGGCCCACACATCCGCGCTGTCGTGCGCGACGTAGATGGGGATGTCGCCCATCAGCCGAATTCCGCGTTCCCGGCAATAGGCCTTCAGGGCTTGCCACTGGCGCGAAAACTCGAACTGCCAGAACTTGATGGCCTGAAGCTGGAACGCAAGCCGCCGCGTCCACTCGCCGAGGGCGCGCGGGTCGCGCTGGCGAATCCCCGCTTCCCAGTGGGTCCAGGCCGCTCCGTGGTGTGCGTCCTTCAAGGCCATGAAGAGCGCAAAGTCGTCCAGCCACGGGCTCGCCGCGGCGCAATAGCGTTCGTAGGCCGCACGATCCGCGGCGCACGCCTCGGCAAGGAAGGTCTCTGCCGCCCGCAGCAGGAGCGGCCGCTTGAACTCGCTCATGGCCTGGAAATCGACCGAGTCCGCGGGAAAGATGGGCGCTTGCGACAGATCCGAATCCGGCAGCAGTCCACGGTCGCGCAGCAACTCGAGGCTGAGCAACAGCGGGTTGCCGGCAAACGCAGAGAAGCATTGGTAGGGCGAGTCGCCGTAGCCGGTGGGATTGAGGGGCAGAACCTGCCACAGTTTTTGTCCGGCGGCGGAGAGAAAGTCGGCGAATTCGTATGCGCTAGGCCCGAAATCGCCTACGCCAAAGCGGCTTGGAAGAGAAGTGCAATGTAACAGGATGCCACTGCATCGAGGGAATTTCACGAGCCCAAAGATACGCTGCCCAGGTTGGCCGGTCAAGCCACGCGGCCAGCGGACGCAATCTGGGAACGATGAGCCGGGGCAGTGCGGGACTCCGCCGGCGGCGCTCCTCGCTCCCCCGCATCGTGCGGTTGGTGCCGGCCACGCTTTGGGCGGGTTCGGGTCCCGGGGTGTGAGTTCATCCGCTGAAATTGGGTGACCGGGTGCCTCGCTTTTGGGCACATGGGAGAGCACGAACCTCAACCAGGTTTCGGTTAAACTCCGACCTCGATGGATGCCAAATCCCAGAAGCTTTCGTTAACCGCAGATCCGTACCATGTCGCCCAGTTTTCGCCCATCTGCCTGCGCATGTTGCTCAGCTGACGGTTTCAGCTCCTTGGCATGAAATGAAAACCATGCGGCGGGTGAAAATCGGCAATGGCCGATTGTCCATTTTCTTGAACCCCACTTGCCGAAAATTGCCTCCGCCTGGCGCACACTGATAGATAGGAAGAGATGGGTTCGGTCTGTTTCGTAAGGGATGTGCCCCACCCCCCCTCCCCTTTGGGGACTTGTTTTTCACCATGGAATGCAAATAGATATCGCATAATGAACAACTTAAAAAATGGCGCGGTTAACTGATCGGTAAACAGGAACGGCGTGTTTAGCCCGCTCTTACCCCGATTTGGGCTCGATTTGAGCCCGGAAAACCGCATTTCTCGCGCAAACTCGTGCGCGATATGCGCATGCCGCCGCGGCCTGGGGCTTCCGTTCTGCGCCTGGCGCCACGCCGCCAACCCGCTTTCACCCGCCATGCCCCGCGGAAAAACTCGCTGTTTTTGACTGTTAAACTGTGGAGCCAATCCTAACCAGCGCGGAATCAATCGATTACGCAGGCTCACCTCGCGAGATTACAAATACTGTATGGCTATAAAACTCCAATAAGTAAAGCATAATCAATAATTTACGATCCGAGCAGGAACGCGCTCGCTGAACCCGCGACCTTTTCGCCAGGCTTCTGAGCTGCGAGCCCCATCAGTCTTTCTGCATCTGCCGCAGCACGATCACAATCCCCAGCGCGGCCAGCACGCAAACCAGCGCAAACAGAAAGACGCTCCGGTAACCCCAGACGCCGATCACCGCGCCGGCCAGGGGACCGGTGAGGAAGAAGGAAACGTCGGCAAAGGCGGTGTAAACGCCCAGCGCTGTGCCGCGATTGAACTCGGGCACGCGCTTGACCGCCTCCACGCCCAGCGCCGGAAAGACCAGCGAGAAGCCGAACCCGGCCAGGGCCGCGCCGGCCAGGGACGCCCACGGCGCCGGGGACCACCACAACAGAATCACGCCCGCCGACTCCACCACCAGGCAGGCCATGCCCACCGGGAACCCGCCAAAGCGGTTGATGGTCTGGATAAACAACAGCCGCGCCGCGATGAAGGCCACGCCAAAGGCGGTCAGGCACAGGGCCGCGCCGTTCCAGTGGCGGCTGGCATAGTAGAGGGTGATGAAGGTGGCCAGCACGCTGTAGCCCACGCCGCCCAGGGCCAGCCCCATGCCATGCGGAGCCACCCGCCCCAGTACTGCGCGGAAGGGCAGATGCTCGCCGGGGCTCACCGCCACCGGGCTTTTGCGGGCGGCCAGCGCCAGGCTCACGCCCCCGATCAGGATGGTGAGCAGGCCCAGCGAGGCCAGGCCCCACTGCTGGTCCAGGACCACCCCCAGCGGCGCGCCCAGAGCCATGGCGCCGTAGGTGCTGATGCCGTTGAAAGAGATGACCTTGGCGGTGTGTTCGGGCCCGGCGCTGGTGATGCCCCAGAGCGTGGAACCGGTGGAACCCAGGCTCTCGCCCACGCCCAGGATCAGGCGGCTGGCAATCAGGCTGGAGAAGCTGAGCCAGGGAATCGCGTGCAGAAAGGCTGCTGCCACCAGCAGCCCGCCGCTGGTGGTGCACATGGTCATGCCCCACAGTACTGCGACCTTGGCGCCCGCATGGTCTGAGATGCGCCCGGCCCACGGCCGGCTCAGGAGCGTGGCGATGTACTGGATGCTGATGACCAGCCCGGCCACCGCTGCGCTGTAGCCCATGCGCAGATGCACATACGGCGGCAGCACGGCCAGTGGCAGCCCGATCGACAGGTAAACCACAAACGTGAAGTAGGTAAAGCTGACAATGTGCCACGTCCCGCCCTTTCTGGATGCGGTGGATGGGACGCTGTCAATGGAAGAGGATTGCATGTCGTGGGGAGGGAACCTGCGCAGAAGTGCCGTCAACCCCAGTATATCGAAGGCGCTCTCGAATCGATCTCACGGGAGGGGCTCGGGCCGCGGCAAGGAGGCTCTAGACTGAAATCATGCCGGGTTTCCATATGGAACATTTTGGTTGCAGGGCGGCCCGCGCGGATGGCGAGGCGGTCGGCGACCGGCTGCGCGCCGCGGGGCTCAGCGAGCAGCCACCCACCGCGGCAGATCTGGTGGTGGTGAACACCTGTAGCGTGACGGCTGAGGCCGACCGATCGGCGCGGGCCTTTATCCGCCGCGCCCACCGGCTGAACCCGGAGGCGCGAATCGTGGTGACCGGTTGCTATGCCCAGCGCGCGCCTGAGGAATTGGCCGGGTTGGCCGGCGTGGCCGCCGTGGTGGGCAACAGCCACAAGGCACTGGCGCCGGAGATCATTTTGCGGTTGGCTGGGACAAGTTTCGGATCGGATTCTCGCTTATCCGGCGGAAGGAGCGGGGCGGTAGGCCGGGACTTTAGTCCCGGTAAAGCACCCGCAGATTCGATGCGGGCTTTAGCCCCTGAGGCATGCTTTTCGGGAGACTTGTCCGCTATCCATCCATCTTCTGATGAAAACGCGGATCAGTCCCGGCTAATCAGCGTGCAGTCGCTGCTGGCGGGCGGTGCGCCGCACCAGGTGCCCATCTGGGCCGACGACCGCTTTGCGCATTCGTTTCTTGAGGAGGCGCAACTGGCCCCCGGCGCGCAAACCCGGCCCAACCTGAAGATTCAGGAGGGCTGCGGAAACCGCTGCACGTTCTGCGTCATTCCCCAAACCCGCGGCTCGTCCAAGAGCCTGCCCGCGGAGGCCGTTCTCCGGCAGGTGGAAGGGTTTATGGCTGCCGGCGGCAACGAACTGGTGCTTTCGGGCATCAACCTGGGCCGTTGGGGCCGGGACCTTTCGGGCTCTGCTGGTGGAGAAAACCGGATCGAGGCAGCTGGCTTCCCACCTTTGCGACGGGAAGAAATCGCAAGGATGGGGCACGGTACCTCTTCGGGGAATCCGGTGCTGCGGACGCTGGCGGGCCTGGTTCGCTGGATTCTGGAGCAGACCACGCTTCCCCGGCTGCGGCTGAGTTCCATCGAGCCCATGGACTGGGGCGCGGAACTGATCGGGCTGATGGCGGAGTTTGGCGGCAATCGCCTGGCGCGCCACGCGCATCTTCCCTTGCAGTCCGGTTCCGACGCCGTGCTCCGTCGCATGCACCGCCGCTACCGGCCCTGGCATTACGTTGAGAAGGTGGAAGCTCTGTTGCGCGCAGCTGGGCCGGAGCTGACCCTGGGTGCGGACGTGATGGTGGGCTTTCCCGGCGAAACCGAGGCCGAGTTCGAGGAGACGCGGACGCTGATTGAGGCGCTGCCTTTTGGCTACCTGCACCTGTTTCCCTTTTCGCCGCGGCCGGGGACGCCGGGCTGGGCCCTCCACGCCGCAGCGCCGGTTCCCGCTGCTGTGGTCGAGCAGCGGATGGCTGCGCTGCGCGCGCTTGCCTCACACAAGAGCCAAACGCATCGCAAGCGCTTTATAGGTAAGGAGTTGGAAGCCATCACGCTGCACACCCCGCCGGACTTGCAGGCGCGGGTCCGCACCGCCGCGATGACGGAAAACTTCCTGCCCGTGGAGATCGAAGGACGCTTAAAGGCCAACCGGCTGCTGCGGGTGCGCGTGACCCGATTGACCACGGAGGGGACCCTGGAGGCTGCTTTGGGCCCGGCGGAACAACCTCAATATGAGGCGGCGTCAATGTCCGTTTGAGCGAAATCAGTTCCCTTGAAGAGCAGCTCTTCGCCCATTTCCTTGGCCAGAGCGTAGGCGATGCAATCGCCAAAGTTCAGTTGGGCTGAATGGCGGCCCCTGCCATAACGCTCAAATGCCAACCGTGCCAGGCGCGCCTGTGACTCGGTGAAGGGGGCAATCTCAATTCCGAATCGAACGATCAGCAGGTCCAGATCGCGAACGCCATCCGCGCCTCTTCGCGATTGCAAGATCATCGAGACCTCCAACAAGTTCGCTGCTGACATGCGACAAACTGAACTTCTAACAATGGAGACGTCGAAGAGGTGTCCCTCCGGTTCCTCAAGCAGGATTGCAAGCATGGCCGACGAATCTACGATCATGAGGGCAGTCCGTTCTCGTCCCATCCCATGATCTCGTCGTCCGTTCGTGTATCCAGCACCGGCAGGGAAGCGCAATGATGGCTAATCGCTCTTATCTCTTCCAGCAGAGCATCCTTGTTCCGGCGCCTGTGCTCTTCGCGGTCAAGGCGCTCGCGCATGGCAATAATCACTGCAACGGTGATCGATTCTCCGGTTATGGTGGCTAGTTGACGTGCCAGGCGGTCGGCCTCGGGGGATTTGATGCTGATTGCCATGGTACCTAACCTCCTATTCGTCTACCTATATAGAAAATACCACCACGAGGGTCCAGGCGGAAGGCCCGCTGTTTTGAATGGCTGAGGCGCGAGGGCAGCAATTCCCGGTACGGACCGCCCGCAACCGGGCGGCTCCCCTCGCAGGGAGGGCTCACCAGAAGCCCGCGCAAACTGTCCATTGAGCAATGCCGCGCAAATGCTATACTCAGTGTGCGTTCGTGTGCCCGCGGCGACTCCGGAAAACCCCGGTGGTGGGCAACAGCGACTCTTGGAGGAGCACCATCGCACTCGACAAACGTTCGGCAAAGTCCTTTATCCGCATCAACGAGAAAATTCGTGCGCGCGAAATCCGCGTAATCGATGAAAACGGCGAACAACTTGGCATTCTGCCGCCTTTCGAGGCGCTGAAAATGGCCCGCGAACGCGGGCTGGACCTGGTGGAGGTTTCGCCCAGTGCGGTTCCTCCGGTCTGCCGCATCCAGGACTACGGCCGCTTCCTGTACGAGAAGGACAAGAGCGAGCGCGCCGCCAAGAAGAAGCAGAAGATCATCGTGGTCAAGGAGGTCAAGTTCTCCGTGACCGTGGATGAGCACGACTACCAGACCAAGAAGAACCAGGCAGTCCGCTTCCTCACCGAGGGCGACAAGGTGAAGGCCAGCCTGCGCTTCCGCGGCCGCCAGATGGCCCACCGCGAGCTGGGCTACGCCATCATCAACCGGCTCATCCAGGACATTGGCGAAGCCGGCATTGTGGAATTCATGCCGCGCATGGAAGGCACCATTCTGCACGCGATCATGGCGCCGTCCAAGAAGCAGGAAGTTCCCAAGCCGAAGCCCGCCGCGGCTCCGCAGCCAGTTGCCGCCGTCCCGGCTCCGGCTGCGCATTAAGCCCCAGTCCTGAACGCACAGAGAACGCAGGCCGTCCGCTCCGGGCGGGCTGCGCCTTTTGCGAAGCTGTGCCCGATTGATCAGGCCCCAAAGCGGTGCGATCCGTGCCCCATCCTTGCGACTTTTTTCCGCCGCAAGGATGGGAAACCATAATCGCCAATCAAGGGCTGGATCGATAGTTGCTCCGCCAGCCTCGTTCGCGGCCGGGAAAACCCTGTGTTAGACTCCCTGTCGTCATGCGAATCCAACTCTCTGCGTTGCCAATCCTTCTGTTGTTCATGGGACTCGAAACCGCCGCGGTTTCCGCTCAGCAAGTCCCTCCGCCGCACCTTGAAAAGCGCGGCGCGGCCACCCAACTCATCGTGGACGGCAAGCCCTTCCTCATGCTCTCGGGTGAGTTGTTCAACTCCTCTTCGTCCAGCCTGGGCTACATGAAGCCGCTCTGGCCGCAGTTGGCCGCCATGGGCTTGAACACCGTGGTGACCCCGCTCAGTTGGGAGCTGATTGAGCCCACCGAAGGGCGTTTCGACTTCACCCTGGTTGACGGCCTGCTGGCCCAGGCGCGCCAGTCTCATGAGCGCATCGTCTTCCTTTGGCTGGCGTCGTGGAAAAACGGCATGTCCAGCTATCCGCCAGTCTGGGTAAAGAAAGACACGCACCGCTTTCCGCGGGTGGTGGAGCACGGTAACGAGGTAGAGATTCTGAGCCCCATGGGTGCGGCCACGCAGGAGGCGGATGCGCGCGCCTTTGCCGCCCTCATGCAGCACCTGAAGGAAGTGGATGGCAGCGACCACACCGTGCTGATGATGCAGGTGGAGAACGAGGTCGGCGTCCTGGGCGACTCGCGCGACCACTCCACCGTCGCCAATCAGGCTTTTGCCTCGGCCGTGCCGGAGGCGCTGACGCGCTACCTGAAGGCTCACCGCGAGGCGCTCTATCCCGATTTGCGCGACCTTTGGGATGCCAACGGCGACAAAACCGCAGGGACCTGGACCGAGGTCTTTGGGGATACCGCCCGCGCGGATGAAATCTTCATGGCCTGGCACTACGCGCGATTTGTTCATGCGGTGGCCAATGAAGGCAAGGCGGCCTACAACATTCCCATGTATGTGAATACTTGGCTGGCGGGCGACGATACCGCGCCGGGCGATTACCCCAGCGGAGGGCCGCAGCCGCGCGTCATGGACGTGTGGAAGGCTGCCGGACCGGGACTGGATTTCTACGCGCCGGATCTTTATGCCGAGAACTTTGCCGAGTGGTGCAAGCGCTACCATCGCGACGGCAATCCGCTGTATATGCCCGAAACGAGGGGCGGTGCGGCGGGAGCGGCCAACGTGTTTTACGCTCTGGGCGAGCAGGCCGGGTTTGGCTTTTCGCCTTTCGGGATCGACTCAGAGGTGGACGACAAGGAAGGCCTGGGCGCCAGCTACCGCGTAATAGCCAGTCTGGCCCCGCTTCTCCTGGAGCACCAGAGCGCGGGCGACGCGCATGGCTTCGTTCTGGACAAGAACCACTCCTCGATCGATTTCACCATGAACGGCTACACGCTGCATGTGACCCTGGACGATATCTTCGGCTATCACGCCGAGAGCGGCTTTGGTCTCATCATGGCCACCGGGCCGGAGGAGTTTCTGGGCGCCGGCAAGGGCTTCCGGGTCTCCTTCACGCCGCGCTCCGCAATCGCGCAGCAGGTGGGCATTGCCGCCGTGGACGAAGGCCGCTTCGAGGACGGCAAATGGGTCCCCGGTCGCCGTCTCAACGGCGACGAAGACGACCAGGGAAAGGGCTGGCGCTTCGACCCACGCCAGGTTAGGACAGAAAAGGTGACGCTCTACCGGTTTGAGTAGGAGCCTGTTGTTTGCTGGCGGGCCGGGCCGTCCTGACCTCTGAAGGTCCAGGATGCGCCGGCCCCGGTCCCCAGACTGCCCGGAATGGCGGGGTCGGCAGACCTGCTGTATACTGGTTGAAGCCTCAAGAGGGCAGGGAAACCCCTGTCTCACGGGTATCGCGGCGGAGCAACCCATTCCGCCCGACAAAGAGAAGAAAATGCCCAAGTTGAAGACCCATACGGGCGCGGCCAAGCGCTTCAGCAAGACTGGCACCGGCAAAATCAAGCGGGGCCAGACGAAGACGCGGCACATCCTTACTTCGAAGTCGCCAAAGACCAAGCGCAAGCTTGGCAAAACCTTGATGGTTTCCGATGGCGATTACAAGAAGGTAGCGCGCATGATTCCCTACGCCTGATCGTTGAGCCGCCTCCGCAACACGGAGACGGCGCATCCGGGCCCCAGCGAACGCGTTGCGCGGGCCCCCGGCGAACTGGACGGTTTATAGAAGTTCCAGCCAGCCGAGAGATCAAGGCTTGAAATGAGCGAGTGAAGAGGTTTACCGCCTGCACCCCTGTTGGGGTGG
>Ga0302199_1001159_pt1 | contig 13426 bp, 13 predicted proteins | sample II_Bog_N2_3_FD_194588 | JGI IMG/M metagenome (GOLD analysis project Ga0302199, IMG submission 194588) | Peat permafrost microbial communities from Stordalen Mire near Abisko, Sweden - II_Bog_N2_3 | ecosystem: Environmental > Terrestrial > Soil > Wetlands > Peat | place: Sweden: Abisko, Stordalen... | reverse complement strand
GCTTGTCGTCGGCGTTGGTGTCGGCGTCAATCAGTTGCCGCCCCAGCATCGCCGCGATCTCGGTATCCTTCACCACCACGGTCTTGCCTTGCGCATCGCACAAGAACAGGGCGGATGTACCGTCTACATATTTGCCGTGCCCTACGAAGTGCAGAATGTGGATTCCCTTGCGCAGTGCGGCCTCTATCGCCGGCAGCGTGCAAGGGCCTTCCAGCTTCGCCAGCTCAATCTTCGTGTTGCCCGCGAACGCGTCCTGCAGCAGCTTGAACTCCGCCTCGGAATCAATCGCCGTCAGCCCAAAGTCCTGAGGATTGGTTGGGCTCGCCACCGCCACCAGCACGCGCACGGGGCGCTTCAGAATCGGGCTCCCCGGAACCCACGGCCCTGCAATGTACCGCGAGAAAGGAGTTGCCTCCAGCGCCGCCACGTCCAGCGCCACTCCGCCTTCTCCCGTGTCGCGCAAAAGCTCCCAGGGGATCTGGTGCAGCTCCGGAGCGCCTTCGTCGATGCGCAGCCGTATGCGCCGTTGCGGCCGCAGCCCACGCGCATTGGCCCACGCCGTCTTGAGCGCATCGTCCGAGAAGAGCCATCGGAAAACCAGCTCGCCATCCTGGGCGGAAGCCGACCCCGCCGTCAGCGTGGGCAGATCGGCCGACAGCTTTCCACGCGGAAACTCAAGATCGCCGTTGAACGTGATTTCAACGGGATACCCGTTACCCTCTTTTTTCAGGATCCGTATTTCGAGATCGGCGTAGTCCACGGTCTATGTCCCGTACGTGCACGCATAATATCAGCTATTCACCCGTCTCAGCCGTGAACCTCCATTTCACTGGATCCATCCCGCAAAAGCGGCCGCAGATGGCTGAGGCAAGTATCCAACGTCGGAGGGCGGCTGCAGTTTCCCCCGCATGAAACCACCAGAAGGCTTAAAAGGTCGAAAACGCGCCCCAAACCGCGTACAACCCCTTCGTCCCCAGCCGAACGCCGCCGACTTGCCGGCTTACCATTCGTGATCAGTTGTGCAGAGCTCTTGCCTGTTCAGGCCATGGTTGGACCCGCGAGGCCTATTCGATACAAAGCGCACCGGCAGCCACCGGTGCGCTCTCCGCCCGAGTCAGGCTTGCGTATAGTCCATGCCGTCAAGGTCGGCGATAAGGGTTGGCCCCGTCGGCTTCCAGTTCAACTTCTCTCGCGTGAGCGCGCTGGAAGACGGCATATCGAGTCCAGCGAACATTCCAAGCCAGCCGAAGTGTGCCTCAACCTCCTCCGGCTCGATGCTGACCACTGGTACCTTCAGCCCGCGGCCGAGCGCCTCGGCGATGGCCTTCATCGACACGCCCTCTTCGTCGACCGCGTGGTAGATCGCTCCCAGTTCCGCCTTCTCAAACGCCAGGCGGTACAGTCGCGCCACGTCGGAGACGTGCGCCGCCGGCCAGCGATTGCTGCCGTCGCCGAGATACGCCGACACACGCTTCTCCCGCGCCAGCGCTGTGACGTATGGCACCAGCCCTTGCTTGCGGGTGTTATGAACCTGCGGCAGCCGCACCAACGAGGTGCTGACTCCGCGCGCCGCCAACTCCTTCATTACCGCCTCCGAAGCCCCGCGCGGGTTCCATGAAGAGGCCGGGCTCTCTTCCGTCGATGGCTTACCGTCAACATTGGCGGCGATCCCCGTACCCGAGGTGATAACGAAGGGCCGGCTTGAGCCCAGCAGCACTTCGCCGATCGCCACGATCGCCTTTCGATCGTCTTCCGCGTTCTTCTGCATTTGCGAGAAGTCGTGGTTGAAGGCGAGGTGAATCACGCCGTCCGAATCCGCTGCTCCCTTTCGCAGGCTGTCGAGATCTTCGATGTTGCCATGGAGCACCTCGGCTCCAACTGATCGCAGAGTCGTAGCGCCTGCCTCAGAGCGGGTCAGCCCCACTACGTGATGCCCTGCCTGAATTAATTGCGGAACAAGCGCCGAACCAATGAATCCCGGCGCCCCGGTCACGAAGATACGCATGATGATTTCTCCTTTTCGGCCATCTAGACCGTCAATCATCTGATGGATTCAGTTGGCGGACGATCTATACTGAAAGTCCGTATGATCGGTCCAATCGTCCCGCGCTCAGGCACTCCGAAATCTCAGCTCTCCGACTTACAAGGTCGATGGCCAAGTCAGGGGTTAGTCCAACACATGGACCCGCTCTCCGAGATCCTCTCCCTGCTGAAGCCTCGGAGCTACTCCTCGGGCGGGTTTGGGTTGCTGGACGACATTGCCATTCACTTCCCGAAACATCAGGGCATCAAATGCTACGCCATGCTCGCCGGCCAGTGCTGGCTGGTGGTCGAGGGCGTGCCCGAGCCGGTTCTGCTCAACGCCGGAGACTGCTTTCTGCTTCCGCGTGGACTTCCGTTCCGGCTCGCCACCGACCTCTCGCTCGAACCCATTCTCTTTAGCGACGCCATCACCCGGTTGGGCATCATCCGCGAAGCCTCTGGAGTTACCGAAGGCGTGCGCTACATCGCCGGAGGCCACTTCGCCCTGACCGGCGGCCACGCCGAGATGCTGCTACAGTCGCTACCGCCCATCGTCCACATCCGCCGCGAGTCGGATAAAGCCGCCATGCGCTGGTCGCTCGAGCGCATGCGCGAGGAGCTCCGCGACCCACAGCCCGGCGGCGCGCTGATTGCGCAGCAGCTCGCCTACACGATGCTGATCCAGGCCCTGCGCCTGCACCTGGCTGATGCCGCCAGCGCTGGCCGCGGCTGGCTCTCCGCGCTGTCTGACAAGCACATGAGCATCGCCATCGCCAGCATGCACAACGACCCGGGATATGCGTGGACGCTGCAGTCGCTGGCCGAACGCGTCGGCATGTCGCGCTCGGTCTTCGCCCTGCGCTTCCGCGACACCGTCGGCGCCACGCCCATGGAGTACCTCGCTCGCTGGCGAATGCTTCTGGCTGCCGACCGCCTGAAGAACTCCGCGGACGGTCTCTCCGCCATCGCTCAGTCGCTCGGCTACGAGTCCGAGAGCGCCTTCGGTAAGGCCTTCCGCCGCGTGATGGGCTGCTCTCCAAGGCAGTACACGCGGTCTACCGCGCCGAGAGCCATTCCTGTAAAGCACGCCGCTGAAGATCACGAGCAGGAACTTGTAATGGGGTAGAACGCCCATAAGCGCTAAGATAATCCCCCTCGGATGCATGGACGACATTTACCTGGGTTGACAATGGCGTGCCAGTCTTAGCGATAGCTTTGGATCGCGGTGCCTGGTAGCTATGCTTCAACGATGCCGTTCGTCAGAAATAATCGACCAGCTTCACTTGCCGGACACCGCCGCCCTGCAGGGTGAAAGCCAAGATAGTTCCGCTTGCACCATACTTCAGACCGCCGAACGATGCCTCGGGCCACGCCTGCGCCGATTTTCCATCGATCAGTGCGACCTACGGCTTCCCTGACTTCAGTTTGATCATTTCCCCGTCGACGACGAACCTTCCGTACCCGTGGTGATGGATCGTCTTGGGGTGCTTCTGCACCGGATCGGTCCATGCCTTCACTACTTGGAGGATGAAGAGGTTGAACTTGCCCACCAGGCGTGTATCGACCACTTGGCATTCGAGGTTTGCGAAACACTCCGCCACCAGTGGCGGAGCCACGATCCCGGCTGGCACCGGGGTCAGCTTGAACTTCTTGAATTTCTCCACATCGCGGCCGGAGCAATTGCCGATGCCCACCACGATGGGTGCGAGTTCCAGCGCAGGGATAGCGATCACGCACTCTTTCGTCGCCCGCAGGGCAGCATAAGTGTAATTTGCGTTGCTGACGACACAAGCAACCAGGGGCGGTTCGAACTCGACCATCATGTGCCATGACATTGCCATCACGTTGGCGTGGCCCTTGCGGGAGGTGCTCAGCAAAACCACCGGACCCGGTTCGAGCAGTTGGTAGACCTCTGACAGTGGCAAGTCTTTCATCACCATGGTGTCTCCCATTGAGCTGAGTTGACCTTCTTGAGGCCGATAGAGGCGGTGCGGAAGCTCCCAGAGGCGACTGATATGTCCGCAAGAATACTTCTGTCTCACGGCCAACATCGGCCCCGTCGGTTGTTCCTGCCGGCTTTCTTCGATGGTAACCGCTATGCGCTTCGATTTCCGATAGACATTTGCAACCGGTAGTGTCCAAAGAGAACCTCGATGGCAGCTTCGCATTGTATCCAGCGGCAGGGGTATCGCAGGGCTTCGTCCGAGCGGCGACTTCAATCTCTACCTGGCCGCAGTTCCCAGCCGATAATCGGCCTCCATATGCCCAACCAACTGCTCCTGCCAAAACAGGACCGGCTTGGTCTTCATCGCCACAAACAGCGGCGACTGGTCTGCGTAATGCGGCGACTGCTCATCGGTCGTCGCCGACCCGAACTGGTGGATGCTCTCGGAACTTAGCTTGCCCGCCTTATCCCACGTCACAAACACGATCAGCGTGTCGCCGTCGGCGGCCGTCAGGGTCCCGTCGGCCTGCGGTTCTCCGTACACAGCGCGGTAGATGTCCGGCCCGCCATCGATGGGCAGGTCCACCTTGCCCCGCCGAAACCTGTTCACCGCGCCCCACTCCGGATCGAGCCGTCCAAAGTGCGTTTTGAGCGTGGCGATGGCCTTGCGCAGCGCGTCGATCGTGCGCGGCGGAGTGCGGCCCTCCATTCTGGCCATCAACACCGGTTGGCAGGTCAGCACGGCCAGCGCCGCGCCGCGATTCCCCACCTCTGTCCGCCGGTCCCAATGCCGCAGAATCTCTTGCGCCGCGCGAACCTCCGCATCGCCGCCCGCATCCAGCGCCAAAACCTCCGCAACCAACCGCGCAACATCGGAGCGCGCGCTGTAAGCCAGATCGTATTTGTACGCCCGAAACGTCTCCGCTGTGATGTGCGCATCGGCACCATAGGTCTCCAGCGCTCTCCACGCGCGGTTGGTCATGTCGGTTTGTATGCCCAGTGACGTGGAGTAATCCTGCGGCTTCATATCGTCCGCCGGTGCGGTGGCACGAAACGGCGTGTTGTTCGAGTTGAAGACGAATCCCGCCGGCGGATTCCACACCTGCGGCGCCTTGTCGAAGGGTAGATAGCTCCTCCAGATCAGGTTCGACCGATCTCCCGGCAACTCGCCCTTCCAATCCACGCCCTCCTTTCGCGCCGGAAACAAGCCGTTGTAGACGTAGCCAATATTCCCCTTCTCATCCGCATAGGTGAAATTCAGGCTCGGCAACGCCTGGACAGCCATCGCCGCCCGCCACTCACCCTCTGTCTTGGCCTTGTCCATCCTGAAGTACTGGAGCGGCTGACGAATCTCGTTCATGCCCGCATAGCGGATGGCGAAGACCCCGCGTTCCGTCTTCAGCACCGGGCCCTGTTCCGCCCACAACACATCGCGGTGCACGGTCCAGATCAGCGGTCCCCAGATCTTCACGCGAATCTTCGCATCGCTCTTCTCAAAGTCGCGCCACTTTCCGTCCAGCAGGTACTGGTTGGCGTCGGCCGGGTTGATGGTGAGCCTGTAAACATCCGCCAGATCGGGCTCGTTCACCGTGCAGGCCCATCCCAGGTGCTCGTTGTGGCCGTGCAGCATGAAGGGCGATCCGGGAAAGAATCCCCCGGCCACATGCCAGCCTTCGCCACTCTCCAGCACCGCCTCATACCAGGCCACCGGCCCAGTGTACGGCTGGTGCGAGTTCACCAGCAGCCGCGTGGCGCCATCCGCCGAGCGCGACGGCCCAACCGCCACCCCATTCGACCCCACGGCCAGCGAACCGCCGGGGAAAAGCAATGCCGCCGCATCCTTGCCCGGCTCGCCCTGTGCCGGGCTGCTCAACCCGCGCAACGTCTTGTCCAGTCCGTAGAAGAACGGCATCTTGAAGGCAAAACCGGCGGCCACATCCTTGCCCGTCGCCGGCAACATCCCCGGCTTCACCTTCTCCGGATGCAGCGCCGCATAATAGTTCACGCCATCGGCATAGGCTTCCAGCACGCCGCGCACCTCCGGCGGCAGATCGCTCTCGTAGCGCGCGTTCACCGTCTCCCAGATCCTGAACAGGTGAACCAGGTAGTCCGTTACCGCGGCACTCTTCCCGTCGCTGGCCGCAAGCTGCCCGCGCACCGCAAGCGTAACCTGCTGGATGGTGGCAAAGTCATCCTCGCAGTGGGCAAAGCCGAATCCAAAGGCCACATCCAGGTCTCTGGCTCCAATCACATGCGGCACGCCAAACTTGTCTCGCAGGATGTGAACGTCGTATTGCCGAGCCTTGGCAATCAGCGTGGCCCGATCGGGCGGCTTCGGTTGCGACATCCGGTCCGGCACGATCAGAAACGCAGTCCCTCCGGCTGCGGCGCACACCACCACAACCAAGCCGATCTTCAGAAACTTCATCCAGCGCATGATTGCCTTCAGCATAGTCCACGCAGCGCAGCAGCTCTTCAGCCGCGGCTTTTTTCGAGTCTTCCTTTCTGGAAGTCAGCGGTTGCTTCTCTGTTTCACGCCGGATGAAACCATCTCCAGCTCGGTAACAAAATCCCCGCTGATAAGCCGACATATCGGGAGTAATTCTCGATTAAATTCCGGATAGCTAACAACCCTTAGCGCTCAGACCTGAGGCCCAATTGTGCTTCAAACGCCGAACTGTCTAAGATGATGATCGATGTGTTTGTACATTAAAATGGCCCACTGCTGCGGTTTGAGCGGACCAAAGAAAGGATGGGGGTGCTGGGAGCAGCACGCTGCGCCTTCATTGGCGGAGCGATCGATCGCTGCGATGAGATAGCCGCGTTCTCGCTCGAAGTCGCACTTGATGTGGTCCGCGGAAAAGAGCTCCGGCGACGAAGGTGAATTGCGACGCATGGGCTTGTCATTCCCGAAGACCAGCGGCTTAATCAGCAGGCCCATGACGTTGGCAGGGAGCGGTGCACGTTTGGGGTTGATAACGCCCATCGCCATCTCTAAGCCTGCGTAAATAAATAACATTTACATATACCGTCCGGATATGCTATCAAGTTGGGTGTGGACACCGATGCCCAGGTCGCCCAGTACTTTGCTGGCATGTGGCCGCATTTGGACGAACACGCCCGCCGTTTGGTGGCCGCCAGCAAAGCCGTGGAACTTGGTTATGGAGGCATTTCGCGGGTTAGTCGCGCCTGCGGCCTTTCGCGCGTCACGTTGACCAAGGGCGTTGAGGAATTGCAGGCCGCGCCGCTGGTCTCTGGCCGGATTCGCCACGAGGGCGGCGGACGACACGCGTTGACCTCGAATGACCCCGGACTGGCGCCCACGTTGGATGGCCTGGTTGAACCCACTGCGCGCGGTGATCCACAGTCGCCGCTGCGCTGGACCTGCAAGAGCGCGCGCACGCTGGCGGCAGAGCTGACGGCTCGGCGCCACCCGGTCAGCCACACCAAAGTCACCCAACTGCTGCGGGAGGGTGGCTACAGCCTGCAAGGCAACCGCAAGACCGAGGAGGGGGACGATCATCCCGATCGCGACGCGCAGTTTCGGCATATCAACCGCGCCGTCAAACGCGCTTTGCGTGCAGGCGAGCCTGTCATTTCCGTTGACACGAAGAAAAAGGAATTGATCGGCAATTACCAGAACCAAGGCCGCCAATGGCGCAAAGAGGGAACGGCGGACAAGGTCAACGGACACGATTTCCCCTCGCCCGACGTGCCCCGCGCCTATCCCTACGGCATCTACGATCTCGGACGTAACGCCGGCTTCGTTAATGTGGGCACGGACCACGACACCGGAGCGTTCGCGGTAGCCTCGATTCGCGGTTGGTGGCGCGCCGAGGGCCGCCACCTATATCTGCGTCCGCAGCAACTGCTCATTACCGCCGATGGCGGTGGCAGCAACGGCTGGCGATTGCGGCTATGGAAATGGGAATTGCAGCGCTTGGCCGACCAGACGGGACTGACACTGACGGTCTGCCATTTTCCGCCAGGCACGAGCAAATGGAACAAGGTGGAGCACCGGTTGTTCTCCTTCATCTCGTCCAACTGGCGCGGCGAGCCACTGCGCGATTACGAGACGGTAGTGCGGCTGATCGCCGGCACGACGACGGCCAAGGGCTTGAAAGTGACGTGCCGTTTGGACCACCGCAGGTACCCCATCGGACGCAAGATCACGGATGAAGAGTTTGCCCACGTAAATCTGAAACCGGACAAATTCCACGGCGAATGGAACTACACGATCCATCCGAGCATCAAAGCGTAGTTGTAAATGTTATTTCTTGACACTGCCTAAGGCAGAAGTACAGTGCGTAAGGGTCTGGGCGACGGTCATATTACCCCACAGCCGCTGACTGTGATGATGGAGCTCCAAAATGCGCTGCTTTGTATCTCCCGCCAGACTGGAGTCAAAGAGGTTTTTGACGGGAGCCGTTTTTGCGACGTGACTGTCGTGGGTCATTCCGACACCTTTCTATCACGTGGAAACCGGCTACAAAAGGATTACTCCTCGAAAACGGTGCGTCCAGCGAAGGCTGGCATGATCAGTGGGTGCAAGTCCCACCGGGGTAAAAGTCCAAGCCCCGTAGCTTGAATGGCAGGAAGGATGGAGACTGAGATTCCTGAAGCCCATTGACGAAGCCATCTACAAGGATGGTGAGCGAGTCGCCGGGCCGTAACGCAAGTAAACCCATATGGCCTTGAAAGGACAAAATCCGAAGGCCGAGCCTCCCGTTTTCAGGCGAAGGCAGCATGGAGCGTCGCATGGACTGTTGCGGCGCAACACTTCGGCGGGGTTGGTAGGGACAGCACGGTGACAAGGTCATGCTAAGCAACTGGAGAAGCCCTCCTCGTCCCGTCGAGAAATCGGCGGAGCAGGGAAGCCGTATAACCGGTGACACCGGGAAGTCGGTGGAAGGCGAGAGGGATTCGGCCGGGTCTGTAGTAGCGAAGAAGCGGAGTAATGCCCGCAGAGCGAAGAGGCCCTGCTGTTTGTAACGGCTCTAACAAAACGGGAGGCAAGGGTGAAATGACAAGCTTCTTGAACTTGTCCACGTCCCGGCCGGAGCAGTTGCCGATCCCCACGACTTTGACCGCGAGTTTCCGCGCCGGCACGGCGATCACGCACTCTTTGGTTGCCCGCAGTGCCGCAAAACTGAAATTGGCGTCGCTGACAACACAGGCGATCAGAGGGGGCTCGAACTCCACCATCATGTGCCAGGACATCGTCATGATGTTGGCCCGGCCCTTTCGGGCGGTGGTCAGCAGGACCACAGGTCCCGGTTCAAGCAACTGATAGACCTTCGAGAGTGACAAATCTTGCATCGCCATCAAACTTCCCCTCAGCGGAATCGACCTTCTTGAGGCCGATGGAGGCGGTAGTTCATACTCCCCCACGGAGTTTGATGAGTATGGAAGCAATCATATCCGTGCCTCATGGCCCGCAACAGCAGTTCGCCTTGGCGCGATACGTGCCGTTTACCTGCCTTGCGGTTCCTCCCGCACCGGACGCCCCTCTCTGATTCCTTCTTGGGCGACCGCAATTTGCTTCGACTTCCGATAGACGTTTGCAACTGCCAACGTCCAGAGAGGAGCCAGATCAACTCCGGGCACCAGCTTGCCAAGAAACGATGGCAGAAACTCCCAGTGCCAACCGAGAAGGTAAGTCAGCACAGCTCCCATTCCCAAGTCGAGTATGTCGTCAGCGGGCGATTCAGCGCCCGCAACAAAGAGAGGGAAAACAGCAATTTGCAGCACGTCCGCGATGATGGCAAGAATCAGGGCGGCTCGAGGGCGCGGACCCGGCGAAATTGTAATGGCGTCGTGAGTCACATTGGCCTGCTGAATTCATCCTATTGCTTTGCCTGCCTACGCTGCGGTGAAAGCCCCGCTCGATGATCCTTCCGGCACGCGTCAAGAACGTTGAAACAGTCGCAGAAGGAACAATGCCGAACGCCACGAGAGGCACCGCACCAAGAGTGGATCAGACACAAACGATTTTACGTCGCGCTCGATTGCAGGCACTTCCAGCTCTCCAGAGTGGCCAGATACCATAGTTGCGAGAGTTTAATCGAGCTTCGACGCAGTATCCCCAAGCAGGATCGTGGCCAGGACTGGCACCGCTACAATGGCAAAAGTCGAAGCAGGGAACGGAAGTCCGACACGGAGGATTTGAAATGAGGGCAGCCGTTTTCGATTCCAGATCGAACACGCCCGGAAATTGGGTTTCGATCGAAGATGTCCCGCGGCCAAAGCCGCAACCCGGAGAGGTGCTACTCAAAGTCATGGCCTGTGGCGTCTGCCGCACCGATCTCCATATCGTCGAAGGCGACCTGCTACCAATCCGGCCGCGCATTGTCCCCGGACATCAGATTGTCGGTGAAGTGGTGGACGGCGCAACCCTGGATCTGCCGCTCGGAACGCGCACCGGCGTCTCCTGGATGGGCGGGGTCGACGGGGATTGCTGGTTCTGCCGCCACGACATGGAAAACCTTTGCGATCATCCCGTATTTACCGGCTATTCGGTGAACGGCGGCTACGCAGAGTATGCTTCGGTTCGCGCCGACTTCGCGATCCCATTGCCGGCGGGGCTGGACGACGCCCACGTTGCCCCCCTGCTGTGCGCGGGCATCATCGGCTTCCGTAGCCTCCGCGTTGCCGGAGTTCAGCGCGGGGAACGCGTCGGTCTCTACGGATTTGGGAGTTCGGCGTCTCTCGCAATTCGCATCCTCCAGTCCTGGGGTTGCGATGTCTATGTAGTCACTCGCGGCGAGTCTCACCGCAAGGCCGCCCAATCGCTCGGCGCCAATTGGGTCGGCAACGAAGACGCAAAGCCCCCCACCGAGCTTGATCGCGCCATCACGTTCGCCCCAAGTGGCAAGGTCGTCGTCAGCGCTCTCGCCGCCCTCCGCAAAGGAGGAGTTGTCGCCATCAACGCCATTCACTTGGATCAGATGCCAGCCTTCGACTACGACAAGCAGCTCTGGGGCGAGCGTCAGATTCGCAGTGTGGCCAACATGACGAGGCAGGACGCCCGCGACTTTCTGGCCTTGGCTAAGGATCTGAATTTCCGTCCTCGCGTCGTCCCGTTCTCGCTGGACGATGCGAACAGGGCGCTGGAGGCGGTGAAGCATGAGACCGAAGATGGATCAGTAGTGATTGTTTTTTGAGAAGAGTCACCTTCAGCACCAGTCACACTCCAGACAAATGCCACATGCCGCCGGTGCCACGTGCCACCGGATTGACGCTGCATCCGTCCATCACGGGCGACGGGCCATTTGGAGGCGCTCAGAATGGCAAACGATTCGCGGCCGAAAGCCAGCGATTTGGCACTGGGCGAGAGAAGACTTTTCTGCCGGGGTTAGCAGTGGCATTGATCAGGATGGCGAAGGTGCCGGGTGCCGATGGCGCTCAAGAAAGCTGCACGCTCCAGCGGGTGATCGGAGAGCTGGCGACCACAAGTGTGAGCATTTGCCGAGCGGAAGGCAGAGGTCGAATCTTAGAGCCTGTTTACGATCTTGAGTCGAGATATGGCGAGGAAGCCGGCAAAGCGATAATCTGGCGGTCCTCCGTGCAGTAATAGTGGAGGATGAAGCCAAGAAAATCCTATCCAAGCGACGTCAGCCAGGAGCAGTTTGAGCGGATTCGTCCACTGCTGGAATCGGTGCGTAAGCGCACCAAGCCGCGCACGGTGGATTTGCACGAGGTCTTCAATGCCGTACTGTACCTGCTCAAGAGCGGCTGCCAGTGGCGCATGCTTCCCGAAGGTTTTCCCAATTGGGTCACGGTGTATTCGTACTTCGCCAAATGGAGTGCGCCAGACCAGGACGGCGTGAGCGCGCTGGAGCGGGCCTTAAAAGAAATCAGTTGGCGAGGCCCGCGCCAAACTGGGGCGCAACGCCACGACCAGCTTCGTCATCGTTGACGCGCAGAGCGTGAAGAACACCGACACGGCAGAAGAAAAGGGCTACGACGCGGGCAAGAAGGTCTCCGGCATCAAGCGTCACATCGCGGTCGACACGCAGGGCTTGCCCCACGCCATCGCCGTGACCACGGCTGATGTCACGGACCGCGACGGCGCTCTGCAGGCCATCGACCGCTGCAAGCCGAATCTGGAACGGGTCGAGAGCCTGCTGGTTGATGGCGGCTACACCGGCCAGCCCTTTGCCGACAGTGTGATGAAGCGGATCAAGGCCACCGTACAAGTCGTCAAGCGCAATGAACTACATGCGTTTGTGGTGCTGCCAAAACGATGGATCGTCGAGCGATCTTTCGCATGGCTGGAAAAATGCCGCCGACTATGGAAGAACTGCGAACGCAAGCTGAACACCAGCCTGCAAATGATCCACTTGGCCTTCCTCAGGCTGCTGCTCAGGAGATCGTAAACAGGCTCTTAAGGCGTCTTGGCTTGTTCCCGCTGTCGCCGTAATTCCATCAAAGCGCGCGTACACTCAGCACACTTGAAGATATGCAGGTCTTTTAAATCTGAAAGTTTAACCTCCCTCGGTGTATCGGAGAACCTCTTCAAAACCTCAGAAGAGGGACATCCCACGCGTTCCGGATTCGGGTAGTGGGCGAGGACATATTCCTCAGGCTTCTCGAACAAGAGCGTATCGTTCTGGTCGTCGTTCAGTAGGGGTTGATGCTCAGCCACGACGTCCTTCCTGATTGGATCGACAGTGTAGGCGATCATTTGCCATGCTCGTTGATCCCCAATCTCTGACGGATTCTCTTCAAAGCCCGCTGGCAACGCACTCGAATGCCCGCTTCGGAGGTTCCGAGGATTGCCGCAACCTCCGTCCATCGTGTCCGGCTGTACCGCATGAGCAGCGCGAGGCGGACTTCCAGAGGTATATCCTGCAAGATTACCCCCAAGTCGATTGTGGAATCAACAGAGGAAAACTGGTTCGGAAGGGGACTGGCTGGGAGTTCCGCGTTCGATCCGAGGAACACAAGTTTGCGGTTTCCATAGCGCCGCCGTCTGATCTCCTGGGCATAGAAGCGCGAAAGAACCAGACATGCCTCGCCGGGTTCCACAGGAGCGCCAGTGCTCAGGCGGTTAACAGCTTTCTGTATAGCGACTTCCATTATTTCTACCGCGAGAGACTCGTCGCCGAATTGTGCGCGGGCGGTACTCTGTGAGTTTTCGGCAAGGCTGCGTAGCATGTCTGTGCAGGCGTGAACCGGCCGCGAGGATCAGTTAGGTGCGGTCATATTTCGCAAGCAGGTCTTCCATGTCGTCGCTTACGCCATATCCAAAATTGTAGCTGATGGTGCGCACCCGTTCCAGCCGGGCGATCAAGGCATCGCGGTCGCCTGCAGGTAGCTGACAAGTGACCTTGAGAGCCTGTTCGAACATATGGACAAGAGCATCGAAGTAGCCTTCATCCTGATACCCGATATTGTCGGAGAAGCCAGCCGCACTTTCGCAATAGGACACCATCAGCTCTGCGAGTCCGGCAGGTT
>Ga0302199_1001158_pt1 | contig 13435 bp, 10 predicted proteins | sample II_Bog_N2_3_FD_194588 | JGI IMG/M metagenome (GOLD analysis project Ga0302199, IMG submission 194588) | Peat permafrost microbial communities from Stordalen Mire near Abisko, Sweden - II_Bog_N2_3 | ecosystem: Environmental > Terrestrial > Soil > Wetlands > Peat | place: Sweden: Abisko, Stordalen... | reverse complement strand
TGCCTTCGACCCACTTGGGGCAGTTGCAGCGGTTGCAGAACCGGTCACGTTTGAATTTGCAGTCGGAAGAGTGACGGGTGAAGACGAACGAATCCATGAGGGCCTCCCACTTCAGCTGGAGTTTTGCCCGAACGCTGAAATGGGTCAAAAAATCGGGAGGCTTTTTGTCCCTGGTACAAAATGGGTACAAAATGGTCACAAAAACAACCCGATTTTTCGGTCCTGATTGGTAAGTGCAAGAAAAGAAAAATCTTAAGTATGGTGGAGGCGGCGGGAGTCGAACCCGCGTCCGAAATCGCTGTCAGCCAGGAGAGTCCATGCTGTGTCCGCTTCCGCATGTTTTCGCCTCATACGCTCAGAACGGACAAGATGCGCATAAAGCTAGTCCGATGATCTCGCGCAGAACGACACGGACCGAGCCGCTTACGCCAGCCTGCTGAATGACGTCCGCTCGCGGCCCACAGGCGAAACCACGGAAGACGGCAGCTTAGTTAATTAAGCTGCAAGTGCCAGATTATCGTTGGCAACTTTTGTTTTGCAGGCGATTACAGGTGCCCACACCCTGACATGCCTCCTAAGCCGCAATCGATCCCGTCGAAACCGTGACGCCCCCATTTGTTTCGGCACCATCGCTCTCGCGAAAGATGCCCAGGTGCGAGCTGGGCCAACTGGCTCGTGCTGCAATCTTCATTCTACGCCAATTCCGAATTCGCCGTGGAATGCCCTACTGCTTCTCCAAATCGATTGACTCGTACTCGTGGCGGGCGATGGCGGCTCGAATCTGCACCGGAGTCTTGCCGGCCTTGGTTTGGCTGTAGGCGAAGAAGGCTTCCTTGGCGCAGGTATCGCACTCAGTGCCGTGCAGGCCCTCATAGCAACTGCGCAAGCTGGTATGACCCAGTGAGCGGTCGCAACGGCAGTTGCAAGGCAACTGGTAGAGCACGTTGCTGACCTGGATCGCCTGCTGGTAAACGTGCTTCTGCCAAGCATAGACGAAGTGCTCGCCGCTGAGCTGCGCACCAGCCAGAATCGGCGGCAGCGCGCTCATCTTCAGCGGCGCGGAGGGGTGATAGGCGGGAACGTCATCGGCTGGGTTCGTCCATTGTGCATAGCAGGCCGCGGTAAGCAAAAAGACACCCAAACCCAAAACCCAGCGCCGCTCGAGCAAGCTTTTCATTGTGGATTCTCCGCTTCTATTGTATCCCGAATCCGGTTTAGCCCGGAACCGGATCCACCATGGAAGGGAAGGGAATTGGGGCTCGCGCCCGGCTCGTCGCAAACAAAAAAAGACGGCACGAACGGTCTAGCTGTTCGTGCCGGGAGGCCAGTGACGCAACTTACTTCCAGCTCTGGTGCGACAGGCTCTGCCGCTCCATCACTGGAATATATACACCATAGCATAGATCGAGGTGAAAGCAAATACAAAAATCGAAATTATTTTTCCTCTGCGACAAGCGATCCTTATTCCTTTCAGCGCATCTAATCGATAGTCAATTTGACTCAGCCGCGCTTTAAGAAATATTCAATCGATGGGTTCGTGAGAAAATGACAAATACTTTGGAATCTGATACTTCTTCCGCTCCTCAACCGTCCGCGGCGTCCCGGTCAGGCTGGTTCAAGGTGGCTGCATTTGCAGCTGCATCAGCGTTTGCCGGGGGGCTGGCTGCTGCCTGGTGGTACCGAAATACGCTAAAACAGCTCCGTCGGGAGGGTGAAAACCCCTCGAATCCACATTTTGGGATACCTGAGGACGAATCGCGCGATCAGCCCTGACCGTCCAGAGCCAGCCGCTCAGGACAACTGGTCAACCTGGGCCGCCAAATCGAAATCCTTCGTAGTCAGACCGCCCGCATCGTGGGTCACGAGCGCCAGCCGAACCTTGTTGTAGCGAATGTCGATATCCGGATGGTGCCCTGCCGCTTCGGCCAGGACGCCAACCTGATTCACAAAGCGCAGAGCGGCGCAAAAATCGCCAAATTGAAAGGCGCGCACCAGCTCACCTGCGTCTACACGCCACATAGGCAGTGCGCTCAAATGGGTGGCGACTTCTGTATCGGAAAGAGCGGGCATGGCTTGATCTCCTGGGAAAAAACATCGGTTCACACTCTTGGATGCGGAATGCAGGCGCACGCTCGCACTGGCAATGAAAAGGATTTCACAGCGGATGCTGCGGGATTGAGCTTGCAATGTCGAACGTGGAAAACCTCGTGTTCTGGCCCGTAATCTCCGATCTCAATTCGTGCCAAAGCTCATTCGGAATCTTGAGAAAAATCTCCACAACGGCCGGGTCAAACTGCGTCCCGGAGCAGCGCAAAATCTCTTCGCGAGCCGCGTCGAAACTGCGTGCCCTGCGGTAGGGCCGATCGCTGGTGATCGCGTCCAGCGTGTCGGCTACGGCAAAAATACGCGAGCCGACGGGAATCTCGCGCCCGCGCAGCGCACTCGGGTAGCCCGTGCCGTCGTAGTGCTCCTGATGAGAGAAGACGATCTCCGCCGCCTCGGAAAGAAACGGAATTTTGCGCAACATCTGGTACCCGCGCGTGCAATGCTCACGCATCACATCCTGCTCGTCCGGATTCAGCGTCCCGGGCTTGCGAAGAATATCGTCCGGAATCGCCATTTTGCCGATGTCGTGCAGAAAGGCGCCGCGCGCAATTACCTTGATCTCCGCCGGCGAGATTCCCATCGCGCGCGCCAGCGCAATGGTGTATGCGGTCACCCGCTTTGAGTGTCCCTCGGTTTCAGAGTCCTTCAGATCCAGTGCATCGCCAAGCGCCTCCAGCGTCACGTCGTAGGAGTGCTCCAGCTCTTCCATCGCCTGACGCAGCATCTCCGTCCGGGCGCGTACCACCTGCTCCAGGTTCTGCTGATAATTATGGCTCTCCTGTAGAGCTTGCCGGTGATCCAGAGCGCGCTGAACGGTACTCACCAGGTGCTCCCGTTCAAAAGGCTTGAGCAGATAGTCGTACGCGCCGCGGCGCATCGAGTCGATGGCCACGCTGATGTCGTGGATCGCGGTGACCATCACCACCGGAAGCTGCGGCTGCTGTCCATGCACGCGTTCCAGAAGGGCAATGCCATTCCCGTCCTGCATCACAATGTCGGTCAGCACCAGATCAAAAACGTTCCGTTCCAGCAATTCCAGGGCCTCGCGTCCGCAAGCGGCCATCTGGACGTCATATCCCTGGCGTTCCAGCGTGACTCCAATCATTGACCGGACATGGGTCTCGTCGTCCACAACCAGGATCCGCGCAGGCCGTTGATGACGCGCAGTCCCGCGCGGCGATGCATCCGGGCGCGACTTCATCCCGGTCGGATGCGCTCCAAGTCCTGCAAGGTTCGATCCCAAGCCGATCCCTCCCCGAAACTCCGCCAACCCCGGCAACGGATGCGAAGCCGCACTCCCCCGATGAGTCCGTTCCCCCGCTCGCAGCCTGCCAGAACCGGAACGCCTGCAAAACTGCTTCGGGTCACTGCACCATCAAATGCTCTGGTTCGGCCTAAGGCTATTGCAAGTACGCGCCTCGCCTGTTCAGCGTTCCAGGGAAGCGAACCATGGCGGGGAATGGACCTCCATTACATACCACGACTATTCAAGAACTTGATTCAAGAGAACCTGAAAAGCGTTGAATAAATACAACGCAAAAAAGGCAAAATGTTAACTTTCAGTAAAACAGCTCAACAGCGGAAGTGGCTGGTCATTCCGATACTTGCCGAGCCGTTCATTTCCACCGCATGCTCGTTTGCACATTGTAGTGAAACGCTACGCCAACGCGCGGCCTAGCGCAATAGGTTTCCATGGGCAAATTTACATTTTGGATGCGTGCCGTCGCAGTTTAGGTGCGCTGCGTTAAGAAAATAAAGGGGATCGATTGTCCCGGCCGGCGGGGTCGAACCCCCTTTCAGGTAACCACGACAGCTCGTCCAAATTGGAGCCGGTGGATAGTTAGAAACTAGTCATCACACTGGACCAGCCGAGGAACCCCGGTCCAAGCCCGCCTCCGCCTCTTTCTTCTGGCGGGCGCGGCGGGCAGCTACCCATCCCTCCTTGGTAATCTGATGAGCCCGGCCAACCGCAAGTGAGCCGGCCGGAACGTCCTTGGTGATACACGACCCGGCGGCGATGTAAGACCCGTCCTCAATGTTGACTGGCGCCACTAGCGTGGAATCGCTGCCGACAAAAACGTCTTTGCCGATCCTAGTGGGGTGCTTATGAACGCCGTCGTAGTTGCAAGTAATAACTCCGGCGCCAATGTTGGTGCCCTCGCCTACCTCCGCGTCCCCGAGGTAGGTCAGGTGGTTGGCCTTCGCCCCCTTGCCGAGCCTGGCCTTTTTGGTTTCAACAAAGTTGCCCACATGGGCGTCTTCGCCAATCTGGCTGCCTGGCCGCAGGTGTGCGAAGGGCCCGATTTTCGCTCCATCTTCAACCGTGCTTTCCCCCAGTACGCAGCCCTGGCGGACCAGCACCCCGTCGCCCAAAGTGCAGTTCTCAATCACCGTATACGACCGGATCATGCAATCGGTGCCAATGCGCGTCCGGCCCAGCAATTGCACAAATGGCTCAATAACAGTATCCGGCTCAATTTCCACTTCCGAATCGATGACACATGTCTCTGGCCGGAAAATGGTCACGCCGGCGGCCATCAACCGGCTAGCGGTTGCCGTGCGAAGACTGGCGTCCAGATCGACCAGCTCGGCAATGGTGTTGGCGCCCAGAACCTCAGCGGCCTCCGCGGCTTGCACGGCAACCACTCGCTCTCCGGCAGCGCGCAGCAGTCGGGCCATGTCAGTCAGGTAAAGCTCTCCGTGGGCGTTGTTTGCGGTGAGCTTGCCAAGATGCTCGAGCAGCGGCGCGGTCCTGAACGCGTAAATCCCGGAATTGATCTCGCATATTTTCTCCTGCTCTGGAGTCAGCGCCTTCTGCTCCACGATTGCCGCCACTTCAACTGAGTCCGCAGTCTCGCGCGCCACGCGGCCATATCCGAAGGGCTCATCGGGAACGGCGCTAAGAATCGTCATCGCCGCGCCATGATCCTGGTGAAACTGCCACAGCTTTTCAATCGTCGCCGCCCTTATCAGCGGCACGTCCCCCGAGAGCACGAGAACATGCTCGTAGCCGGAAATGGCCTCTCCCACGCACTGGATTGCGTGGCCGGTGCCGCGCTGCTCCGCTTGCTCCACGAATCGGATCCCGGTGGCAGCCACAGCCGCCTTAACCCGCTCCGCCTGGTGCCCCACGACGGCAAGAATGTCGCCCGGCGTAACAATCTGGCTGGCTGCCGCAATCACGTGCCCCAGCAGCGGTTTGCCGCCGATCTCATGCAGCACCTTTGGCCGCCGCGACTTGAGCCGGGTTCCCTTTCCGGCCGCCATGATCACTACTGCCAGTTTCAATGCCACCGCAGGCCCCACTTCAGGCCCCGCAGTGCTTTCCAGTTCTTCGCTCACGGTTTCTTCTCTGCCTGGCCTGGCGCGCCTGCCGGCCTGCTCGGCATCGGTATGGTAATGTCGATCGTCTGCGCCGGCCCCAGACCCAGCTCATCCAGTCCCGGCTTGATCTCGGGACCGTTGCCCACTACCAGCACGGCCATTTTATCGGAGTGGATATATTTCTTCGCCGCCGCCGTCAAATCCTCCAGCGTAACCTTCTCCAGGCCGGCCTTGTAAGTCTCCAGATAATCCGCCGGATAGCCGTAGAACTCCAGTCGCACCCGCTCGGCCAGAACCTTATCTTTGGTGTCGTACCGGAAAAGGAATGAGTTCAGGATATTGTCCTTGGCCCGCGCCAATTCCTCCGCGGTGAAAGGCTTTGAAGTAAGTCCCTGAATCTCACCCATCGCGGCTTTCGTTGCATCCACGGTCGAAGCGCTTTTTGTCAGCACTGTTACCCGAAAAGTGGCTGGATGGTCGTAGTCGAAGCTGAGCCCGCCGCTTACGGCATACGCCAGTCCAAGCTCAGTGCGCACCTTTTGGAACAGCCGGCTTGCAAACCCGCCGCCAAGAATCTCGTCCATGATCGCCAGCGTGGGAACGTCGGGATTGTGGCGATCCGTACCCAGGCCCACAATCTCCACGTTCGATTGGTTCACGTCTTCCTTGTCGATGAAATACACGCTCTGCTTTGGATCGGAAAATACGTCGTGGCGGGCGGGCAATGCCTTCACCGGCGGCAAACCTTCAAAGGCCGCGCGCAGTTTGGCCTCCATTGGCACTGAATCGAAGTCCCCACTGACGCTCACAATCAGTTTTCCGCCAATCGTCCGGTCGTGCCAGGCCTTCAAATCGTCCACCGTAACCGCGCCAATCGTGGCCAGTTCCGGCTGACGTGTGTAGGGGCTATTGGCCCCATAAACCAGCTTGGTCGATTCGCGGCCTGCGATTCCACCTTCATCGTCATTGCGCCGCACAATCCCCGTAGCCACCTGTTGCTGCGCCAGCCCTAGCTTCTCGGCTTTGAAATCAGGATGCAGCAGCAAGTCCAATGCCAGCGTGAAAACCTGATCCGCATCCCCTTTCAGCGAATCCCACGACAAACTGGTCGAGTCGTCGCCGCCTCCGGTTTCAATGTGCGCGGCCTTGGCCTCCAGCAGATCGTCCAGCGCATCTCCACCCATTTTGGCCGTACCGCTGGTCCGCCAGGCCTCGCCATACATCCCGACAAGGCCCGTCTTGGCCGCGTCTTCATCCCGCGATCCGCCCGGAATCAAAACCGATCCGGAAACAAACGGCAACTCGTGATCCTCCTGCAAAAAAAGAATGATACCGTTCTTCAGCACAATCCGTTTGGGCTGCTGAGGCTTGAAGTCATGCAGCTTGGGCACGGGAATCTGCTCCCAAGGCTTGCTCTGCTGCGCATTCAGACTTAGCGGCGCAGCCAGCGCACCCAGAAGAGCGCAAGCCAGCGCAAACACCGGAACCGACCTTACACCCTGTTCACTGTCCACTAACCCCTGTCCACTCGTCAGGCTCTTCATTGCGCGCCTCCACTCTTCGTTGAATTGCCTGCGGGAGCATCCGTATCGATCTCGGCCGTGGTGCGATTGCTGGCCACAAACACCTTGTTCGCTACGCGTCGAATATCCGCCTTGCTCACCTTGTCTACCTTGTCCAGTTGCTTGAAAAGCTCGCGCCAGTCGCCATACCGCGTCTGGTACTGGGCCAGATTGTTCGCCAATCCCTGATTGTCGGCCAGCCCGCGCAGCAGGTCGGCCCGCGTTCGGGTCTTATACATCTGCAACTCGTCGTCGGTCACATCCGCCGTCTTGATCCGATCGATCTCTTTATGGATGGCATCGCGCATCTCCGCCGGCGTGTGCCCCGGCAGCGGCACTGCATAGAACGCGAACAGGCCAGGATACTTATCGCCGGGGAACGGGCTGAATCCCTGCGCCACCGCTGCTATCTGCTGCTGCTCCACCAGGCTCCGGTAAAGCCGCGAAACCCGCCCATTCGACATAATGTCGCTGATTGCGTCATAAACCGCATCGTCCGGGTCCCGGTAGTCCGGCCGGTGATAACCCTCAAGGAAAAACGGCTGCGTCTGCTCGCGGATGACAACCGTCTTCTCGGCAAACTGTTTCGGCTCAATCGTAGTCATCTCCTCCGGCTTCGGCCCGGCAGGAATCTTGCTGAAATACTTCTCCAGCATCGGCATCGCTTCGGCTGCCTTCACGTCGCCCACCACGGCCACAACAATGTTCGAACCGGCGTAATATTTCTTGTGGAACGCCAGAGCTTCGGTGGCGCTGATATGGCTAACCTCGCTGGGCCAACCCACCCCGCTGCGCCCGTAATTGTGCGCTACGTAGGCCGTCGCCAGAAACTGCTCCACCAGCCGCCCAATGGGGTTCGAGTCGGTCCTCATCCGCCGCTCTTCCACCACCACGTCGCGCTCTTTGTAGAACTCCCGCGGAACCGTATCGGACAGCCGCCCGCTCTCCAGCCACGCCCAAAGCTCCAGCCGGTTCTCCGGCATCGACCAGAAGTAGACGGTCTCGTCCAGAGCCGTAAAGGCATTCAAGCCCTCGGCGCCGTTGCGCTCCGCTACGTCCGTAAACTGGTTCGGGACCACATACTTGTGCGCGTCTTTCTGGGCATCCAGAAAGGCCTGCTTCAACTCGGCGACCTTCTTATCGTCGCGCCCCACGGCCTTCAGGTACTCAGCCTCGTACGCGTCGTTTGCCGCCTCCACCTTGGCCAGCGCAACCTTTTCGGCGGCATAGTCTGTGGTGCCAATCTCGCTGGTTCCCTTGAAAGCCAAGTGCTCGAACATGTGCGCCAGGCCGCTCTGGCCCGAGGGATCGTTCACGTCCCCTGCATCGATAAAGGTGGAATAGCTGAAAACCGGCGCCTCCGGCCGCTCGCAGATCACGATCGTCAGTCCGTTGGGCAGCACTTTGGTCGTAATTCGCTGCTCGAAACTCTTCAGGTCCTGGGCTCGCGCGCCGGCAATGGCCAACGCCGCCAGCGTCAATCCCAACAGCCCCCTCGAAAACCACGGAAAAGTCCTGCTTCGCATCCATGCTCCTTATTCCGGGGCGCAATCACACACCCCCGCACTCTTTCAAGCTAGTGCCATAGGCCGGAGCCGGTCAAACCGCATGGCATTTGGCTCTTCAACCAAATCAGTCATCCAGAGCTCAGCCGAAGGACCTCTTGGGATCAATTCCCTCTTTTTCCGACCGCTCTTCAGGAACAACAACATCCGCTTCTTGATACCATAAAAACTCCATGGAGCCTGTCCCCCCAAATCGTCCACCCCTGACCTCTGTCCTCAGGGCCGTCACCGAGATCGCGTTCATCGTCTTCCTGTTCTATTCCAATCTGCTCATGGGCGAGTTCACCGCCTCCAACTCTCACGGCAAGAGCATGGCCTTCGCTCTCCACGACATCTTCACCGGCCTCAATTTTGTAATAGCCCTCATCTCCGCGCTCATCGGCTACGTTGTGTTCGAGCACCTGCGCAAGAAACTCTAGCGCCGTCACGATCCACCCTCCTTGACCCCGCCCCGCGGACTTCCGTATGCTGCCCATGGTTCCCGCGCGGTGGAGAATCATCCGCTCCATCCAGCCAGAGGGAGAGCCCGCATGAGCGCCACGTCTTCGGCCCCAACTCCCGCCCGGCATTTCCCCGCAGAGCCATTTCTCGTTCGTCGCGCAGCGGTCCTCGGCGCTGGGACCATGGGCTCCCGCATCGCCGCGCACCTGGCCAACGCCGGAATCCCCACCCTCCTGCTCGACATGATTCCAGCCGGAGAAGGCGCGCGAAACCGCCTTGCTCTCGCAGCCCTCGAAGCTCTCGCCAAGTCCAAGCCAGCCGCCTTCTTCGACGCATCGCTCGCCACGCTTATCACCCCCGGCAACTTCGAAGACGACCTTCCCAAACTGGCGCAATGCGACTGGGTCATAGAAGCCGTCGCCGAAAATCTCTCCATCAAGACCGCCCTGCTCTCGCGCGTCGCGCCCCAGCTCTCGCCCAGTGCGGTGCTCACCACCAATACTTCCGGCCTGCCGGTAAGCCAAATTGCCGCCGGCCTTCCCGCACATCGCGACCGCTTCTTCGGAACGCACTTCTTCAATCCGCCGCGCTACATGCGCCTGCTTGAGGTAATTCCCACCGCCGAATCCGATCCCGCCCTGGTAGCCGCTTTTTCCGCCTTTGCCGACCGCAGACTTGGCAAGCAGGTCGTGCAGGCTAACGATACCCCCAACTTCATCGCCAACCGCATCGGCGTCGCCGCCATGTTCACCGCGGCCTCGCTCATGCTTCAGCAGCGCCTGACCATTGAAGAGGTGGATCTGTTGACCGGCACGGCGATTGGTTGGCCCCGCACCGGAACCTTCCGCCTGGCAGACATGGTGGGCATCGACATTCTTGCCCACGTCGCCGCCAACTTCCCCAAGGGCATAACGCAGGGCCATTTTTCATCCATTCTCGCCGAGATCGTCAAGCGCGGCTGGCTCGGCGACAAATCCGGCCAGGGCTTCTACAAAAAGACCCACGGCCCCGACGGCAAAGAGCTTCGCCAGGTCCTCGATCTGGGCGCTTTCGAATACCGCCCGGCAGCCAAGCCAAACCTGCCCGCGCTTGAAATGGCCAAGAACGCCGCCACGGTTCCCGAGCGCCTTCGCCTTCTACTTGCCAACGACCCAGCCAAGGACAAAGCCGCAGCCTTCCTGTGGCCGTTTTTATCCTCTCTTTGGAACTTTGCCGCCGACCGTATCGGCGAAGCAGCCGCCGACGCACCCTCTATCGATGAAGCCATGCGCGCCGGCTTCAATTGGGAGCTCGGACCCTTCGAAATGTGGGATGCGGCTGGGGTTGCCTCCACCGTCGCCCGCATGAGGGCTCAAGGCTTAGCCCTCAGCCCGCGCGTCGAAGCTCTGCTGGCAGGAGGCCGGCAGAGCTGGTATGCCCCCGGCGGCCGGGCGTGCTTCCAGCCCGATACAGGCGAACTCCAGCCCGTTCCCGCCGTCCCCGGCCACGCCCGCATTGCGGATTTCCGCCGTAGCAATGGCGTGGTCCGTTTCAACCCCGGCGCTTCGCTCATCGACCTGGGCGACGGAATCGCTTGCATCGAGCTGCACTCGCTCAAGAACGCAATCGGCGGCGACGTGTTGGCCCTCATCTCCGCAGTGCTCAAGCCAGACTCCGATGCTGTGCGCAACTTTGCTGCATTTGTTATCGCCAGCGACCGCGAGAACTTCAGCGTGGGCGCAAACCTGATGCAACTGCTTCTGGCCGCGCAAGAGGGCGATTGGGACGAGCTCGCCGCCGTCATTCACAGCTTCCAGCAGATGACAGCGGCTATCAAGTTCTGCCCGCGTCCGGTGGTGGCTGCCCCCTTCGGCCTTACCCTCGGCGGAGGCGCGGAGATTTGCCTGCACGCCGCGCGCCGCCAGCCGCACGCTGAGACGTATATCGGCCTGGTCGAAACCGGTGTGGGCCTGATTCCGGCCGGCGGAGGCACCAAGGAAATGCTGCTGCGGGCCATTGATTCGGCCATCTCCCTCGCCCCGCCCGACCCTCGCGACCCGCCCTCCAGATTCGCCCAATCCGCCGAGCTCGCCACCGCCGTCAAGCGGGCCTTTGAAAGCATCGCGCTCGCCAAGGCCTCCACCTCCGCCGTCGAGGCCCGTTCCCTCGGCATGCTTGCGGGTTCTGACCGCATCACCATGAATCGCGAGCGCCTGCTCCTCGACGCCAAAGCCCAGGCCGCGGCAATGGCCGGTGCAGGCTACACGGCGCCCCAGCCGCGCACCCAGATTCCCGCTCCCGGCGCGGGTGTCCTGGCCGTGCTTGAAACCGGCGCATTCCTCATGGGCGAAGCCGGATACGCATCCGAACACGACCAGAAGGTTGCTCGCTGGGCCGCGTACATCCTGGCCGGCGGCCGTGTGACTGCGGGCACGCCGATCAGCGAGCAATACTTGCTTGACTTGGAGCGCGAAGCGTTTCTCTCGCTCTGCGGCGAGTGCAAGACGCAAGAGCGCATCGCCTTCACATTAAAAACTGGCAAACCGCTGCGGAATTAGCCATGGAATCGAAACTCATCCCGAATATAGTTGCTTTCTTGGCGCTGGGAACTCTTCCGGCGATAGGCCAAAGCGCCTTGCTTCCGCAGCAAACGCGCCCCGCCCCGCTTGATGATTCGGGCCAAATCGTCGTAGCCGGCCGCTCAACCCCCTACCTAATTCGCCATCTGCCTGTTAGCTCCTTTCCCGAGCTTCCCGCCGCGGTCGTCGAACTCCTCAATCGCCGCGGATGCCTCATCCCGCAAACCTACCAGGCTCACCGGCCGGAGAACGTCATTCATGCCAGTTTCGAGCGTCCCGGCTCCTCAGACTGGGCCGTGCTTTGCTCCGTCCAGGGAACGGTGTCTCTGCTGGTTTTTTTCAGCGGCAACCCGGCTCAGCCCGCACAGCTAGCCTCCGTGCAAGAAACAAAGCGGCTGCAGTCTCACCCCTCAAGCGACGCTCTTGGCTTCAACTGGGGCATTGACCCCGCGTCGCCGCAACAGATTCACGATGCTCAAATCGGTCTTGCGCCGCGCCCAGCCAAGCTTGATCACGACGCCCTGGCCGATTCGGTCATCGATCAAAAAACCGTGTACCACTTTTACGCAAGTACCACCTGGACCCTGGTAGAAATGCCGGAATAACGATCCAGCCCAGATCGTCAAGGAGCACCACCCATGCCCGAATCTGTCCTGGTCAGCGCCGTTCGCACACCCGTGGGTCGCGCCCCCAAAGGCGCTCTTTCCACCACACGCCCCGACGACCTGGCCGCGCTTGCCCTGTCCGCGGCCCTGGACAGGATTCCAGCCCTCGGCCGTGCCGGAGTTGATGACGTCATCCTGGGATGCGCCCAGCCGGAGGGCGAGCAGGGCTGGAACATCGCACGCTGGGCTGTCCTTCGCGCCGGTCTTTCGGTCGATATTCCCGGCGTCACCGTCAACCGGCTTTGCTCTTCGGGGCTTGAGGCTATTGCGCTGGCGGATTTGCGCATCCGCGCCGGAGGCGATCGCGTCGTGATTGCCGGGGGCGCTGAAACCATGAGCATGCTCCCGTTCGGTGGCCTCAAGCCCAGCCCCAACCCCTATATGGCGGAGCATTATCCGGCGTCGCTGCTCACTATGGGACTCACCGCCGAGCGCGTTGCCCGCCACTACGGTGTCTCCCGCGAAGATCAGGATGCCTTTGCCTTGACCAGCCACCAGAAAGCCCTGGCTGCGCAGGCCGCTGGGCGATTTGCCGATGAGCTGATTCCAGTTACGGTCACCACCGCCGTGCCGGGCGCCAAAGCCGGCAAGCCGTCGATTACCCAATCCATCTTCTCCGCCGACGAAGGCCCGCGCGCCGACACCTCCCTGGAAGCCCTGGCTAAACTCAAGCCCGCCTTCGCCGCGCAGGGAACCGTGACTGCGGGCAACTCCTCGCAGACCTCGGACGGGGCAGCCGCCGTGGTTCTGATGGAAGCCGACCGCGCGCGGGAGTTGGGCATCCAGCCGCTCGCCCGGCTGGTTGCCTACGCCGTTACTGGCTGCCTGCCGGAGGAGATGGGCATCGGCCCCATCACCGCCATTCCCAAAGCGTTGAAGCGCGCCGGGATTACGCTCGACCAAATTGGGTTAATCGAATTGAATGAGGCGTTTGCGGCGCAGGTGCTGGCCGTGATTCGCGAACTTGGCCTCGATCCGGAGCGGATCAATGTCAACGGAGGCGCAATCGCACTGGGCCATCCGCTGGGCTGCACCGGCGCCAAGCTAACGGCCACGCTGCTCAACGAGATGCGGCGGCGGCAGGTGCGCTATGGGATGGTGACCATGTGCGTGGGCGGAGGAATGGGTGCGGCGGGCATCTTCGAGCGGCTGTAATTTCGGCCCTTTCGAGACAAAAACCATGCGCCTGGCGCGTCGCATGGCATGACGTAATA
>Ga0302199_1001147_pt1 | contig 13483 bp, 10 predicted proteins | sample II_Bog_N2_3_FD_194588 | JGI IMG/M metagenome (GOLD analysis project Ga0302199, IMG submission 194588) | Peat permafrost microbial communities from Stordalen Mire near Abisko, Sweden - II_Bog_N2_3 | ecosystem: Environmental > Terrestrial > Soil > Wetlands > Peat | place: Sweden: Abisko, Stordalen... | reverse complement strand
GGACCGCAATGGCCACTTCCTGGTCGATGGCGGCATCCTCGACAATCTGCCCACCGATGTTCTTCGCCGCGATCTGCATGCCGATACGGTGATCGCTGTCCGGCTTGAGGATTCCCCTCTCGAAGGCGTTGACGTCGCCTCCATCGTTGGCGTGCTCAACCGCGCCTTTTCCGCCGGGATTGTGCACAACGTCGATGAGTCTGAAAAACTTGCCGATGTGGTGGTCAAGGTGCCGGTCGGTAACTTCTCCGGCACCGATTACGCCAAGGCCGATGAGCTGATCAAGGTCGGCTACCAGGCCGCCGAACAGAGCCGCACTGCCCTGTTGCGCTACGCCCTCGACGCCGACGGGTGGAAGGCCTACCTGGCCGCTCGCGAAAGCCGCCGGCTTCCCCAGCCCGGCGTCCTCCGCCAGGTCCGCATCGAAGGCGGGGAGCCGGGAGCCGTCGCCGAACTCCGCGGCAGCATGAAACATATCGAAGGCCAGCCCATCACCCCGACTTCCACTGAAAATGCCCTCAAACCCGTCCAGTCCAACGGCGGAGTCGCCGCCACCTGGGAGACTTACAGCCCCCAACCCACCACCCCCACTGCCGCCGAACCCGCGCCCGACACCGGCGTCCTCGTCCGGCTCAGCCACGATCCCACCGGCCCCCCCTATCTGCTCGTCGGTCCCGATCTGGCCGCCGCCACCTCCAACGTGACCCGCGGCGAAATGACCCTCCGGCTCGTCGATCAGAATTTCGGCGGCTTCGGCTCCGAGTTCCGGACCACAGGCCGCATCGGCTACATGTCCAGCCTTTCCGCCGAGTACTACCGCCTGCTCACGCCCGACGGCTATTTCCTCGAGCCCCGCGCCGGCATTCTCCGCGCCCCGGTCTACATCTGGGCCGACCAGAAGCGCGTCGCCGAACGCTTCCAGCAGAATATTGATGCGGGCCTCGAAGCCGGCCGCACCTTCTCAAATGAGGTGCAGATCTCGGCCGAGTGGCGCGAACAACTGACCCGTTGGAGACTCACCACCGGCTCCGGCGGCGGCCCTTATCTCTCCGGGACCGCCCAGACCGCCCTGCTCCACGTCTACATCGATCAAGCCGCGGCAAGCACCGTCTCACCCAACGGCTTCCGCCTCTCGGCCTCGGCCGGCGCTCTCTATCAGGCCGCGCAAAGCTCCAACGCCCCGCTCGTCCAGCTCTCCTTCAGCCGCACCCACCCCTGGGGGCAAGAGAACATCTTCGGCATCAGCGGCGAAGTGAACTCCTATTTCCGCGCCAACGTCGCCGAACCCTACCGATTCACCCTGGGCGGGCCCATGCGCCTCTCCGCATCCTCATTTGACGAGTACCGCGGCACTGACACCTATCTAGCTCGCATGGGTTACATGCGCCGCATTGCAGCTCTGCCCACTGGTTTGGGACATGGTCTCTATGCCGTCCTGGGCTATGAGGCCGGCGAAGTCTGGTCGCCTGAAGCTCGCACCTTCGTCCGCCAAGATGGAAACGCCGGCTTCCTCGCCAACACCCCGATCGGTCTGATCACCTTCGGCGCCTCCGTCGGCGACGCCGGCCATCGCAAAGTCTTCGTTACCCTCGGCCGTTGGTTCTAACAGCCTTCCCTGCCGCCTCGAGGACGCCGTCGTCCCCGTCCCTGAGTCCCCATTCCGGATTCAGGGACGGAGATCGCTCGCAAACATAAGGTGACCGGCTGCAGCACTCCCGCTCTTGTCTCAAAAACAGTCCACCACGACTCGTAAACGGCAGGCAGCACGTGCGGAATTCGCCGGCCTCCGTCGTGCGCGCCGCGCACGCGCATTTGCGCTGTACACTTGAAACCACCTAACCCAAGGCACCGATGTACACGCTCATTCGTAAGGAGGAGTTTGCGTACCCATGAAAACTAGATCCACCGCTTACATTCTTGCGGCCCTGCTGGCCTTTGCCGGATTGGCATCGCCCGCAGCCTCGGCGCAGCAGCAACAGCCGACAATCGACAAAGAAACGAGAGGCGAGATCTCCGATATGCTGCGCAGCGCCTACGAAGAGGTCTCCAGGCATTACTACGATCCCAAGCTCCAGGGCATCGATTGGTCTGCGCGCTATAAGACTTACGCGGAGAGAATCGACACCGCGCCCAACCTGGGCGAGGGATTCAGGATCGTCGCAGCATTTCTCAGCGGGCTGAAGGATTCGCACACCTTCTTCGTTCCTCCCGGTCGTGCCGTCCGCTACGAATCCGGTTACCGGTATGCGCTGGTGGGCAATTCCGCCTTCATTACGAGGATTCGTCCCAATACGGATGCCGCCGCCAAGTTGCATATCGGGGACGAGATTTTGGCCATGAATGGCTTTGATGTCGACAGACGAGATTTCGACAACGTTCGGTACTACTTCAACACTCTTGCTCCGCAGTTGTCGATGAAGTTTAACCTGCGATCCCCTTCCGGCGAGGTGCGCCCGGCCGTCGTTGCAGCCACTGCCAGGCCCACCAAGAAGGTCATGGACCTGACCGAGACAGGCGACTATGAGGAACTCGTTCGACAGGAACAGAACGAAGACAAAGCTACGCGCTCCCGCATCATCGACCAGGGAGACGTCGCCATCTGGAAGCTGCAGCATTTCGACTTGGATATCGACCAAGTCGAAAAGACAATCGGAATCGCTCGCAGGCACAAAGCGCTCGTCCTCGACCTGCGCGGAAATCCCGGCGGGGAAATCGAATCACTACTCCTGATTGCCGCCTCGTTGTTCGATCACGAGATCAAAATCAGTGACCCGGTGACCCGGAAAGAAAAAGACGCCAAACCAATGATTGCTCGTCGGCACGGGCAGCCCTTTGACGGCAAGTTGATAGTTCTGGTCGATGCTGGCTCAGCCTCCTGCTCTGAGCTGCTGGCGCGTGTCGTCCAGCTTGAGCATCGCGGAACGGTCATTGGAGACAAATCCGCCGGCGCCGTCATGGAAGCGCGCTATTATCCGGAGTCCATGGGCGCCGACACCAAAATCTATTACGGCATCCAGGTGACGATGGCCAACCTGATCATGTCGGACGGCAAGAGCCTAGAGAAGACCGGAGTGACGCCGGACAAGTTGCTGCTGCCGACCGCTGCCGACCTCGCCGCCGGTCGCGATCCGGTGCTGGCGCACGCCGTGGAGCAAGCCGGCGGCAAGTTGGACGCCGAGGCCGCAGGCAAGTTGTTTCCATACGAGTGGCTGCCCCTTTAGCAGGCAACATCCGACCTCTTCAAAGGACGAGATATCGCGGCCTTTGGCACTTCCTACGCAAAAAGGCCTTCCCGACAGGGAAGGCCTTTTTATGTGCGAAAGCTGAAAAGAAATTCTTACGCAACCACTTCAATGCCCATCGAGCGGGCGGTACCCTTGATGCTCTTGATGGCCGTCTCTACCGAAGAGGCGTTCAGATCGGGCATTTTCTGCGTGGCGATCTCGCGCACCTGCTTTTCGGTCACTTTGCCCTTCTTTTCCTTGTTGGGCGTACCCGATCCCTTTTCGATCCCCGCCGCCTTCTTCAACAACACGGCCGCCGGAGGCGTCTTGGTGATGAAACTGAAGCTGCGATCGGCATATACAGAGATGACGACCGGGATGACCAGCCCTTCCATCTCCTTGTTCTGCGTGCGCGCGTTGAACTGCTTGCAGAACTCCATGATGTTGACCTGCGCCTGACCGAGCGCCGGTCCAACCGGGGGAGCCGGCGTTGCCTTGGCGGCAACGATCTGGAGTTTCACGTAACCCGTAATTTTCTTCGGAGCTGCCATGTGTATTCCTTTGGAACCAGCTTCTAGCTCCTAGCTTCTAGCTTTTAGCTGGTCATTCCTTCTGCAAATTTTGGTGTCGGCGCTTTAGCGTTTGCTTGAGCCAGCGTCCGCTAGGTGGACAATCTGGCTAGAAGCTTGAAGCTAGTAGCTAGAAGCTGAACCAACTACTCAATCTTTTCTACCTTGCCGAACTCCAGTTCGACAGGCGTCGAGCGTCCAAAGATCGTCACCATGACCTTCAGTGTCTCGCGATCTTCGTTGATCTCGTCCACCACACCGTTGAAGTTGGCAAACGGCCCATCCGTGATCCGGACCTGCTCGTTCTTCTCAAACTTGATCTTCAGCCGCGGTTTGTCCTTGCTGGACTCTGAACGGTAGAGAAGCGTTCCCACTTCTTCCTCAGAGAGCGCCACGGGTTTGTCGCCCGTACCCAGGAACCCGGTCACCTTGGGCGTGTCCTTCAGAACATGCCACATGTTGTCGTTCAGTTCCATCTCCACCAGCACGTAGCCGGGCAGAAACACTCGTTCAACCGTGCGCTTTTTACCGTTGACGATCTCCGTCACCGGCTCGGTGGGAATCATCACCCGGCCGACCTTGTCCTGAAGCCCGAAGGCTTCCACGCGGCTCTGGATCGACTCGCGCACCTTGCGCTCAAAGCCAGAGTAGGCGTGCAGAATGTACCACTTGAAGAGAGGGTTGCGCTCCGGCGCGGCCGGCTCTGCAGCTTGTTCTGCCTGTTCGGGTTGTTCTAATTCGTCTGCCATCATGCTCTCGATTCGCGGATCCACTTACTGCTGAATTCCGCCCAGCTTCTGCAGCAAGCGGTTCATCGCGAAGGAGAAAATCCCGTCTACCAGGAAGAAATAAACTCCAAAGATGAACACCGCGATGATCACAACCGTGGTCGTCGCCTGCACTTCTTTGCGCGAGGGAGTCACCACCTTGCGCATCTCCCCGCGCACATCGATCAGAAAGCGCGTGAATTCGCTCCACGTGCCGCGCACGCTATCGCCGAATTTTGACACGGAACTTGTCCCCTGCCGCTTCGACGGCGACGGCCGTTCTTCGCCGTTCACGATTGTTGCTTTGGATGCCATACTTCCAGTTCCTTCGCGCCGGGCGTTTTGTCCAGCGCTTTCCTACTCAATCTGGCAGGGGCGGAGGGATTCGAACCCCCAAGTTCGGTTTTGGAGACCGACAGTTTAGCCGTTGAGCTTACGCCCCTAAAAGCAGCCTTCAGCTTTCAGCTCATCCCGGGGAGTGCAACACCTTGCCCAACCCCACAATAAACTGACGGCTGAATGCTGGCAGCTGACAGCTGTCTTACTTCGATTCCTTGTGTACCTGGTGCTTGCGGCAGCGATTACAGAACTTCTTGAACTCCAGACGGCCCGTGGTCGTCTTCTTGTTCTTCGTCGTTGAGTAGTTCCGCTCCTTGCACTCGGTGCACTGCAATGTAACGATTTCCCGCATTCCCAAATCCTTTCAGCTGCCAGTTTTCAGTCATCAGTTGTCAGTTCTCAAAAGCCGAGCATTTCGAACTGACAACTGACCGCTGACAACTGTTCACTCTTGATTCACTCTTACTTGACGATTTCAGAAACCGTGCCCGCGCCTACGGTGCGGCCGCCTTCGCGGATTGCAAACCGCAGACCCTTTTCCAGGGCCACCGGCGTGATCAGCTCGATCGTCAACTGAACGTTGTCGCCCGGCATCACCATTTCAACGCCTTCAGGCAACTCCGCAACTCCCGTCACATCCGTCGTGCGGAAGTAGAACTGCGGACGGTATCCCTTGAAGAACGGCGTGTGACGGCCGCCTTCTTCCTTGCTCAGAATGTAGACTTCGCCCTTGAAGCTGGTGTGCGGCGTAATCGATCCCGGCTTGGCCAGAACCATGCCCCGCTCCACGTCTTCCTTGGCGATGCCGCGCAGAAGAATGCCGGCGTTATCACCCGCCATACCCTCATCCAGCTGCTTCTTGAACATTTCCACGCCCGTGCAAACCGTCTGCCGCGTCTCGCGGAATCCGACGATCTCGCAAGGCTCGCCCACCTTGATCTTGCCCCGCTCGATACGGCCCGTTACCACCGTGCCGCGTCCGGAGATCGAGAAGATGTCTTCGATCGGCATCAGGAACGGAAGGTCGATCGCGCGATCAGGACGCGGTACATACTTGTCCACCGCTTCCATCAACTCGTCGATCTTGGCTTCCCACTTCGGATCGCCATTCAGGGCGCCCAAAGCAGAGCCGCGAATCACCGGAACGTCGTCGCCGGGGAACTGGTACTTGGTCAGAAGTTCGCGAACTTCCATCTCCACCAGGTCGGTCAGCTCTTCGTCCTCTACCGCGTCGCACTTGTTCAGGAAAACCACGATGCAGGGAACGCCCACCTGACGGGCCAGCAGAACGTGCTCCTTGGTCTGGGGCATCGGACCGTCGGTCGCCGCCACCACCAGAATCGCGCCGTCCATCTGCGCTGCGCCGGTGATCATGTTCTTGATGTAATCGGCGTGTCCCGGGCAATCCACGTGCGCATAATGCCGGTTCGCCGTCTCGTACTCCACGTGGGCGGTCGCGATCGTAATGCCGCGCTCCCGCTCTTCCGGCGCGTTGTCGATCGAGTCGAACGAACGGAACACATTCTTCGGGTTGTGCTTGCCCAATACCTTGGTAATCGCTGCCGTCAACGTCGTCTTGCCGTGATCGATGTGTCCGATCGTCCCCACGTTCACGTGCGGCTTCGAACGGTCAAACTTTTCCTTCGCCATAAGAAACCCAAATCCCTTTCGTATCTCTTGCTGCCTGTTTCAACCTGGGGCGCCGGCCGTCCGGCTCCAGCCCCAAAACCTGGCTTTCAGCTTTCAGCCCTCAGCTTCACCTTGCCTGCTCTTGCCGCATCGCCCATTCGGCGACGACCGAGCTGACAGCTGAGAGCTGATCGCTGACAGCTTACTTGCCCTGCGCCCTGCCGATAATTTCATCGGCGATCATGCGCGGAGCTTCTTCGTAGCGCGCAAACTGCATCGAGTAGGAGGCGCGGCCCTGGGTGGACGAACGAATGTCGTTCACGTAACCGAACATTTCCTTGAGCGGCACGATCGCCTTGACCACCTGCGAACCTGCCAGGTGCTCCATGCCCTCGATGCGCCCGCGGCGCGAATTGATGTCGCCGATGATCACGCCCATGAACTCTTCGGGAACCGTGACTTCGACTGCCATGACCGGCTCCAGAAGCACCGGAGAGGCTTTGCGTGCGGCTTCCTTGAAGGCGATCGAGCCGGCGAACTTGAACGCCATTTCGTTCGAATCGACGTCGTGGTAGCTTCCGTCGTAGAGAAACACCTTCACGTCCACGATCGGGTAGCCCGCCAGAATGCCCAATTCGAGAGCTCCCTGCACGCCCTGATCGATGGGCTTGATGAACTCCTTCGGAATCGTGCCGCCCTTGATCTCGTTGATGAACTCGTAGCCTTTGCCCGGCGCGTTGGGCTCGACGCGCAGCTTGCAATGCCCGTAGTTGCCCGAACCGCCGGTCTGGCGAATGTACTTGCCCTCGGCCTCGGCCGTCTTGCGGATGGTCTCGCGGAAAGCCACCTTGGGTTCGCCCACATTGGCTTCGACCTTGTGCTCGCGCCGCATGCGGTCCACCAGGATTTCCAGGTGAAGCTCGCCCATGCCGCTGATAATCGTCTGGCCCGAATCTTCATCGGTCCGCACCTTGAAGGTGGGATCCTCGTCGGCCAGCCGCGAAAGAGCGATGCCCATCTTCTCCTGATCGGCCTTGGTCTTGGGCTCGATAGCTACCGAGATGACCGTGTCCGGGAAGGTGATGGCGCCCAGCGCGATAGCGTGATGCGGGTCGCACAGGGTATCGCCGGTCTTCAGATCCTTCATGCCCACGCAGGCGCAGATGTCGCCGGCCAGAATCTCCGTCACATCTTCGCGCTTGTTGGCGTGCATCTTCACCAGGCGGCCAATGCGGTCGGTCTTGCCGGTGCGGGGATTCTCCACCGTGTCGCCGGTCCTGAGCGCACCGGAGTAGACACGGACAAAGCAAAGCTTGCCAAACGGGTCGTTGATGACCTTGAAGGCCAGCGCCGCAAGAGGCTCGCTGTCAGCCGCCTTGCGAATCAGGATATGGCCGGGATTGGAGGGATCAATGCCCTCCACCGGAGGCTTGTCCAGCGGGCTGGGCAGATAATCCACCACCGCATCGAGCAGCGTCTGAATCCCTTTATTCTTGAAAGCGGTTCCGCAGATGACCGGGAAGACCTTCAGATCGATCGTGGCCTGGCGAATGCCGGCCTTCAGCTCTTCGATGGTCGGCAGTTCGCCTTCCAGGAACTTCTCGAGCAGCACGTCGTCGGTTTCTGAAATCGTTTCGATCAACTGGGTGCGGAAAGCTTCAGCCTTCTTCAGCAGCGCGGCGGGAATCGGCTCGACATCGTACTGCGAGCCCATGGCCTCGTCGTGCCAGAGAACGGCCTTCATCTCGATCAGATCGATAATGCCCTTGAAATTGGCCTCTGCCCCGATAGGAATCTGCAATGCCACCGGACGCGCGCCCAAACGCTTGCGGATGGTATCCAGAACGTGCTCGAAATCGGCGCCGTTCTTGTCCATCTTGTTCACGAAGCAGATGCGCGGAACCTTGTACTTGTCGCCCTGCCGCCACACCGTCTCGGTCTGCGGCTGCACGCCGGAAACCGAATCGAAAACCGCCACCGCGCCGTCCAGCACACGCAGCGAACGCTCCACCTCGGCGGTGAAATCCACGTGGCCGGGGGTGTCGATGATATTGATGCGGTAGTCGTGCCACATACAGGTGGTCGCGGCCGAAGTAATCGTAATGCCGCGCTCCTGCTCCTGCTCCATGTAATCCATGGTCGCGGTGCCTTCATGCACTTCGCCGATGCGGTGCGTGATGCCCGTGTAGAAGAGGATGCGCTCTGTCGCTGTCGTCTTTCCGGCGTCGATGTGCGCCATGATACCGATGTTCCGGCAACGATTCAGAGGTATGGTGCGAGCCACGGCAATTCTTCCTTGCGGGCGCTGACCGCCCGCGGTTTCATCGTTTCACTGGGTCCGGTTCCCCGGGCCCCATCCAGCCGGCAAATCTTTCAAGCCAGCTACAACTGTATCGGTCGCGCTCCGCCTACCAGCGGTAGTGGGCAAAAGCCTTGTTGGCCTCGGCCATGCGGTGAACGTCTTCCTTCTTCTTCATCGCCGCGCCGCGTCCGTTGGCAGCATCCAGCAGCTCGTTCGAGAGCTTGTCGGTCATGCCCTTTTCACCACGGTTGCGACCGTAGGTGATCAGCCAGCGGATGGCCAGCGAGGTGCGCCGGTCGGGATTGACTTCGATCGGCACCTGATAGTTGGCGCCGCCCACGCGTCGGGTCTTCACCTCGAGCAGAGGCTTGCAGTTCTCGACCGCCTTCTTGAAAAGCTTGATGGCTTCTTCGCCACCGCCCTTCTCCTCAAGGTTCTTCATCGCCTGATAGAAGATGCCCTGGGCCGTCGACTTCTTGCCGCCCCACATCATCGAGTTGACGAACTTTGTCACCAGCGTCGACCCGTAAACCGGATCCGCCGGAACTTCCCGCTTCGCTATGTGCCCTTTTCTCGGCATAAATCCTCAAAATCCTCTGGCGCCTCAAGCGCCGCTCACTGCCCAAGTCCGGGTCCAAAACCGCGTCCCGGAACCGTTGCTACTTCTTGCCCTTGGCCGGCGCCGCGCCACCCTTGGCACGCTTGGCTCCGTACTTCGAGCGGCTCTGCTTGCGGTTGGCAACGCCCACCGAATCCAGAGTGCCGCGTACCACGTGATAGCGCACGCCGGGCAGATCCTTGACGCGACCGCCACGAATCAGCACGATCGAGTGCTCCTGCAGGTTATGCCCAATGCCGGGGATGTAGGTGGTGACCTCAATCCCATTGGTCAACCGCACGCGGGCTACCTTGCGCAGTGCCGAGTTCGGCTTTTTAGGCGTCTGCGTGTAGACGCGGGTGCAAACACCGCGCCGCTGCGGCGAGGCCTGCAAGGCCGGTGACGCCGTCTTGTACCGCGGGGCCGTGCGCCCCTTGCGAACCAACTGATTGAATGTAGGCAACCTGAAACTCCTTACGCCAAAAAACCGTGCCACCCTCAAGTTCGACCGCCGCGCGCATACTCCATGGGGTCTTCCGCCGTGATCGAGCGAGACTTTTCTAGAGTCACGCACGCACGCAGAAAACCTCAAGTTGCTGCTTCGCGTCTGCCTTCGTTCCAATCTCAGACGAGAACCGGGACGGTGGCCGGGCGTTCCCCCGCTTGTTTCTGCGGGTAAAGCCAGCTCCGTTTCGCCAGTTCCGGCCCACATAGCCCTCCAAGGTGGAGAACGCGCGGGCTCCGATGCGATTTGTCCCCGCCCTTCGCAAGAAAGAGCAACCATCGGGACATGTCCGGCTGGCTGACTGCGCCTAGCCTCGGGGACCGGCGGGGCCAAATGGTGCCTGGCCGGGCCGCCCATACGCTTCCATCGTTAAGACACACGTGCGGAGGCGTTCTTGCGGAACCTTCTTACAATAACAAGAAACGGGGGTGGGGTCAATGATTTCGCTCCATCGGACAGGGAAAATGCCCTTTCCGCTCAATTTTCCCGCGCAAACAGTCCGCGAGTTCCCAGGATGCACCACTTCAAGTGCATCCTGTCGATCAACCCGCCAGGATTGAAAACCCCGCGCCGACGGTCAAAGTCAAAACCCCTCCAACCGCCTGATCACCGCCAGCCAGCCAGTTCACCGTTAAGGCGAAAGGCAAGCTCCTCGCCGGATTTCAACGCCCCCTTCGCGCCAGCCCTGAACAGTGCGACACTCAATTTATTTTTTGCCGCGTATTATAATGCGGTACTTTTTCATTGACACACAAGCAATCTCTCGACACAATCCCCCCATGGCACATCGTTCTCCACTGCCTCGAAGGTTTGACCCCATCAACGCTTGTTGACCATTCCTTCTGATTAAAACCTGACCTACAGCTTTGCATCGCTCGAACGCTTCAGCCCCAGGACTGTTGACGGGGAAGATTGCGCTTTTTTCAGAGAAAGCACGCAAAGCATCCCACTCAGACTTTTGCGGCGGACGGTTGGGGGAGCGTTCTCCGTCATCGTCCCTTGCAGACCGCTTAACCGCTCGATGCTTTCCCCTCATTCTTGCGCTGAAACGCTGGCCGCACTCCCCGTGCCCTTCCCTGCGGAAGAGCCGCCAGGTCATCGTGGGTCGCTCGACTTCCATTGGTAGTAATCCCCCAACCCGATTTACTCGAGGAAGAATCATGACTTCAAGGAAAATCAAGCTTGGAACTTCCCTGTCTGCCCTGGCAATCGTGTCGCTCTCCCTGCTGACATCCCTTCCCGCCAAGGCTCTGCCCGCCCACAACGTTCCCAAGGCTGTGGCACTGGCCAACGACCTGGGGCGCACCGAGCCCACCAAGGAACTGAACCTGACCGTGGTGCTCAAGCTGCACAACTCGGACGAATACGACAAGGCCGTCGAGGCTCTCTACGATCCTGCGTCGCCCACCTTTCACCATTGGTTTACAGACGCGGATTTTGCAAAATACGCTCCCACCGCTGCCGAGTTCGACGCCGTCAAGGAGGAACTGATCCACCAGGGATTCAGCGTGGTCTCTTCGGATCCCAATCGGTTCTCGATCCGCGTGCATGGCACGGTGGCCAAAGCCGAAAGCGCCTTCCAGACCCAGATCCACAGCCTGAGTTACAAAGGAAAGACCTTTGACGCCCACACCAGTGACGCGCAACTGAGGGGCGCAGCCGGTGAACTGGTGGAGTCCGTGGCGGGACTTGAACGGCACACCAGCCGACCCCAGCTCACCGTCTCAAGGGACCCGCGCACCAACAAGCCGCTGCACAACAAGCCGCTGACCAAGGCTGAAATCGGCGGCGGATTGTTGAAAGAAATTACCGGCACTCCGCTCACTGCCCCCTCCCTGTTTACCTACTACACCAATGGGGCCTTGCCGCTGGGCGTCTACTATGGAACGGTCTACGACGTGAATCCCGCTCTGACCGTTGCTCTTTCGCCCAAGCAGTTGCAGGACCACTACGGACTGACCCCGCTCATCAAGGAAGGCTATGACGGCACCGGGCAGACCATCGCCCTGGTCGAGGCCTACGGCTACGCCGCCGCCGAGGCGGATGCCAATACCTACTCCCAGATCTTCGGCCTGCCCGCGCTCACCTCGTCCAACTTCTGGACCATCTATCCCGAAGGGAAGCCGCTCGATCCAGGCGCTGCCGACCTTACCGGTTGGACCGTGGAGATTGCGCTGGATATTGAGACCGCCCACAGCATCGCCCCCGGCGCCAAGATTGTCATGGTGGCTTCAGCCGGCCAGGACAATGAAGATCAGATCGCCTCGTTGCAGTACATCATCGCCAATAAGGTGGCCAACACCGCATCCAGCAGTTGGGAAAACGACGACGAGATCATCTCCGGACCCGCCGAAGAGAACGCCTTCAACTCAGTTCTGAAGAAGGGCGCTGCCGCTGGAGTTTCCTTCCAGTTCTCCTCGGGCGATGGCGGCGATCTTGGCCTGGGCACTCCGGTCGGAGACGTCAGCGTGCCTTCCAATGCCCCCTATGCCACAGCGGTTGGCGGCACCAGCATCCTGAACAATCCCCTCGGCACCGGGGACATCGTTGCCGGATGGGGGAACAATCTGGACTACATCGCCTTGGGCGGCCCCACCGATCCTCCCACCGCCTACAGCTTCTTTTATGCCGGAGCAGGCGGCGGCGAGAGCGCTTTCTTTGCCAAACCCTCCTGGCAAAGTGCTCTGCCCGGAGCCGGACGCCAGGTTCCGGACGTCTCCGCCGTGGCCGATCCCTTTACCGGCGTTGTGGTCATTTACAGCTACCAGGGTAAGCAGTATGCCGAGATCGGCGTTGGAGGCACCAGCCTGGCCAGCCCCCTGTTCACCTCCGTTTGGGCCATCGCCGACCAGTACAACGGCACGCCGCTCGGCTTTGCCGCTCCCGCGGTTGCCAAGCTGAAACCCGGACAGATCACCGACGTGCTGCCCACCTCCGCCCTGGTTCCATTCGACCCGGCGGGCACTGTCTACGACTCCAGCGGCGCCACCTTCTATTCCGCCGATGGCCTCTTCTACCCCGGAGAACTCTACACGCAGACGGTGTTCCCCAGCGCCATCTGGCCGTTTGATTCCGAGGATGCCCTGGTGCTCAGCTTTGGCACCGACTCATCGCTGACCGTAACTCCTGGCTGGGACAACGTCACCGGCTATGGCGAGCCGAACGGCCTGCCTTTCATCCAGGGTGTCACTGGAAAAACAAAAGGATCTCTGGGCAAGTAGTCGCCAGCGATCGGAACAAGAAAGGCGCGCCAGGAGTGACATCCTGGCGCGCCTTCAATTTTCTGCACGTCTTTCATCTGCCGGCCAGAGGCGATGCCCCAAGTCAACAGAAACCGGTTTCCGCCGGTCCTTCTTCCAGAACCTGCTCCTGCTCTACTCGATCGAATGCAGCTTCCACGCCCCGCCTTCAAACGAAAAATCCGCCTGACGCTTGGAGCTGAGCTTGTTGCCGGGGTTGTGAGCGATGTTTTGCAGCGCGTCGGGCACGCCATCCAGGTTGGCAGCTTCGGTGAAGGTCGCGCCCTTGGCCGTAGTGACGCCGGGAAGCA
>Ga0302199_1001143_pt1 | contig 13501 bp, 7 predicted proteins | sample II_Bog_N2_3_FD_194588 | JGI IMG/M metagenome (GOLD analysis project Ga0302199, IMG submission 194588) | Peat permafrost microbial communities from Stordalen Mire near Abisko, Sweden - II_Bog_N2_3 | ecosystem: Environmental > Terrestrial > Soil > Wetlands > Peat | place: Sweden: Abisko, Stordalen... | reverse complement strand
AAATCCGTACCGGCTCCGTCCTCGGCCAGGCAAACTCTTCCACCGACCTGCCCCGCATCGAAACCCTCCTTCAGGACCATCAGTACATCGCTCTCGAAGCCCTGCTCAACACCCCCAACGCCGAATCTTCCCTCACCCAGCCAGAGCTGGATCTCTTCCGCGGCGTCCTCAATGCCCGCCAGAACAACCTCGCCACATCCATCCGCCTGCTCCAGCCCCTCGCCGACAGCCTCGGCACCCCCGGCCAGACCGCCGTCGCGCCAGCCTACGTCAAGTTCCTCCGCCGCACCCTCGCTGAGGACTACCTCCGCCTCGGCGACCTGCACAAAGCCGCTGCCGGCTACGCCGCCCTCGCCAGCCAAACCACCCTCACCCCCGAAGAGCAGGACACCCTCGAACTCCCCCTCAAACTCCTGCCCCTGGTCGCCGACAACCCGCCCATGACCGTCGAATACGGCAACCCCTTCTCCATCCCCTACGACCGCGACCCGCTCGGGCTCATGGAGGTCCCCGTCTTCGTCGATGCCCAGTCCCACGACTGGATGTTCGACCCCACCGCGCCCTTCAACCTCATCTGCCGCTCCTCGGCACATCTCATCGGCCTCAAAATCTCTGACGACGCCGTCACCGTCCACGGCATCACCGGCCGCCCCATCCATGTCCAAGCCACACTCATTCCCCGCCTCACCCTCGGCGAAGTCACCTTCCGCAACGTCACCGCCTTCGTCTTTGACGATGCCGACTACTTCTACCCCCACTCCCAGTACCAGATTCGCGGCGTCCTGGGCTACCCCGCCATCTCCGCCCTCGGCAGCCTGCGCGTCACCCAAAGCGGAAGCATTGAGGTCCAACCCGGCGAACGCGGCGAACGCCTCATCTCCGGCGCGCATTTCTTCCTCGACGGCGACCAGATCCTCGTCGCCCTCGGCAAGCCCGGCGACGAACGCACCTTCCAGGTCGATGCCAGCGGCCAGCAGACCTACCTCACTTCGCGCTATCTATCCGAACACCCCGACGACTTCGCCGGACAAAAGATGAAGCTGCTCTCCGTCCCCGGTTCCGCCAGCAAGCCCGCCGCCCCAGCCTACACCGCGGACAAAGTCCATCTCCTCGTCGGCAACACCCCGCTCACCCTGCGCGATATCCAGGTCCTCGCGGACCCGCTGGGCAACGCCGCCATCGACCCCACCTACGGCCTGCTCGGCATGGACATCCTCGACGGACTCAAAAGCTACACCTTCGACTACCGCACCATGCTCTTCGCCATAGAAACCGAAGCCCCACCCGATACTCCCTAATTCTCAACCGCCAGCAGATCGTACATCGAGTTGATCGCCAGCCGCTTGATCGGCACCGGCGGCTTGGCCATCGGAACGCTTTCCTCATCCGTCTTGTTGCCCACCATCAGCACCCGCCCCAACTCCACAGTTCGCCCGTCGCTCAGCTCCACATACACCGGCACGCGCGCCTTGAACGTCTCCGACACACCCGACTGCGTCAACTTGAAGTGCATCATCACCCCGTCGCCTTTGTCCGTCACATCGCTCTCAAAGTGATACTTCGGCAGTTCCGTCCCATACACATACTCGTTGAAAAACCAGTCCATCCGGTGGTTCCCGTCCAAATCCATCGCCGGCGTCATGTGCTTTTCCACCATCGCCTTGAAGTCTTCCGTCGTGGCCACCTTCAGCCGGTACGTATCCACAAAGTCATGCATCATCGCGCGAAACTCCAGGTCGCCGTTCTTGCTCGTCGCCATCATCTGCCGCAGCATGTACAGGATGTACGCGCCCTTCGGATACACCAGGTTCTGGTACACGCCCCAACCGGTCTTCTGCGAGCTCAGCCGGAAACCCATCGTCACTGGCCCCACATCGATCGGCCGAAACCCGTCCGTATTCCGCTCCGTCAACTGCCGCCGCAGCTCCTTCCAGAAGTTCAGGTAATCCACATCCGTCTTCCGCGTCGCCTGCAGGAAAAACGCCGCCGAGGCATCCGCAAACCCTTCGCTCATCCACTGGTCCCGATAGCTCATAAAGCCCACCGTATGCCCCCACCACTGGTGCGCCACCTCGTGCGCCGTCACCGTCTTCCAGTACTGGTCATCCGGCTTCAGCCCCAGCTGATGCTGAATCGTCCCATCCCAGAACCCGCAAATCGGCAGATACACCAGCATCGGCCAACTCTGCCCGTAGTTGCACGCCGGCTGCTGCGACAGCGCCACGTGGTCAAATGGCAGCTTCCCGTAGAAGCTCTCATATACCTGGATCGCCGCCGCTCCCTGGGACAACTCCACCGGCAGCATCCCGGTTGTGTTCATATTGCCCACCGCCGCCACGGCCATGTGCGACTCACCCTGCACCGGAACATCGTCGCCCGCCGCCGCCCTGTTCAGCCCTGAGGCCCAATCCGGCAGCGCCCCATTGGCCAGCGCCGTCACATCGACACCGCTTGGAGTCTTGCCCTCTTTCTTCTCGAACTTGCCCAGGTGAAACCCGACAACAGGCAATGGCATGCCCGACTCCCACACTGAAGTCCGCACCTTGCCGTCCACCGTTTCGCTGATCTTGTTGCCCGTCGCAATCAGTTGCGTATCCTTTGCCACATGAAAAACCATGTGGTAGGTCGAATAGTTTCCAAGCCCCGTGCCCCCATTGGGAAACCAGTCTTCCCGCGCAATCGGGTCATAGTTGTCGCTGCCTGCGTTCTTTACCGCATCCTTGCCGCCATAGGTAATATGCACCACGGTCGTCTGCCCCGCCTTCAACGGCGCAGCCAGCACCAGGCCGAAATCCGGGTCGTCTTCCTTCTTCTCCTGCACAAAATCCAGCGCATCCCCGTGCTCGCCTTCCACCTTGCTCACCCGCAAAGTGGGAAACAGGTCAAACGGCACCACCGCCACACCGTCCGCCAGCGCCTCCAGGTGCACTGTCGCCTGACCGCCCAAGTAGCCGTTCTTCTCAATCGAAGTCTCCAGCTCTTCGCTCGTCACCTTGAACGGCTTGTTCTGCTGCCGCCCGCTCGCCGTTCCTGCCGCATACTCCCCGGCCAGGTGGAACGCTGCCGGATACGTCCATCCCCATCCATTCCAGCTACCCAGCAGCACCTCTTCCGGAGCCACCTCCGAGGCTCCGTGCGGATCAATCTCAAACAGCAGATTGTGGTTCGTCACGCCCTTCATTGCCGCCAGAAAAAATCCCCCCGGCGCCGGACTCAGCACATCCTCCAGCAGACGCAAATCGACATTCTCATGCAGATGCTCCCGTTGAAACGTGCGAAACTCCGCCTCCGCCTCGGTAAATGTCTTGTCCTCGGTCGCGCCCTGCGTCGGCTTCGCACCTTTCTTCAGCTCCGCCGCCGTCTCGTCTGTAAAGCGCAGCACCGCAACCGTAAAGTCCTCGTCAAACTCCGGCTTCTTCGTCAGCACTTCCAGGCTGTGTCGCTCTACAGCCGTCGGCGGAGTCAGGTGGAAGTGACCAGTCCCGGCAAACACCGCGCCCGTCACCTTCCCGTTCACCTCGCCAAATAGCGCAATCTCTCCGCGCGTAAACGTGAACACCCCCGCATCACGCGTCAGCGTCAGGTTTTCGACAGGCATCGCCAATGGCACAGGCTGCAACGTGCGCAGAGCATGGTACGCAGCTTGTGTATTGGCTTGTTGTGCAGAAGCAGAAAGGGAGAATGAACCCAGGAAACACACCAGGACGATCGAATAAGAGCGCACGAGCTACTCCGCAAAGCAGGATTTTACCGATGAGCCAGTATGCGCCAATTCCCGGCCGGCCGCCACCGCCAGCCGCTTGATACCTCTGCCATTTACCGCCGGCGTCGCTGATGCGTCGAAGGAATATTCATATCCTCGCGGTACTTGGCCACAGTCCGCCGCGTCAGTTGGATCCCCTGCGACTGCAACAGCGCCGCCAACTGGTCATCCGTCAGCGGATGCGCCACATTTTCCTCTTCAATCAGCTTCCGCACCTTGCGCTTCAGTACCACCAGCGAAGTATCCGCGCCCTCCGGCCCATTCGAGCCTTCCGAAAAGAAGGCCCGGAGCTCAATGACTCCCTGCGGCGTATGCGCATACTTGTTGGCCACCGCCCGGCTCACCGTCGACGGATGCACCCCAATCTCCTCGGCCACTTCCTTGATCATCATCGGACGCAGCGCCTCAATCCCCACATCCAGAAACTCCTGCTGGCGACGCACAATCACCTCGCACGTGCGCAGAATCGTGCTCTTCCGCTGGGCAATATTCCGCATCAGCTGCATCGCCGACCGGAACCGCTCCTTCACGTAGTCCTTTACTTCCTTGTCCGTGTTTTCCGCCGTCAGCATCCGGCGATAACGATGGCTCAGCCGCAATGAGGGCATATCCTCCTCGTTCATCGCCACCATCCACGTATCCCCACTCTTCACAAACGCCACATCCGGCTCGATCAGCCGTGCCTGTTCGCGGTTATAGCGCAGCCCCGGCCGCGGATCCAGCGTCCGAATCAGCTCTATGGCCGCATGTACCTCTGCGATAGGCCGCGCCACCGCACGCGATATCTCCTTCGCATCCCGCTTCGACAACAGCGTCAAATGCGTCTTCACAATCAGCTGCGCCGTCGAAAACGTCTTGCGGCGCTCCTTCAGCAAAGCCTCGGCAGCGTCATGCAATCCATGGTGCGGACTGTGGTCCGCCGCATACGCGGCTGCTTCGCCGCCTACCTCACGCTCAGCCTCCACCTCATCCTGCTCCACCGCATCCTCAGGAAGCCGCGTGTACACCATCTCCAGCTCATGTCGCTGCGCCTCAAGTTGCAGGGCCAGGCACTCGCTCAAGTCGCGCGCGCCCACTCCCGCCGGGTCCAGGTGCTGCACAATACCCAGGGCCAGCGTCAGTCCCTTCAGCGCCGCCACTACCTCAGCTCCGCTCGTCTCCGCCAAACCGGCAGCATGATCGGCCTCCGCATACACCCGCGCCAGCTCCTCAAGCGGAGTCGACAGATACCCGTTGTCGTCCAGATTCCCAATCAGAAACTCGGCCGACTCCACCACCCCGGCCACCAGGTTCATCGCTCCCAGCTGCCACAGGAGGTGGTCGGTCAAAGTCGTCGGCTGCGATAAAAAATGCTCAAACGATGGAGCGTCCGACTCTTCCATCTCCTGCGACGTCCGAAAACCTGGGTCCAGATACTCCTGAAAATACGAGCCGAAGTCGATCTCCTCAAACGGATCCTTCTCCGTCACCGGAGCTTCCGGCTCCACCCGGTCCCGCATCGCCTCCCGGCCACCTATCTCATCCAGAGACGGCACCGACTCGTCGATCTCCTCCAGAACCGGATTTTCCACCAGTTCCGCGTTGATCATCTCCGTCAGCTCCAGCTTGTTCAGCGCCAACACGCTGACCATCTGCATCAGACCCGGCGTCAGGATCTGGCGTTGCGCCACCTTGATATTCAGTCTGGGTTGAAGCAGCGGCATCGTCTGGGTCCTGATTCCTCTAAGCTCGAGCTTGGGACAAGTGTAAATGGAGCGGGATGAAACTTGAACCGTACTTGGCTCGCGACCACACCCCGTACCAGAATGGGCATCAGACAGCTTCCCGTACTCACCAAGGGAACCTGACCATTCCTCTTTCCTGGTTTCAAACTTGACTGATCCTCAGTCCAGAGAGAATCCCTCGCCCAGGTATACTCGCCGCACTTCCGGGTCATTGCCAAGCTGCTGCGGCGTCCCCGTACGGAAAATTCTCCCCTCAGCAATAATGTAGGCTCGATCTGTCACCGAAAGCGTCTCCCGAACATTATGATCCGTGATCAGAATCCCGATCCCGCTCGACTTCAGCTCAAAAATAATCTTCTGTAAATCCAGCACCGCAATCGGATCAATCCCACTGAAGGGCTCGTCCAGCAGCAGAAAACTCGGCTGGATGCACAAGCACCGCGCAATCTCCACACGCCGCCGCTCACCGCCGGAAAGCGCATATCCCTTCGTCGTTCGGATATGCTTCAAATTCAACTGGTGTATCAGCCGCTCCGTCCGCTGCCGCCGCTCCGCGTCGGCAATCGGCTGATTCTCCAGCACCGCCAGAATATTCTCTTCCACCGTCAGCTTGCGAAACACTGACGGCTCCTGCGGCAGATAGCTGATCCCGTGATTGCGTGCCCGCAGATACATCGGCACCCGCGTTATATCGGTGTCATCCACCAGCACCCGCCCGCCATCCGGCGGCACCAGGCCCACAATCATGTAGAAACTCGTCGTCTTGCCGGCCCCGTTCGGCCCCAGCAATCCCACCACCTCGCCGCGCGAGATGTGTACGCTCACCTCGCGTACGACCTGCCGTCCGCTATACGATTTGCCGATTCCCTCGGCCGTCAGTGTCTGCATCGCTCTTCCCGAAGTCTATCCCAATCCCCTACCGCGGTGTCCGCGTCTCGGTTACCGTCTTGCCCCCGTCGCCTTCCACCTCGACGCTCTGGTCCCCACTGTGGAAGACCAGTGTGCTGCCCGTCACCGTACCCCGCGCCTGGTCGACAATCCGCGGCGGCGCTGCCGAGCTTCCCGTCAGCCGGAAGCTCCCATCGTCTCCTGTATAGACGAGCTTTTCGCCAAATCCCTTGCGTCCCGGAAAATTCACCGTCACATGCTCCACTGCCGTCATCCGGTCCACACCGGAAGCTGACCCGCCCGCACCATGCACACCGGCCGGCAACAGCAGCACCTCCACTCGCTCCGAGGCCACCGTCACGGTTCCCGTGGCCAGGCTCTCCTCGGCCACCACCTGGCCGCCGGCTGCCCCGGCAAACCGCGCCAGCCGCTCCCCATCCGAGTAATCCAGTTGCCCGCTCCGTACACGCAGCACGTTCGCACCGCGCGTCTTGCTCCCCGCGCTCACCAGCACCGTTCGTACCGCTGTTCCGTTGGATTCAGCGTGCAGCGTCTCCCGGCTCCTGTTCAGCACAATCACCGGCGCGGCTACGCTGTTGCCCTCGCGCCAAAGCCGAGCGTCCCCCCGGAAAGTAGCCTCTCCCGTCGCCTGATGCAGCTCCGCGTCGGCCGCCACCACGTGCGCCGGCCCCCCATCGCCGCCCCCTCCCAATAATCCCGCCCCCGGCATCCCGCCCGTCTTGCCGTCCACCGAGCCGCTCCAGCTGGCCTTCACGGCCCCATGAGCCCAGGCGTCCCCGCTCACTCGGTTCACATCAATCCGCGTAGCCGTCAAATCCAGCCCGCCGCTCCGAACACGCGGCGCAGTGTCGCCTCCCGTCAGGTTCGCAATCTCGCTCACGCCGTCGTAATCCAACCGCGCCGAGGTCGCCCGAAGCGGATTTCCACCCGCAGATCCAGGAGTCTCCACCAGCACCACGTTGCCTGTCTGCAATACCGACTCAATCTGCGCAGCCTGCACCTGGCCTGCCCTGGACTGACCTTTCTGCGAAGCCCCACCCTTCGCCATTACCGGCGCAAAATGCACCGTCAGCTCCTCCGACGCGCTCGACTCATCGGCCCCTGAAGACGTCCGCTGCGCAAAACTGGCGTGCCCGTTCCCATCCAGTCGCGTCAGCTCCATCTCCGGCCCAAGGCTCGCCACCATGTGATCCGCACTCATCCGCGCAGCCCCACCCCCGCTGCCCGAGCCCTCATCCGTCAGTTGCACCCCGCCAAATCCCTCAATCCGGCTCGGCTCCACCTTACCCCGCCCCACCGCAGCCCCGGCAACCTTGCCCGCCTTCACCGCCACAAAGGCAATATCGGCCACCTGCGACTGCCATGTCCGCCGCACCGTCCGCTCCCCATGCGCTGTTTCCACGGTCTGCCGGCTCGTAAAGCTCACTCCCTTTTCCAGGTGTGCGCTCTTCACTTCTCCACCCTTGGCAAACTCCACCACCAGCCGCGGCGCTGCTCCCGTGCTCACACGCCCCGCCTGCGACGAACTCAGCCGCGTACCACCCTCCATCACCCCATGCGTCGGCTGGTTCTGCCCATCAAACTCCAAATGTCCCGTCGGAGCATCCATCTGGCTTCCCGTGGCCGTCTTCAGCTCCACTCCGCCCGACCCGTCCAGCTGCTCCACCGACCCATCCGCACGAAAATGCACCACCGCCTCGGCAAAATCCGCGCTCCCGCCGCTGTACTCCGCCTCCGCCTGCCTCATCCGGCAGCTCTGGTCTTCCCGCGCAAACTCGGCATGTGCCGCATGTACCGTCACCACCCCATTCGGCCTCATCACCCGCATGGCCACCGCGTGATCCAGCACCAGCTGCCCGCTCCCGGAATCGTAATCCGCGCCAATCGCGCTCCCGCTCGCCTGACTCACGGCAAAATCCAACCGCTCGGCCGTCGTCGCCCGTCCCGTCTTCTGGTCAAAGCGCAACCCGCTCGTCTTCACATGGATCTGCCCGTCCGCCATCTGACCAACCAGCGCCGGAACCTTGCCCACAATCCCATCCGCAGGTTTTCCGGCAGGCACTGCCTTGCCCGCATCCTTGCCCGCACCAGGAACCTCCGCGGCAATCGCCGGCCTGACACCTGGACGCATCAGGGTTATCTCCACCGGCCCCACCGCCTCGGCCTGCCCCGCATCCTTGTCGTAGGAAAACTCCGCCCCAGCTATCGTGTCCGTGCGGCTCCCATCTTCCCCATAAAGCTCAATGCGCACATCATGCAGGAGAGCCTTGTCGCCGCCCTTCAGCTCCACCGCCCGTGCCGCATGAATCTTGAAGATCGTCTTGCCCTTGCTCGTCTGCGTGTAATCGAAACCGTCCGACTGCACCTGGATGTCCGCCCCCAGCCGCTTCGGCAGGTCAATGTGCAGAAAGCGCCGCTTCAGGTGACCCACCACCAGCACTGTCGCAATCGCCACCACCAGCACGCCGCCGCCCACCAGCACCAGGGCGCGCATCCGCTCAATCGACAGCCGAAATCCCTTCACAGCCATCGTCTCTCCCGGAAGCAACCACACGACTTGGCGAACGCACTCAGCGCCATGAACCTGTCTTTCCCGCTTACTGCAACTTATTCAACCGCGACATCAGCCGGCCCGCGAGCGTGTCGCCCAACTCTGACCACAACAGCCGCGCCGAGGCTTCCGTCTCCTGCTCGATCGCGTTTGTCAGCGCAATCAACTGCCGCACATTGTCCTCAATGCACCGCAACGCCTCGGTGTCCAACTCCACGCCTTCCTGCAAAAAAGCCTCATCCGTGCCAAACTCCACACGAATCTGCCCTTCCTGGGCAAACGCTCCCTCGTCAAACTCCGGCCCATAGCCAATCACGCGGACGAGGCGGTTGCGCCGCTCCCACTTCGGATGCTTGCCCCCGTCCAGCTCCGGCTCCCAAAGCGTCCAGCCAATCTGGAACTCCCACGCATAGTCCGCGTGATGAAATTCCATGGCTTCCTCCAGCGCAATCTCGATCTGGCAGCCATGCTCGCCCAGCCCATACACCTGCTGGTACACCGCGGACTCCCGCCAGTTCACCGGCCACACTGTCGCTGAAAAAACACCGCGCTCGCCGCCATGCAGCGCAAACTGCCGCAACACCGTCTCCAGCTTCTCGTCCAGAGCAGCCATCAGCAGTTGCGGATACCACAAACTCAATGAAAATGTGTCAGACATCTCTTCGATTGTAGACGCGCCAACGGCACAAAGGGATGACATCCCCCACTCTCTACCCCGTTCGCCTCCCATGCTTCCCCTTTGCTATCCTCATCCTCGATGAAACACACGACCCTCCTCGCCCTCACTCTCGCTCTCTGCGCCTCACACATCTCCGCCCAGTCCCCAACTCCCGACGGCGCCCAGCAACTCGCCAACCTCGCCCAGTGCCCACTTGAATCCGGCGAACTCATCCAGGACTGCCACATCGGCTACCGTACCTGGGGCAAGCTCAATGCCGACCGCTCCAACGCTGTCCTCTTCCCCACCTGGTTCACCGGCGTTTCAGCCGAACTCGCCGACTCCATTGGCCCCGGCAAACTCGTCGATCCCTCCCGCTACTTCGTCATCGCCGTCGATGCCCTCGGCGACGGCGTCTCCTCATCCCCCTCCAACTCCAAAGCCCAGCCGCGCATGGCCTTCCCCGCCTTCACCATCGCCGACATGGTTCAGTCCCAGTACCGCCTCCTGACGGAAACCCTCCACATCCCCCACCTCCATGCCGTCATCGGCATCTCCATGGGCGGCATGCAGACCTTCCAGTGGATCGTCGACCATCCTGACTTCATGGACCTCGCAGTGCCCATCGTCGGCTCTACCCGCCTCACCGCCTGGGATCTCCTCCTCTGGCACGCCGAGGAAGACGCCATCCGCCAAAGCCCCGCCTGGCAGCTCGGCAACTACGCCAGGACTCCCGCCCTCCCCCTCACTGCCATCCTCCAGGACATGAACCTCACCACCCCCAGCCACTACAACCGCGAAGTTCCCCGCGACAACTTCGCCCACGAGTACGCCGCATACGGCACCGAGGGCGCAACTGAATTCGACGCCAACGACCGTATCTACCAGTTGCAGGCCATGATCCACCACGACATCGCCCACGGCGCATCGCTTGAAGACACCGCCAAACGCGTCCATGCCCGCGTCCTCGTCGTCGTCTCCCAACAGGACCACATGGTCAACCCCGCTCCCGCCCAGGCCTTCGCCCCACTCATCCACGCCCAGGTCATCACCCTCACCTCCGACTGCGGCCACCTCGCCACCGGCTGCGAAGCCGACAAACTTGACCCCCAGGTCCGCGCCTTTCTCGACTCCAAATAGCATCCGAGGCAATGAAAAAGGGCCGCTGTGCCTCCGATTCTCTCGGAGGCACAGCGACCCTCTAGTTTTACCCGTTGACCCTTACCCCGTCACAATCTCGCTGAAGTCCGCAATCCCTGAGAACCCATCCAGCACCTGCTGAATCAGCCCCAGCCGCGCAGCCCGCAGCCCAGCATCCGGCGACATCACCATCACCTTGTCAAAGAAGCCATCCACCGCCGGACGCAGCGTCGCCACCGCCTCCAGCGCACCGGCATAATCCGCCTTCGCCCTGAGCGCGGCAACCTTGCCCGCCAGCTCAGCCGACTCCGCAGCCAGCGCCAGCTCTTCCGCCTCCACCAGCGCCTGCCCAAACTCCGCCGCCACAGGCTCTTTCTTTTCAGCCGCTTGCCGCAGAATATTCTTGATCCGCTTGAATGCCGCCGAAATCGCCACAAAGTCCTCTGACCCGCGCACCGCCGTCAACGCATCGGCACGGGCGATGGCATCCCGCACATCGTCGGCCCCGGCAGCCAGCACCGCCGCCACCACGTCATAGGCAAATCCACGCACATCCTTCAGGTAGAAATGCAGCCGCTCCGCCAAAAAGCTCTTCACCTGCTCAGTCCCTGCTCCGGTCGAGCCAACCACCTCGCTCAACGTCAGCGGCAGAGCCGACTCGGCAAGAATCTTCACAATCCCGTTGGCCGCACGCCGCAGAGCAAACGGATCCTTCGACCCCGTCGGCGCAGCCCCAATCCCGAACATCGCCACAATCGTCTGGATGCGATCCGCCAGGCCAAGCAACTGACCCTCGATCGTCCCCGGAATCCCATCGTCGGTTCCCGCCGGCGTGTACTGCGCGTAAATTGCTTCGGCCACCGTCTCGCCCAGCCCCTGCGCCCGCGCATACAGCCCGCCGATAATCCCCTGCAGCTCCGTAAACTCCTTCACCAGCTCGGCCGTCAGGTCCGTCTTCGCCAGCAATGTCGCCTGCAGCAGCGCCGTCTTGTCCAGCACCTTGCCCCGCCCGGCCACTGTCGCCGCCAGCTCCGCGGCCACTTTCAAATTTCCTTCGGTCTTCCAGTAGTAGCTGCCCAGTTCCTTCTGGAAGGTCACCGTCTTCAGCATCTCCACCCGCTCCGTCAACGGAGTCTTCTGGTCAACCTCCCAGAAGAACCGTGCATCCTTGAACCGCGCCCGCAGCACCCTCTGGTTCCCATGCCGGATGATCGCCTCACCCTCGGCATCCACTTCAATATTCATCACCGCCAGAAAATGCGGCGCCAGCTTCCCGTCCCCACCCTCCACGGCAAAGTACTTCTGGTGGTCCCGCATCACCGTCACCAGCACTTCTTCCGGCAGCGCCAGGTACTCCGGCTCAAAGTTGCCCAAAATTACCGTCGGCCACTCCGTCAGGTGCACCACCGTCTCCACCAGCGGCTCATCCTCACGCCAGCGAGTTCCCGGCAACTTCCGCGTCGCCTTGTCCAGCGCTTTGCGAATCGAGTGCCGCCGCTCCGCCACATCCACCACAACTTTGGCTACCAGCATCGCTTCCGGGTAACTCGCCGGATGATCCAGCACCACCGGCTTTTCCCCATGCAATATCCGATGTCCGCGGCTCACATTGCCCGCATGAATCCCGGCAATCTCCAAGGGCACTATCGAGCCATCCAGCAGCGCCACAACCCAACGCACCGGCCGCACAAACCGCTCCGGTTTGCCCGCGCGCCAGTACATATTCTTCGCCCAGTACAAGGCCAGCACTTCCTTCGGCAGCTCCGCCGTCAGCAGCTCCGCCGCGCTGTGTCCCGGCCGCTTCACCGTCGCACCCACGTACTCGCCCTTGGCGTTCGCCACCTTCGTCAGCTCTCCCACGGCAACGCCTGCCTTCTTCGCAAAGGCCTCCGCGGCAGCCGTCGGCACGTCATCCTTGAACGCAACCTTCCATGAGGGTCCCGTCAGTTGCTCTTCCGTATCCGCCTGCCCGTCAAGCAGTCCTTCAACGACTACGGCAAGCCGCCGCGGCGTCGAGTACGTCGTCACCTTCGCCCCAGCGCCCAGCAAGCGCTCCCGCGTCAGCAAATCCTGCACGCGGCGGCCCAACTCAGCCTCCGCTCCGGCAATCATCCGGGCGGGAATCTCATCCAGCCCAATTTCCAACAAAAAATCAGCCATGTCTCTCTAACTCTCTCGCAAGCCTGCTCCAGCCGACCCGCTCTCTAGCTCTAGCTTGCCGTCTGCTGCAACTGGTACGCCTTGGCCACACCCACCGCCAGGTTCCGTATCCGCCCAATCATCCCCACCCGCTCCGTCACGCTGATCGCGCCTCGCGCATCCAGCAGATTGAACAGGTTCGAGCACTTCAGCGCCAGCTCATAGGTCGACATCAGCGGAAACCGCTGCTTTTCCTTCAGCGTCGCCGTCTCGCTCTTGAGCACCGCGTTGGCTTCCTGGATCAGCACCGTAGCCTCCCGCTCATAGCGGTTGAAGTGCTCCCAAAGCTCGCCAACGTCTGCCATTTCAAAGTTGTACACCGAGTACTGCAGCTCTTCCTGCAACCGAACATCGCCGTAGGTCACCACAGCACCCGTCTCCGGATCCCGCGCCCACACCACGTCGTACACCGAGTCCACATCCTGCATGAACGCGCACAACCGCTCCAGCCCATACGTCAGCTCCGCGCAGATCGGATCCAGGTCCAGTCCCCCGCATTGCTGGAAGTAGGTGAACTGGGTAATCTCCATCCCGTCCATCATCACCTGCCAGCCCAC
>Ga0302199_1001141_pt1 | contig 13524 bp, 9 predicted proteins | sample II_Bog_N2_3_FD_194588 | JGI IMG/M metagenome (GOLD analysis project Ga0302199, IMG submission 194588) | Peat permafrost microbial communities from Stordalen Mire near Abisko, Sweden - II_Bog_N2_3 | ecosystem: Environmental > Terrestrial > Soil > Wetlands > Peat | place: Sweden: Abisko, Stordalen... | reverse complement strand
CGTGGATCGATGGCTGGCCGGTGCTGGGCAAGCCCGGCCCAGACGGCATCGGCGGGATGGTCTGGGGCGGCCGCAAACCGGTCGCAGCAATGCCGCTGGCTTCGGTCGTTGCCGGCGACGACTTCAACGCACCGGCGCTAAGACCGGAGTGGCAGTGGAACTATCAGCCGCGCCCTGGCATGTGGTCGCTGACCGAACGCAAGGGCTTTCTGCGGCTGCACGCATTCGCGCCGCTGAAGCCAGACGACCTGAAGGCTGTCGGCAATGTCCTGACGCAGCGCGCGTTTCGCAGCAGCCGGAACGAGGTGACGGTCAAGCTCGACGTCGGCGGCATGGTGGATGGTCAGGAAGCCGGGCTCTCCCACTTCGCCAAAACCTTCGCTTCGCTGGGCGTGCTGCAGGACGGCAAGGAGAGGACGATCTCCGTCAACAACAATGGCGCGCGAACGTCAGGCCCGGTCCTGACCCAGACCGCAGTCTGGCTACGCTCCACCTGGGGATTCGACGGCATCAGCCGGTTCGCATACTCGCTCGACGGCAAAGTCTTTGTGCCTATCGGCTCGACCTATCAACTCACCTGGGGAAGCTATCGCGGCGACCGCATCGGGCTGTTCACTGTGAATTCAAAGACCGCGGGTTGGGCGGACTTCGCTTCCTTCCGCTACGAAGTCAGTCGTTAGCTGACCAGGTGGCCCATCTTCTCGCGCTTGGTCTTCAGGTAGCGCTCGAAGGTGGCCTCCGGCGCAACCTCGGCGGAGATGCGTTCGACCACGCGGATACCAACCGCCTCCAGCGCTTCCACCTTCTCCGGATTGTTGGTGATCAGGCGAACCGACTCGATGCCGAGGAACTTCAGGATCGCAGCGGGCAGCTCATACTCGCGGCAGTCGGCTTTGTAGCCAAGCTCCAGATTCGCCTCGATCGTGTCCAGTCCCTGGTCCTGCAACTCGTACGCCTGCAGCTTGGCCATCAAGCCGATGCCGCGTCCCTCCTGGTTCTCGTACAGCAGGATCCCGGAGCCGGCCTCGGAGATGGCGGCCAGCGCCAGCTCCAGTTGCTGGCGGCAATCGCAGCGCAGGGAGTGGAAGACGTCGCCAGTCAGGCACTGCGAGTGGATGCGGACAATGGGCGGTTCGGCGCCCGGCGCGGCTGGAACAATATCGCCCATCACCAGCGCCACGGCCGTCTCCACGCGGCGCTCCGGTGCGGGAGCGGCCCCGTCGCAGGGCTCGGGAGCGGCGACGATACCCTCGAAGCCCAGGATGCGGAAGTGTCCCCAGCGCGTGGGGAAGTCGGCATCGGCGAGCTTGCGAATGGAATCGAAGGCCATACATCGATTATACGGTTCGGGAAACTGGCCGCAGCGGAGTTAGAGTAAGGGGATGATGTTGGGATCGACACACGCGGGCGTGCAGGTGAAGGACAGCCTGATTCTGATCACGCTGCTGGTGGAGCTGGGCGTGGCGGCCGCGTTCTCCAGTTCGCTGGCGCGCTCCAACACATTCAAGACGCTGCTGCTGCTGCCGCGCCGCAGCTTCCGCCAGACGATGGCCCTGATCGCAATGATCTGCATCCCGCTGACGCTGGGCGTGTGGATCCGCGTGCGGGTGCCGAACTTCCTGGCAGCGGACCTGTCGTTTGAGGCCACCATCCTGCTGGGACTGGTACTGGGGCCAATGGCGGCGATCGTCGGCGGCGCCGCGCTGGCGCTTCCCGCGGTATGGCACGGCGAATACCTGACGCTGCTGGTGAACCTCTCCGTCGGCGCCATTGCCGGTGCATTCGGAAGGTTTCTGCAGCCCGAGGAGGTGTGGTCCTTCTCGCCACTGATCGACCTGAGCCTGTACCGCTGGGTGACGCGTAACCTCCGCAAGCCGCAGTTCGACCGGCAGATTCTGCTGCTGGTGCTCATCACCGTCATGCAGTTTTGCACCAGCATGCTGAGCCGCAGATACCCGGCGCGATTCTTTGAGCTGCACTCTTCCTATTGGCTGGTGGAACTGGCGATCTGTGCCTGTGCGCCGGTCGTCGTCGGGATCCCGCTCAAGATCTGGAATGCGATTCGCATCGAGCGCAAGCTGGAGCAGCAGAGCCGCCTGCTGATGGAGGCTCGGCTGGATGCTTTGCAGCGCCAGATCAATCCGCACTTCCTGTTCAACACGCTCAATTCCATTGCATCGCTGGTGCGCTCCAAGCCGGAACTGGCGCGGGAGATGGTGGTGAAGCTGGCGAATATCCTGCGCGTGCTGCTCAAGAACCGCGAGGCGTTCGTGCCCTTCTCCGAGGAGCTCGCATTCACCGACGACTACCTGGACATCGAGGTGGTGCGCTTTGGCGAGAAGCTGCAGGTAGTGAAGGAGATTGCGGAGGAGACGTTGCCCGTCGTGGTGCCCAGCATGCTGCTGCAGCCGCTGATTGAGAACTCCATCAAGCACGGGCTGGAGCCGCGCATCGGCGGCGGAACGGTGACGCTGCGCAGCCGGATTCTGAGCGATGGCAGGCTGCTGGTGGAGGTAGAGGACGACGGCATCGGGATGGAGCCGGAGCCGCCGGAGTTTCTGCTGTGGGATGCGAGCGAGGCGACCCGGCCTGGCACCGCCAATGGAACCGGAATCGGCATGCGCAACGTGCGCGAACGTATGGAAGTGCTGTACGGCAATCAGGCTGAGGTGGAGATCGTGAGCCGTCCAGGACGCGGCACCAAGGTGCGGCTGGTGATGCCGGTGCTGGAGGCGGGCGCTGCGCCGTGGGCGCAGTTTGGCGAAGCGCTGCAGGCCACGTGGGCGGATCTCTCGCGGTCCATTACGCGCTCCTGAAGAATTATTTTCAAACATAAAATCAGCGAGTTGACCCTGGATTCCGGCAGCCGTACGATCCGCGTCGTTGACATACGACATATGTCGTACTATTGTGGACGCCATGACAGACCGAAGCGGTAAACACGACATCGTACAGCTTCCCACGGAGGCTGAGTTGGAGATATTGAATGTGCTCTGGGCCAACGGGCCGAGCACGGTGCGCGAGGTGCACGACGCGCTGAGCAGCAAGGGGACCGGATACACCACGGCTCTGAAGCAGATGCAGGTGATGGTGGAGAAGGGACTGCTGACGCGCAGCGAGAAGTTCCGCTCGCATGTGTACGAGGCACGCGCGGCTAAAGAGAAGACCCAGCAGCGGCTGGCGCGCAACCTGGTGCAGCGGGCCTTCGGCGGCTCGGCCAAGAACCTGGTGCTGGGCGCGCTGTCCTCGCAGAAGGTCTCCGCCGCGGAACTGGCAGAGATTCGCGAGATGCTGGACCTGTATGAGAAGGGGAAGCCATGATGCTGACTCATCTGTTGGGAGTTCCGCTGTCGGAGGTTGCGGAGCCGCTGCTGCGGGCGCTGGGGTGGACGTTGCTGCATTTTTGCTGGCAGGGAATCGCGGTTGCGGCGGCCTTGTGGTGTGTGCTCGGCCTGATCGCGGCGCGCTTCTGCCGTGTACGATACGCCGTTGCCTGCGCGGCGCTGGTGCTGATGGTGGCGCTCCCCCTGGCAACCTTCGCGCGGCTTGCCCAGTCCGAGTTGGCGGCCCATCGAGCGAATGAGTTTGCGACTTTGGTCCTGGACCTGACCGCCGTGGCCGACGACGGTCTCGACACAGTCTCGGTGCCGCTGCGCGTCCGGTTGAAGGACGCTCTGGACCAGACAGTCCCCTGGTTGCCGGCCGTGTGGATCGCCGGAGTGGTGCTGTTCCTGGGCCGGTTGAGCCTGGGAATGGCGGCGGTGCGCAGGATGAAGTCCACGGCGGCGGAGACCATGCCGCGGGAGTACCAGGCCCTGCTGCGGCGTGTGGGGCAGCGCCTTGGCGTCGAGCGCGTCGTGGCGCTCACTCATTCGGCGGCGGTGCAGGTGCCGACGGTCATTGGCTGGCTGCATCCGGCGGTACTGGTCCCGGTAGGCTTCTTTACAGGGTTGTCGCCGGTGCAGATTGAGGCGCTATTGGCGCACGAACTGGCCCACATCCGGCGGCACGATTACCTGGTGAGCATCATCCAGTCGGTGGTGGAGGCGCTGCTGTTCTATCACCCGGCCGTGTGGTGGGTCTCGCGGCAGGTGCGGCGCGAGCGCGAGTACTGCTGCGACTCTCTGGCTGTGGCCGCGTGCGGCGATGTGCTGGCCTATGCGCGAGCGTTGTCCTGGCTGGAGGAGCAGCGCTCTGGAATGCCGGAGGTCGCGCTGGGCGCCAATGGTGGCGTGCTGAAGCTGCGCATACAGCGGCTGCTGGGATATCGGGAGGGTCCGGCCGTTTCGCTGCCGGTCGTGCTCACGCTGTCTGCGCTGGTGCTGGCGGCGGCCGGTGCGTACTTTGGCGAGGTGGCCCACGCGCAGCGCAAGGCCGCAGCGGCGCTCAGTGTGCCTGCACTGCAGAGCGAAGCGAATGTAACAATCGTTCCGCAGCAGGGCAAGGTACGGCGGCTCTACCAACCCGCCGCACAGCGGTCTGAGGTTCAGGACGAAATAGCCATGTTGACGCCGAGTGAAGCGATTCCGCTGCAGGGCGGCAGCGCATCGGAAGCGGGCGTCGCATCGGAAGCTACGATGGAGCGGGTCTATCGAGCGTGGGCCAACCAGGATGTGCGCTGGATCATCACCGACGAAGAGCGCACGGCCTTCTCGAAGCTGACAGCCAATGAGGACCGCGAAGCCTTCGTGCGGGATTTCTGGGCCCGGCGCAACCCGCCGGGAGCCGCACCCGATACGTACCGCGACGAGATCTATCGGCGCATCGCGTACAGCAACGAGAACTTCGCATCGAACGCGCACCCCGGATGGACGACGGACCGCGGACACATCTACATTGCATACGGGAATCCGGACACCATCGCCGTGCATACAGGCGGTCCCTATCCGGAACAGACCTGGCTCTACAAATCCATTCCGGGCATCGGGAACAACGTTGGCCTGCGATTTGTGGACACATGCAAATGCGGGGAGTACCACTACACCATCGATAACGGCTCGGCCAACACATCCCTCGCGGCGGTCAACAATGCTGCCCGCATCCTGGCGCCGCCGCAGCTCCATGTCGCTGCCCAGGCCACCGGCGACGGCGCTATCCAGGGGACCGTGATCGATCCCACGGGTGCGCTTGTAGCGCACGCAAAGCTGTCTGCGGTGAACACCGATACCGGGGTAGCCATCCATGTCCAGACCGACAACGAAGGGAGATACAGTTTCGCTCCAGTAACGTCCGGCCCCTACAACGTCGAAGTTGCCGCGCCCGGCTTCCAGAGGCTGCTGCAGGAGAATGTCCAGGTCGCTCCGGGAAAATTCGTCATCCTGAATCTCAAGCTCACGGTCGGCACAGTCAACCAGAGCCTGAATGTCCCCGGCGGCGCTGCCACAGTGCCGACCCTACCAGCAGGGCCGCTACGCGTCTCCGCCGGAGTGATGGCGAAGGCGGCAATCTCGCAGCCTGCTCCAATCTACCCGGAGATTGCGAAGGCGGCGCACGTGCAAGGAACTGTGGTGCTGCACGCCATCATTTCCAAGACGGGAATGGTGGACAAGATCCAGGTGATCAGCGGGGCGCCCATGCTGGTCAGCAGTGCGGTGGAAGCAGCCAGCCACTGGACGTACAATCCCTATCTGCTGAATGGCCAGCCGATGGCCGTCGACACAACCATCAACGTGATCTTCCGACTGAGCGAGCCTCCTCCGCCGCCATCCGAAATCGGCGCCGAGCCTCAGCCGCAATCGCAAGCCATGAAGGGCTCCGCCCTCGAAGCGCCGCCTGCCAGTTCGCAGCCGCTTTCGGGCAAACCGGCACGAATCTCGGCAGGTGTGATGGCCGGGCTGATCCTCTCGCAGCCAAGTCCGGCCTATCCGGAAGAGGCCAAAGCAGCGCACGTGCAGGGAGTGGTGGTGCTGCACGCCATCATCGGCAAGACCGGCGACATCGAGGAGCTGCAGATAGTTAGCGGGCCGGAGATGTTGAGGGCAAGCGCCGGAGCGGCTGTGGAGCACTGGAAGTACAAACCGTATCTGCTGAATGGTGAGCCAGTCGAGGTGGCGACCACAATCAGCGTGAACTTCACACTGAGCGATGATGCCTCGGGCCAGGCAGCGCAGCTTCCAATGACCGGCATGGTGGAGAAGATCGGCGGCGCAGTGTCGGCTCCGATGCTGATCTACCAGGTGAAACCGGAGATAACGCCGGAGGCCAAGGCCGCTAGGTTCATCGGGATTGTGCTCGTGAATCTGGTGGTCGACGCGAATGGTCATCCGCAAGATGTGCATGTGGTGCGTGGCGTGGGGATGGGGCTGGACGAGAAGGCCGTCGATGCAGCGAAGCAATACCGGTTCAAGCCGGCCATGAAGGGCGATCAGCCGGTGCCAGTAGAGCTGAATGTTGAAGTCAGCTTCGACGGCTCCGATGGGGCCTCTTCCGTGCGGGCGTCAACGTCGCCGCAAGTGGCATCGTTCCCGGAGGGCCGCACCATCCGGGAGATCGACTTCAAAGGGCTCAACTCGATGACGATTCACGATGTGACGGAGCGCTTCGACGCTGCCAACGTCGGGTTGAGACTCGAGACGCCCTATGACACGGCGAAGGTCCGGCTTGCGCTCACGATCATGCGAACCATGCTCGCCGAGCGGGGACATGCGGACGCGCTGATTGTTCCCGAGATCAAGCCGCTGCCGCCGTCCGCCGTAGGGATTACCTTCGACGTGAAGGAGGGCCACAAGACCAAGGGCACCGACAGCGCAAGCCTAGCGCAGAAGCCGGCGGAAGACGACGCCAGTACGGTGAGGACGGTCGGCGGCGCGGTGTCGGCTCCAAAGCTGGTCTACCAGGTGGAACCCGAGTTTACGGAAGAGGCCCGCAAAGCCAAAGCCAGCGGCGTGGTGCTGGTGAATTTTGTTGTCGATAAGAGCGGCAAGCCGCAGCATGTCCACGTGGTGCGCGGCGTGGGACACGGGCTGGACAGGAAGGCGATCGAAGCAGTCAGCAAGTACCGTTTCCAGCCGGCAATGGAGGCAGGCAAACCGGTGGAGGTCGCTCTGAACGTCGAGGTCAACTTCCAGATCTTCTAGCGATCAGCCTGCCTTTTCCCGCTCTGCCGGGCTGCGGGCCAGGATGCGCTCGTAGTACTGCTCATACAGCGGGATGATCTTGCTGGAGCAGAAGCGGTCGCTGGCATTGCGGCGGGCCGCGGCGGCCATGGCTTTCAGGCGAGCCGGGTCGCCCAGCAGCGCGACGGCCGCGTCGGCCATGGCCTCCACATCGCCGACCGCGAAGAGCAGGCCATTCAGACCGTCGGCGATGAGTTCCGGAACGCCGCCGATGTTGGTGGCGATGCTGGGCACGGAGCACGCCATGGCCTCCAGCGCGGCCAGGCCGAAGGACTCCATCTCAGAGGGCATCAGCATCAAGTCCGCCAGCGGCAGCAATTCGTTCACGTTGTCCTGCTTGCCGAGGAACTGGATGCGGTCCTGCACGCCCAGCCGCAGCGCCAGATGCTCTGCGGCGGAGCGGTCGGGTCCGTCGCCGATCAGCATCAGGCGCGCTGGCATGGCGGCAGCAACACGGGCGAACACCTCGATCACATCCAGAACCCGCTTGACCGGGCGAAAGTTGGAGAGGTGCACCAGCAGCTTTTCGCCGGATGCGGCAAAGCGCGGGCGCATGGCAGCTACTTTGTCGGGGACGCGGACGTAGACATCGCAGTTGACGAAGTTGTGGATGACTTCAACCTCGCCCTGGATGTTGAAGGCCTCGCGGGTCCGGTCGCGCAGGTACGACGAGATGCTGGTGACGCCATCGGATTGTTCGATGCCGAAGCGCGTGATGGGCAGGTAGGAGCGGTCCAGGCCCACCAGCGTGATGTCCGTGCCGTGCAGCGTGGTGATGAAGGGCAGGTAGCGGCGGCGGGCAGGCTGCTGCTGCGTCTCCAGCATCTGGCGCGCCAGCAGGGCGCTGATGGAGTGGGGAATGGCGTAGTGCACATGGAGCAGGTCAAGCGAGTAGAACTCGGCAACCTCCGCCATGCGCGTGGCCAAAGCCAAGTCGTACGGCGGGTGCTCGAAGAGCGGGTAGTGGTAGACATCCACTTCGTGGAAGTGGATGTTGGCTTCGCGGCCGTTCAGCCGGAATGGCGGCGACGAGGTGATGAAGTGGACTTCGTGGCCGCGGGCGGCGAGTTCGATGCCGAGTTCCGTGGCGACAACGCCGCTGCCGCCATACGTGGGGTAGCAGGTGATGCCGATCTTGCGCTTGGGCGTCATGGGAGATTCAGTGCGTCCCCCAGACAAGCGGACGCCAGTTCGATGCTACCGGATTCTTGCGAAGCGGGGGGCAACGCGGGATCAGGAAAGTCAGGGAGCAGACAGCGTCCGAGTGTGGAGAGCGCCGGGAAGGCGGCAGAGGAACGTCACCGCTGGCGGTATTGCCGCCGGTCGTTGCGCCCTGCCGCGGCTGGCGTCAGACAGCAGGCTGGCTGGCGCCGGGCTTGTTCGTGGAAAGAATCGCGAGCACGATCAATGGGGGGCAGACACTCTGGGTTCCGTAGCCGGAGCAGACACCCTTGCAGTGAGGATTGGTAGCAGCGCAGCTATTGGTTGCAGTTACAGATTGCATGAGTCCCCCCAATCATCAAGTGTGGCAGAACGGGGCTCCCCGGACCGTGTCCGCCGTCACATAGATAAGTCTTTGTTTTCCAAATGTTTATCTTCGCGACGAAGAGCATTGTGCCGGGAATGTGAATTCGACTCAAAGGCCATCGTCAGTACCGGGCAGTTCGCCTCCGTGATGACGCGGTAGGTGATGTGCTCCGGTACGTGCGATGCCAGCAGCGAGGCCTGTCGGACGCCGAGGACGATCATCCTGGCATTCACCCGCCGGGCGTAGTCGACGACCGCGTAGGAGATCTCGCTGCCGAAGGTGGTGGCACAGGTGGGCGGCTCAATCACCACGCCGCTCTCGGTCGTGAGCTGCTGCAGCGCCTCCGCCATGATGGCGGGCACGATCTCGCTCTGGGAGCCTGCCTCTAGCGTGCGCGGGAGCACATGCAGGCAATGCAGGGGCGCCGCAATCAGATTGGCAAAGCAGGCCGCATAGCGAATCGCGTGCATGGTGGTGAAGTCGAAGTCGGTGGCGAAGACGATGGGACCGTCGGCGTGGGACTCGTCGCTCCTGGGGCAGCCCGCCACGCGGGGGCCCACGGTCAGCACCGGGCAGGTCGCCGTGCGGAGGACCGTCTCCGCCGTCGATCCGAAGACTAGGCGCTCGAAGCCATGCAGCGCGTTGGTGCCAAGGACAGCGAGGTCGATCTCCTTCTCCTCGAGGGCTTCCAGAATGCTGTTCGCCGCCATGCCTTCCAGAAGAATGGTCTCGCACTTTACGCCGGCGTGGCCTGCCTGTCTGCACATGTCATGCAGGTCTTCCTGGCAATGTTCGCGCAGCCCCTGCATCTCCAGTAGCAGACCACCGGTATCGGGCTTGGCCATCTCCGCGCACTCAAAGACGTGCATGATGCAGAGACTTGCGCCGAGGCGCGCGCACATATCGAGGGCCGTGCGGAAAGCCGACTCCGAAGCAGCCGAGAAGTCGGTTGCGACAAGAACTCTTTGGAAGTACGGCATGGTGTCGGTCGCAGGTGTTTGCATTGGACGGCTGTCTCTTTCTGATACGCGGCGGCGATGGAACGGCCGCTCGAACCGATTCATCCTCTCGGGAAGAACATTAGAGATGTGTGCCATGGACTGAGGCGCCCCAGTTGCCGTAGTTGCGTTGCGATGGGCGGACACCCGCAGGGATGGAATGATTCCACGGCATGTGGCGCCTCGCGCGAGCCACACGTTGCAATCTTGCGTGAGATGGAGAGATCGGTCCGGGCGCATTCTCTCCACGTGCCCGAAGCAGGATGCCGCCGACGCGATCCAGGCACACATCATAGGAGGAAGCGCAGGTGGAACAGAGCCAGAAGAATTCGGGGTCTGCGTCTGGCCACTCCAACGCATAGAGATCCCTGCAGTTGAGAAGTTGAAACTCTGTTCGGCAAAGCGGATTGACGCAGCAGTTAACCATGAGCCACCTCCTCAAGCCGAATCTTAGGAGGTCGCTGCGGAGAAAGCTGTGATAGTGGTCACTTATCTAGTCGACAAAATCGAACGCTTCGACGCGAAAACACAGGCGATATGAATCGATTGGGCTACGCGGAGATTCGCTCGAGCTTCTCGGGCGAGAGAATGTGGATCGATACGCCGTGCATTTTAATCAGCTTCTCGCGCTTGAAGCGACCGAGCATGCGGGTCATGGTCTCGCGGGAACAGCCGACAAGGTTCGCCAGCTCCTCATGTGTGAGCGCCATGGTCAGGCGCATCTCCGGTTTGCCGCAGGACTCGGCACGGGCCCAGTCCAGCAGAACGCCGGCGAGACGTCCAGCGGTGGAGCCGGACAGAGCGAGTCGGCGCGCGTCGAAGAAGGCCGCTTTGTACTCCTCGGAGAGCGCCTTGGCCGCGTGCAGGCTGGCCTGACCATGCTTCTTGAGGAAGGCGAGAAACTCATCGCGGCGGATGCTCTTGATCTCGGCCGGCTGGACCGTCTCTGCCGTGACCTCGTACTTGGAGCCAGAGATGACCGCGCCGAGGCCGAGAACGTCGCCCGGCATCGCGATCTTCAGGATCAAAGTCCGGCCCTCGCGCGAGGTGCAGGAAAGTTTGACCTGGCCGGAGCAGATGACAAAGACGCCCTGGCTGGGAGAGTTCTCCTGGAAGAGCTTGGCTCCGCGGGGCAGAGTCGAGTGGGCGCCGATCATCTCGAAATCGTCGAGCGCGCCAGGACCAAGGCTGCAGAACATCCTGAGGGAACGAAAGTCACAGTCGCCGCATTGGCGAACCGGGCGGATTGGGGAGGAAAGAGGCATGTCGTGAGTGGCCCCTACGCCACGGCGAAGATTCGATGGACCGGGCTGCAGCATCCCGGCCCGCGACTCCACGCTAAATTCCAGTATACGGTGATTTAGCACACGGTCATCACCGGACAGGTGGCTTCCGCCAGCAGGTCCGGAGTCAGGCCGTGCTCTACATGGGTGAGCCAGAACGAAGCGTTCCGGGCGCCGAGCACGATCAGGTCCGCATGGACCCGACCAGCCAGTTCGAGGATTGCTTTGGCGGCATCGCCATGTTTGACGACGGTTTCCGGTGTACACCATTCATACACCGACTCGGGAATCATCTTGTTCAGTGAAGCTTTGAAGGCTGCGTCGAGGGCTTTGCTCTCAACCGAAGACGCCTGCCCTCCGGTGGCGTGACACAGATACAGGTGCGCTCCGCTGTCCTGTGCGAAGGACAGCGCATAGACTGCGGCCTTGGAGGCCTGGACGGAGAAGTCGGTGGCGTAGACGATGGTGCGGAAGACCAGCGGACCATCGTTCGGCTGCCGCGCGTGCGGACCGACTGTAAGCACTGGGCAGGCGGCATGGCGGATCAGCTCCTCCGCCGTGGAGCCGAGCACAAGCCGTTGCAGGCCCGACTTGGAATGTGTGCCGGCGACGATCAAGTCGGCCTCGTGACGACGGGCTATGCGGAGCACTGTAGCGTGCGCGCGATGACCTTCCGTGAGCAACGTCGAGGTTCGGACGCCCGCGGCGGCGAAGTCTGCTCCCAGCCTCAGCAGGTTCTCGCTGCCGAGGTGCCGGCGCTGCTTGGCCGGAGCACCGAGGATGGCATCGACGCAGGAGACGACGACCGATGGATCGTAGACATGCACAATCTCGACGCTGGAGCGGAAGTTGAGCGCCATCGCCTTGGCGTACGCGGCTGCCCTGTCCGAGACAGGAGAGAAGTCCGTGGCCACGAGGATGTTCTTCACGCTAACGGAGACACGCTGCAAGACAGGCATCGCAAACCCTCAATTTGGCGCATGTTCCCGGCAGGCGCATCCAGGGTGCATGCGCCGTCAGCAACCGGCTTCGTCACAATTAGAGCGGACGCAGGGGCGCGGCGTCCGTGACGTGCGTCACAGCATTGTTGTGACATTCCCGGAAATTGGGCGGGAGCGAAATCCGGGGATTCTTCGCTGCGCTCAGAATGACAAGTAATAAGAACACTATGCGGAGACGAGGTCGGACTGAGGCGCGGCGGCCATGGCGCGGATGGAGTCGGTGAACGGCGCGCGGAGGACGCCCCGCTCGGTGACGATCGCCGTGACGTAGCGTGCGGGCGTGACATCGAAGGCGGGATTCTCGATGCGGACGCCGTTGGGTGTGACCTGCACGCCGTTGACGTGGGTGACCTCGCGGGCGGCGCGTTGCTCGATGGGGATCAGGTCTCCGGAGGCGGTGGCGAGGTCGATGGTGTTGAAGGGCGCGGCGACGTAGAACGGGACGCCGTGCTCCTTGGCGAGGATGGAGACGGAGTAGGTGCCGATCTTGTTCGCCGTGTCGCCGTTGGCGGCGATGCGGTCAGCCCCGACGATGACAGCTGCGATGCGGCCCTTGGACATGAAGTATCCGGCCATGTTGTCGCAGATGAGCGTGGTGGGGATGTTGTCTTTGACCAACTCCCAGGCGGTGAGGCGCGTGCCCTGGTTGAAGGGGCGCGTCTCGTCGGCGAAGACGTCGATCTGCTTTCCGGCTTCGATTGCGGCGCGGATGACGCCGAGGGCGGAGCCGTAGCCACAGGCAGCAAGCGCGCCGGCGTTGCAGTGGGTGAGAACTGTCCCCTGGTCGGGTAGGAGTGCCGCACCAAAGGCCCCAAGCTTGCGCAGGTTGGCGATATCCTCGTCGTAGAGGCGGCGTGCGAGAGCGATGCAGGCGGCCTTGATCTGCGGAATGGGAGTGTTCTTGCGGGCGAGTTCCGTGTAAAGGTCACGGACCTGTGCAATGCCCCAGAAGAGATTGACCGCGGTGGGGCGGGTGGCGGCCAGGGTTGCGCAGATGGTCCCGACTTCTACATTCAGATCAGCGATATTGGTGGCCTCGCTGCGGTCGATGCCAAGGGCCACGCCCATGGCGGCGGAGACACCGATGGCCATCGCGCCGCGGACGATCATGTCCTTGATGACGGTGGCGACCTGCTTGTAATCGGTAGCGAGGACGTAGGTCTCCTGGAAGGGGAGCTTGGTTTGATCGAGGAAGTTAACGCCTTCAGGGAGCCATTCGAGGGTGGGAATCATGTGACTTCATTTTATCGCGTGTGCGGCAGGTGGGGCGGTTTGAGGTTTGTGGTTGGCGATACACCGAAACCCTAAGGGCTGAAGGCCCAACACCAGGGTTGCCGCCACAGCATGCGAAACCTGGCCTGCACCCGATAGAATCCGCCTAGATCGCCTCTCGCACATCACTCGCCTGGCGGAGGTCCGCCCCCACCCGGCCCGCCTCCACCCGGCCCACCCGGAGGCCCGCCATCCGGGGGCCCATCGCCCGTCGAGTCGCTCTCCGCATCGCTCTTCGCCTGCTTTGCTTCATCCTCCACATACTTCGACGCATGCTCGTCCGTCATCAGCAGCCTTACCTTCGCCACCGTCTGCGCATGCGCCTTG